>MDTE01184742.1_pt1 | contig 22477 bp, 27 predicted proteins | sample 811231 | NCBI WGS metagenome assembly MDTE01 (sample SAMN05326651, study PRJNA326480) | marine metagenome | isolation source: seawater | place: Indian Ocean: Red Sea | collected 2010 | reverse complement strand
TTATGATAATGTATTAACATTCCAAAAGATTTCGCAACTTTCGCAATTTTTTTTCCTATTCTTCCCATGCCTAAAATACCTAACCTAGTTCCAGTAAGCTGCTTGCCAATTAAATAATCTGCTGACCATTTCCAATTAGAAGATTTTGCTGCCTCTATTCCTTCAGACGCTCTTCTGCAAGCACCAAGAATCAAAAGAATTCCAATTTCCGCCGTTGCATCGGTCAAAACTTCTGGTGTGTTAGTCACTACAATATTTTTTTTTTTAGCTGCTTCTAAATTAATATTCCCAAATCCAACAGCAAAATTTGAAAGAATTTTTACAGTGTTTGGTAATTTATTAATTGTGTCTTCGTCCAACTTATCTGTAAGTGAGGATAAAATACCATCACAATCTTCACTTAATTCAATTAACTTTTTTTGTGAGTAAAGTTCATCATTAGAATTTAATTTAACATCATAAAGATTTTTTAATCTTTCTTCATTAATTTGTAATAATTTTCTCGTGACTAAAATTTTTTTCATTTAATTAAATTTTTAAGTTTATGAGGTCTTGGTCCTCCCGTTAACCAATCCATTACTTCGACAGTATGAACTATAGGAATTGATGTGCCATTTGAAATTTGAGTCATACAACCTATATTTCCAGTTGATATAAAATCGGGTGAAACTTTATTTATATTTTTAATTTTGTTCTTAAGCATTTCTTTTGCCAGTTTTTGTTGAAGAATATTATATGTTCCGGCTGATCCGCAGCAAATATGACCGTCAGGAATATCAAGTACTTCATTACCAGTTTTTTTAATTAGATTGATTGGTTGGCTGTGAACTTTTTGACCATGTTGCATGGAGCAAGGAGAATGATAAGCAATTTTGTATTTTTCTTTCGTGTCTGAAAATTTCAATTTTAAACTCTCATCTAAATATTCTGTAATATCTTTTGTTAAATCAGAAATTTTTTTCGCCTTTTTTTTCATTTCATTGTCATCTCTAAAAATGAAGCCATAATCTTTCAAAGTAGTTCCACAACCTGATGTGTTAGATATTATTGCATCTAAACCATTTTCTAAATATTCTTGATACCAATGATTAATATTTTTTTTAAAATTTTCATGAGCAATTTCTTTTTTACCGAGATGATGGTTAAGAGAACCACAGCAGTCTATTTCAGGTAAAACAACTACTTCGACAGCGTGTCTATTTAACAAACGAATTGTAGCATCGTTAATTTCAGGTGAAATGACTCTCTGAACACATCCGGTAAGAAGAGCTACTCTCGATGTGTTTTTTGTGTTTTGTGTTTGATATACCTTTTTCTTTTTAAAAGCAGACGACTGAATATTTTTTGGCATAAGAGAAATTGTATTTTTTAAAAATTTAGGAAGCAAAAAACTTATTGGCCTAACAAACATTGTTAAAAACGACATGAGTTTAAAAATTTTTGGATTAGGTAAAGAGACAGATAAAAAATATCTGATTATTTTTTCAAATAACGGTCGCTCGTAAGTTTTTTCTACATGATTTCTTCCATGATCGATCAAATGCATATAATTCACACCCGATGGACATGTGGTCATGCATGCATAACATGATAAGCACCTATCAATGTGTTTAGCAATTTTTTTGTTTGCAGGTTTATTATTTTCTAACATATCTTTAATTAAATAAATTCTTCCTCTTGGCCCATCAAGTTCGTCTCCTAAAATATTATAAGTGGGACAAGTTGCATTGCACATACCACAGTGAACGCATTTTCTGATTATTTGTTCGCTCGATTTATTTTCTTGATCTTTTAATTGTTTATTTGAAAAGGTGGTTTGCATTATATTCCAATATACATTTTTCCTGGATTAAGTATCCTTTTTGGATCAAAACTTTTTTTAATTTTTTCTGTAATTTGATATTTTATTTCGTTGATTGTAAATATGTCAATCAATCCTTTTAAATCGTCTGACACCTTAATTATAGTTAAGTAACCATTGAATTTTTTAACAATATCTCTCAATTCTCTTAGTTCTTTTGGATTAATACTGTCTATTTGTAGCCAAATAAGATTTCCTCCCCAATCTACGAAATACTTGATGTTAAACGTGCTTAAATCATTTAACAAATTAAATGTTGTACTTGGGGGGACCACAACTCTGAACAAATTTTTATCTAAATTAGAAAAAACTTTTAATCTTCTTGTATCATCCCAAAATATTTTGGACTGCTCAGGTGCTAAAATGTCTAGTTTTCTACTTTCTACTCTTAAATCTTTAGTAAGCTTATTTATTCTATGATCAATTGAATTAATGGAGCCTTCTATTCTAATTGCCGTAATAGATCCAAAAACTGTTAGATCGTTTAAGGTGAATTGATTGCGAAAAATTTTTGGATAAAAAACTGCTCCTGAAGGGTCACTTGATGATGATAAAGATTTATTAAGATAATCGAGGCTTGATTTCAAATCGTTATTGTCGATTATAAGAGTTTTGTTTGACTCTGCGATTGGTAGAACTTTAATTGAGATTTCCGAAAATACCATAAGAGTTCCAAAAGAACCTGAGGCTACTTTGCTTAAATCATACCCTGTAACATTTTTAACAACTGTACCACCGGACTTAATTATTTCACCTCTTCCATTTATTCCTCTAAATCCCAAAATATGATCTCTGGCACTACCAACTTTAAATCTTCTCGGTCCCGCAAAATTACATGAAACTACTCCACCTATGGTACCTTCGTTATTTGAACCACTAAAAAGCGGTCCGAAGTCAGTAGGTTCAAAAGCAAGTTGTTGATTGTTTTTTTTTAATTCTTTTTTAATTAAATCTATAGGTGTTCCAGATTTCACTTTTATGTAAAGCTCCTCTGGTTGATATTCGATTATACCTGAGTGTTTAGATAAATCTAAAGTTTTTTCTGATTGAAAATTTCTTCCAATTTTTTTTTTAGTCCCTAATCCTTGTATCTCAAGTGGAATGTTTTTTTTAAAACAACTTTTGACGATTTCAGAAATTTCTCTTTCGCTTAAAGGTTTTAATACAGATTGATTAAAATCTTGGAATGTCTGGGAATTTTGTTCTTCCTCCATGGACATGTACCCTTCCTTCCTCAGCACATTTTCTTAATATTGGGTATACCTTACCTGGATTTAATAAAGAGCTCGGATCTAAAGCTATTTTAATATTTATTTGTTGCCTTATATCAGTATTATTGAATGCTTCACACATTAGCTCTCTTTTTTCTATACCTACACCGTGTTCACCTGTTAATGCGCCCCCTACTTTAACACAATATTTAAGTATATCAGCTCCAAATTTTTCTGTTTTTTCAAGAGATTTTTTATCATTAGCATCAAACATAATTAAAGGGTGAAGATTGCCATCTCCAGCATGAAAAGCATTTGCGACTGGTAAATTATATTTTTTAGAAAGTCGATTAATCTCTTTTAAAACCTCAGCTAATTTACCTCGTGGAATGGATCCATCCATACACATATAATCTGGTGCTAAAACTCCACAGGCGGGAAAGGCGGCTTTTCTTCCTGCCCAAAATTTTAATCTTTCTTCATTTGACTCACTTATTTTAATACTAGAGCATTTGTTTTTTTTTGAAATAGTTTCAACTTTTTTCATTAACTCTGATACCTCTGACTGTGTCCCATCAAGTTCAACTATCATCATTGCTTCTGCATCAACCGGATATCCTGCTTTTGCAAAATCATTAGTAGCTTTCGTTAAAGCTTTGTCCATAATTTCCATTCCAGCTGGTATAATACCTTGTGCTATTATTTGAGAAACACAATTTCCTGCATCTTCAACCGAAGGAAAGCCAACTAATGCTGCTTTAATGTTTTCGGGCGTTTTTAAAATTTTTACTGTAACTTCAGTAATTACACCAAGTAAGCCCTCCGAACCGGTCATTAAACCTAAAAAATCATAGCCTTCTGAGTCTAAAGTTTTTCCCCCAAATCTTACTATAGTACCGTCCATTAACACTACCTGAACACCTAATAAATTATTTGTGGTGGCTCCGTATTTTAAAGAATGAACTCCTCCTGAATTTTCTGCAACATTTCCCCCGATTGAGCAAGCAATTTGGCTAGAGGGGTCTGGTGCATAATAAAAATTTTTTTCTTGCACTGCATGAGTTATGGAAAGATTAGTTACACATGGTTGTGCAACAACACATCTGTTGTCATAATCTACTTCTAAAATTTTATTAAATTTACCCATACTTAAAAGTAGACAATCGGCCAAAGGCAGAGATCCGCCGGACAGGCCTGTTCCAGCACCTCTTGGTACAATTTTGATTTTATTCTCATTACAATATTTTAACACTTTACTGACTTGTTCAACCGTTTCAGGGAGAACAACCAAAAGAGGTTTTTGTCTGTAAGCTGTTAAAGCATCAGTTTCGTATGGTCTTATTTCATCATCATGAGTCAAAATATTTGTCTTGCTTAAAATTTTACTTATATCAAAAATAATTTTTTCTCTGTTTTGAACTGTAGGTTTGTGAACTTTTGGCATTTGCAAACTAGTCATAATTTTAATAGTACAATTTTAATTGTTTTTGGTCAAAATACTTAAATGTCACTCAACCAAGCATTTTTCCAATTTTTTCAAGGGCTTTTTTTATATTATCTTGCGAAGCAGCAAAACTAAATCTTACGTAATTCTTTGATGTTTTTCCAAAAGCAGTTCCAGGGACAATGGCCACACCAGCTTCATGCATACATTTTTTAGCAAATTCTGTTCCACTCATACCTGTTCCAATTACTTTGGGAAATGCATAAAATGCACCTCCAGGTAAACTACATTCAATACCAGGTAATTTGTTTAAGCCTTCATGAATCAAGTTTCGTCTTTGGGTGAATTTTTCCATCATAAAATTTATTGAATCATCCGGTCCATCTAAAGCAGCTATCCCAGCAAATTGTGCAGCTGCATTGACACACGAAACACTATTAATCAAAAGTTTGTTAACGTGTTCAATTAAATGTTTTGGCCAAAAACTCCATCCTAATCTCCAACCTGTCATAGAGTAGGCTTTGCTCCATCCTTCCAATACAATTAATCTTTCTCTTAAATCAGGATAATTAAAAAAAGTTGGCATCTTTTTACCATCAAAAATTTGTCTGCTATAAATTTCATCACTTAAGATTGTGACATGCGGGTGTTCTTTAAGACCATCTGCCAATCTATCAATAGCCGATTTTTCGACGAAACTTCCAGTAGGATTATTTGGATTAATCAAAATTAATAGTCTAGTTTTTTTTGTAATTAGAGATAAGATTTTTTCAGGATTAAATTTTAAATCTTTGTCTTCTGTAAGATCGTAAGGAACTGACGTAGAGCCAGTATAATTTATCATAGACTCATATATAGGAAAAGCAGGTGTGGGATGAATAATTTCAACACCGGGCTCTCCAAAACATTGTATGGCGTAATGCATTGTTGGTTTCCCTCCTGGCATTATAATAATTCTTTCAGGATCAATTTCTTGATTATAAAGTTTCTTTATTTTTCTAGTAACCGCTTGTCTACATTCTAGAATTCCGTTGGACAAAACATATCCATGGTGACCTTCGTCCAAAGCTTTCTTGGCAGCTTCTACTACGTGCTTTGGAGTTTTAAAATCAGGCTGCCCCAATCCTAAATGGATCATCTCCTTACCCTGAGCTTCAAGTTTCTTTGCCTCAGCCAATATTGTAAAGGCTGACTCAGTTCCAAGTCTATCTAAACTTTTAGCTAATTTCATTTTCTGTAAATAAGTTTTGTTTCATTTAATTCTTTTACATTCTTACATCCCATTAGTATCATATTTCGTCTGATTTCATCTTGCATTTTTTGCAATAGAGCTTCGACACCTCGTTGCCCGCCAGCTGCTAGAGCAAACAAATATGCTTTTCCAATACTACAAGCGGTTGCTCCCATAGATAATGCTTTTAAAACATGGGTTCCTCTTCTTACTCCGCCATCTAAAATTATCTCTATTTTACCTCCAACCGCTTCAGCGATGGCTGGTAGTTGGTCGAAAGGTGCTCTTGAACCATCTAACTGTCTTCCTCCATGATTAGAAACAATTATTGCAGTGCATCCAATGTCGATGGCTCTTTTTGCGTCTTCAACAGACATGACTCCTTTTAAAGCAAATGGTTTTTTCCATTTCTTCACACAGTATTCAGCGTCTTTCCAATTCATTGAAGGATCAAACTGCTCGTTAATGTAACCCATAACTGATCTATCAATACTGCTTCCTTTTTCTGTCATATGCGCGATATTAGCTAGTTTAAATTTTTCCCGAAATAAATAATTTAAGCTCCACTCAGGATGCAAAATAAAACTCATTAAACTCTTTAATGTAAGCCTGGGTGGAGTACTAAACCCAGTTCTATGATCTCTCTCACGATTACCAGCGACCACGGTATCAACCGTTAAGCACATTGCATCAAAGTTTGCGTGTTTACACCTTTCAATTAAATTATCAGTAAGACCTCTATCTTTATGAATATAAAGTTGAAATATTTTTGGACCTTTTGTTAAAGCTCCAATTTCTTCAATGCTAGTAGTTGCCATAGTTGAAATGCCGAACATGGTCCCTTTACTATCCGCAGCTTTAGCTGTAGCTCGTTCTCCTTGATGATGATATAAACGATTCATTGAAGTCGCAGAAAGAAATAATGGAAAATTAATTTTTTTTCCAAAAACAGTTGTAGATAAATCTATATTTTCTACACCTGCCAAAACATTAGGAACTAAATCACAATCATTGAATGCTTCAGTATTTCTATTAAGTGTAGACTCATCATCTGATCCACCGTCTATATAATGAAAAATTGGTGAGGGCAGTTTTTTTTTTGCCAATTTTCTAAAATCATCAAAGTTATAACATCTGTCTATAGACATTGATTATTAAATATTAAAATTGTTTTGAGAAAGTTATTGATTGATTATCGGTTCCAGGATTTGCGTCACCCCAATCATTATTTGAGATATGACTGTAACTGTAACCAACTTTTGAACTGTCAAAAATGTCGAAGTCTAGTTTAATTTCACTCTTAAATTCAAGTACATTCCCTAAATCTTTTCCACTTCCTTTTTCATAATACCCAGGAGAAAAACTTGGTAAAATGTTTACTGGACCTAATTTATATTGCCCTTCAATGCCAGTATATAAGTAAACAGAATTTTTACCTGTAATAAAAGCTCCAGTCACTGGAGAGAATTTTCCAAAAAAAGTATTTCTAAATAAATTAGGATTTTTATGTTCTAATCCAAACAAACTTGTCTCGTCATCACCTACTTCGTCTTTTACATCAAACATCCCACTGTAAAAAGATAACTCTTTATCACCCTCTTGGGCAGTGAGCTTAGAAAAAGTAGTCAAAAAAAACACAAAAAATAGTATGTAAAAATTTATCCTCATAATCTAAAAATACAGCCTAATTAAAAAAAAGTACACCTTCATTTTTTATTATTTTTTTTTTTAAGTAATGATAAAATTAAAATTCCTCCTAAAAATAATGCAATATAAGGGAAAAACCAAAGAAAAAAATTTGTTTTTTTTAGTTGAGGTTTGTATACAATCCACTCGCCGTACTTTCTTATTAAAAATTCATAAATTTCATCCTTTTTTTTTCCTTCTTTAATTTTATCATCAATAACAATTTTAATTGTTTGAGCAAAATCTGAATTTGAGTCTGCAATTGATTGCCCTTGGCAAACCAAACATCTTATATTTTTATAAATTTCCAATTGCATTTTTCTATCCTCCTGTGAATTAACATTTTGAAAAAAAAAGAAAAAAAATAAAATGATTTTTAAATTTTTCATAATTTAGTTTGTGAGATCTAAAATTTCTTTATAATGTTTATTATTTAATGGCCCTAAGTACTTTTTAATAATTATAGATTTTCTGTTAACCAGTATACTTTCGGGTATCCCGTAAATACCAAATGTTATTGAAGCTTTTCCATTCTTGTCCTGAGCAACTAAAGAATAAGGATTTTTAAAATCTTTTAAAAAATTTAAAGCATCAGATTTTTTATCTTTAAAATTTACACCAATAATATTAAGTTTATCCCCTTTGTTACCAAGTTGTACTAAAAATTTATGTTCTTGTCTGCAAGGATAACACCAAGAAGCAAAAAAATTAATTAATGTGTATTCGTTTGTCCTCAAAGCTTCAGAGGTTATTAAAGTTTCGTCTAATAATGAAGTCATTTCAAATTCACTTAATTTTTGACCTACAAGTTGCCTGGTGTCATAAGTTGTAGTTCTGTTTAAACTAATAAAAAAAACAACAAATATAAATATTATTACTGAAAAGCTTATAATTCTTACAAAACTAATTTTCATTTTATTTTTTTTTAAATAATCTTAAAAAACCTCCTATTGTAATTGTAAAAGCTGAAAGCCATATCCAAATCATAAAAGTTTTTTTTTGAAACTTTATATTATAGTAGTCTGATCTAGCAATATTACTCATCGTCAAATAAAAATCATGAGAAATCTTAGTTTTAATAGACGCTTCATAAGTTAATGTTTGTGGCTGATCATAAATTCTAATTTCAGGAAAAAGTTTTTCTTTTGATCCAGTAATTTCATTTAAGAAAATAAAATTACCTATAATAGCTTTATGATTTTTCCTCTCTTGAGTGCTTAATTCTTGAAAATCTATTTTATAATTTTCAAATCTTACCTCTTCGCCTACTTTAATATTAAAATCCTTCTCTAATGAAAAATGATTATTTATTCCTATAAAAAAAATTAAAAATGCAAAACCTATGTGAGATATTATTCTCGGAATATTTAAATCACCTTTTTTAAAGAAGGAGTTTCTCAAATCTATCAATGAATTTATTATAAGGAAAAAAGAACTTATAATTATTAAATTCGTCAAAACACTATAGCTTCCAAAGAAGTACATAATGATGAAATTTAAAATTGTAGCTAAAACAAATATGAAAAATATTGGCCATATTTTCTTTTGATTGTGCTTTATCCAGCTCATTTTTGGTCCAATTGCCATCAGGATTAAAAAAGGAATAATAATAGGAATTATCAAAATATTATAAAAAGGTGGGCCCACAGAGATTTTTTTGTGTGCTAAAACTTCTAAAAAAATTGGATACAAAGTTCCAAGAATTACTGTGATCAGAAAAAAAAGCATAAACCAATTATTAATAAGAATAAAAGTCTCTTTACTTTTAAAATAAAAATTGTAATTTTCTTTTTGTTGATACTTAAAGAAAACAAATAAAGATCCCGTAACCATTATTGACAAATATATTAGTATATAAAGACCCCTTGATGGATCGCTAGCAAAAGTATGAACTGAGTTTAAAATTCCTGAGCGAACAAGAAATGTTCCTGTAACGCTTAGTATAAAAGTTAATAAACATAAAATTATCACCCAAGAGTAGATTGTGTTTCTCTTTTCAAGCACTATTACTGAATGCATTAAGGCGGTGATTACAAACCATGGCATTAAAGAAGCGTTCTCTACCGGATCCCAAAACCAAAAGCCGCCCCATCCAAGTTCATAATATGCCCAGATAGAACCAACTATTATTCCAAGACTTTGAAATATCCACGAAATTAAAACCCAAGATTTTATAGAGTGTGCAAATTCTTTTCCTTTAAAATTTGTCAACAAAGAAGCAATTGCTGCTGAAAAATAAATCGATGAACCTACAAATCCTATGTAGAGTAAAGGAGGATGTATTGCTAATGCAGGATCTTGAAGGATTGGGTTTAATCCCAAACCTTCGTTAGGTATTGGATATAAGGGAGCAAAAGGATTTGAAGTAAAAAGAAGAAATAATAAAAAACCAATAATTAAAAAATTTTGAATAATTAAAGTTACAAGTCTAAAATTGTTATTATAATTTTTTCCTTTGATTAAAAAAAAATATGAGAAAATTATTAGTATATTTATCCATAACAATAGGCTTCCCTCATGATTACCCCAGGTTCCAGCAATTTTAAAAAAAAGTGGCTTAGAACTATGAGAATTTTGAAAAACGTTAATTAGTGAAAAGTTAGAGCTAATATATCCGTAAACTAAAAGCAGAAAACATAAAATTGAAAAAAAAAGTTGTAACGAGGATAAGTTTATTATTTTTTTTGGGATTAGCGAATTGTCACTTCTGAGTAATATTGTTGAATTATAAACCAACCAAAAACTAATTAGTAAAGTTAAAATAATTGTGATTATACCAAGATTACTTAACATTTTCTTTTAATTTTGGTGGCATATAATTTTCATCATGTTTTGCCAAAATTTTCTCTGCTATAAAATAATTTCTGTCTTTTAATTTTCCTTCTGCAACTACACCTTTGCCTTCAGAAAAAAGATTTGGAATGGCTCCAGAATAACTCACAATTATTTCATTTTTCGTGTCAGTAATAATAAATTTTATTTCATTTGAATTTGCAGATAAAGAATTTTGTTTAACCATTCCTCCAATACGAATAGCTCTTTTAAAATTTAAATTTGTGTCTTTTTTTATTTCTGAAGGTGTTTTAAAGTAAAGCAAGTTGTCATTTAAAACTTTTAAAATAAAAAAAATTGAAGCAACTGATAAAAACAAGATTGATAGAAGAAATAAAATTCTCTTTTTGACTTTTTTTGTGAGCATTAAAAAATGCTTAGATAACTTCTCTGTTTGTTGTTGAAATCTGACTCAAAACTTTTGATTTTTTAAGGACTTCTCTTTTTTCTTGTTCAGAAAGATTTTTTAGCTCATTTAAAAATTCTTTCTCATATTTTTTAAGAGTTTTTTTTGTTTTAAAATAAACTATTGAGCACAATCCTAATGTAATAGCAAAAGATAGCCATACATAAAAACCGTATCCATTCATAAATATTAAGTTAGAAATCATAAACTTTTAATCCTTTTTTTCTTTATTCTAATGATTTCTGTTTTATATTTCATTAGAAAAATTAACGCACTAAATAAGAGAAATACTAATAACATTAGAAAAAGGGGATAAAGCATTGACGGGTCGATTTTGCTTGATTTACCTAAATTTATACTTGCAGGTTGATGGAGTGTGGCCCACCAATCCACTGAAAATTTTATTATAGGCAAATTAATCGATCCTAAAATGGTTATTAATGATGAAACTTTGACCAGCCTATCTTGATCTTTTATAAACTTAAAACTTAAAATTAAAATAAAGTAAAAAAACATTAAAACAAACATTGATGTCAATCTTGCATCCCAAACCCAAAACGCTCCCCAAGTAGGCTTTCCCCAAAGAGAACCAGTTATTATAGCTAAGCTTGTAAAAAGTAATCCTATTGGAGCTAAACTTTTTGTTATTAGGAAAAAATTCTTTGTTTTAAAAAGAAAATTTATAATTGATAAGATAGTCATGCTTGCAAAACACGCTAATCCTATCCAAGCTGATGGAACATGAAGATACATTATCCTTACCGAGTCACCTTGTATATAATCAGGTGGAGATACAGCTAAAGCAAAAGTTAATCCTATAACCAAAATTGGAAAAAAAACTGAATTGATAAATTTTAACAACTTCTCAATTAATAAATAAATTCTGCTTGGTAAAAGAAAATTAAACATTTGTTATCTAGTATATTAATAAAAGATTTATGTGAAGGTGGTTTTTTAGGCCTAATTGAGAATTGAGAGGGAGATAAAGAAGTATGAATAATTCCCAATTAGACACTAACAATTAGATATTACCCAAATCTTTGTCATAGATTTGAACCAAAATTGTTAAATTTGTGGCGATCGACTTAAATTATAAGTTAATTTGAAATTTTAAAATAATTTGATCCCTTTTTGCCTGAAAAAATTTCATCTACAAGAGGATGCTTAATTGGTTTTCCTGAACGATCAATCATTAAATTTTGTTCTGATACATATGCCTCGTAAGTCACTTCATTACTTTCGGCAAGAAGATGATAAAATGGCTGGTCTTTTCTTGGTCTTACATCTTTAGGAATTGATTGATACCATTCCTCTGAATTATTAAATTCAAAGTCAACATCGTATATTACTCCCCTAAAATCAAAGTGTTTATGTTTTACTATTTCACCAATTGAAAATTTAGCTTTGCAACCAATCATTAATTCAAAGATAATTATATTTTTATAAAAATCAACATATAAATTTTTATAAATATAAAAATTATGGTAAAAGGTAATTGTGAATAAGTCTCTATTAAAATTTATAACTGACTTCGGTCCTCTTTTAATTTTCTTTGTTGTTTACTATAAAGGAGGAAAAAATCTATCACTTGCTATCCCGCCGCTAATTGTAGCGACTTTATTGTCCGTTTTTATAATTTATTGTGTAGAAAAGAAAATTCCGTATTTGCCTTTGTCGGGAGCAATATTAATAACAATTTTTGGTGGTTTAACACTATATTTTAACAACCCAATATTCATTTATCTTAAACCAACAATCATAAATATAATTTTTGCCCTTATTTTGATTTTAGGAAAAAAATTTTTTCAAAAAAATTTTCTTAAGATGCTGCTTCAAAACTCGTTTCAACTTTCAGAGGAAGGTTGGAATAAGTTAAATATAAGATGGGCATATTTTTTTATATTTTTGGCAATATTAAACGAGTTAGTTTGGCGATCTTTCGCGCCAGAAAAAGAATATATATGGGTGAATTTTAAAGTTTGGGGAATATTACCTTTAACTTTTTTCTTCACAGCGTTACAAATACCTTTAATAAATAAATTTAAAGTATGAAAAAACTAAGGCTTATTATTAATAATAAAAAAAAAGGAAAAAAAGAAATCTTTTTTATTAAAAAAGAATTCCAGACCATATTAAATTTGTATGCGAGAATGGTTTCAAATGGATCATGGAAGGATTACGGACTTTCTCTAGGAAAAAAACAAGTTTCTTTTGATGTTTATCAAAGAGCTTCCGACAAACCCGTTTTTCGAATTTTTAAAAACTTAAAACCAAAAAACTTTAAAGAAAAATATATTTTAAAAGACAAAAATGGAAGTGTCATCAAAAGGTCTGAAAATTTATCTTATCTGATTGATAAAACGAGCTGGAGTAGTTTGAAAGTAATTAAATAATTCTACAGCAATTATCTTCGCTGTCCAAAAAGTCTTAGTAACATTATAAACAAATTAATAAAGTCTAAATAAAGAGTTAAGGCTCCCATGATAGCTTTTTTGCCCATCAACTCGCCGCTATCACTGGCCATATACATATTTTTAATTTTTTGTGTGTCGTAAGCTGTAAGACCAACAAAAATTAAAACGCCAAGAATAGAAATTACAAAATACATCATTGGTGATTTCATAAAAATATTTACAATAGAAGCGATTATAATTCCAATTAGACCCATCATCAAAAAAGAACCAAATTTAGTTAAATCTCTTTTTGTTGTATAGCCATAAATACTCATAGCTCCAAAAGTTCCAGCTGTGATAAAGAAAACTCTTGTGATACTTGCTCCCGTGTAAGCTATAAAAATTGATGAAAGTGATAAACCCATCAATGCAGCAAAAATCCAAAAAACAGTTTGAGCCTTACTAGCGCTCATTTTTGCTATTCCAAAACTCATATAAATAACTACTCCTAAAGGTGCTAGCATAACGATCCATGCTAATCCTGAATTGTATAACGAATTACCTAATTGAGTTAAAATTAATGGTTCAAAAGACTCTACTGCAAACTTTGCAGTTAAGAGCGCAATAAAACCTGTCAATGCTAATGCAGAGCTCATATAATTGTAAACTCTCAGCATATAAGCTCTAAGACCTTGATCTATTATTGCTTCTGATACTGAAGATCTTGCAGCCGAACTTTGTTTATTTAAAACCATATAACTAATATAAGAAATTTTATTAACTTTTCAATAGGCAATTTTTCCTTTAAAAAAACATTGCAATTTTATGAAATTCAGAAAATTAGGAAATACTGATCTAAATGTAAGCCTTATTTGTCTTGGCACAATGACATGGGGAACTCAAAATACTGAAAAAGAAGCTTTTGAACAGATGGATTATGCTATTGAACAAGGAATAAATTTTTTTGACACAGCAGAACTTTACTCGGTTCCTCCAACTAAAGATTCGTACGGTAAAACAGAAAAAATAATTGGTAACTGGTTTGAAAAAAGAAAAAATAGAGAAAAAATAATTTTAGCTTCAAAGGTTGCGGGCCCTGGTCTTGATTGGATAAGAGGTGGAGGAAATAACTTTTCTGAGAATAAAATTGGTAAAGCTATAGATGATAGTTTGAAAAGATTAAAAACGGATTATATGGATCTATATCAATTACATTGGCCCGAAAGATCTACAAATTGTTTTGGCAGGAGAGAGTATAAAGTCAACGATAATGAGGGAGAATGGAACAATTTTGAAAATGTTTTACAGGCTTTAGAAAAATTTATAAAGAGTGGGAAAATTAGATATATTGGAATGTCAAACGAAACTCCTTTTGGTCTTTCAAAATATTTAGAAATATCAAAAAATAAAAATCTACCTAGAATGATGTCAGTTCAAAACCCTTATAGTCTAGTTAATAGAACTTATGAAATAGGAATGTCTGAAATTTCAATTAGAGAAAAATGTGGACTTCTTGCTTACTACCCTTTAGCAGCTGGAGCTCTATCTGGTAAATACAGAAATGGTCAAATGCCAAAAAATGCTAGAATGACTTTATTCAAGGGTTGGGAAAGAATGATTAATCCATTAGCAATGAAAGCGTACGATAAATATTATGAATTAGCTAAAGCATATAATATAACTATGGTTCAAATGGCCCAGGCATTTGTTAATTCTCGACCCTTTATAACAAGTAATATTATTGGTGCGACCACAATGGACCAACTGAAAGAAAACATTCAAAGTATAAACATAGATCTATCTGAAGAAATTCTAGAAAAGATTAATTTAATTCATAACAATAATCCTAACCCGGCACCCTAATTTAAATACACAAACCATTGAAATACTTTTTTTTTAGTATAAAAACTGATTTATGGATTGCAAAAAACTATTCTCTTACATTATATTTTTTTTAATTATTGGTAATGGAAACTTGGTCGCTAATCCAAAATCAGTTGGAAAATTCAAAAATTGGGAAAGTTTTACACTCCAATCAGAAAAAGGTAAAATTTGCTTTGCCCAAACTATTCCTGCTAAAAGAGTTCCGTCGTCTTTCAAGAGAGAAGAATCAAGATTATTCGTCACATTTCGACCAGCACAAAGCATTCAAGATGAAGTAAGTCTTACTAGCGGTCATATTTATAAAGCTTCAACAGTAAGAGCAAAATCAGGAAAAAAATCTTTTGATTTTTTTTCTCAAGATAAATTTGCATGGTTGCTTGATAATAGAGAAGAAAAAAATTTTATTAAGCTTATGAAAAAAGCAACAAACTTGATGATTATAGCCAGGGCAAATAATGGAACGGAGACAACAGATCACTATTCAATGATGGGTTTTACTAAAGCTTACAATACAGCTAAGAAAAGCTGTAGCTAAATGAAAAAAATTGTTTTAGCTTACTCTGGAGGTTTGGACACTTCAGTAATTCTGAGATGGTTGCAAGAAAACTATAAAGCAGAAGTCATAGCTTACACCGCAGACATTGGACAAGTAATTAATAAAAAAAAGATAATCCAAAATGCTAGAAAACTGGGTGTTAAAAAAATTATCATAGAAGATTTAAAAAATATTTTTGTGAAAGATTATGTTTTTCCAATGATTAGAGCTCATGCTGTTTATGAGGGAAGTTATTTATTGGGAACATCAATTGCTAGACCTTTAATAGCAAAGAGACAAATTGATATAGCAAAAAAATATAAGGCTTATGCAGTTTCACATGGTGCAACTGGCAAAGGTAATGATCAAATTAGATTTGAATTAGGATATTCTTACTTTGGAAAGAAAATAAAAATTATTGCACCTTGGAGAGAATGGAAATTACAATCAAGAACAGATTTAATAAATTATGCAAAACAAAATAAAATTTCAATTCCTAAAGATAAAAAAGGAGCTCCTCCTTTTTCAGTAGACGATAATATTTTTCATACATCTACTGAGGGAAAAATTTTAGAAAATCCAAAAAACTCTGCTCCAAAATTTATTTTTCAAAGAACAAAAGATTTAGAAAAAACTCCTAATAAACCTACAATTATAAAAATTAACTTTAAAAACAGTGATCCAATTTCTTTAAATGGAAAAAAACTTTCACCAGAAAAACTCTTAAAAAAATTAAATGATATATCGGGAAATAATGGTGTTGGAAGAGTTGATCTAGTTGAAAATAGATTTATTGGAATAAAATCAAGAGGAGTTTATGAAACACCTGGCGGTACCATATTATACATTGCGCATAGAGCTATGGAGTCAGTTACCTTAGACAAGAATACTATGCATAACAAAGAGAGAATAATGCCAATTTATGCAGAACTTATTTACAATGGCTATTGGTTTTCAAAAAAACGTATGAAACTTCAGAAAATTATTGATAAAAATAGATTTAAGGTATCGGGACAAGTTGTCCTTAAAATTTTCAAAGGAAATGTTGTAATTTTATCAAGAAAATCTAATAATAGTGCTTATTCTATGAAAAAAGTATCATTTGAAGAAAATAAATCTTTTAACAAAAGAAAGGTAGAAAAGTTTATTAAATTTCACTCAAAAAGATTGCACAAACTTTTTTAAGATTTAAGTTTTTATAATTATGAACACAACGATTAGAAATATTCAGTTAACAGCAGTTGTATTTGTTCTCTTTGCTACTATCATTGCATTTATTTTAGAAGTAAGGGAAATGTATATAAATAAATCTATATCACTAGCAGACTTATTATTGATGTTTATTTATATTGAGGTAATTGGTTTAGTAAGATCATATTGGGAAACAAGAGCAGTGAGAATTACTTACCCAATGGTCATTGCTATTACGGCATTAGCTAGATATATAATTCTTCAAGACAAAAATGATGATCCTGCAACTTTAGTTTATATTTCTTCAGCTATTTTAATAGTGGCTGCTGCTACAGTAGTTATTCGTTTTAGAAACAGTAAGTACTTGAAATTAGACAAAAGTAAATCAAACGATCTTTAAAATAATACTTTAGTGCTCATGGTGTTCTATTCCATGTTTTTCTAATAAATCATGCATTCTTTGATGTTCTTTATAAGTTAAACTATAAAACACGACTACTGTAACAAATGATCCAACTAACACACCCTGAACAAACCTTATTATTATTTTTTTATTTTGAAGTTTAGTTTTTTTTAACATTTTGTTTCCTCTGTTTTTTGCTTCATTAAATTTAAATAATCCGTACAAGATCAACAAGCAACTCAAGATCCACGATATTGGATGATTTACAACAGCCAATATTGAGCCGCCAAAAAGAGCAGCTATAAATCCACTTATCCAACAAACTGGGCACATAATTTTTTAATATAGTTTGTGAGGGAAAAAGTCTCTGTGACAAAACTGTTTTTTTGTGCTTGTTTAAGAAAATGAAATTCAATTTCAAAAAGCCAAATTTTATAATACGATATTTAATAATTGCTGCAATTTTAGTTTTGCCGCCAATTCTTAGCACTCACTATGGAGCAATTTATTTAGGCAAAAATAATGGGGTTCTTTTAGGATTTTGTGTTGGAATAGTTTGCGTGTCTTTTGCTTGTTGGAAACTATTTATTGATGGCTGGAGGGATGACGAAGATTAATGCAATTCGCAACCACTAGATCTGCTGCTTTAGATAAACTTCAAAAATTTATAGAAAGTGACATTTTAAATTATAACAATAAAAGAAATTTTGACTTTGGAGTAACCAATAGAAACAATGTTTCTTGCTTATCTCCTTATATAACTCATAGATTAATTACTGAGTATGAAACTGCAAAACTTGTTTTGAAAAAATGCCCTTTCCAAAAAGTAGACAAGTTTATCCAAGAAATTTTTTGGAGAGTTTATTGGAAAGGTTGGCTTGAACTAAGACCGAAGGTTTGGACGGACTTTATGGATGATCTTAAGTTAATAGAGGAAGATGAAAATTATTTAAAAGCAATAAATGGAGAAACAGAGATTAAATGTTTTAACGATTGGACAAAAGAACTTAAAGAAAATAATTATTTACATAATCATACTAGAATGTGGTTTGCGAGTATTTGGATATTCACCTTGAACCTTCCTTGGCAAAAAGGAGCAGAGTTTTTTATGAAACATCTATTTGATGGTGATGAGGCTTCTAACACATTAAGTTGGAGATGGGTTGCTGGTCTTCAAACTAAAGGAAAGCACTATGTCGCCCAGGCATGGAATATTAGCAAGTTCACTAATAACAAATATAAAAATGTTAAGTTAAATGAAAATGCTTTACCATTAATAGATAAAAGAGAATATAAATTAAATACACTCAATTTCATTTATGAAAAAAATGGCAATGAGAATTTGATTGTTTTTGAAAATGAATTAAATTTAGAAAATCTAAAGTTAAAAAAGTATAAAAATATTTACCTTGTTTTACTAAGTAATAAGGCTAGAAAGTTGAAGCTTGAGCAAAAAGTACTAGATTATAAATCACAGTTAATTAATGATCAAAAAAAGAGATTTGATCAGATACAAATAGCTGACGAAGTTAAATTACACTCTGTAATGAAAAAAATTAAATCTATTGATATTATATACCCCTGTATTGGAGAAAATTATTCCTATTTAAATAGTATGTGGAAAAAACAAAATTTAGAATTCAATTTTATTTTGAAAGAGGAAGATAAGTTTTCTTGGCAATTTTCAAATAAGGGTTATTTTAATTTTAAAAATAATATTCTCAAAATAATAAATAAATTTAATTTGAACTAAAATTAATTATTTAGAAGAACACCTTTTAGAACAATATTTTATCTTATCCCAATTTAATCTCCATTTTTTTCTCCAAGTAAAAGGTTTGTTGCAAACTGGACAAGTCTTTTTTGGTAAATTAGCTTTTTTCATCATTTAGAAGATGTTTGTTCTTTATAAAAAGAAAAAAAGCTACAATTTCGTAAAAAATATTCAAGAGAAAAAACAAAGGCCTAATTTTAAATATTTTGTATAAAAAATTATACTTGGGAACGTTTTTCCAAATTATTAAAAAGGACTCTGCTCCATCAATTATCTTGCCGTCTTGTATGACATGCATTCTTCTTAGAAGTTCCTTGTATGATTTTGAGGTAATTTTTTGAGCTTCTTCATTATTGGTGACGTCTATCCACTCAATGTCTTTATCACTGTGTTCTTTGTAATGTTTAATTTCGGCTCTGCAAATATTACATGAATTGTTAAAAAAAACTTTAACCATCAGTATTTTCTTTTATAAAATTATTTGCTGCTTTAAAAATTCTCAATTTCCTCTCTTTATTCATTTTTTCAGAAATCTTTACCATCATTGAAAGACGTGGATTTTTTAAAAAAAATTTTTTGTTTCTATCTATAAATTTCCAATACAATCCATCCATAACATCACACCAGGATCCTTTTTTAAAATGCATCATTTTTAAAAAATAACTTGATCCACAAATATAAGGTTTAGTAGCAAAAATTCCACCATCACTAAACAATCCCATACCATAAACGTTTGGTGCCATAACCCAATCAGATGAGTCTACGAACATTTCCATAAACCATTTATAAACTTGTTTTGGATGTATCTCGCAAAGATTCATAATATTTGCTAATATCATTAACCTTTCTATATGATGAGACCATCCGTGAATCTTAGCATTATTAATTGCATGATCTAAGGGCTCCAAACCAGTATTACCACCATACCAGGATTTTTTCATTTTTCTTTTATGATTAAAAAAATTTGTTTTTTCTAACCTTTGATCGTAATTTTGATAAATTCCTCTCATGAATTCTCTCCATCCTATGATCTGTCTTATATAACCTTCTAAAGAATTTATAGGTATTCTTTTTTCTATTTTTTTAAGTTTAGTTATTATTTCTTCAGGTGTAATTAAGCCTATATTTATTAACGGACTCAAAGCGCTGTGGAATACAACATTAGATTTATTTGTTACTGCATCCTCATAATCACCAAATAATTTTAATCTATCTTTTAAGAAATCATCTAGCCACTTATTTGAATCTTTTCGAGTTGTTGGAAACCAAAAATTCTTAGTTTCTCCTGGGTTGTTTTTAAAATTTAAGTCAATAAATTTTTTTAAAACTATTGTTTCTTTTGTATGTTTAATTTTTGAAACAGAGGGTATCTTTACTTCTTTTGGAATTTTTTTTCTATTTTCATCATCAAAACTCCATTTGTTTCCTTTAGGAGTTCCATCTTTATTCATCAAAAGATCCACTTTCTTTCTAACAATTTTGTAAAAATTTCCCATAAAAGGTTTTCTGCTTTGTGAAAGGTAATTTTTAAATTCACTCCTACTAATAACAAACATGGGAGACTGAATCTGATTTACTTTAAGAGAATTTTTTTTTGATAAGTTGAGAATTTTAGTTTCAAAGTTTTTATCTTCGATTTCAAAAAAACTTATTTCTTTTATTTTTTTTTCTTTTATAACTTTTTCTAGTTTTTTTTCATATGGTTGCTTAAAATCTTTTTTAAAATCTTTATAAATTATATCGAAATCTTTTGATTTGAGCTCATCTCTGAATGACCTCATCGAAGATAAAAATAATAAAATTTTAAGTTTATGGTGTTTTTCAAAAGTGCACAAACCAAAATCTTCTGCCATAAAAAAAATATGATCTTTAAAGTTGCTCAAATATTTTGTGTTGAATAAATGATTACCTAAAATTAAAAATAATTTCATTGAAGTAAAATATACAATCGAAAATTTTTAAGTATTAGTTTTTTTGAAGCAGTTAACCGTATTTTGTAACAAACACGCTATTGTCATAGGGCCAACGCCTCCTGGGACGGGAGTAATTGCTTTTGCCACCTTTGAAACTTCCTCAAAATCTACATCGCCCACTATACCTGAATTGGTTTTATTAATTCCAACGTCTATTACTATCGCTCCATTCTTCACCCAATTTCCTTTAACCAATTTAGGAATTCCTGCTGCCGCAATAATTATATCTGCTCTAAGACATTCAGTCTTCAAATCTTTTGTTTTTGAATGAGTAATTGTTACAGTACAATTTTCTTTTAAAAGCAATTGTGTCATTGGTCTTCCATTTAAATTTGAACGTCCAATTACTACAGCATGTTTTCCATTTAGATTTTTTTCAACTTTTTTCAGAAGAAGACTGCATCCAAGAGGTGTGCAAGGTATGTTGCTGTTGTAGCCCGATGATAAGTTCCCCACATTTATAGGATGAAAACCATCTACGTCCTTTGTATGATCTATTGTGTCTATAACTTTTTTTTTATTGATATGTTTTGGAAGAGGTAGTTGAACTAAAATACCTGAAACTTTAGTATCTTTATTAAGAGCTTTTATTTTAGTTAAAAGCACCTCTTCTTTTAAGTCTGCTGGATACCTAATAACTTCAGAATTTAATCCTACCTCTTTGGCAAACTTTTGTTTATTTCTTACATAAATCTTACTAGCTGGATCTTCTCCTACTAAGATTACAGCTAACCCTGGAACAGTGTTATATATAGATTTTATCTCTTCTATTTTTTTCTTAATATCTTTTCTCAAAGACGCCGCTGTTTTTTTTCCATCTATAATCATATTAAAAACATCGCAGGTGCAAATAATTCGAAAACTAAATTTCTCAAAAACATTAAGGCTAAAATTAAAATTACCGGTGAAATATCAATAACCCCTAGGTTTGGCAAATATCTTCGTATAAAGTTTAAAGGTGGATCCGTTAGCTTATAAGAAATCTCCAGTACAGAAAAAACAAAACGGTTACTCGTATTTAAAACATTAAATGCAACTAGCCAACTTATAATTGCGTTTATAATTAATACCCATATATACAAGCTTATAATATTATCAAATAATATTAAAATTGATTTCATTATTTTTTCTCCACATAAATAGATGTACTTGGAAAAGCAAATGATACACCGTTACTTTCCACAATTTCTTTTATTTTTACAGCTAATCTCTCTTTAACCTTTAGCCATTCGCCCCAATCATCTGTTACTGTAAAACATCTAACGTACATATCTATCGAACTATCAGAAAATTTATCTATTCGAACAGCATGCTCTGTGTCATCTCCGATTTTAAAATCTTTATTTGTAGTTATAAATTGCTCGATTTGATCTCTAATTTTTTTCAGTTGTTCTACAGTTGAATTGTACTGCAAAGTAATAATCCAACTAATCCTCCAATGTGTTGTTTCAGTTATATTGACCACTGCATTTTCTGCAAATGAAGCGTTAGGTATTGTTGCAATTGATTTATCAAATTTTCTTATTACAGTTGACCTAAATCCTATTCTTTCAACAATACCCTCTATAATTCCCTCAACATATATCCAGTCTCCAATCTTAAATCTTTTTTCTACTAAAACCAAAACTCCTGAAATTAAATTTTTAAATAAAT
>MDTE01171060.1_pt1 | contig 22477 bp, 13 predicted proteins | sample 811231 | NCBI WGS metagenome assembly MDTE01 (sample SAMN05326651, study PRJNA326480) | marine metagenome | isolation source: seawater | place: Indian Ocean: Red Sea | collected 2010 | reverse complement strand
TGTGGCGAATCGGTTACGAGATTGCGACCACTGGTTGGGGGATGATTTTGGTGCGATCGGGAATAACAGTAGATGTGGTTCAGCAGCATCTGCGGGAGTTGAGCCTCGGCTTCGGGCACAAGTGGCGCAGGATCCAATTTGATTATGCTTTGGTGTACAATACTTTTCTGCAAAATAGACGTGGAAGCCATTGGGTTACGATTGGGTTTAAATAGTGATTTTTTTCGTTTAGAGTTGTGAGCGGCTCTTAGTTAAGTCTAATTTTCGCGTTGGGGTTCATTTAGGACGCGCTCCGCGAAAGGGGATTTTAATATGTGCTTTGTTCGGTTACTGAGTGTGAGAAAAATTTGGACCACGGTCTGTCTTTTTGTCGCCCTGAGTGTGGTTTATGTCGATCCTCTATGGGGGCAGACGCATCTGCGAAACCGCACATTTATAAATACCGGTGCTCCAGAATCGTATCTGAACTACGGGCGCAAGGAATACGATCCGTATCCATCAGTGATCAACGCGCGAAATCGCTACGATCGCTTGGGCAATTTTCTTGCACGTGGTTACAATGTGTTCAAATGGGAATTCTCTCGTCCGGGCTTTAGTGAAATCAATACTAGAACCGCGCAGTACCTTGGCTGGTTCAACAACTTGGTAATGCTTTCGGATTCCTATAGAGGGTTTAATTATCGCGTAACTCTGGGCGAAGATATTCGTACCAAACTCTCTGATCTGACGATGAAAGATCCTCGTTTTTTCGGAGTTATGCTGGATGGTGCATCGTCCGATAACAAATTCACCCTGATGCTGAGTCAGGGTGGAGATATGCTGACTACACCTAAGTTCTCCTCGTTTCAGGCCGGCAAAGAGAGCTCTCCCGTGTTGATTGTCGGGGGGCATTGGGAGAGCAAGCTTGGTAATTTATTGCGTTTGGGAGCGACCTATTACAATCAGCACATGGTCAATGCCTCTTCCGCTTCGGGGTCTTTCACCAAGGGCGATATGCCATCGAATATGTTGCAGCCATCTCTGATCTCGGTGGTGGTAAATGATGATTCGCCCGATGATCCCGGCACATCTGCGATTGTCTATCGCGTTGATATTGTCGTTGAAGGTGTTTCGCGCGGACAGCCGATTCGTTACACGAGCATTGCTGGAGACGTGGATTATAACTCAAATCTTGAGCCAGTGATATCGGGCTTATTTGTCGACAATGGAGACCAGGGTAAGGTTGCCTCAGGACCTGCTGAACAGGTCATATTCGAATTTACCATGCCGGAGTACGTGCTACCGGCCTCGGATGCGGATTTCGCTGCAGCACCTAGTAACCAGCTGGAAGGCATAACGATCACTTCGGTTCGTTTTCAAGCAGATATCGCCGGTGATTATAGGGTTGGTACTCGGCAAAGGTACGCACATTTCAGCAATAAAGTGCACGAAAAGAACCTATCCAAGGTGGCTGCCGGCGATGACAAATATTTGCCGGGCAACAGCAAATACGTAAATCCCTACACTGGTTTGAAGGGAGACGATGCGCTGCTGACCCCAATGGAGGCATATCAGGCCGGACACGATGTGTTCAATCACTGGCCGGTGCGCCCGGATCCCGGAGTCGGCCTTGTCAATCCCTTTATGCAGTATCGTTGGGACGAAGAAAACCCAGAGAATGTTTCGTATACAGTTGTTCGTTCTTCCGGTAAGGGAACGGGCAATGGTAATCGCGAGACCATTACGTTCTCCCATGGCATACCCACCGGCCAGACACTTTACGGAATGGATTGGGACCTTGAAATGGAGGGATTCAAACTCAATGGTGAGTTTGTGCTCAATCCACAGCATTTCATGTTCCCGGTCGGAAGCAACAGCGGTCGTTATCACTCAAAAACAGCGTTGGGGTATTTTGTTACCCTGGAGAAGAAACTCGGTCCTTTGTCTCTTGGCGGTGAGTTGTTCAATATGGATCCCGATTACAGCGGCAACTACGATAGTCGCCGTGGCGGGATACCCTTCTTCACGGACCAATGCGGAACGTGTCCGCAGATGCAGGAAATGTTCGTGATGAACGATAATGACGACAACGATCAGTGGCCGGACGAATATATCAATGAGCGCCCAAGTGCCGAGAAAGTCGATTCGGGAATTTTCCCCGGCAACGATGAGAACCAAGATCTCGTTCCCGATACGGATCAGAACTTTAATGGCATTCCCGATTGGACCGAACCGATTCTTTTCTACGATGCTGATCCGCCGGACTTTATATACGGGATAGATTTCAACAACAATGAAGTGGTCGATTATCGCGAGAATGATGATGAGCCAGATTATCCCTATCGCAAAGATCGTCAAGGTATGCATGTGCTCTTGATGCTAGATCGGTTGGGCAAATTCGGAGAGTGGCTGACTGTAGGGTCTTATCAAATGAGCGAAGAAGCTGGTGGGGGCGAAGCAAATACGCTGTATGCTCGGTATCAGTATAAGTTGAATTCGCCGATTCTGGGACAGATCAGGATCAACAACGATTTAAAGTTTGTTGAGGATAATATCCGCGACCATGTCTATATCTGGCAGGATGTTGGTCTCAGCGAGCGGATCGACAGCCCGTTTCCCAGTCTCACAGGTCCTCAGATCGAAGCTCGAGATCTCAACACCCAGCTTCTGCCGCCAACTTGGAGTGGTCGCGATGAACTCACTATGCGAAATAGCATGGTCAATACCCTGTTTTTTGAGTCGCGGATAAAGCAGCTTACTGGTTTTAATTTCATCAATAATATCAAGTGGGTGAGGAATAGCCAACGTGCTGAAGAATTTGCAGATGGCGTGATGCAAGAGGCCGACCTTCGCTCATTTATCACAATGGTTAATAAGGTCGACTATACCCTGAGTGCGGGTAACCTTGAGGTTCGGCCGATGTTCAAGCATTTGTTGTTGCGCAATCACTCCTCATTGCAAAAAGACAAGACTGGAGCAGGCAGTATTGAATCGTTCTCGATCGTAGCGCCGATAGTTCGGACTCGTTTCGATTTGACTCCCAAGTCTAATATACAGTTTGGTTTTCAGGGCTTTCCATTTCTGCGCTACCGAAATATTGATCGCGTGAATGATGCCAATAGTTTCAACGAGTGGACCATGGTTTTGATGATGAGTAATCGCTCGGATCACTACGGGTACAATTTGGCATCACAATTTGGTATCATCAAAGAAGACAGAGAATTCACGGATGAAACTCGCCAGGAGGACAGCTATAGCAGTTCGCGTCTGTTCTTTGATATCGTAGCCGGTTTCTAGTCGGGATATATTTTTCACAACCGCTCGAGGCATTCTGATGTTTACATTGATAAAGCTAACCATGGTTGCGGTGTTGGGTGGGGTCATTTCCCTCAGTTCGAAATACTATTCACCCTTGGAACTACAGGATAGTTTTGAAGAAGGTCAGAGACTCTATGCATTGGGGGACTTCGAAAAAGCAATCGATCATTTTCACTCTGTTATTGCATTGGAAAGCAACTCGACTATCGATGTCGACAAGGTGACGGTAGATGTCGACGAATTCATTTTGCCTGTGCAGGTCGCCGGGACTTATCAGATCGCCAACAGTTACAATAAACTGGGTCTTGAGAAGTTGCGTCGGTCAAAATTTTTGCGGGATGAGCAGAAAGAGGCCGAGGCCGAAGAGCGCTACGAAGAAGCCCTGGAGGATCTAACTTTAAGTCTCGATTTTTTCAGTAAACTGGCGCAGGATAGTAGGATTGATGAGCGGACTCGGGTGATGGCGCAGTACCAGATGCTGGAAACGAATTATGCTTTGAAGCTATTTGAAAAGGTCATCGAAGAGGGCAAGTTGATGCTTAACTCCTTTCCGAATAGCGTATACGAGATCGCTGTCCACTATGATATTGGTTGGTCTCATTTCGAGCTTGGGAGTTACAGCGGCGCTATCGATAGTTTTAATGAGGTCCTAGTCCTTGCACCCCATGGCTCGCGTTCCGATCGTGCTCTATATCAAATCGCTGAATCACGGGATAAGCTTGGTAATTATGATGAAGCAATTAAGGCGCTTGATCGCTTGATTGGCCGCTATGACTTCAGCTTAATGTCCGAGCAAGAGTTGATTGAGATGAGCACCGCCAAACTCAAGGGACTGGTGGAAGAGACAAGCCGTGAGCTAATTACCAAAGCTCAACTTAAAAAAGGCGATATCCTGGCACGTCAGGGTAAGGTAGATGATGCGCTCGATGCTTATATGGTTATTCCGGATAAATATGCGGCAGAATCTTCTATAGTTAAGGAAGCCTATATACGCTATGCCGAATTGGTGGAAGCGACGGAAGGTACAGATGCCGCGCTCAACGCGTATAAGAATGCGATTGAAAAGGTTGATGACAAGTTGTTCCAGGCCCGGACTCAACTCACTGTCGCCAGGCTACTTTTTGAAAAAAGTAAATTCGCAGCTGCTGCTGAGGAATACGAGATCTATCTAGCGGCCTATAGTGAGGTCGCATCTCGAGTTGGCTTTCAGGCTGATAAAGCACTCTTTCGAGTCGCTCAATGCTATCAAGCCATGGCACAAAAAGATCTACAAGGTCGGCCAGATATAGCCAAGGAGCATGCTGCACGGGCGAAAGCGATGTATGAAGAGTTATTGCAAGAGTATCCCGGGTCTCCTTTGTTGGCGGATATCGTATTCAGTTCTGGTTTTGTGACACAGATTTTAGCGCAAGACGATTTGGCTGTCGATGCATTTAAGCGTGTGATCTCCGAGTTCGTCGATCACCCCGTGCGTGCAAATGCTTTGTTGCAGTTGGCTCGCTTGGCTAAGAAGTCAGGGCAGTCGGATATGGCCGAAGCTCGCTATCTGGAATTTCTAAGTGAGTATCCAGGTCACGACCTAGGCCAGGCAGTCCGTGTCGAACTTGGCGTGTTGTATAAAAGTCTGGGTAATATAGAGCAGGCGCGCCAGCAGTTCGTCGAAGTAGGAAAAGGTTGGAAGCAGTGGGCCGATGTACAGATCGAATTGGTTGACTTATATCAGCAAACTGGCCGTTTAGAGGAAGCGCAGGAGACGATAGAAGGAGCGCTAACTCAAGAATCAAATTTGTCCACACGGAAAAAAGAACATCTGCACTATTTGCTCGGGCAAGTACAGTTTTTGCAGAACAACCTCGAGTCTGCAATCGAAAATTGGTCTTATACATTTGACACCCAAGCAAATAAATCAGTTGCTGTCGCGGCCCTCTTAGGCCGCGGAAGTGCCAATTATGAGTTAGCGAAACAGTATGATGCCGCAACCAATCAAGCTGGTTCCGTTCGCTATTATGAAGCTGCGATCGAAGACATGAAGAGCCTATTGGCTCTCGATCCGGCAGTTAATATAAAAGACAGTGCCTTCAGGACGTTGGGTGCTGCTATGATCCGGTTGAATCGAGAAAAGGAAGCGGCGGAATTTTATCAGGAATTGATTAACAGCAGTCGTAGTATTCAGGAGCGAGTTACATATGAGATGTTGCTCACAGAATTGTATTACGACCAAGAAGATTTTACTCGAGCTGAAAAACATGCCCGTGAGATGCTATCGCTCGATTTTGAGGATGATGACAAGGCCGGATACTACAGAAAAGAGCGTGCTTATTCGATCATTGGCAATTCTCTTTTGCAGGAAAGGCAGTATGCTCAGGCAGCCGAGGTTTTTAAGAAAGGCCTAGAGCTATACCCGAACTCAGGTGAAAGTGCGAATCTTGCCTTTTCTGAGGCTTTTGCCCTGTTTAACAATCGGGAATTCGATCAAGCCTTAAAGAGTTTTGAATATTACCTGGACAAATATTCTGCTGACCAAAATGTAGTTCACGGTCAATATTACCTCGCGCACAGCCATCAGGCATTGACTGCATTCGATAAGGCGGCACCAGCCTTTCAGACATTAGCAGATCTGTATCCTGACTCAAGTTATGAAGAAGAGGCTCTCTACCTGGTGGGCGAGAATTTCTATAACGAGAGAAAGTTCGATAAAGCCGCAGAGGCTTATATCGCGCTGCTCGGAAAATATCAGCAAAGATTTGGTGCAGCGGCTCGTTATGCCTTGGCCTGGTCTTATTTTGAGCAGGAAGATATGGCAAAGGGAGTCGATGAGATGCGACTCTTAGTTGCTGATTTTCCCGCTAGTGAATTTGCGCCAAAAGCGCAGTTTACTATCGGTGATTACTACTACAACATCCAGGATTACGACAATGCGTTAAAATCGTATAGTGTGTTGATTGAAAAATATCCTGATTCGGAAGAGACACCTAGAGCACAGGGTCTTATTGCAGAGCTCAAAGAAATCCGTGCTACTTTGGAATACAATAAAGTCATGGAGCTCTTTGAAAGTGAAAAACACGATCAGGCTATTGCAGGTTTTAAGAAGCTGATCAAAGATTATTCCGGTACTTATACCGAACTCGCATCGTATTGCAATATGGGTCTCTCATACGAGGCGTTACGCCAATGGCCTGAGGCGGTAGAGAGTTACAAAATCATCATTGAAAAGGGTGGTGAACAGGCGGAGAGTGCGGATGTGGTCATGTTTGCCAAAGCGCATATGGATTGGATTGTAGAAAATAGGCTATAGCCCCAATTGGGCAGAGGATACGTACAGTATTTTCGATTTTAGCTGTCGTTATTTTTGCAACGGCCCGATTTAATGACGTTCAACGCGCCTTGGCGATCATGCAATTAACGCGGATTGTTTAAGGGCTCACTTTTCGGAGGACGATATGCCAGACAATTTCCTGTTAGATCAGTTCACGAAGGGGGGGCCTATGATGTACCCCCTGTTGATATGTTCGTTGATAACCGTAGGTGTGATTATCGACCGCTTGATCGGAATTTATAGCGTCCCCAGTGATGAAGGTGCAGAAGGACAGTTGGAGGAGACAGAAAACGTTCTAAAGTCTCAAGGTATGGAGGCGTTAGTTGAACATCTCAAACAGGGCAGTGGTGTCCTCAACTATGTGTTTGCTGCTATTTTGAGAAGATTTGATACGTTGATTTTAGAGAATCGGACCGATGTAGAGGATATGCGCCAGGAGTTGATCGCTGTTACGGATGAATATGGTGTAGATTACCTCGGCCGTTTTCTGAATGCAATGGCCACCATTGGTGTGTTGGCTCCGCTTATGGGATTATTGGGAACCATCATTGGAATGATACGTGCATTTGATGCTATAGCACGCTCCGGTGCTGGTGATCCAGCAGCGGTTGCCAATGGTATTTCGGAAGCACTGATCACAACAGCTAGTGGGCTGATTGTCGCCATTCCTACTATTGTTTTCCATCGATTCCTATCTGCCAAGGCTGACAAAGCTTTTAAGAAGATCGAGTTGTATTGCCATGCTTTTTCTAATACCTTGCTGGTGCGATTCCTCGAAGAGAAGCAGCAGTAAACGCTACGGAGTTGCCGAATGGCTGCAAGACGAAGAAGGCGAAGAGGCAGAGAAGGTCGATTCTCGGCTGATGTCAATCCCGACCTGACGCCGCTGATAAATTGTATGTTTTTGCTACTTGTTTTTTTTATGGTAGCCACCACTTTCGTAAATGCTAAAGGAGTCAGCGTCGACTTGCCTGGCGGAGCAAGCGAGGAATCTCGGGCGACTAAAGATGTGAATGTGGTAATAGACGAGGATGGTGTACTTCAACTAAACGGCGATATTGTGAATCTTGAAGATCTCGCCGATCGGGTGAAGGATATTATTGCAAGTGATAATGTAAAAAATGCGATTGTCGAATCGAGTCGTGAAATCCCACATCGGGATGTGATCGCTGTCGTTGATGTTGTCAGGGGAGAAGGAATCGAGTCTATTGCCTTCGCCAAGACTGAGGAGTAACTCATGGCACGGAAATCGCTAAGCAAAGCGGCCAACAGCGAAGAACTGAATCTTACGTCCTTAATTGATGCTGTATTCTTGCTGCTTATCTTCTTTATGGTTACCACGGTTTTCGTCAAGGCAACCAAACTCAAAGTTGAGCTACCGCCTGCGGTGCATTACGATAAGCTGGATCAGGAGAAAAAACTCAATATACGCATTTCGGCCGATGGTGAGATAGAAATCAACTCGCAGCTAGTGCGTATCGAACAACTGCCGACGATGATTCGCATGGAAAAAACGCGTACCGGGTCATCAACGCTTATAATTACGGCTGATGGCGATGTTCCGCACGGAAGCGTTATTGATGCGATGGAAGCCGGTTTATCTGCGGGTGTTGAAAAGATTGATATTGAGACGGAGGAACCAGATGCTTGATTTTGGGGCGACGATATTTAAGAGGGGAAACATCAACTGGGTGAAGTATTTACCCGTAATGACTTTTTGTCTCTTGGGGTGCCTGTCCGGTTGCTTGATACCGCCGACGAAAATTTACGATTTACAGATGAATCCGCGCGTTCCAGAGGGGCGCGGGGATTACTACATGGACCAAATCGATAGTTCTTTTGTCTTCACTAAAGAGGGTGTTGTGATCAAAGTGAAGCATCTTACCGATGAGGCACTCAACGGGCGATTCCCTCCGCTTTTTGATGGTAGACACGTTAATCCCTATACCCATAGTGCGAAAGACCCCGAGTTGGGGTACGTGCCATTGCGATTTACTGTTTTTGAGGTGTCGGTGTCCAACTTGACATATGCAAAAGTTGTGTTTGATCCGGCAAAGGCAGTTCTGAAACTCGACAACGGAGATGAGTATCGGTATTATGATCCGGGTCGCAAGGGAGCTAATCCTCTCGGCGGTAATAGCTTCAGCAAATATTACCGTACTGAATTGGGAATTTCCGGCAATGAAAAGGAACTTAACCTAGAGCGTATGGGTGTTGTGTACAAGACAGTCTACCATCGTGATAGACTGGTTTTTAAGGGTGATGAGCGCAGCGGGTTACTTGTTTTTGATCCCTTGCCGGAAGGGAATGAGACCGCTGAGTTGCTTTTGCAGGACTTTGTGCTCGAATTCGATGCAAGTGGCAATGTCGAACGTTCCATAGATATACGGTTCGAATTTGATTCGATCCAGTCAGTTGTAACTGTCACCCAGTAAAAGACGTATGATTGTCCCGTGCTGTATCTGAAAAAGCACGGTATGTTGCATAGTGTTAGGCTTGCGGATTTCTTAAGGGATTGAGACCCTGGAACCGTGAGCCAACTCTGTTTAAGGGGTGAGTCTATATTGCATATAGCCCCCATTCCGTTTACTCCGTTCATCTCGGCATTTCTACTGATAATTCGCCTTAATATTCGCACGTGCGCATTGTTGCATGTACAAGATATGCTCGGGCAAAGACCAGACGTGCCGAATGTCGCATGCTGATTTTTATTTGCTTGAAGTTCAATTAATTCGGAACAATTCCTATTGAGGTCAGAATATTGAGGAATAAGATTAGAGCGCTCGCCCTATTGAACACGCTGACAATTCTGGTGGGTTGCGGTCCGGACTCGCCTGCGCCGAATCCCGAGGTATTAGCAATTGTGGGCGACTTGGAGATTTCGGCGAGTTATGTCTACGAGTATCAGAAGAAAAACCGAGCGGCAGGTCGGGTCTGGTCGACTCAACTTGCAGTTGAGACCTTGGTCGATCGCGAGTTACTTTTAGCAGAGGCAAAACGGAAGGGATTTGTATCAGAGAGTACGGTGGTTCATAAATTTCAGCAAAGGGAACGCTCATACCTGGCCGAAGAAATGTTGCGTATAGAGGTGGCGCCAAGGGCAAAAGTGACTGAGGAAGAGATTCTTGCCGAGTACGAATCTGGGGGTTGGAAAAATCAAATACTCACTGAGGAGTTGTTCCATATTTCGGCAGATACGGTCAGATCGGTTTATGAACGGATCGCAGCAGGGGGTGATTTTTCTGCTTTAGCTCTCAAATACAACCAAGATCGTGTATTCCATATACCGGCAGGCTATATCGGTCGGCAAGAATACTATAGATCGGATCCTCCTCGTACTGTGGTGGAAGCGGCTTTTGCCGCTGAGGTGGGGGAAATAATGCCGCCCGTGTTTGTAACCGGACTGGGTGGTGGTGGATGGGTTGTCGCACGTGTGATAGGACGCAAGGGGGTCGATCTGTCGACGGTGACGGCAAAAATCCGTAAAGAGCTTTACGACGAGCGAGTCGAACATATTCGCAGTGCGTATCTTTTGCATTTGCGGGACAAATTTGGCTTAAAAGTGGAAGATAAGGGAATGAATTTGCTCGTTGAGCATATCGCTAATAGCGGTGATGATGGCGGTATACTGGATGAGAATGCGCTGGAAGTACCGGTTTACTCTTATGCAGATAGCTATATAACCGTATCGCAGGTTCTATCTAATATCGGCGATATCTCTCGCTTGCCTGGTCCAGTAGATGCAGAAAGCATTTCGGCTGAGTTGAAAAAGCGTTTATTACCGGAAACCTTACTCGCCTATGACGCCAAATCCCATGGAGTAGATACCACTCAGACATATAATCAGTGGTCCCGCGGACAAATCGATGATCTAGTGTTAGAAACATACTACAAAAGCATCGCCGGACAGGTGGAAGCCGTATCAGAACAAGACATCGAAGCATATTACGAGGAACACAAAGTCAAGTTCCGCAGCCCGGGTCGGGCAGAGATTTTCGACATTTTAGTGCGTGACCTGGAAACTGCGCAGCAGGTAAAGGCGGCTTGGGAAAAAGGTGATGACTTTGGGGAATTGCTTGCACAGTATGGTGTTCGCGATAGAGGTGGAGATGGCCGGGTGATTGTGTACTCATCGCAGGGGTCTATTTATGGTCAACGATGGGTAGATGCAGTTATGTCTGCTCCGCTATGGACTGTTATGGGACCGATTCAAACTCAAGATTACTTTTCTGTTTTCCAGGTGGAAATGCGCCAGGATGAATACTTTTATGGATTGGAACTGGACAGAGTCCGCAATTCGGTGATTCGTTCAATTGAGGAGCAGAATGCGAGGAACCGCTTCGAAAACCATATGGTTGAACTGCGTGACGATATGGATGACGCCTTGGCCGTCTTCGCAGAACATTTTTCGCTCGTGGATTCTTTGCTGGCAACCGACGAGTAGCAGTTATTTCCCTCGACAGAAGGTCCAATGATGAAACTATCAAAGAGTCAATGCGAAATTTTTCATGAACAAGGTTATTTGCACGTCCCTGATGCACTGCCTATGGAGAGTCTCGATAAGGTCGTGTGCGATTTGGATCGGGTCGTCGATGAGGTTGCGCAGCGACTTTATGCAGAAGGTTCTATATGTGATCTCCATGTGGACAAGTCGTTTGAAAACAAGATAGCGTTCCTGAGTCGCGATAGTGGGTTGTCTTTGCAGCAGTTCGTGTCTTTTCCGCGTAACCGTAGCCAAGCTCTCTTCGATTTTATGCATGACCCTCTTTTACTGGAACTAGTAGAGAGTCTAGTGGGGCCGGAAATATATGGTCATCCATGCCAATATATTCGGGCAAAATTGCCGCAAAGTATAATAGGATCAGACTACGAAGATTTTGCCAATAAATCCCCGGTTCACCAAGATGCGGGAGTGCTCTTGCCGGAGGCAGATAATACGCTGGTTATAACCACATGGATTCCGCTGGTCGATGCCACAGTCGAATCCGGTACTTTGCGGGTGTATCCAAATTATCACCGTGGCGAGATATTAACACATGTCCATTCGCCGGGATATGGACTTACTATACACCCCGATTGCATGCCTAAAACCGAACCTGAGGTTATCAACGTAGATAAAGGTGGTTTATTAATTCTTGCTGGCAGAACACCACATGGCTCGGAAGTGAATCGATCTGATATTGTTCGTTGGAGTATGGATCTCAGGTGGAATGATGCCAACATGCCAAGTGGGAGGCCAATGCCTGGATTTATAGCCAAGAGTGCTATGCGCGAACTCACTAGATATAATGAGTGGGATGACGCTTGGAAAGAATGCTTGGCAGACAAGACCCCACGTAAAGTTTGGCGCTGGGATAATCCCTCTGAAGTATCGAAGCCAAGTCGTCCCACTCCTGTAGTTGGTGCGAAAGGTCTCTAATGCGAACTATCGCTCTATGTTTGCTCGTGCTAATTCATGGGCATAATATATCTGCTCTTGATGCTGCAGAGCCCGAATATGGCTTTACCCATGAACTCCGACTGCCGCAGTTGGTAGAACCGCCTGTGGTCGATGGGGATCTGAGCGAGTGGCGCAATTTCGCATATCACGATGGCATCTGGGACCTTAATCGGTTACAGCACGAACCCTGGTATGAGTCGGACCGCAATCGGTTGACCTTGCATGTCGGCGAAGATTCTACCAGAGAAGACGTAGCGAGCTATGCGGATGATTTGAGTGCCAGGTATTATATGGCTTGGGATAGCGATTATTTGTATCTGGGTGCTGAAGTTTCGGATAATGTCAATGATGTTATCGATCCCGACCATGAACCGAGTCGCTGGTATTTCAAGGATGCTATCTGCTGGTTCGTCGAGGCTCCGTTTGATGAAATAGCTGAAGAATTCGGCCAAGGTGGGCATGGATTTTGTTTTGTTATCGATGAGAGCAAGCCCGATTACGGAGCCTGGTGGCGTCACGGGAATGAGAATGAAAATTATATAGAAGAACCCATACCGAGATCCGATGTCGATTACGAGATTGTTATGGATCCGGATGGCAGCGGGCGGGGAGATTTCGTACTCGAAGCACGAGTGTTGATGAAAAACATGATGCAGGAGGCTGACCCGAATTGGCGTCCTGCACAAATCGGCGATGAGTATGGTTTAAGTATAGTTCACACCGATCCAGATGGGGGTGAATACGGTGGGCATTATCTCATTTACGGCATTGGTCGCAACGATGGGTATTGGGCGAAAGCAACACTGGTTGGACCCGATGCGGATACACGGCTAAGACGACTTGCCAAGTAAAAGATCAAGAATCCCCAATGTCGATGGTCGCAACGATCGACGCAGTAATACATACTAGCACGCAAACAAGTATAATCAAGCCAGATTTTTTTCTTGGACGACTGAGGTTTAGCGGGAGAAAGAGTGTTTTAGCATCTCGTACTACTCGCGCTTAGAAAGATATGAGTACGACGTTGGATTCAAACAATGGCAGCGGTGTTACCATTCGTGCCATATTGCTCGGTGTGGTCTTAGTAGCCATTATCAGCGTTGGTGGCTCGTATTCCCTTTGGGTAGTAGACTCTTCTGAAATAACATGGTCTTATTTCCCTAACGGTGTCGGCTTCCCAATTATATGCCTCGTACTTGTTAACGCCTTACTGCGTAAATATTGTGCTTCGATCGCGCTGAGACCGGCGGAAATACTGATCGTCACAATTATGGGGTTAGTGGTTACGGGCCTACCGGTATTTCTCGTTGGTTTTCTAATCGCTATTCCCTCTTCTCCTCATTATGGTGCTTCCCCGGAAAATCAGTGGGGTAGCAATATCATTCCCTATTTGCCGGAATGGCTGATCCCCACCAATGAGGGAATGGCGATGACATGGTTCTACGAGGGTTTACCCTATGGGGAACCCGTGCCCTGGCATACTTTGTTGCACGCCTGGGTGATGCCGATGTTTTGGTGGATGAGTTTTGTCGTTGTCCTCTTCTTTGTTTGTTATTGTTTGGTAGCCATATTTCGCAAGCAGTGGGTAGAACGCGAACGCTTGGCCTTTCCACTTACCGAAATACCTTTGGCTTTGGTCGCAACGGACGGACGCAGTCTGCCACCTGTATTTCGCTCGTATGTTTTTTGGGCCGGAGCAGCTATACCGCTGGGTATCATTTTGTGGAATATAGGATCTTACTTTTTTCACTTTGTACCCAAGATCAGTTCCCATTACCCTTTGGTGCTTGCGCATGGATTTCCTCCGCTCAATATACATCTCTATTTTCCGGTAGTGGGTTTTCTGTATTTTGTCAATCTGCAGGTCTCTTTCAGCCTGTGGTTTTTCTTTGCAATAGCGTTGATTCAAGAGGGTGTTTTCAATCGCTTCGGGCTGGGGATTACCGAAGGAGATGTTTTTGTATGGGGGTTGCCTACTACGTCCTGGCAGTGTTGGGGTGCGTTCGTATTTATGGTGATAGGTGGCTTCTGGGTTGCTCGAGACCACATTGCGGATGTCGTGCGCAAGGCCGTTTGGCCCAGTTGTCCGGTAGATGATACTAAAGAGTTACTTTCCTACAAACTCAGCCTGTGGGGAACGCTGTTGGGCATTCTGTTCATGGTGTTTTGGTTAGAGCAAGCAGGCCTGTCTTATTTTGAAGCCACGTTTTTTCTCTTCTTTGTTTTGGTTGCCTATCTGGGGATCACCCGCCTGGTGATCCAAGGTGGGATCTATTATGTCACGACGCCGGTTGTATCTCAGGCAATGACGATGAGCACTCTGGGCACCGCGAGTTTTACACCGCATGGACTGGCGGGCTTGGGGTTGACGTATTCGTTCTTTGGCGATGTGCAATCGATCTTAATGCCCTCGGTAGCTCACGCAGCAAAACTCAAGGACTCTTTCACGCTTGGTCGCAAAGGGTTACTATTTTCTATCGGCTTTGCTGTAGTTATGGGGTTGGTCTTGTCGGCAGGGTACATTTTTTTCAAAGCCTATACTGAAGGAGCAGCAAATTTCAACGCATGGAAATTTACGCTCTCGCATGGTGCGGGAGTGATGACTTTTTCCAGTGTTGTGGGCAAGATTTCGAATCCAGTCGGACCGGACCTACAAAAGCTGAGTTTCTTCGGTATTGGTGCGGGTGTGATGTCGCTCTTGACCTTACTGTACTACAAAGTCTCCTGGTGGCCGATTCACCCTATTGGTTTCACCGTTAGTGCGGTATGGATGATACGCAATCAAGCAGCTGCGATATTTATGGCGTGGTTGTCTAAGACGCTGATAATGCGTTTCGGCGGAATAGAATTGTATCGGAAAGCCTCACCTTTTTTTGTGGGGCTGGTAGTTGGACATTTCTTGGGTGTGGGCTTTTCATTTATAGTCGATTTCATTTTCTTTCACGGGAACGGACATCCGATAGATCATCGCGGTTGAATTATGATCCGACGATACGAGAATTGGAATCAGGTTCCTTCTGAGACTCCAGATATATTGGCAATAGAATTTTTCCGGCAAAAGCCAGGACCAAAAATAGCAATCCCTTGGCGTTAGTCGATTCGAGGTCCATAGATGGTCCGAACCGTAGAAAGCAAATAGAGTGGATAAAGAGCGCCTTGAAATAATGCCTGCAGACGCTGCTTTCGAGCCGGGCTTCAATATGAAGACTTTTTGGGCCTCGCTCTTTGTTGGCTTTGTGATGCTGCCTGGTGCGATATATTTGGGCCTGGTCACCGGAATGAGTATGGCGGGCGGTGCCGAGTGGGTTACGTTGATCCTATTTATCGAGATCGCAAAAAGGACCTTTGTTCACTTAAAAACCCAAGAAATCATCATCTTGTATTGGGTTGCAGGTGGTTTGGTCATGATGGGGGGCAAACTCGGAACTGGCGCCGATTTGTTCGGCGGTCCTTTCGGAGTTCTTATCTGGGACCAATATCTGATTCAATCTCCACAGGCGGTTGGCTTGGCAGAGCATATTCCTGAGTGGGTAGTACCTTCTGCGGGGTCGGAGGCACTCTTGGAACGTAGTTTTATTCATCGTGCCTGGGTTATACCGATTGTCATCCTTTTATGCGCGGTGGTATTGCAGCGGATAAATGCCCTCTCGTTGGGCTATGTGCTTTTTCGAATTACTCATGACATTGAACGTTTGCCTTTTCCGATGGCGGCGGTCCAGGCGGGGGGGGCGACAGCCCTGGCGGAGACCTCATCGAAGCAAGAGGGTTGGCGCTGGCATGTGTTTAGTACTGGGGCGTTTATTGGCGCGGTATGGGGGGTACTCTATGTGGTGGTTCCCACGCTCTCCTCTGTATTCTTGACAGAGACTGTGTCGATCCTGCCAATACCTTTTATCGATTTTACGGTCTCAGTAAAAGCAATATTGCCGGCCGCGGTGATTGGATTGGCTACGGATCTGATTCATGTTCTTTTTGGTCTGGTATTGCCCTTTTGGGTTGTTATAGGCGTGTTTTCCTCATCAATCCTGGTCAATTTGGTAGCCAACCCGATCTTGTACGGAGCTGGCATTCTCCACACCTGGGAACCGGGCATGTCCGCGATTCCGTCCCAGATTGCGAATACGTTTGATTTTTGGCTCAGTTTTTCTCTAGGTGGTGCGATTGTGGTGGCCGTAATGGGATTCTGGGCAGCAGGTAAAATTCTCGTAGCACCTGGTACTATGCGTCGTACTGCCGATGCCGGGGTCGCGGGACCTAGTCGTGCACGAGGGGATATTCGCATTGCGGTGGCATTGGCTATTTGGGCGGCGAGCACCACGGGTTTCGTGCTAATGGTCTACGTGCTGGTACCCGAATTCCCATGGTGGATAACTGCCCTCTTTGGCTTTATCTGGACGCCGATATACTCCTATATTGGCACTCGCATGATTGGTCTTACCGGGTCTCCACAGGGAGTCACTTTTCCCTACTTGCGCGAGGCGAGCTTTTATCTTTCAGGTTATCAGGGTGCAGCTATTTGGTTTGCACCTGTGCCGATCTTTCAGTGGGGATATGAAGCTCAGGTATTCAAACAATTAGAACTGACTCGCACAAATTTTGGCAGCCTCGTCAAGATGACGATTCTAACTCTAGCGGTCATGTTCGTTTGTAGCTTTATTTTCTGGTCTTTGATTTGGAAACTCGGTCCTATACCGTCTTCGGCCTATCCATATGTCCAAAAAATGTGGCCTTTCCATGCTACGATGCAGGCGTTTTGGGCGAAGTCGACCCTTCCGGGAGCCGAAAACAGCTTGGTTACTCAGATCATACGATGGGATTATATCGGAATCGGTTTGGTTTTCAGTGCAGTGTTTTATGCGGTTCTGAGTGCGCTCAGTGCGCCCATAGGTATATTTTACGGATTCGTCGCTGGCTTGGGCGGCTGGCCTCACTTTGCCATCCTCAATTTCGTTGGTGCAATTATCGGGCGTTTCTATTTAGAGAAGCGTTTTGGAGTTGAACGTTGGTACGCCTATGCTCCGATCGTGTTGGCAGGTTATTCATGCGGTGTAGGTCTTATTGGTATGACTTCTATTGCGCTTGCCCTTATTTCAAAGGCAGTTTCACAGGTTATTTTTTGAAAGGTCGGATTCGTGCGAGAGAATCCGTGGTTGATGGCCGCGTTATTGAGTTCGCTGGCTTGTTGGTCGTTGCATTGCGGTATTGCGACTCCGGCGCAGACGGGAAGTTCCAATGTCGATGAGGTAAATGAGCGCGGGATCGGAAGTTTTGATGAGGGACAAACTTCTGCCGATGCTCTTGCTATACGTCCAGCATCGGCAGAAGATATCGTCGATAGAAAGATGATACTCGTTGCAGAAGGTGAATTTGTCATGGGTTGGGCAACCGGGGATTCAGATGAACAACCTTCACATATAGTTTATCTCGATGGTTTTTATCTCGATGTATTCGAGGTAACCGTAGAACAATATAGGCAGTGTGTACGTGCGGGGGGCTGTGAAGAGCCGATATACGCGCCGGGCTGTAACTGGGATGGTTTCGAAGGTAAAAATCATCCGATCAACTGCATGAATCGCCGCAATGCACGAGCGTATTGTTCCTGGGTAGGCCTCAGGCTACCGACGGAGGCTGAATGGGAAAAGGCTGCACGAGGTACCGATGGGCGAACGTACCCTTGGGGTTATGAGTTGGTCGGAGATGAGGCCAACTTTAGGGGAAGTTCGATTATGGCTACGGAACCGGTTGGCAATCATCCCAGTGGAGTTTCGCCATACGGAATGCACGATATGGGCGGGAATGTCTGGGAGTGGGTATCTGATTGGTACTCGGCCGACTATTATCAGCACAGTCCACGTGAACGTCCTACGGGGCCTTCTTCAGGTGAATATGGAGTGTTGCGTGGAGGTTCTTGGTGGTTCGATGAATTGGCTTTGCCATCTGCGCATAGAATTTCATACCATCCGCTGTTAACGGATGTCGATATTGGATTCAGATGTGCGCGTGATCTATAAGACTCTTTGCTCGGCTCAAGATTGGATGACCAGAGTAGATCCGGCATCTGTGGATCTATCTAACTGTTTTTAAATTCCCTGACTCAGTTGCTAGATCGCGGTATATATAGACCAGAATCAATTTTGCTGATTGCTGGTGCAATCTGGATTTGCAGTTTGTTTAAGATGAGAAGATCCAGCTCGAGGGCCTTGGATATGGACTGCGCAACAGGCATAATACGGTCTGTTATAGACTGTCTTCAGTCTTGCTGCTCCCGAGATATCCGGGTCGGTTTGTCAGGGTTCGCAAAGTAGTGTGAGCATCGTTATGCAAAAAAGCCCCATCGCAGATATGGCCCTCTAGTGGCACGGAAAAACTTGCTGATATTGATTGTTGTGTATACAGATAGTATGGTTATGCTCTGGGGACTAGTGGGATGACCCTTCGTTCAGCAATATTGGGGATTATAGTTGTTGTTGCAGTAGTCACGGCGGCACCGTATTCGATCTGGATGGTGCGGTCTTCAGAGCTAACCTGGTCTTATTTTCCAACCAGTACAGGCTTCTGCTTCGTAGTTATCTATCTGCTCAATACCCTAGTACGTCGGTTAAAAACCAACTGGGCGTTAGAGCCTAAAGAGTTGGGGACGATCCTAATCATGGGATTGGTCGCTACGGGGATTCCTACATTTATCGTAGGTACGTTGTTGGCGATAATATCATCACCGTATTACGGAGCCACGCCCGAGAACGATTGGGCGGGCAATATTCATCCCTATCTGCCTGAGTGGGTCATACCCCACGATAGCGGTGAAGCTATGCGCTGGTTTTACGAGGGGTTGCCGCAGGGCCAGGCTATTCCTTTCAGCGCTTGGATTGGGCCCCTTTTTTGGATGTTGAGCCTGATCCTGACGGTTTATTTCGTCTGTTTCTGTCTGGTGGTAATATTCCGTAGGCAGTGGGTTGAGCACGAGCGATTGGTTTTTCCTCTGATGGAGATGCCGCGGCTTTTGATTGACGATGAGGGGAGGTCGATACTCCACGCTGGGATATTTTGGATCGGTGTCGCCATCCCATTGGGCATGATTCTGTTCAACGTTATCGGTTCCTTCTACATCGGATTTCCCAAATTAAACTTTAACACTGCTGTCAATCTGCAGTTGAGCCGAGAATTTCCGACCATTAGCCTGATGCTCTATTTTCCGGTGATCGGCTTTATGTATCTGGTCAGTACAAATGTGTCGTTCAGCATCGTGTTCTTCTATCTGATCGCAGTAGTTCAGGAGGGTATTACAAACCGGATTGGCTATGACGTAACGAGGCCGGATGCATTTGTCTGGGGTATGCAATCATTGTCCTGGCAGGCCTGGGGCGGTTTTGTCGCAATGGTCGGGTTTAGTATATGGATGGGTCGGCGTCATCTTAGAGCGGTCTTGCGTCAGGTTTTTGCGGGTGAGAGGTCGATCGACGACTCAGCCGAGATGGTTTCGTACCGCACTGCGGTTTATGGTTCCATTATTGGATTCGTATATATATTGGGGTGGTTATATAAATCGGGAATGGATCTTCATATTGCAGTGCTCTTTATCCTGGGGGTTCTGATCGCTTATTATGGGATCACCAGGCTGGTGGTGCAGGCTGGAGTTTATTTTTTGACGCCTCCCGTAGGTTCGCAGGCATTTGTCATGGCTATCACTGGTACCGGCATTGGTGGCCACAATTTGGTAGCGCTTGGTATATCTTATTCCTGGTTTGGTGATGTCCAGTCGCTTTTTATGCCAGCTGCTGCTCATGGTGCTCGACTGGGAGAGGTCTACAAAACTAGTCGCTCCATGGCCTACGCGCTCGGTTTAGCTGCTGTTGTAGGATTTGTTACCTGCATAGTTTTCGTACTAATGTTGTGCTATAAATACGGGGCTGGAAATTTCAGTTCCTGGTATTTCATTGCCGGTGGTGGTGCTGGAGGAATGGCTTATGATGGAGTGATTCGTCATTTTAATGAGCCTTGGCCGACTGACTGGAACAAACTTTCGTATTTTGGAGTTGGTGTTGCGGCCTATGCTGTTTTGGCTGTTTTGCAATATCGATTCCATTGGTGGCCGTTGCATCCTATAGGCATTACCTTAGCCCCGCTCTGGATGACCCGGCTGATCATCTTCTCGGTTTTTTTAGCATGGATTTCCAAGGCGGCTATAATGCGCTATGGAGGGATCGCCGCTTATCGCGAACTCCGACCGTTTTTCATGGGATTGATTGCGGGTTATTTTCTTGGAATAGGGGTATCCTACGTGATTGATATATTCTGGTTCATGGGGGAAGGACATCCTTATTTTCACGGTTGAAGATAGAGATGCGTACCGCGGTTGATGATGGGGTATTGGGGGCCGTCTAACAAATTGGAAAGACGACGTGGAATAATGTCCAGATTATTGAATATACTTGCTGGGTCGATTGCTGCGGCTATGATTTTGGTTATCGGTCTCGGTGATCCGAACTCGATCAATCATTCGATTAACGAGTTTTTCGGATGGCGTCCGGATGAACCCGTGGATGCTAAACTGGTGGATCCCGATGAAGCGGCTCAAATCCGTGCTTTGGTGTCGTCTATCGATCGCGATGAAGTAGGTAAAGAGATAGCGCATTTTGCCTCGTTTGGATCGAGAGTACCTGGATACGGCGGTGAACGGCGAGCCTATGAATATTTGCGGCAGCGTTTTACGGAACTGGGACTGGAGGATGTCGAGAGCGAGGCGTTCAAGTTGGCGGTGCCTGTTGATCGGGGTGCTGAATTGGTCGTCAACGGTGGAACTCGCATGCAATTATATAGTCTGTGGCCGAATGGAGTTCGCACGTCCTCGTTGCCGGAGGGGGGGGTAGATGGACCGCTGATTTATGGTGAGAAGGGAGAACTTAAGCACTTAGATGGGCAGGTTGTGGAGGGTAGTGTGGTCCTACTTGATTTCGATAGTGGCCAAAACTATCTCAACCCGGCTTCGCTCGGAGCCCGGGCCGTGGTGTTTTATGACAACGGCGGGGTCAATCGCGAGCAGGCGGCCGATAAGTTTCTCAAAGTATCCGGTGATAGTGCGCGCTTCTGGATCGGTCGTGAAGATGCCTTGGAACTCATAGCTGAGCTAAAAGGCGGGGAGGTAAATGTACATCTCGATGCGCGGATGGATTGGCAAGAGGTCGAGGCGCGCAATCTGTATGGCTGGCTACCTGGCTCCGAGGAAATGTTACCGGCGCGTAGCCGGGCCGAGCCACAGGCTTGGAAGGAGCAGACCATTGTCATTCAGGCGTACTACGATGCCATATCGGTAGTTCCGGGATTAGCTCCTGGAGCTGAGAATGCAGCTGGTATCGTCGCGATGCTGGAACTGATAGAGATCCTCAAAGCGCACCGGCCGAAGTATTCAATCCTTTTTCTCGCTACCTCCGGACATTTTCAAGGTTTGGCTGGGATTAACGACTTCCTCTATCGGCACAGTCGGCGTAGTGATTATTTTCGCGAGAAAATGAGCGATACTGAGCGCATTGATTTCGAATTGATGTTCTCACTTGATTTGTCAAGCCACGCCGAACGCAGTGCAAGTTTTGGCATGGGGACTTTCTATAATCCAAATTGGATGACCGACAACTACGTCAAGTACATGTTGACTCCCTATTCCAAGCGTCTAAGCCTGGCGATTGAAGAGATATTTGACGACCCTACGCGCCATTATGAGGCGCTTGCCCCACCTAAGCGCACCTGGAAAAATTTCATGCCGATACCGCTGGCATTTGCCAGCGAGGCAGCTGCTTTTGTCGGTCAGAAAGCGTTGACTCTGGCAACGGCCAATGACGCGCGCGAGCGCATCGATACGCCGTTGGATGTCCCAGAGGCGATGAATATCGACAATCTTTCCCGGCAGATTGAGACGCTTGCGGCAATGCTGGCCTGGTCGGGCCGTGACAGTGACCTGCTTAAGCCGACAAAACTGGAACTGGAAGATTATGGCCATAGTCTCGGTGGAGCGATTTACTGGTTCGACCGCGATGTCAACTTTGCAGTACCTAAGAAAGCGGTATCACAGGCTTTGGTAACCTATCAGCAACTGGGTCCGAATGCAGTCGGTGGAGTGCGAACTTTGATTACCCAACTCGCCGATTCCGAGGGTAGATTCCGCTTCGATATTATGCGCAACAAACTCGATAATACAATCAAGGCCTATGAGATCGATCCGTGGGGCGAAATTGTTTCGGCTCCGGATATGGGTCAGGAGGGCAACGAGACGTACCCAATGCAACATCCGTGGGGATGGTGGGAAAATGAGATGTTGCAGGTGCTTTTCAAATGCAGGGCGTTGAGTCTGTTTGAGACCGTTGATTCTCGCTATTTGTCGGTCCTTGATCATCTGACGGTACTCGATGAACGCGATGGTGTGCCGCAGTCGT
>MDTE01037127.1_pt1 | contig 22477 bp, 29 predicted proteins | sample 811231 | NCBI WGS metagenome assembly MDTE01 (sample SAMN05326651, study PRJNA326480) | marine metagenome | isolation source: seawater | place: Indian Ocean: Red Sea | collected 2010 | reverse complement strand
TGCTGAAATCATTGCTCCAGCAATCATACCTATTGTACCTAAAAAACCAATTAAAGAAGCTAAATCCATTTAAATATCCATTAACATTAATTCTTATTACTAAAATAATATTTTGGTATGTAAACTGCAACTTTAATACCAAAACTTAAAAGTTTTTTTTTTTTTCGTTATTTTGTGTAATTATATATTAATAAATATGAAATTTTTAGTTTTTACAGTTATTTTTATATCTTTTTGCATAAAATCAGTAATTTCTGCTGATTTTATTGATAAAGGGTATTATGTTATTGATTTGAGAAATAAAGTCGAATGGCTTAAATGTACTACTGGCCAACAATGGAGTGATAAACAGGAAAAATGTATTGGCGAACCTGTAAAACTAGATCAAAATGAAATTGAAGAGGCAAACAGGATAATTAATGAACAATTAGAGGGAATTTGGAGGTTACCCAATAGAAAAGAGTTGGAAAGTTTAGTTTGTAAAAAATGTAAGGATGCAAAAATTAACTTGCAATTCTTCCCAAATACCCCTGCACAACCATTTTGGACATCACAAAGGAATTGGTGGTCACCTAAATTTTTTTGGTCTGTAAATTTTTTTACAGGTCACTCTTATGGGAGATTCGTTCCAGAAAAAAAATTATTTGTGAGATTCTTGAGAGATCGCTAATATTTTGTCTTTAAGTACTCGAATAATCTTACCAGAAAAATTATAACACCAAGAATCAAAACTATTATTGCAGCATTCCAGGATGTTACATATGATAGGTAATGTAAATTATCAGTCATTGTCAAACCAAGCATTATTAATAACAGAACACTTAAGAGGAAAAATCTTATAATTATACAAATTCTGCAATTTTTCATTATTTGACTATCAAACAACTTATTTTATTCTTCTTACTAAATTGACAAACTTGATTTGCAGCCTTTAAATCATTTGAAAAATTAATTAATTTGTAGAGATTACTTTTCTTTTCGAATTTAACTTCTATTGAAAATTCAGGGAACATTTCTTTAATTTTTTTTTCAATAGATTTTTTTGATGAATAAGCATAATTTTTCTTTGAGAAAGCACCAAATTGAGTTTTAATTCTTTTTGATTTTTCTGAGGGTGTCACAGATTTTTTATTTTCTTTTATTTCCGTTTTTTCGCCCTTTTTAACGATTTCATTTTCTTTTAAAATCTCTTTTGTATTATCAATCTTTTTTTTAACTTGATCGTCTATTTTTTTCTTTTCTAGGTTATTTGAGTTTTTTTGCACTAATTTTTCTGATTTTTCGATTTTTTCTCCTATTTCATCAGTATTATGAATAATTTCTTGCTCTTCTGATGAAGTTTTCTTAGTAGGTTTTTGATTATTTTCATTGGAATGGTCAACTAAATTTTCTTTTTTTTCATCAGAAATTCGTGTCAGGTTTTCAACACCAAGAAAAATAATAAAAAAAAATAGTGGGATTATGATCAGTGGAATTATTTTTAACATACTTTCCAATAATAAATTATTGCTCTAATAATATCCAGATTTATTAGGTAAAAGGAAAAAAAACATAAATTAATGCGATTCAGTCAGTAATGTCACTTTTCTGACAAAAAAAAACTGTCAAATTAAGATTTTGCATTTTTCAAAAAAATTTAGTCAAATTAGAATTGAAAGGAAAGAAAATGCAGATTACTCAAAACTTAAAATTAAAACAAAGTCAATCACTAGTGATGACTCCTCAACTTCAGCAAGCTATAAAGCTTCTGCAATTAAATAATTTAGAATTAACCGATCTTGTAAACAAGGAACTAGAGGAAAACCCTTTTCTTGAGGATCAATCTAGTGAGGAAAATAATGAGGAATTTGAAGATAAAACCAGTGATCTTAATGATTCTTTTGAAACAGGAGAATCTCTAGAAGATGAACCTAAAAATGATGATTATGAAAATAGATGGGATTTAGATCAGACTTACAGCTCTTTTAACAAATCTTCAAACAATGACTCAATTGATCCTGGATCAGTTGTAGAACAAACCGTTAGTGAAAAGTTAACCTTAAAATCTATTTTAAAAAGTCAAGCTGATTTGGAGTTTTCAGATGCAAAAGAAAGAAAAATTTCTGAAATACTTGTCGACTATATCGACCCGAATGGATGGTTTACTCAGGATTTAAATGAAATCTCATCATTTAGTGGTTTTGATAGAAATGAAATCGAAAAAGTTTTAGTTAGAATGCAAAAATTTGATCCTAATGGGGTTTTTGCAAGAAACTTAAAAGAATGTCTTATCATTCAATTAGTAAATGAAGGAAAACTTACTGATGAAAGAAAAAAAATTATTGATAACCTAGATCTTCTGGGAAATGGTAATCTCAAAGAACTTCAGAAAAAAACTAATATTAAAGAAGAACAACTTCGTGAAAACATTAAACTGATAAGACTTTTAAATCCTAAGCCAGGTACAAAGTATTCAGAGGAAAATTCTAACATCTTCAATCCTGACATAATTGTATCAAAAAACAATGGAAACTGGGAGGTTGAATTAAATGATAGTACACTCCCAAAAGTAACAGTGAATGAAGAGTATGTTAAAGAGATTGAAAAACTAAAATGCTCTGATTCTGATAAAAAGTTTATCACTGAAAACCTTAATTCAGCCAAATGGTTACTAAAAGCCATTCAACAAAGAAATATGACTACTTTGAAAATTAGTGCAGAGATTGTTAATCAACAAAAACTATTTTTTGAAAAAGGAAAAAAATATTTAAAACCAATGATCCTAAAGGATGTTGCCAAAAAAATAGATATGCATGAAAGTACTGTTAGTAGAGTTACTACAGACAAACTAATGTTAACTCCAAGGGGTATTTTTGAGATGAAATTATTTTTCAGTGCTTCAATTAGTGGAACCAGTGAAGGAGAAATTCATTCAGCAGCCTCCGTAAGAGAATCTTTAAAAAGATTGATCACAAATGAACCTTTAAATTGTCCATTTAGTGATGAAATCCTTGTAACAAAACTCCAGACCGAGGGTATAAATTTAGCTAGAAGAACAGTAGCTAAATACAGGGAATTACTGAATATTCCATCTTCATCAATAAGACGAAGAATGATGAAAATTCAAAGTCTTAACGTTTAGCCAATATTGGAATAATGATTTTTTAAGATTTACGAGAGATTATTTCAATGAAGTAGTTTAAAATGAATTACTTTTTTATTTGAGATTTTCTTATTCAGATATATTAATTATACCTTACTCGCTTAAATTCTTTTTCAAACCCCTCTAAAAAATGACTGAGTGGGAATGTTTCGGTCTTCATCAATTTATCATCATCGTAATGTGAAATTTCTATGTAAGTATAGTGACCAGATACATTGTTTGACTCTTCTTTGCTTATTGCTTTATTTAAATTCATTCTTACTCCTAATTAATGTTATAATTACTGCAAATTTCCTGCCATTTTAAATCTCACTGGAATATTTTTTCTTTCGAAATTCTTTTCTAAAGAATTCTATTTTTTTTTGTTTTTCATCATTCGAGCCAATATCAACATACTGTTTTCTTTGCCTTAAATCTGACCAAAAAAGTTGAACCTTTTTAAGATATCCTCTTTTTTTTTGGGGAATTGACGAATGATACCTCGAAATTGCCTCATTCCATGTTTTATGCCTATTAAATAAAGATTTTAAAAATTTTGCACCATACTCCACATTACTTTCAGGATCTAAAATATGTTCAAGATTATCAAATTCTTTACCATGATATTTCAGGCTTATTTGCATACAGCCTATGTCTATATTTTTCTTTTTCTCATAATTTTTTTTTAAATAAACAAGCGTTTCCTCTTTATTTTTAAAAAATTTTGATTTACCAGCTACATTTAATGTCCAAGGCCAAGAAACAAATTTGTCACCAATTTTTTTTCCGGATTCTACAAGTGAAATTGAAGTCAAAAGTTTGTTTGGCAAGTTAAATTTTTTTCCATATTTTTCCGTCAAAACATTACAGTTAGAAATTTGATTTGAAAATGAATTATTTGAAAAAACAATAAAAACTAAAAAAAATAATATTTTATAAAATCTCATAAATAAATATGAGCAAAAATAATGCCAGAAAAAATATTATCTTCTTATTATTGAGCTACTTAGAAGTTCTCTTCCTATAGAAATAAAATTATAGGGATTTACAGACTTTTTATTTACTTTTATTTCGTAATGTAAATGCGCACCTACAGCTCTTCCAGTGGATCCCATTTTTCCTATGATTTGTCCTTCCTGAACAAATTCACCTTTTTTTACAGTTAATTTGTGTAAATGTCCATAAAGAGTTGATACACCGTGTTTATGAATAATTTTGATAGTTTTACCAAATGAACCATTTCTTCCAGCAGATGTAATATAGCCATCAGCAGGAGCCCTTACCTCTTCCTGCCAAGTACCTGCCATGTCAATACCGTGATGCATTGCCTTTCTCTTGGTCTTTGGATGTATTCTGAAACCATAAGGACTTGAAACATAATAATATTGCATTGGTGGTTTAAGTGGCAAAAAGATTATTGCATTTTTCAATTCTTCTAGATATTGAAATCTCATAGAAGTCTTTTCAATCAACATTTCATTATCACTTTGAATATTTGAATCATTAATCAAATTTTCAACACTAGCGATATCAATATTATCAGGCCTAAGCTTAAGGGTTTTAAAAACATTTACTAACTGAAGTATTTCCATATCTAATTGCCTGGAAAAATGAATTATCTTTAGTTTTTGAGTCCTTGGAGCAATAAAAGGAATTACAGGTAGATCTTTATATGCAAAAGTTTTTTTGTTAATTATTATAGGTTTTGTTGATACTTTCCTATTACTTACAGAGTGTTCGATAGCAATCATTTCTGGACTCGCTAATCTAGAAAATTGATCAAATTTAACTTCATCAGAGTATTGAATCTCATTAGTAAAACTTCTACCAAATCTAGATACTAAAGATCTAATATTATCTAATTTCTCTCTAAACTCTATTTTAATCTCTGGTTTTTCATTTAAATCTTTGTTTTCAAAATTCACAAGCTCATTTTCTTCTTCAATACTAATACCCGACTCCTCAGAATTTATTGCATCTTTTGCAATATCTTTTAAAGTTTGAATTTCAGATTCAGTGAATCTTTTATTGTTCACTTCAATATTCTTGTATGTTACATAATTGAAAAAAGTAGATACTCCAAAAAATAAAAATTGTGCAAATTTAAAAACAAAAACAAGAGCAAGAATTAATGCAGAAACATAGTGTTTAATATTAAAAACTATTTCAATGGGTCCTTTTCTTGTAAAATAAAGAAATCTTCTTTCTCTGAGTATTTCTCTGATGTTTTTTGATAACAAAATTAAATTTTTGGAGGATAATATTTTGTTCAAGTTTTTTGTTGAATTTTTGCCCTCACCAAACTTTGGGCTTGATTTTAAATTTTCGGAGAAAAATCTTTTAATATAATCTTGCATATCTATTATTTTAGATACAAAACAACCACAAGCATTATATTCGTTAACAATTGCATAAGCATTATTAGAAGCATTAATTTCCAAGAAATTGGATTGCTAACATTTAAATTAAATTGTGGAAAAGGTTGATCCTGATCAAATTTTACAGAATTTTTCTTTTCATCATAAATATTTTCATTTTGATAATTTTTGTATATTTTACTCTGAATTACATTTTTTCTTTCTATTGTAGAGGTTTGATCAATTTTGGGGTCTTCAAAAACATCTCGTGAGATTCCTTCATTTCTAATTTTTTGATCTAAATCATTTTGTTTTACTTTTCCTATTTTTGAAGTTTGTTCGTATTGCTTAACTTTTTCGGATTTCTCATTTGCCGGAGATTCCTTAGATTCTGATGTTGTTTGTGAAGCAAACTTTTTTTCCGCCTTTGATTTTGATTGAACTTTTTTATCCTCAAAATTTGAAAATTCTTCTTTTTTTTTTGGAACAGGATTAGGGGAACCAGTCATTTGAGTTCTCATTTTTTCAATTCTGTCTCTTATATCAATAACTTGTTCTGTCATAATAAAATTAAAATTATCTATTTTTCCTTATATAATATTCTATGCATTTCATAAGCCAAAATTATATTTTTTACGCTTTTTTTTTAATTTTTTTTGTGTTAAGGATTATAATTCTTTAACGGAATAATACAATGATTTCAGGTAATTCCAATCAAATAGACAAACTCATTAAATATCGTACAATATATTGGCACAACAAATGCAGATGATTCAACTAAAAAGTTAATTGGTATAAATAATGTTTTCAAGAGATACTGATAAAGGACAAAGAACTGTATCATCCTCTAGTGTAATTGGTACGGAGATGCATATAAGCGGCAACATAAAATGTAGCGGAAATTTAGTTATTAAAGGTAGAGTTAAAGGTAATATCGAGTGCGATCATATTCATTTGGCTTCTGATGGATTCTTAAGAGGTAATATTAAGTCCTTGCATTCCGTTCTTGGTGGTGATTTTGAGGGAGATGTAGTAGCTGATACACTTGCAATAGAATCTACTGGAAGTATTAAAGGAAATCTATATTACAACAATCTTAAAGCTCAACCAGGTGCAAAACTTGAAGTTCAACTGATAAAAGGTTTAGAAAAACGTGAAAAATCTTCAAATAAAAACAATCAAACTAAAAAAACTAAGAAAGGCTAATGGTTATGGCAGATAATCAATCCATAATTGGTAGAGGTGCAATTTTTAAGGGGAAGATTTCAAATGCTTCAACTATAGAAATAAATGGAAGAGTTGACGCTGATATAAAATCCGAAAAAGTAACCCTTGGGAAAACTGCTACTCTTGAGGGATCTATTGTGTCTGAGCTAGTAGTCATTTCTGGAAATTATCAAGGAAAAATTAAAGCTGACTCCGTATGGCTGACAGATACATCAGTAATTACTGGAGAGATAAACTATAAGTCTCTTCAAATGGATAGAGGTGCAGCATTAAATTGTAAAATAATCCACAATTGGGATGAGAAAAAATTCAAGAAAAAGAGTGATGATAAAGATATTTCAAGTGAGGAAGAATAAATGCTTTTTAACAGGAGATTTCATTGAGTGATATTACATACATAAATAAAGACCTCTTGATGGAAGGAACATTAGAATCTAAGGATGGTCAAGTTATTATTGCAGGAACATTTAAGGGCAATGTAATTGCCAAATCATTAATTGTAGAACCTACCTCAAACTTCACAGGAACGATAAATGCTGAACATGTTAAAATTGAAGGAAAAGCTGATGCGGACATAACAGCAGATCACTTAGAAGTTTCAAATACAGGAAGCATTGATGGTAAACTTAAAACCAATTCACTATCTGTTGATTCTGGTGCACAAATATCAGGCAATGTCTCCAGAATTGCCGGTTAAATCTTTTCTTTTTTGAGTTTCAATACAATTCTTAAAGAATTCAATTGTTTTTTCCGATCCATCAATTTTTTCAAGATTCATAGATGAAAATCTCCCTGCCGCTAATGAGACAGCCCATAAATCTTTTTTTTCGATTGCATACTGAAATAATAAACTTTCAATTTCATCTCGAATCTGTATGTATTTATTTTTTTTTTGACTAAAATTATCTGGAAATTTAATTATATTTTGTTTTTCTATCATAATTGATCTAACGACAAATCTATTGTAAATTTTAATTAATTCTTTGTTTAAAAGAATTTTTTGATTATATAGGGTAAAAAAAAAACTTTTATGACCAAAAAAAAAAAACAACATAAGAATTTACCCGCCAAGGTAAAATCCACTGAACTTATAACTGTTCAGCAGGAAAAAGATGAAAACCCATTAAATATTACAGCCAAACTTCACCATCTAAAAACCAGGGATGAAGTAAGAAAATTTCTTCCAGACATACTAGGTAGAGTTTTAGCTAGAATATGGATCGACAATGAATTCAAAGATGAGTTTGCAAATGACCCTCAAAAAACTCTTGAATTCAATGGTGTTTATTTACCTGATGATATGAAAATCGAATTTCAGAAACCAAATTCAGATAGACCAAGAATTGTTGTTTATGAACAAAGACCTAATTCAAAATTTAAATTGAGGGTATTATATCTCCAACTTATAATGATGGCTGGAAGGTGATTGTTTTTTTTAAAATTTTAATTCTACACTTTTTTTTATTTTGCTCTCTTTTCTCTCAAGAATTAAAAGATGACGAGGAATACTACAATGAAGGAGTAAAATATTATGACAATGGGGATTTTAAAAAATCATTCATTGTTTTTTTTAATCTATCCGAGAAAGGAAACAAAGATGCTATTTACAACTTATCTAATATGTATTTTCAAGGCATAGGTACTACACAAAATTACAATAAATCATTAAAATATTCTTGGCTTTGTGCGCTAAATGGAAATAAAAAGTGTATTAAAAAATTAGATAAAGTTAAAAAAAAATTAGACGAAAAAGAAGTTATAATAATATCAGAAGAAATTCCTAAATTACTCGAAGAAGATTTTAAAAACAAAAGTAATATTATATCAGCATTTAAACTTGGCTACTGGTACGAAAAAATTTCTCCAGAAATTGATTTGGAAAAATCTTATTTGTGGTATTCTGTCTCTGTAAGTGCAGGCGTTTATAAAGCTATGAAACTTAGAGATAGAGTCGGAGATTTAATTGAAAGAGAAAAAATAAAAGATCTTCAAATTGAAGCAAGTAAAATTTTTAACAAGGACAAGTATTTTAAGGGAAAAAAAGATGATTTATAAAGTACATTGGATTATTGATGGTATTGCCGAGATAGAAGCTGATACAAAAGAAGAAGCTGAAAAAAAATTGCAGGAAGATCTTGAAAATTATGTAAAAAATTCTGATGATTTGATGAATAAATTTATAGCGAAATCAATACAGGGCACAGCTTATTTGCCAGGAGAAGAAGAAACAAAAAAATCAGATAATGAAGAAAAAGATAATTCAGATGAAAAAGAATCTTAACATTTTTATTTTTTTTATTTTATTCTTTCCTTTAGGAGTTGAATCAATTGGGAGAAAATACGCCCCAGAAGAAGGTACATTTGACAGAAGAAAAAGAATCGTCATTCAACCTATTTGTAGACTGGTAAAAGAAACAATTGTTCCTGGAGATGTTGTTTGTGAATACCAATCACAAAAAAAAGGTGATAAAAATAAAGAAATATATTTGGGAGCTCCTGGAAATAATTGCCAGAAACAAATAACTTGCCCAAAAAAATAATGAAATCTCAAAATATTCCAGATTTTTCTAGAAAGAGAGTTTGGTCTTTACTGGAGCCAGCAAGCGAAAACGACAAACTTTCAAAAATCATAGATATTTTTTTAGTTACACTTATTTTTTTTAATATCTTGATGGTAATTTTAGAAACTGTTGAAGAACTCTATATAAATTACAAAGCTTTCTTTAAATATTTTGAGCTTTTCTCCGTAATTATTTTCTCCATTGAATACATTGGGCGGTTGTGGTCTTGTGTGGAAAATAAGAATAAGACAGAAACAAATATGAGTGCAAGGATTAAATATATATTCAGTTTTTCTGCAATTATTGATGCTGTGGCAATTCTTCCAAGTTTGCTGGCTTTCTTATTTCCAACAGTTGATTTAAGATTTGTTAGAGCTCTTAGAATTTTTAGATTGTTGAAATTTTCAAGATATTCAAACTCTATTAATACACTCTTGATTGTGTTGTGGGATCAAAGAAAATCCTTTGGAGCTGCTTTCTTCATTTTATTCATTGTTCTAATTATTTCCTCCAGTGGAATGTATTTAGTCGAGAAAGATGTCCAACCAGAAAAATTTGGGAGTATTCCTCAATCTATGTGGTGGTCAATAGTTACACTTACTACAGTCGGTTATGGTGATGTATTTCCAATAACATCACTTGGAAAATTTTTTGGTTCCATAATCATAATACTGGGAATTGGAACGGTTGCACTACCTGCTGGAATACTGGCATCAGCGTTTACAGAACATACAAAAAGAAATCAAAAAAGATATGAGGAAAAACTTAAATTTATGTTAAGTGACAACATAATTGACGATAAAGAAAGAAGAGAATTAAACAAACTTTCTGAAAGACTAAATCTAAGTGATGAGGATATCGTTGCAATTGAGGAACATTATAAGAATAAGAAAAAATAATTAACCCACCGAACCTATGAAGTGGGTAATGCCAGTGCTAACTCTTTTTGCACATTCATATAAAGCTTCAAGTTTTTTGAAGATATTTTTTTCTTCTTTAGAATAATCAATGTTTATCTCACTGACATAATTAGATTCCTCACCAAATCCATTTTTTGAAGTTTTTATTTTGCCAGCTGGAAAAATTTTTCTGAGTGTTTCAACCGCATCTAATATATCAAACCTGATTAATTTTGCTATTATTTCATCCCTTGAAGTACCAGCTTGATCACTAAATTTAGGGATTCTGACTGATAATAAAAAAATTTCATGGAATATCGCAACTCTAATACCGTGCATTAATAGTAATTCATCTCTAATTTCTTTTTCAACTACCCTACCCCGTCCAACTGCTATTCTTCCTCTACTTTTTCTTCCCAAAACCCAGTTTCTTATTTCCATATATTCTTGATGAAGTTGTCTATAAACTTTATTTAGTCTCCAGTGAACATCAAATTTCTCTAACAAATTAGCTACCTCTTTCATATTTTTACTTCTCCTAGAATCAGCAGTCCTTGTTGACCAAGACAACCACATCCCAGGATCAAAACAGTCAATATATGCCTTAAGAACCTCTATATCACTGAAAGCAAAAGCATATTTAACTATATCCATAATTCTTTTGAACCTTTCAGATTTTTTATAATATTCAAAAAAAGACTTATTATCCTTTCTTAAGAATCTTCCAATTCCTCCCAAAGAATTGGCCATCATACCAAGTTGTTGCAAAGTACTATTTTGAGGAATGGCGCGCGTCTGACGTGGATGGTATACTAGTGTTTTCATAGAACCATCCATATGCCTTTTTACAGCTCGTGACCCTGTAGAATGAGTTAAGTTAGATCCAAAAATATTTAATAAAGCTGCATAGTTAGGATCATCCATAATTTCTGTATTAAATTGTTTTATTGTATTAACAAATTCTATTCCAAAATCAGGGGAATTATATAACGGATCTTTATTGTTCAAATATTCCTTATTAAAACAAAACTCTAATATTCTTGAAATTGATGCAAATGCAAGGTTGTGATTCATAAAATATTGATAACCATCACCTCCCTGGAAACTCATTTCTTGGATTAATTCTATTTTCCATTCTTTAAGTTTTTTTCTAGTATAAATACAATTTACATAATTTAGTCTATCCGACAATGAAATTGGATGCCCACCTCTTCCAATGGATTCTCCGTGAGTATTAAAAATTAACAACTTTATATCTGGTAAATTGTTTTTAGATAATGAATTAGCTATTTTCCTTTGTAGATTTTCAATTGACAAAACTGCAGCCGACTGCCCAAGATATCTGCCTGCATCAGAAAATCCAGTCTGAATGCTTAGTTTTTTTCTAGAATTCAGGTATTTTTTAAAATGGTTATTTTTTAACAAAGTTGAGATCACATTATGCCCTGATGAAAGACCTTTTTCTGTTTCAAATAAAGGAGAAATATCAACTTTATCTTCAACGCCAAAAAGTTTAGAGAAATATAATGCAGTCATAACGGTAAGAGAATAATCACATTCAGCAATTAGAAATCTGACAGATTGATCTTCATCTATATATTTAAATATTTGTTTGATAACCATAAAATATCTCCTAGCATTCATATTTTCTTCAAGAATACTGCCAAAATTTATTTTTACAGGCTTAACATTTTCTATCAATTTTGAGATTGCTGAAAGATATGTTCTTTTACTGGATGGATCATCAGGGTCACCACTTAAATCAATTTCTTTTGAAATAGCATTGTTAAGTTGACTAGCATTTAATCTCACCTGCATTCTTCCTAGTCCCAATCCAAAGTTCAATAACTCAATTCTAAAAACAATTAATTCATCTAATAATTTTTCATTGAAGTTTTTCTTTCTATTTTTTTCAATTTCAATCAAATCTTCCAGACTTTCTGACAATACTTTTACATTTGTAAGAAGGTTATCTTTGTTTTTGTACATAAAATTTGAGATGTTTTGGAATTCATTAATTTCAGATAAAAAATCATCTTTACTAAAAGATTTTAAGATCTTCTCATTACATAAAATTGACACTTCAATTTTTTTTTTTATTAGTTTTAATTTTTTACTAACTTCATTATTAGTTGAAATCTTCAATATTTTTGCAATTTTTTTAAGATATAGATTTAATTGTTCAATTTTAACTATTAATCTTTTGGAAAATGTGTTGTTCCAAAAAATATCTCCTCGACCATCAACATCATAACCAACCCAAGTATGCAGTCTAAAAATTTGAGGTTTTATTAAATGGTATTTATTTGGATATAATTCTTTTGAAACCTTTAATGTAACAAAATAAAAACTTCTAAGAGATTCCTGAAGATTTTTTAATGCGTCCAAAGATAATTTATGTTCAAAATCAAGCGATATTTCTCTCTCAGGTCTTTGTTCCGTTTTAAAAATATCTTTTATAATTGATTTCAATTTCGAATTATTTTTTTTTACATTTTTATCTTCTATTGAAGCAAGAGTGGCCAAATCAATCATCATTTGTTTTGTCATTCCAAATGTTGGGTGAGCAGTTAGCACAATCCCAAAAACTTCTTGATTAATTAATCTATTAAATTCTTCGAATTTTTTAATTTTATTGGATTGGTCAAATGCAAATTCCTTTAAAATTTTTTCAATTTTTTTTTCATTTTTTTGAACATTAGTTTCACCCATATAAGTTTTTAATCGATCTGCTCTAAATCCAACTGATCCTACGGCTAGTCTCTGGATAAGAGCCTCTAAAGCTGAATAATTGAGCATATTTTTTTCAAGTCTTCTCGAAATATCTAGAGCCAACATCGTTATAGAATTTGAAAAAGGATCCTTTTCGGCTCCAGATCTTATCTTATCCAAATCCTTTTGTAAGATTTTTCGCAAAAGCTGAGTATCAATATCCTTGTCAACAGCAAAACAACTCCACTTTTTAGGTAGAAGTGGCTTTCTATATAAATCCATCTCAGAATGAGATAATTTTCTTATATTTATGCTTGTCATTAGTGCCAAAAAATTATATTTAACAATTTATATCATACATTCTTTACTTATGAAGTTTTTTTAAATAACAGAAAGTATTTACAAATTAATGGCAATCTTAAAAGAAAAAGTTTTAGAAATTCATCATTGGACGGAAAAAACATTTAGTTTCAAAACAACCAGAGATAGGGCATTTAGGTTTAAAAATGGTGAGTTTGCAATGATAGGACTTGAAATTGATGGCAGACCACTACTTAGAGCTTACTCTGTAGTAAGCCCTAATCATGAAGATCATTTAGAATTTTTATCTATCAAAGTACCTAACGGGCCTCTTACAAGTAAACTCCAACACATAAAATTGAATGATGAGATTTTAGTGAATTCTAAACCAACAGGAACACTTGTTTGTGATTATTTGTTACCAGGTCGTAATTTATTTCTATTTTCCACTGGTACAGGCCTTGCACCATTTATGAGTATAATTAGAGATCCAGAAACATATGAAAAGTTTGAAAATGTCATTTTAACTCACACAGTTAGAACTGTTAAAGAACTCGCTTACATTGATACACTAAACAATTTAAATTCAGATGAAATTTATTCACAAGTTACTAAAGGTAAATTTAAATACTTTAACACTGTAACAAGAGAAGATTGGGACAGGACGGGAAGAATTACAGAATGGATTATAAATAATAAACTTTGGGACGCACTTAAAGTTAAGAAATTTAAACCAGAAAATGATCGAGTTATGATTTGTGGTTCAGAAGATATGACATATGAACTAAAAAAAATTTTTGAAAAACTAGGTTCTACCGAGGGGTCAACGAAAGTTCAAGGTGGTTTTGTAATAGAAAAAGCTTTTGCAGAAAAATAATAATGATTAAACTTATATATTTTGAATTTAATTTTTGGAGGATAGATATTTCAAAATTATCTCTATCATATTCTGAGATTCCTTATAAACTTGAAAAACTACCAAGAAATGAATTCTTTAAAAAAAAGAAATCTGGTTTTTTTCCGTTTGGCCAATTACCAGTGATGATAATTGACAAAAAAATGTATGGACAAACGCTTGCTATTGCAAAATTTTGTGCATCAAAATCAGGTTTATATGGAAAAAATGACAAAGAATCTCTGGTAATTGATCAAGTTTTAAATTGGGCTAATGATATCAACACAATAATTGCTCCATCCATAAGAGAAAAAAACAGAGAAAAACAATTAAAATTAAGAAAAAATTTCGTAGATAATCATTTGATGATTTGGTTTAATTTTTTGGAAAAATTATTTTTAAAAACTTCAAAAAATAAAAAATTTTTTACTGACAGGTTCTCATTGGCAGATATCACTGCTTGGAGAGTTATTCATTGGTTCATATCTGGGAAGCTAGAATTAATTGATCCAAAATTTATTATGTCTTTTAAAAACTTACAAAAATTTTATACTGGCATATATAATAAAAAGTCTTTTAATAAACTAAAAGAATTTGAAGAAATCATTTCAAATTAGGGTTTTTGTTCGGAAATTGGAAAGTGTTTTCTCATCCAAAACAACAAAAATAAACCTGGGAATCCCAAAAAGGTTGAAAAAATAAAAAATTTTGTCCATCCGAACATTTCAACCAAAAAACCTGAGGGAGATGAAAGAATAGTTCTTGACAACCCCATGAAAGACGATAGAAGCGCGTATTGAGTTCCTGTGTAGGACTTATTACATAAAGTGGACAAGTATGCAACAAATGCTGCAGAACCTAAACCGCCTGAGAAATTTTCTCCCGACACTGCTATAAGTAAAACATTAAAGTTTGGTCCTATCTGATCAACCATCACATAAAGTAAGTTTGAAAAAATTTGAAAAAAAGATGAAATTATAAGAGATTTTAAAAGACCATATTTTTTTACAAGAAATCCACCTACAAAAACTCCTAAAACTGTCATAATAACACCAAAGAATTTACTAGCATTTGCAATTTCTATATTTGTAAATCCAGTTTTAACATAAAAAGGATTAGCCATAACACCTGCAATAACATCACCAAATTTAAAGAAAAAGATAAATGTTATTATCAAAAGAACCTTAGTCATAGCATTCCTATAAATAAATTCTCTAAAAGGTTCTGTTAATTTTTTCTTTATTTTTCTCCTTTTTTTTTCTTTTCTCTCAGGTAGAACAAAAATTGTTAAAATCATTAAAACAAAAATTAATGAGGCAATTATTACAAAAACACTGGCCCAACTGAATACTGATTTTAAATATAAAGATCCTGCACCAACCAAAATTCCACCAATTCTGTAACCAAATTGAGTCATAGCTGCCCCAGCACCCTGAGATTTTTCATCTAAAATTTCTATTCTATAAGCGTCAATTATTATGTCTTGATTCGCAGAAAAAAAAGAAACAAATAAAGCATAAATTGCAGTTAAAAAAATATTCTCAAGTGGATCACTGAAACCTAATAGAAGAATAGAAATTATAAGAAGAATTTGAGTTAAAAGCAGCCAACTTTTTCTTTGACCTAAATGATCAGTCAGAAATGGAATTTTCAAATTATCAACTAAGGGAGCCCACAAAAACTTTATACTCCAAGGAATTTGAGTCAAAGCAAAAAGACCAACAGTTGAAATATCTATATTTTCTCTAGTTAACCAAATTAATAATGTAGAGAGAACAATATAAAGCGGAATACCACTAGATATACCCATTACAAAGATTAGGATTTGTTTTCTATTAAAATATAATTTAAAAAAGTTTTGACTCATTTATGTTGAATTTTTAAAAATAAACATAATAATAATAGGATGAGAATTAATTTTAGCTATTTATTTCTTGCTGTGATCTTGCTTTATAGTTCTTTTTTGAAAGCAAACGACAATAATATTCCAAACTTAGTTGGAACATGGGTGGGATCTAACAAGACTATTTCAGATCAAAGAGGTTTTAGAACCTGGGAAAAAAAAGTTGAAATACTTGAACAAAAAGATAGGAGATTTAGAGGGACTTTTTCATACACCGATGGCACTAAGAATTTTTTTGGTATAATTCATCCTGATAACCAAACATTAACATGGGTTGCTGCTAACAGTAGAGGTTATAATATGGGAAAATTACTTGACAAAAACAGAATGAGTGCATGCTATGTTGAATCAGGTATTGATGCAACTGCAGGATGTGCAGATCTAACAAGAAAATAATTAAAAACTTTGCAAAAGTTCACCAATAAGCTTTGTGGGTTTACTTTTAAATGCCCGAACAGGGCCCTTCCAATGAACCTTACATTTATCCAATACTACAATCTCATTGAAATAATTTAATGCCCCTTTAACATCAGATGATACAGCTAAAACAGTAATATTCATATCTGAACTTAATTTTTTTATAATGTCAAAAATCATATTAGTTTTCACAGGATCCAACCCTGCTGTTGGTTCATCTAATAAAAGAAACTTTGGATTGTGAGATATTGCTCTTGCAATTGCAACCCTTTTTCTCATACCTCCAGATAATTCTGCTGGATATAAGAGGGCATCTTTTTTAGACAATCCAACTTTTAACAAAAGATCATATGAATTTCTTAATAAAATTTTATTTGAAAACTTGCCAAGACTTTTAAACATTATATTTTCCCAAACCAGCAAACTATCAAATAATGCATCTTTTTCAAAAACCATTCCAAATGAATCTAAAATTTTTTTGATTTTTTTTTTGTCATTAATTGATGTTTTATTTATTTTTATTTTCCCGCTTGTAATGTTAATTAAACCTATAATTGTTTTTAAAAGAGTACTTTTGCCTGATGACCCCTTACCAAATATACAGACTGGAACATTTGATTTCACTTCAAAACTTATTTTGGAAAGAATTGTCTTTTCAAATAAATCAACACTTACATTTTCTAAAAAAATTGTATTTTGCATAAGAGTATTTACCATAATATGATGAATATAAATTATAAACAATCTAATATAAATTTTAAAAAAGGATCAGTTATCTTTGGTGGTGCAGGTCCAGGTTCATTGGAATTAATTAGTTTAAAATTAAAATATATATTAAAAAAAGCGGATATTGTAATCTTCGATGCTTTGGTTAATAAAAAAATATTAGATTTCTGTAGAAAAAAAGTAAAACTTATTTATGCAGGAAAGCTTAAAGAAAAAAAATCATGTACTCAAGCTGAAATCAATCAATGGCTTGTTAAATTTGCAAGAGCTAAAAAGAGAGTTTTAAGATTAAAAGGAGGAGATATAAGTTTTTTTAGTAGAGGAAGCCAAGAAATAAATTTTCTTAAAGAAAATGGGATAAATTTTAAGATTTTTTCTGGAATAACATCATCTCAAACATCAATAAAAAGTACAGTTCAAAGTTTCTTCAACTATTCGGGTATATGTAACTTAATTACCGGTCATAGAAGGATAAACACTAATTCCGATAATAAGATTGACTACAGTTTTTTAACAAAATGTAATGGCCGGATTATTATTTATATGGGAATTAGTCAAATAAGAAATATCTCAAAAAATCTTATGAATCACGGTATGAAAAAAAATGAAATGGTTACTTTGATAACTGATTCATCTTTAAATTCTCAAAGAATTTTTCAAACTAATTTACTTGATTGCCCTAAATTTATTTCAGAAAATAGCATTAACTCCCCAGCAATAATTATTATTAAATAAATGAGGGGAATAACTACAGATTTTGAATGCGTGGTAGTTGGAGCAGGAGTGATTGGACTTTCTATTGCACGAGCACTATCTATGGAAGGGTTTGATGTTGTTTTAATTGAAAAAAACAAAAGTTTTGGACAAGAAACAAGCTCAAGAAACAGTGGTGTCATTCATGCAGGAATATATTACAATAAAAATTTTCTTAAAACAAAATTTTGTGTTAGAGGAAACAAACTCCTTTACAAATACGCAAAAGATAGAAAATTGAATTTTAATAAATGTGGTAAATTAATAATAGCCAAAGAAAAAAATGAGGAATCCAAACTTAAGTTTATAAAATTAAATGCTGAACAAAATGGTGTAAAATTGATTTACAAAAATAAAAAAGAATTACAAAAGTTAGAACCAAGCTTATTTTGTTATTCAGCATTATTATCAAGTGAATCAGGAGTAATTGATTCACACGAACTGATGTTAAATTTTTTAATTGATATAGAAAATAATAATGGAAAAGTTGTTTTCAATAGCGAGGTAAAATCAATTATTCCACAAAACAAAAAAATAACTTTTCTAATGGACAAAAAAAATAAATTTACCACTAAAATTTTGATAAACAGCACCGGCTTGAATAGTCATATTTTAGCCTCAAAAATAAAAAATTTTAAAAAAATGTATATCCCAAATGTAAAATATGTAAAAGGAAATTATATGAAATTAATTGGACAGTCACCCTTTAAAAAATTAATATATCCCTTACCAACAAAAAATGGATTAGGGATACACACAACGCTAAACCTTGATAATCAAACTATTTTTGGCCCAGATGATCAAGAAATTAAAGAGATTAATTACTCAATAAATAAAAAAATAAAAAAAAAATTTGTGAATTCTATTAAGCAATTTTGGCCTGAACTTCAAGAAAAAAAAATACATTATGATTACAGTGGAATTAGAACAAAAGTTCCTGATAACGATTTTATAATACAAGACTATAGAGTACACGGTATCCCGGGTATTATAAATCTTTTTGGAATCGAATCACCAGGACTTACATCTTCAATGGTTTTTGGAGATTTTATTTTAAAAGAATGTAAAAGGATTTTAGAAATATAAAATGAAGGATATTTTTGAGTTTGTTCTAGCATACATATTTTTGAAAACATCAAAACTTTTAGGACTAAGATTTTCATCACTTCTAGGAGGAATTTTATTATATATTTTTGGCTTTTTTTCATCTAGAAATAGAATTGGAATGAGAAATTTAAGCATTGTGTTTCCCAAGAAAACATTTTGGGAAAAAAAGAAAATTCTCAGTAAAATGTGGTTTCACTTCGGGAGAGTCATCGGAGAATACCCACATTTGAATAAGATAAAAATAAAAAATAATCCAAATATCCAAATTATTAACATTGAAAATCTGTTAGGGCCTCTTAAAAATCAAAAAAACTGTATTTTTTTTTCTGCTCATTTGGGCAATTGGGAATTATCTTCTCATCCACTCACACAAAATGGACATACTATCAACTTTATTTATAGGTCAGCAAATAATAAATTAGTTGACAACCTATTAAACAGAATTCGTTCTGGCTATGGTGTTAAATTAATTAGTAAAGGGAAAGAAGGAGCAAAAGATTGTATAAAGGCTTTGAAAACGAATGAAAACCTTGGAATGTTGATTGATCAAAAAATGAATGATGGTTTGCCCGTAAAATTTTTTAATAGAGATGCAATGACCGCAACGGCAATTGCAAAGTTTGCATTGAAATTTAACTGTCCGATTATTCCTGCTGTTTGCATAAGAGTTGGTGGAATTAAATTTTGCATAGAATACTTTAAACCAATTTATACAAAAGAAATTAAGAAAATGGGATCAGAAAAAAAAATTATGCTTTATCTTAATTCATATGTTGAGGATTGGATAATAAAAAACCCTGAACAATGGATTTGGGTACATAATAGATGGAAAGATTAAGAAACTAAAAAATCTTGTAGTTGTATACAAATTCTCTTACTTTCACTCAACTTCTGATAACTCCATACTTCAAGTTTTTTTTTATAATGTTTTGTAAGGCCTTCGCCTCTTATTTTTTTTTGAAAGGTTAGGATTTTTTTTTTATTTTTTTTTACCGGAATCATATATGTCGGTTTACCAGTAGACAATGCATCTGATGTCATACTTACAGAATCTTCGGTAACAAATAAATAATCAGAAATTTTAAGTAATGTCCAATAGGGATTAAAATCTTTATTTGGAAAAAAAATATAATTAGCATTAGACTTTTCTCTTATAAATTTTTTTAATTTTTCAGAGGTTCTTCTGGAAAAACAACAAATGATCTGGAATTTTTTGTAAAGTTTATTCATCTCCAACACCGTTCCTTCAATATCATTTTCAGTTACTTTGGAACTCCGACCATCTCCTCCAATTAATAATAAAATTTTTTTTTTTTTGTTAAATTTTTATCTAACTTTTCCAAATGAAACTTATTTATTTTCAATCTTGATTGATCAACTAAAGTTCCTTTTGTAATCAAAATATTAGATGTTGATTTGAATTTATTTAAATCATGTTCAGGAACAATTATTTTCTGAAATGAATTATGATTAAAATAAGGATCTAAGATATGAAAATTTGGGCATTTTAATTTTTTTTTTAAAATTAAATTATATGGTGCAGAGATTCGTCCACACGAAATGATTAATTTAATTTTCTTCTCAAAAGTTTCTTTTTTAAAAAAAAATTTGATAACTAAAAAAAAATAAATAAATTGATTAGGAAGAATATGTAAAAAACTTTTATTTATAGTTTTATGAAGTATACCAGTTACCCCTTTAGATTTTTTTGCCAATTCAATTGCTAGGGCATTTGATTGATTTAAACTACTCAGTTTAGTATCTGTAATGATCAAAATTTTACTAATAATATATCCTTTTCTTGATAAGAGTTATAACAAGGTGTCTATATGATATAGCCAGATAAATCATAAAAATAATCGCAAAAATATTATCACTCATAAAATGCCCTCCCATAGAAATTCTACAAAAAAAAACTAAGATTCCTATCAACAAATTAATCAACAAAAAAATTGGATTCTTTAAAATTAAAACTCCTGTTAAAAATGAAAAAGCTGCTGATGTTTCACCACTTATCCATGAACAATTTTTCTCACATTGATCGGTCTTTATAAATGCTGGAGTGAAAATTTTATTTCCGCCAAACTCTTCAATTTGAATAGGCCTGGCTCTCCCCCAATTATCTTTGAAGATAAAGTTTGCAATTATACCAGATCCAATAACCGGGCCAATTATTAATCCAATACAGGCAATTTTTAATCTTAACCTTTTCTTTTTAATTCTAATTTCTTGTTTGTTATTTAAATAATTTAAAATTAAATAGAATAATGCACAAATAGGGACTATTACCATTAAATCTTTAAGAAAATTTCTTAATTCTTTTATAAATATAAATTTTTCTGATATGAAAACATTCTCAAAGAAAAATAAATTAGAAAAGTAAATATCAATTTCTGGAAAAAAAACAAAAGCAAGAGTAAAAATTAAAAAGAAAAATGTGTTGAAATACAAAAGACTTTTCAAATTTTTGGTACCCATATTTTATTTTTTGTCTTTTTTTATTAAATATCTTAATCTTAAAAATATTAATGCTAGTGCAAGAATAAATATAGCTAAAGATTCATATATTAAAGTTGACGGTTCAATGTCTTTTTTTTGTAAGATGATGAGTCTTGAGATTGCAGTTATGGCTATTATCAATGGGTACGAAATCCTAATTTCTTCACTTGACAAATAAACTCTGACCATACCCATAACTTCAACATAAATAAATAGTAAAAGTAAATCTGCTAATTCTATTTTTTTATTAGCAACCATTAGATAAACTTCATTGATAAAACCCAAAAAAGCACCTATCAGAATTATAATAACTGAAAAAATTTGTATAGTTTTAATTGGCTTCTGTAAGTCCATTTTAAGATGATATATTAATCATTTACTAACATCAATAAAGTTAATAATACAATCACAAAAATAGTCAATTTCCTTGAATGTATTATAATAGTGAAGAGAAACTCTCAGAACCTCCTTGAGATTTTTACTCCTAAAATAGCTTATTGATGTTTGTTCAGATGATATGGAAGTAAGAATCTTTTTTTTTAATAGGTACTCGTAAATTTTTTTTACCTTCTGATTTTGAATTGTTAAAGTATTAATTCCTGATAGATAATTTTTATTTTCATAAAATTTTATATTACTGTATTTCTCTAATTTTTTTCTCATATACAGACTGAGACCTAAAATTTTCTTTTGAATTTTTGGAACTCCTAAATCATTTATCTTTCCTATTGAATCTGAAAGCGCAATTTTTAAGGCAGGTGAATACTCAAAAGTTTCAAAAACATTTGATTTATTACTAACAATTTTATTTTTTTTTATTATTTTTGAATTATGTATGTCCAATAATGAAGGGGTAATTATTTTTTGTATTTTTTCTTTAATGAATATAAAACCTGTTCCTCTGGGACCTCTCAAGTATTTTCGTCCTGAACCAACTAATACATCACAATCTATTTTTTTTACATCTATAGGAACTTGTCCAAGTGATTGACATGCGTCA
>MDTE01168236.1_pt1 | contig 22483 bp, 18 predicted proteins | sample 811231 | NCBI WGS metagenome assembly MDTE01 (sample SAMN05326651, study PRJNA326480) | marine metagenome | isolation source: seawater | place: Indian Ocean: Red Sea | collected 2010 | reverse complement strand
GTCTGATTCTTTCGTTCGAGCGGTACCATGTACTCGTATTCCCCCAGTTTTTCAGACATCTCAGTGGATACCAGACCGTCCCCTGTATTCCAATCGAAAAGCAGGGAGATGTGGTTTTTTTGATTTGTGGTGGGAACAAATAGTACACCCCCCCTGTTGAGTGCGCTAATCGGTCCGTAGTGAGAACTCCGGCAGGGCGGATTACTTGATTCTGGTCGCTTGATACTGCAAGGTGATCAGCCCAAAACGTTGGTGATATCCAACCTCCATTCTTGGATTCATCCGGTTTTGTGGTATGTACCCCGCGCGAATTTGGGCGATGTTGTGTTTGTTATCAATTTGAATCGGCAAGAGGGCTTTCGGATGATTCGTTTACGTATTCTTCTATCAATCTTTGTTCTGGGATTCCTGGTCGGCGGGACGGCCTGTGGTAGCTCCGAGTCGGACTTCCAGAATTATCCCGCGGATAGTACCTCCAATACGGATAGTACGCAGAGCGACGCTACGAACCAACAGGGAGGAGCCTTGAGCTTTGTAGAGCCTGTTGGTGATGACGATAAGCCTTGTACTGATACCGATACATGCACTCTGTACCTGTCGTATAACTCAACCCGAAAGCTTGAGGTCCTTTACGTTGGTACAAACGGCCCCATCGCAGATGCAACGATTCGCTACGAGCTGATCCAGGGCCAGGACACAACCGTACAGCTGACAGCCAAGACTGCCACATCGAGCAATACCGGCGGGGCCGCCACGCAGGTGAAAGGCTTCAACACGGTAGGTGAGGTTCGTATTGAGGTTACGGTCGATGGTGCTCCCGATGTAACTCCCATCTATTTCGATGTCGCGGTCACCCCCAAGGGGACGATGCCTCTCAGTCTTCTATTGGTCTATCAAGGTAGCCGTAATCTTGAGGGGACCGATGTCCTTCTATTCCGTCAGACGGCTGAGAAACCGTATAAATGCGACGATATGGATGTGACCAATCTGCCCACTGCAGATCTAGGCCAATACCCGATCAAGCCGCTTCCCTATAGCGTTAACTTCCCGGTGTTCCCGAACCTCGAGAACGACTCTCCGCAACATTATACGATGGTGGCGGTTGGTCACGAGGTTGACGGTCCACCTTTGGCCTGGGCCTGTGAAGACGGTACGGAGAACCCCAGCAAGACGCAGGTTGCCTACGGAGCGAGTAATCAGCAGACATTGGTACTGCGAGACATTCCGCCGAAGCTGGAAGGTGTCTATGAGTTCGAGAATTACTTCGACCTCATCACGATGATGCCAGAAGAGGCACAGGGCATTATCAATGGTGTTCTTGAGCTCTTCGAGAACCCCTCGGGCGGTCTTCTTCTTCTCACCTGTGAGTTGGGAGAGTCGGCACTTCAGGACCTCTGTAGCCAAATCTTCGTGGATCCGGCCAATCCCTGTCTGGAACCGGCCGGCACATGTCTCTCCGCCTGGGCCCCGATGATCATGGATATCGTCGACCAGATCGTATTTATTCTCATCGAAGAGACATTGGCCGAAGACATCTTTGATGTCGGGCAGGATGTGCGCAACCTGTTGAAGGAGCTGAATTTCGAGAGCACGGTTGAGATTCTGGCGGAGCCCGATGCGACCGGTCTTCTTACTGAAGACGACACCAAGGAGATTTGGCATACCCTGAACTATCGCTGGACACTCGGTAAGGATTGCCCCACACCAGATGACGGAACATGTGGTTGGGAGTCCTACTCCTTATATGCATTACCCGACCTCAACCCCGAGCTTCTGACGGGTCATTTCACAGCGACCGTGAATGATTTCGAGACCATCGAGATCGATCCGCACTCTGTGAACCTGAAGTACGGTATTTTGCTCAACTTCCTACTTGAGAAGGTTGTGATTCCGGCCGTAATGAGTGATGAAAACGTGGACACCTGGGAAGACTTCCTGGGAACGATCCTGGGCGGACAGGGCTGTGCAGTACAAGGAATCTGCTGCCAGAACCTCGGAGCAAGCGTCGAGCCAGTATGGCAGTCCACTGCGGAAAGTCTGTGTACGACGATTACGACACTGGCTGGTACCGCGATTCGTGGTCAGCTCATGGGTCTTGATATCGATTCCGAGGATTCCTTTGTGATTGGAACCAAAGAGCCATGTCACCTCTTCGATATCAATCAAGATCAATGGATCGATCAGTTCGGTACCGAAGGAACCATGTGTATCTGGGACGCCTCCATTGATTTTAATGGCGACGTCGTCAACATGGATGCAGACTTCCTGGGCAAGCGGGCAAACTGATTCTTTCAGAGAGCCCCGACCTCTTTAGGCGGGAACTTCGATAACCGGAATAGTGAGTTCGCGGCGTAGCTGACGAACAGCCCGGGGAAGGAGTAACCAGCGACCGATCGCGGTCTTTGCCGGTACGGTGACTACGAGGGATCGAGCCTGAAGCGTAGAGCTCAGCTCTCGAACAACCTCCACCAGCGGTCCTCGTATGATTTTGAGAGTCAGGGTGATGTCTGCATCTTCTGCCGCCTTTTGGGCTTCTTCCAGTGCGTCTTTTCCTACGGACTCCACCGACTCCCAGGCGGCATGCGCTACGTCTTCGACTTGTTTCAGGCCTACAAATGCTCCCGAGCTGAGCGCTTCCTTCAAGCTGTCTTCATGGCGTGGATCGTGGGCGTAGGCGATCACGACCTCGCCACCGGGTCCGGCCTCTGAAACGGCTCGATTGATCCCCGCCGTAGATGACGAGCAGACGGGAGTAATGAGGTAGATAACCGTAACTGGGTTTGTCTGGCTCATGAAGGAGTCCTTTGGATGCGTACGAAGCGATCAGAGCAGGCCGGTCGCCGGCCAATACACGGTTACGAGGAATACGAGGGATAGATAGCCTGCGAGATCCAGTAACAGGCCGAATCGCATGACCTCAAAGGGGCGGAAGGCTCCCGATGAGTAGGATAATGCGGTCGCTGGTGTTGCCATGGGCAACATAAAAGCGAAGTTCGATGGGAGAACCACCGCCATGGTGACCGCTCTTGGGTCAATGTCCGGCGGAGCGAGCGCGAGAGCCATCGGCATTAGAATGGCTATAACGGCTGAATTGCTCATGAATTCGGTAAGAATCACAACGACAGCGCCCACGATGAGCAAAAAGGCCGCCGGTGAGCTATGTTCCTCGAGGGGAAGGTTCTGCGTGATCCATTGCTTTGCACCAATCTCCGGGTTCATAAGTGCACCGGCCAGGCAGATGGCACCTCCGTAGGTTAAGATGATGCCCCAGTTCACGTTCTCTTCGACCTCTCGCCAGGAGGCGAGACGCAACAAAAAGAGGGCTGCTACGCCACAGATGGCAATATTGGCCATACCGACGCCATGACCTAACACTATCCAGCCACAGATGGTGGTGAGGAGCACCAGGGCCACACCCTGTTCACGCCAGGAGATTTTGCCCAGAAGGTGAACCTGTCGTTCTAAACGTTCTCTTGCGCTGTCTACGGAGCTGATCTCGGGGGGGAAGAAGGTCCATAAGACGAACGCACCGACAGCTAGTAGGATAAGGACTAGAGGCAGACCATAGGCGATATAGCCAAGGAATGAGATCGTCTCGGCGTTGCCTGTGGCCTCTTCAAGAAAACCGATCGCGAGGGGGCCCCGTCCACCACCCAGGACTGTTAACGTACCTCCGATGATACATCCCCAGGCGAGAGCCAGGAACATGGCCTTGGCCATTGGACTGCGGCCCGTCTTAAGATTCAAACCTCGCACCAACTCGACAACGATGGGGAACATCATCGCCGCCACCGCGTGCTCACTCATGAAACAGGAGAGAAACGCGCATAGGCCGTAGATGGAAAGTACCAGTCGTCGTGGTGTTCGCCCAAAACGTCCCAGGACCCAGACTGCGATACGAGTCGAGAGTCCGCAGCTTACGACGACGGCTCCGAGAATAAACGCACCGAGGACAAAGAAAACGACTGGATGCCCAAAGTAGCGGTAGGCGTCTGCTGTCTCCACATTGGTCAGCAGGGGGACTCCAGCCATAGCTACGAGGGACGTTATACTCAGGGGAATAAGGTTAGAAGCCCATAGCACGACGCAAAGACCGAAAAGGCACATTACGCGGTAGCCATCTGTTTTGAGTCCGTCTGGTGGCTCCAGGCTCAAGGCACCTAGAAAGAGTCCCAACAGAAGAGCGCCGAACAATTGCTTGCGGAAACGCGATGCAATCACCAGAAAGATCGGTCTCCGGTCGATCCATACGCGAACAGTGGAGCGATTGGGATCCGGCGTGGAGGAATGGTCTTGTGAGGGGTCGTTAACGCTCATTACCCGATTCTTGGACCAACGGTTGGAAGGGGTTGGGGAACAATTGGTGGAACATTGAGATCCGTAACAAGGCCTGCTAGAAGACGCAAACGGTCCAGTAGTAGGAGTAGAGAATGGAAGAACATAGCGAAAGCACGCCGGCACAAGAGGAACGGTCTCGTGATCGTTGGCAACCGGTCGAAGATCTTATTGAGCGTCTTCCTCTAGTTCACGGAATGATATTCGCCGATATCGGCACAGGGTCGGGACATTTCGCTGTACCCGTTGGTCAACTGTTACGAGGTACTGGAACGGTATTCTCTGTGGATTGTGACGGGGATGGGGTCGAAGGCCTGAAGAACCGTCTTGAAACGGAAGACCTGACGGGATGGGTCATCCCGATGCGGGTTGAATCCAATACTTTCCCCCTTCCCGATAATTCGGTGGACCTGGCAAGTCTCGGAGATGAGGTTCATGCCGGGGCGGATGCCGCAGCTGTCATGGCAGAGATTCGACGGGTTCTCCGTCCGAATGGACGCCTGGTGGTCATCGGTTGGAAGCAGGACGAATCGCAAGATCCCATTGCCGTTGCCCCTCCCGTCGATGCCAGACTCTCTGCGGAACAAACGCGAGAGGTCGTGACAGCGGCTGGGTTTGCCTATCAAGAGAGCTGGGATATCTACCCATCACATAATGTACTCGTTTTTGGCGAGTCGACAGCTGAGTAATGGACAAAGCAATGATTGAAGTTGGTTCAAGAGTCACGGTTTCGTACGTAATGCGTTTGCAAGATGGAACCGAAATTGATCGTACCCCCGAAGAAGAGCCGTTCGCTTTTGTCGTCGGTAGCCAGGAAGTGTTTCCGGCATTTGAAGAGGCTCTGACGGGTCAAGCGGCCGGGAGTCAGGTCAAGTTCGCAGTCGAGCCGGATCAAGGATATGGTCCAAGCAGCCCGGAACTTGTGCAAACCCTTCCAAAGACCGCCTTTGGCGAGGGCGCAGAACTGGTCGCGGGTGAACGGTACGACGCGGAGACAGAAGAAGGTCTACCGGTCAGTTTCCGGGTGGTGGAAACCAATGACGACACCATCGTCGCGGATTTTAATCACCCCCTGGCAGGACAGACTCTGGAGTTGGAGGTTCATATTCTAGAGGTGGAATGAGCAGCAGTTTGCTGGCTTCGAAACACAGAATATGACAAGCTTTCGTTCAAGGGTCTGGAACAGGCTTCGTACCGGGAATAGCTGAGCAACGAAAAAAGTTGAACAGTTGTTAATGGAAGGAAGACATGGGGAACGATTGTAGGACCATACGGCCACTTCTTCTTCTTTATATGGACGGAGAGCTGGGTGAGCCTGAGCACAGCCAGGTGTGCACGCACATCGAGGATTGCTCAGAATGTGCCCACACGCTCTCGGAAGAGACAACGCTTCGCCGTCTTTTGAAGTCTTCCCTGGCCGACGATTGCGAGGCTCCCCCACATCTGGAGCGTCAATTACGTGGTTGGGTTCGGATGCAATCGCAGGATGGACATGCCGGTGTTCGAAGCAACGCTAGTCGCAGCCAACGGGTGGTTGTGGCCGGTTTCGTGGGATTGGCCGCTGCCATTTTATTGGTGATCGCATTTGGTCGTCGCGACTACACGACCCCTGTTCCCGGACCGGAGACGGTGGTGGAGAGCGAGCGAACCATACGTACGGCGAATCTTCGGAAAGTACGAGTGGTAGAGCCGACCGTAGGTGCGGTTACAACGCGTAAACTACAACGCGTTGAGCGAATCCAACTCTCCGATGGCCCCGGGCTCTTATTTACCTTTATGGATGAAGGAGAGGTCGTGCATATGATTCAGACCCGTAATGGGACATTTGAGCTGAATACCATGGCACCGGCCAATTTGACGGGGACATTTGTGCCTTCCAGAGACGACGCAACCCGAACCTGGGTTCCACCGCAAGGACCAATGACCGTCGCCACATTTCCTAGTCCGTCGCGCTAATCGTCCAGACCAGTCGGATCAGGTTCTATGGGGTGTTGGAGACCAGCTGTCCTATTCTTTCTGGGAGTGTTCTTTACCAACGTCTCGGCTGGGATAGGTGCGGATGCTCCCGATCGGAATTGGCGTTCGATTCAACAGGGGCAGGTGCGGGTTCTATTCGATGCGGTGGATGAGGAGCTGGCGCGTCGGGTCCTGCCCTCCGTGCAGCGTGCAACGCGCACGATCGAGTCGACCTTTGGCTGGAGGTTCCATCAGGAACTGACCATTGTGCTAACAGACCATGTCGATGTCGCGAATGGCAGCGCACGGATTTACCCCTATCCGATAATCACCCTCTATGCGCACCCTCCAGCCCTTGATAGCGCCCTCGCAGGACCTGGACTCTGGCTTGACCGGCTCATTCAGCATGAGCTCGTGCATGTGGCCCATCTGATTCGAAGTGGGGGTATATACACATTCTTGAATGGAGTGCTCGGCCCACAGTTCTTTCCAAACCAGTTGGTTCCTGAGTGGTTTGTGGAGGGGTTGGCTACGATGGTGGAATCCACCGAGCCTGATGGGGGACGCCTACACCACCCCAGATACCAGGGCCGTCGACGCATAACATGGCTTGAGGGGCCCGATTTTACGATCGATCGAATTACTTCGTCGCCGGTCTATCCACCGGGGGGCTCCACATCCTATATGTTTGGTTCCGCGTTTCTGGATTACCTTGCGAAACAAACGGGGGGCACCCGTACGTTGGCTGCGTTTATTGATGAATATGGCAGTCGACTCATTCCCTATCGATTTAACTCTGCGTTGAAGAAGGCCGCTAAGAAGGACTTTGTCTCTAGCTATCGAATGTTCCGACGTGCGGAGATCCGCTCCGCGAAGAAACATCGTGCGGGGCGGGAACTTCACGAGGGTACGATCTGGTCCGGGCCTACAGCGTTTCTGGGAAGTCTTGAGTACGTTCCAGCTTCCCGCTCTATTGCCTATCTGGAGAGCTCTGGCCATGAGCAGGGTGAGGTCAAGATGCGCTCTCTGGATACCGGTCGTTTGCTTTGGCGCCAGCGATGTGAGGGGGGGTGTTCGGGAGTGTCCGTAACAGCCGATGGGCGGACCGCACTGGTCTCGTTACGCAATCCGACCGATGTGGTGAGGGTTGTTGGTGATCTTGTGGGGTACGACACTTCAAGCGGACAGGCGGGCCAGTGGTGGACGGACGGGGCTCGTTTGTCTCGCCCCGATGCGCATCGCTACCCCGACAAACCGGTTCTCGCCATACAGACGCGCTCAGGAACGACCTCGATTGTTACGGTTGATGGGCCGGGAGCCCCTGTTAAGGTTCTGGTACAGGGAGATCTGGATCATCGACTCGATATGCCTCGTTGGGCCAATCGATCCGCTATGATGGCGTATGTGTCTGCCGATGTGGACGGTAGCGCGCTGATTCTACTGGATTCGCAGACGGGCCGTCGGACCACCGTGCTACGTTCACGTTGGCCGATTATTTTTCCTCGGTTTTCGGACGACGACTCCAGCATCTTTGTAACCGCGGTCGTGGATGGGGTGTATGAAACCATCGAGCTGAGAAATGAGGGAACCAGGCCTGCTTTACGTTTGTGGACCCGGAGTATCGGAGGAATTGGCCAGGGGATACCTGTTGCATCTCGTGGGGTCTGGGTTATGGCCATGCGCGGTCAGGGATGGTCTCTGAACCAGGTGGCCTCTCCTGTGGCTGCGTGGCAAGACTATGACCTTCCGGAACCGTCCACGGTTGAGCTGCCAGAGGCCGCACAAAACGATACCTCCGGAGCTGTGCAGGTAGGTGATCCACCGCTGCTATGGCTGGCCCGTCCGCGGGCTATACTGCCCGATTTCTGGGCAGCTGTGGGGGTGAACCCTGTGATAGGGGTTTCCACATTCGGTATGGATCCCCTAGGTCATCATTTCTGGACCGTAGCAGTGGACCGAACCCTTGTAGACTCCGACGGGGCAACGAATGTCACGGCAGGGTACACCTATGGGGGTGGCCAGGCGGATATCGGCTTTATAATTGCCGATGGAGAGATTCAACAAAGCTGGTTTGATGGCTGGGAAAGCCAGCAGACCTCTACACATTTTCGCTTTCTTCGAGCTAGCCTCGTTCGTCGTCTTCCAGGCATATTGCATACCAACGCGCTGGTGGCGCATCTCGATCTTGTGGACGCGGCGGGTCAGACACAGCCTCTTCGTCCCGACCCGGGCTCTACAACCCCTGTGTGGATTCGGCAGTCGGCCTATCCGGTCGTTGGATTGGAGTTCAGTCATAGCGGTCGCAGGACAACACGGTACGGCACTGTGCCTGAGTACGGCGTCTCTTCCGTGGTGGGTATTCGATACGAGCCCGCCGTTAGCGTCGGTGAGTTCGACCGCTGGCGACTGTCCTGGTCCTTTCGTTACCCGCAGGTGTTCTCCCACCGGTATCATATTGTGTTGACCCATCATCTGAACGGTCGACTCTCTTTTGCATCAGCGGATCAGACGGAGTTTTTCGCGGTCGGTGGGATCGATATGACGACACCGTTTCGGTCTCTCATTATGGGAGAGGTGCTCGGATACGAAGCCCTACGTGGTTTTCCATTGAACAGCCTGGGAGGTCCTCATCTACAAAAATGGTTGCTGGATCTATCCATGGGAAATATCGATGTTTTTCGAGGGATTAAGACACTTCCGCTGACCTTGCGCCGACTTGTTCCTGTCCTTTTTGCTGATCTGGCGTGGACGGGCCCCTATCGTCTATCGAGGCAGGATTTCCATATGGGAGTTGGAGCAGAGCTACGTCTGGAATTGGATGCGGGGTATGGACTTCGTCCAATACTTCGGATGGGGACAGCATATGGATTGGGAAACCAGGGAGAACTTCAGGGTTACATCGTTCTTGGGGTTCACCCCTGAACGAACCACGCAGGCGGTTTTTTTCCTTTGGATAAACTTTTTCCTGTGGTGAGTGGACGTAAGGGGGGGGAATCAACTAGACTCCGGCCTAAGCTCGTCCATAGGAACGAAAGAATCGCTGAACGAGAGAGGGTTATTCATTGTTTTTGGCTTCTAGCAGAGTAGCATCAGAGACACGTTGCACTAGGCGCCCAATTCGTTTCGAAGCGTTCTTTGGCGTTGTGCTTCTATTCCTATTTCTGGTTCCAAGCCGGGCGGCGCTGGCCCAGTCATCGGCCAAAGGAACCGTCTTGCCGCTGAAGACAGTGTCCGACGCGTTGTCCGAGGGAAAACTAAACGCTCTCTCTCTCGTTGTGATGGAGCAACTGCGGAAGTATTCCCAGTTCAAGGTGCAGGATATACCGGAAACGGACGTCCTCGAGCTATTGATGGAGCACGACTGTTTTGAGCCGACACCGGCATGCCTCGCCAAGATCGGTGAAGGTAGCAACGCTGATTTCGTGTTCTATACGGACGTGGTTAAGAAGCCGAAGGGCTTCGTACTGAATACGATCTTCGTAAACGTCTCCAAGCGAAAGAGTGAAGAGACCGTGGTCCGAAAGACCCGAAAGGAAAAGAATCTGATTCGTCACCTTGAGAAGGCGATGCGGATCATGTTTGGCCGGCCACCGAAGATGAAGCCTCGACCTGTTCGACTTCTAGTAGAAGCCAATGTGGAAGGCGGCGATGTAAGTCTCGATGGCAGTAGTCTCGGAAGCCTTCCCTACAAGGGCAGTATTATGCCAGGGAAACATACGCTACGTATCGTAAAGCGTGGATATGAAAACTACGAGCGTACGATACAAGTAACCGTAGGGAAGGGGTACCGTCACCGCGCCGTACTTCGAGCCAAACAGGTGAAAGCTCCGCCGCCGATTATCAAGGATGTAACGCCGGTGGCCAGCACAACGGCTGGCGCTGCCCAACCGATCTATAAAGAATGGTGGTTCTGGACAGCAGCTAGTGCGGTCGTCCTTGCTACAGTAACGACCTTGATTGTGGCGTATTCCGACGATGGACCGAGCAAGGGTGGGCTTATATTTACATTTGATCCCGCACAGGTGGAAAATGATGCGATCTTCAGCTCTCCATAAGGTGACCATGCAGTTGCGTGTTCTGGGCCTGGTGCTTGCTTCGATGACGACATTGGCCTGTGTGGTGGATTCCTCGCCACAGCCAACGTCGCTGGATCTTTCTGGTTTTGACCAGGTCTCTGCTGAGTTGAACCTGGCCGATATCTCGAGTTTTCATGTGCAACTCTATGCAACATCACCACCAGGTGGTGGCGCACCGTTGTTCGACTCGGGCTGCTTCCCCTTTGAAGGTAAGACCTTCCAGCTCCCTCCTGTCGCTGCCGGCGCGGACCGAAGTGTAAGGGTGCACGCGTTTAGCGCGGAGGACTGCGCGGAAGAGACTTTGATAGCCGTAGCCTACCGGGGCTCGCTGCGCGTGCAGGCGGAGGCCGACCGGATCTATACACTCCTACCCTATGCAGTACACGACTTTACCGCTCTGCCGGTGCCATCTCTTGCAACGATGGAGAAGGCGGAGAGCACGGAATGCTCTTCGGAAGACTTTGATGAAGGCATGGCGCAATGCCAGTCCGAAGTGCATGCGACGGCTTTCTGTGTCCAAGGTGCGGGACATTGTGCGATGATTTCTCTCTACCCCTTGAACAACTACACGCCACGTGTATTTGCCGGCGCGGTCGCGTTGGAGGATGGCCAGGTGTCGAGCCTGGGAGGGGCCGGACTTCAGTTTGCAGGCGGCTCGTTCAAGGGAGCGGAGACCAATGCGGAAGTCTATGATCCGAGCACAACCTGGTTTGAGGCACCATACATCACCAACTTTACGTCGATGGCGCCGCTAGTGTTCCATGATGTTGTGCATATCGGAGGACAGAGAGCTGCCACGATCGGGGGCATAGAGAAGTTTAATCTCAAGAAACTCGGATCGGACCTGGTATTTGAAACACCGGTTCAGAATTGTGGTCCTGACGGTTCCTGTGTCGACAATATTACCAGCTTGCTTCATGTGGTTGATTTTGAAGATCAGTCCGAGATGGCTGCACCCATGCCACGCAAGGTTTTTGGCGCACGTGGAATCCTCATTGGAGCAGGCCCCGAGGCTCGTGTTCTCGTAGCCGGTGGTGTGATTGGTGATGCGCAGGGTGGAACAGTCGAACAGATTGATAAGGTCAGCGTATGCACCATTGGTGAGAAGACCATCAACTGTAACAACCTCGACGAAAAACTGAGCAACAAGCGCTTTGGTCATGACGTTGTTTGTGTGGACGAGGCCGATGATGGGTCCTGTCATCGAGTTCTTATCGTTGGCGGGTACAGTACATCGTCGCAGCGGGCTGCAGACTTCTACCATACGGAATCGGAGACCCTGTCGTCGTTGGCCGCCACCGAAGATATTCCAATGGCCGGTGGCTGGGAATGGGTGGTTGTTCGAAACGAAGAAGGCGAGCAGCAGATATATAGTTTTGGAGGAACGACGGGTAACCTGGGTTCGACGGCGAATGTTCCTCCCTACCGTGTCTCCCTTACGGAGAATGGTCTTGCGTTCGAGGAGCTGAATGTAGACCATCCACGTCTACATCGAACGTTCCATCAAGTCGTGGCCCTTCCCGACAACACGATCCTTGTGATCGGTGGATTGGACAAAAACAATGAGGTCACGGATTCGGTCCTTCACTTCAGCGCCACAGGCGAGCTTCTTGATGAGTTGTTCCTGCGGATCCCACGTGCTGGACATACAGCGACTCTCGTAACCGACGGCCCACTGGGTGGCGGGGTTCTTGTGCAGGGGGGAATCTATTTGACCGATGGGTCCCCTGCGTTTGTTGGTGGTGCTGAGATGTATCTGAGCGGAGCAATCAGCCAATAATGCAGCCATCGAGTGTTGCCATGGACCATCAGGGTTGCGGGTCCTCTGAACGAGATTATCCCGCCTGGTTGGCTGCAGCCGTGTCAGGGGTATTGCTCTGCCTCGGGGCGTCCACGTACCTCTTCTGGAAGGACGTTGGTGAGCTGACGACTGCAGCGGTGGATATGGGAGTGCCCCATCCAACAGGGTTTCCTCTGTGGACAGCACTGGCCCGCATCTGTGGATTACTTCCACTGGGAACCTTTGATTTGAAAGTGTCTATGGCTTCCGTTCTACCCATGGCGGGGTGTATCGGTTTAGCGAGCGTCTTATGTGGGCTGGTCCTGCAACGCCAGGGCCTACAGCTGACTCGGTCCATGGATACGCTTGTTCGTGGGGTTTGTCTTCCCCTTCTTATCTTGAGCTCAGAGACGGTCTGGTATCTTGGGACAACGCCCGAAGTGTACGCTCTCGGCGCATTTCTATCCCTTCTCTTCGTGGTCGTATTATTACACGAACGCTATGCGAGTCGGCGTATCGAGAGTGTGGGGGCATTGATCGGACTCGCCATAAACACGCATGTGATCGCCGGGTTGGGACTGATAGCAGCAGGTCTACGTTCCTTTATTCGTTCGGAGCGCTCTTCTGTTCGTAATTGGTTACGTCGAGGTAGCGTCCCCTTCGTGCTCGGTGCTGGTGGTGTGTTGGCGTTGATTGCAGCCGCAAGTCGTGGACCAGCCTATAATTTTGGCAACCCATCGACGTTGGGTGATTTGTTTCGCCACCTCTCTGCCGACTCCATTCGTAAAGCCTTCTCGGCACCAGGATCGCGCCCAGAAGGAAGTGAAGTCATGCAGGAGCATCTCAGCTTTCTAGGAAGCGACGTGGGTTGGGTTCTGCTCATTTTTGCTGTGCTTGGCTTTGGGCTGGCTCGTCGAGATCGTATTGCGCAGACCCTGGGCCTCCTCTTTGTTCTGGAGATGCTATACAATATGTTTGTGAACCCCATGGGGCGCATCGATCAGCAGACAGGTCTCCTATCTGTATTCTCGATTCATATTCTGGCCGTTCTTGGTGCCGTTCAACTAAAGCAGGTATTCCAGCGCGATGGCTGGGCCTGGGGGACCATTCTCATCCTGTTATTGAGCCAGGTCCCGACTGTCTTGGATACAGCGGACGATCGGCTGGCCTTACGACACGACGTTACGGCCACTCGTTGGATGCGTGTGGCGTCGGAGGGTATGCCTTCGAACCCAATCGTATTTACAACCAACGATAATTCGACATCGACCCTACTCGCGGCCCAAAGAGTCGAGGGAAGAAGACCGGATGCCTTCCAGGTGCTTACGTCTTATGCCTGGTGGCCCTGGCGATTGAAGCATCTTACCGGAGACGAGGAGCAGATTCTATATACGGCCACGAAGTCTGCACTTGGAGCGGATGGCTATCCGAGGGATGATAAGAGTTATTACTCTCTTTTTTCTGTCTGGAGAAAATGGACGCAACGCGCTGGGCGTCCCATCGTCTGGGATTTGGGAAATACCATCGCTACCGTTATCATCAGTGAGGGCAGCACCTATCATCCGGGCTTCCCTTATGGGAGGGTTGCGAAGACAGAGGCTGTTGGGGATTCATCGGTCGTAGACGTCGCGAAATGGACTGTAGCGCACGGGTCTGTACACCGTTGGTCCCGGGATGCGACCAGCCACCTTTTGACTCTCCAAGCGATGAGTCTTTTGAGTGGAACGAAGCATGGCTCCATCGAACAGTTACAATCCGCTGAGGAAGCGCGCGAATGGACCCATGCAGCGATACAGATCGCACCTGGTAATGCTTCGGCCTGGTTGAATCTGGGGGCATTATTGCGACCGAAAAACCTGAATGCATCGATTCTAGCCTATCGCGAAGCGAAGAAGTTGGGGCATGCTCGTGCTGGTAAAGGACTTAATGCAGCTCTGATGTTGCGAGAAAACCTCCCCAGGATTATTGGCAAACAACAGGCCAGGCTTCAGGCGCAACCGAACGAGCCCGAGGCCTGGCTCCAGTTGGGGGATTTTGAGCATCAACTGGGTCGGCAAGCGCAGGCTCGAGAGGCCTGGGAAAAGGCGTTTTCGGTCGCACAAGGCATGGGTAGAACCGATATAGTGGAGCATATTCGTTTACGCCGTGGCTGGCTCGAAAGTCCTTGAAGAGACCGATCCTCATTTTTTCGACCGGTATCGAATACGCCCTTTGATTGTGCTTTGCCCCGAAATCACAATATGTGGGGCGATACGTCGGAATTTCTTCCGACCGATTCCCCGTACACGGCGAAGCTGGTTTGGGGACTTGAACGACCGACGTGAACGATAGATGACGACTCTGTTTGCGATAGTCGGCCCAATGCCTGGTAACCACTGGAGTGTTTCGGCGGAGGCCGTGTTAATGTTGACTACGGGCACAGCCGGCCCTCTTATGGAGCCCCCAGCGTTTGCGTACTGCGCCATGGCCGGGAGGAAAAGCACAGACATAGGAATGAAAAGTTTTCGCAGGGTAAAGTTTCGGGTCATGATACACCTATGGTTTGATGAAGTTCTGGAGCTCCAGAGGCTAAAGTCATGCCAAGGGTGACGTTGCAGGTGTAATACACGGAAATTATGGAAGAAGATCGCTCAGGCGGGAGACGTTGGAAGTCCCCTATGACTCTATTTTGGGCCTATCGGCCGACCATTTGGCACTGGCTGGTACTGCTGCTGGTATGGTCGTCCGTTCAGTCGCCGACTGCGCAGGCCTACTGGGAAGATCCGAGTGAGCTCACCTTCGGAACGGCTTACACCTTGCCCGAACGCCGCATGCGAATCGGGATCGTGACCCCGATGTCCTATGGGGTGCATGATCGTGTGACTCTGAGTACACATCCAATTATGGATCTATTATTGGCTCCTAACGCCGCCATACGTGTGCGGCTTATGGAAGTTCCTTTCACCATGTCGATAGCGGCGGCGTATAATCAGTCGTTCTTTCCCGGTGCTGAGAACGATTCCGAGGGCCATATCCGAGCATTTCTTCTGGGTTCTGCGCCTTTGACGAAGGGATTTATTGTGACCGTCTCGGCCGGGATCGATCAGAACCTTTCAGTTTCGCAGCGTGCAGTGCACGCCACATTATCAACCCATGTCCGTATGGGGATTACGTCTCTATTGGTTATGCAGGCTGGGTTCACCCTTGAGCTGGAGGGAAAGGGGGCTGCAAATGGCCTTCTTCTCTATGCCACCGCGTTAAAGACCGTGCGATTGGGGATCGGAGTTGCCGTGGGGCCACCTCTATCTCTCGAAGCTCTGGGCTTTGATGAGAGCACTGTACCGGTCTGGCCTTATGCGGATGTCTGGTGGGTCTTTTAATACCTTTTTTGTGGGAACTTGGTTGACCGCAGGTGGTTTGAAAGGTTAAGGAGGGGGCCGGCTAGGAGTGGTAAGGAGAAAGATCCATGATTGATGATATCAAACACAAGGCAATGACAGGCGCGAGCAAGATCGCAATGAGCCCGCCTGTACTGAAAATGTTATCCAACCCGAACGTACAAAAGGCATTCCTGACCATGATGAATGCCAACGCGGATTTTCGGGAATGGATGGATGCGCAGATCAAGTCTGTAGCCCGTAATGTTTCTCTGGCCACGACAGATGATCTTGGACGCCTCCGACGGCAGTTGCGTGAAGCTTCTTCCGACGTCGCGACCTTGACCGACCGGGTTTCCAGCCTTGAAACCGAGCTTCAATCGTATCGTAAGGCTGCGACCAAGAAACCGGCAGCTCGTAAGACGACTAAGCGCGCTACGACCACCAAGGCCAAAACCACAACGACCAAAAAGACCAAGAAGTCCTGATTCAGACGTCTTCTTGTCGAGATAGTGTCGTTAGTATCGTTTTTGCTAACGCCATGGGTATCCCTGTCCGTTCCGTCACGGTGGCTGCGGATTGACGGCGCAGCTCTTGTACGCTGCCAAACTCACGTAAGAGAAGAGTGCGGCGTTTGGGGCCGACCCCTTTGATACCGTCGAGTTCTGATCGAACCGTACGACGGCGCCTCCGCTTTCTATGAAAGTTGATGGCTGTTCGGTGTGCTTCGTTACGCATCATGGCCATAAGGTGCATGACCGCAGTTGCTCGATGGAGCGGGATCGGGTCTTTGGCGTTTCGCAGATAGACCCGTTCGGGCCGAAGAGAGAGATCCTGTAGTTTTCCTGGCTCGTCATCTCGTTGTTTTTTGACGCGTTCTTTTGCCAGCGCAACGATCTCCAGGTCGATATGGCCTGCGCGTTCCAGAGCTTCGATGACAGCCCGTAAATGGGCTTTACCACCATCTAGAATGACGAGATCGGGGAGAGGGCCAAGAGTTTCCCCATCGTTAAAACGACGAACCAGCATTTCAGCCATCATGGCAAAGTCGTCGATGCCAGAGATGGTTTTTACACCAAAATGACGATAGCCCGCTCGATCGGGCTTTCCATCAGTAAAGACCACCATACTACCGACCGCGTCCGAGCCCTGGATGTTGCTTATATCGTAGGTTTCAATACGAACGGGTAGGTTCTTCAGGTTGAGCAGGGATTGGCACTGGGCCAGGGTATCCAGGCGTTTAAGGTCCTGTGCCGTGCTCTGCTTTAGATGTTGTAGGGCGTTTCGCTCCGCGGCACGTATCAGGGCTCGCTTTTGACCTCGTTGTGGACAGCGAAGCGCTACGTTTCGCCCGGCCCGGTCGGAGAGAACATCCGTGAGGGCTTTCTGCATGGAGATGGACCGATTAATCAGGATGAGCGGTGGCGTATCCTGGCGTCGTTCGTACAGCGTATGAAGAAAAGTGGTCAACGCACTGTCCGGGTGTTCGATGCTACTAGCGGGCATCTGGTAGCGGCGATTTCCGACGGGATAACCATCACGATATCGTGTGACCTGTACCAGGGCTCGGTTATCCTCTGTCGCAAAGGCTATCACGTCCAGGTTCTCGGCCCGTTTCAGCACGACATTCTGACGCGTCAGGGAGCGGGTGATTGCCTGAATCTGATCACGATAATGTGCGGCGCGTTCGAATAAGGTCTGGCTCGAAGCTTCGGTCATACGCTGTTTTAGACGATCGACGAGATCTCGGCAGCGGCCCTCCAAAAATAGTGTAGCGTCGTGCACGGATCGCTCATAGGAATTGGCGGGTAGCTCCAAAACACAGGGGGCAGGACACCGGCCTATCTGGTGTTCGATACATGGGCGAGTGCGCGTGCGAAATTCATGGTCGGTACAAGTACGCAGCCCAAAATGCTTGTTTACAATATTTAATGTATTCCGAAGGCTACCGGATGAATCATAGGGGCCGAAGTACAGAGCCTGGTCGTTTGCTCTTCGACGAACGGTTTCCAAACGGGGGAACGGTTTCGAGGTGTCGACTCGAATATGGAGATAGTTCTTATCGTCTCGAAACAGAACGTTGTATTTGGGGTGATACTGCTTGATCAGCTCGTTTTCCAGGATCAACGCTTCCTTCTCGTTCGTTGTCAGAACAAAGCTGATGTCTACGAGCAACTTCTCCAGGATGCTCACAAAATAACGGCTATCCCCTGGATTGGTCTGGAAGTAGGAGCGGAGCCGTTGGCGAATATTGTTGGCCTTTCCCACATAGAAGATGTCTCCGTCGTGACCTTCCATCAGGTAAACCCCTGGACTTGTAGGGGCATTGGCCAGGATGCTTTTTATCTTGGCGCGAAATTCCTCGGACGACTCATTCACTTCAATATGGGCCGTACACGCTTAAGAAATTTGGAGTCTGTATCCGGAACTTTCAGGAGTGCCTCAGGAGATTTGAAGGCTCCGTTTTTCTTACGCCATGCGATGATGTTTGCCGCGTTTGTAAAGCCGAATGCGCTGAACTCATCCTGGCTGGCGTCGTTCACATTAAGAGTGAACATTGTCGCACCACGTATTCGTTGCACAGATTTCTCACCGATTCCTTTAACACGACGCATATCCTCGACACGAAAGAAGGGCCCATGCATCTCCCGGTTGGCGACAATCCGCTTTGCGAGAGTGGGACCAACGCCTTTGAGTTGGACTAACTGGGACGCGGAAGCAGTATTGACGTTGAGCGTGCCGGAGCTTGTGCTGGCAGATTTGGTACTCGATGCTTTTTTGACGGTCTGCCCATCCCCAACGATTGCAAGAGGGCGAATACGTTCCAGGGTCTTGGGGCCGATACCCTTTACCCGTATGAGCTCGTCTACGGTACGGAAGGCCCCGTTACTATCTCGGTATTCAACTACGAGACTGGCTTTCTTTGGTCCGATTCCGGGAAGCTGTTGGAGCTCTGCCGCAGAGGCTTTGTTGATGTTTACCTGTGCGAGGACAGTGGAACTCCAACAAAGGATAAGAGGGATAAGGATAGTCAGGATCGTGATCCTAAACCGAGTACAGTTATCCATAGATTAACTCCGAGACAGGTCCTGTTTTTATCGGTTCCCGTACGTAACGGGGCCCATAGCTTAACGCGTTGACGGTTTTCATGCCACCTCGGTCGTCCAAACAAGGAATTCGAACCCGAGGTAGAATCAGACCTATGCTGCGTTATGGCATGGAACAGACGAGTGGGACACGACTATTCCCCAACTTTTTATAGGGTAGACTCTTGCCTCTGGACCCATGCTGGTCTCGACCTTTACGGAGGTGCCGTTGGAATGAATACGCACCGTTCCGTGGATGTCTGTACGGTAGATTTTTGCTCCAGCACCCGTCAGACGCTCGAGCGTTTCTGGACTAGGGTGACGGTAGCGGTTGTTCCGCCCGCAGGAGATTATCGCAACCTCCGGCTTTACACGGCTCAGAAAGGACGCTGTGCTTGCATACTTACTACCGTGATGGGCTACTTTCAGAACTTCGACGTCTTCTGGCCCCATACCTTCGAGAACTCTAAGGACTCGTTTTTCGGTCTCGTGTTCTGCGTCTCCCGTCAAAAGGAAATCAACGGCACCATGCTGAATCCATAAGACGATGGAGTTGGCGTTGGCGTTGGAGCGTGAGCGATTGATAAGCGGGTCTTCCGGGGCCAGAACGGTGATGTCGACTCCCTTTGTCAGGGTCATACGATCCGATCGGCGCACGATGGATACGTCCACATTTGCTGCTTTCAAGGCCGCGAGTGTTTTCCGGTGAACCTGCGTCGTTGCTTCAAAACCGCTGATCCAGGCCTTTTCCACACGGAATCGAGAGAGAAGGTCTCGTGTGCCTCCGATATGATCATTATGCGGATGACTAAGAACAAGCAGATCGATCCCCTGAATATTCAGGCGTTCCAGTTCCTGTAGCAGAAGGCGGCCGCCTTTTCGGGTGCCGGTGTCGATAACCATCGTTTGACCACTGCTCGTAGTAAGAATGGTTCCGTCACCCTGGCCGACATCGACCACATGGAAGGATATCGGTGTCAGTTTCGCCGCGGCCGTTGGTGTGACTGCTTCGATTTGGGTAGAAGTGGTTGCACAGCCGCCCGTAATGGCACTGAGCCAGAACACACAGAGGAATAAGAACATGCGTCGTGAGGAATAACTGTTCTTACGCGTTCTCATGATCACCCTTTACTTCTCATTTCATGACAGGAGCTTACGGCGTTCCGCGAGCTCTTCTGCGTCAGGAAACTGTTTCTCTAACTCTGTAAGCAAATCACTGGCTTCGTCGATGAGACCATTTTCTATGTAGAAATCCAGTTCCTCGAGTTCCGCGCTCATATTGGCGTCCGGCTCGTCCGACGTCTCTTCTTCGATAGCATCAGGGAGTCTTTGCGAGGTCTCCGTATTGTCATTATCCGGGACCGCCATCGGCGGTATTTCCGACGGATAGGTCTCAAAGTCCGCCTCGAGATTCAACGCCTCTAATTCGTCGGTATCCAGTCCGATTCCCGATTCTGTGTCTTCGTCGGCCAACTCCTTTTCAAACATTGCGACCAGACTCTCGATCTCATCTTTGGTGGCTCGACTCGCGGTATTACCAATACCAATGGCCTGCAGATCGTCGCCTGTTATGGATGTGATGACGCTGTCTTCAGTAACAGTTGGGAATGGGGCTCTGGTGGGAGCCGCTGTGGAGTCCTCCAGGTTGTCTTCGATGAGTAAAGGGCTCATCTGGGGTGGGGCCTCTGCCATGACGTCGTCATCGGAGAGCAGAGAACCTACAGATAATTCACCATCGTCTTCGATGCTCTGAATCTCCTCGATGAGCGCGTCAATTTCTTCGTCGGATACTTCGGATATTTCGAGCTCACCCAGCGTATCCTCGGATTCGTTGGCATCTGCTTCCGAACCTTTGAGGATCTTCTTAATGCCGGACGTCGCCGGATCCGTCGCTAATAACTGACGTAGAACCTCACGGTATTCGGCGTCCATACCGTTCTTCTCGTAGACTGCGGCCTTTTTCTTTAAGGTCGCAGTTGCCTTACTTGGTTGCCCTAATTGGTTGAATGCGTCGGCCAAAAGCCCGAGCACAGTCGGTGATTCAGGGTCCATGCTATAACAGGTTCGGAGTCTCGGAAGTGCCAACTCCGGTTCTCCCTTATGTAGGTGAGCACGTGCTAGCTTTTCCAGCCCATCCACTTGTTCTGGCACGAAATGTAAGAGTCGCTGCATTACAGGGATGAAAGTATCCCATCGCTCTTGTTGTTCCAGTTGGATCGATAGTTCGGCCAGATGTTCAGCTGCGAGTTCGACTTTTTCGTTTTTTGCGCACTCTTCAATGAGCTGCAGTTGCGCGCGAACATTCGAACGATCCATCGCCAGTATCTGCCGGATAGACTTGTAGCGCGTGTCCCAGTCGTCTTTTTCCCGGGCTGTTACGGCACATTTCTTTAGAGTCGTGATGGCATCATCCCGACGGTCCGTTCGTTCGTATATGTCTGCCAAATCAAATAGGTTGGCGACATCCCCCGGCTGAATCATGGCAAGGTTCTCACGTGTCTGAATCGCTTTTTCCAGTTGGTCCGTACTGGTCAGAATATCGGCAGCTTTGGACAACTGTTTAAGTGCCAGATCCAATTCGTTGTGACTGACCAGGGCCTGCCCATAGGAAAGTAGCGCTTCTGGGTTATCCGGCTCTTGCTCGACGAGCTTCTTGCACGCGGCAAGGTTATCGACGTCTTCTGGAGTCGGCACCGACACAGCTTGTTCGGCAGACTCGTCTTGGGTGTTGCTGGGGTCCACTACTGCAACTCTAATCAGGCCCGGCGAACACGTTCCACATACTGTCCAGAACGAGTATCAATCTTCAGCACATCCCCTTCATTGATATGGAAGGGGACCTGAACCGTAAGACCGGTGATAAATGAGGCGGGTTTTGTACCACCACTGGCCGTATCTCCCTTTACTCCTGGAGCAGATTCGGTGACCTCCATCTCCACAAAGTTGGGGAGATCGACGTTAACTGCGCGACCACGATAGAAGAGAAGCTGCACCTTGAGATTCTCAATCAGGTATTTAATCGTATCACCAAGACTCTCGCCAGGGATCTCCGTCTGTTCGTAAGTCTGGTTATCCATGAAGTGGTAGGTGTCGCCATCGGCGTACAGAAAGGAGCATGTCTGTTCGCTGATGTCGGGAACCCCGAGTTTTTCACCAGACCGGTAGGTGCGTTCCAACATATAGCCGGTGAGCAGATTCTTCAGTTTTGTTCGCGTAAATTGGTTCCCTTTTCCGGGTTTCACATGCTGGAAATCCACGATGATGTATGGCTCGTCGTCAATCTCCACTTTCAGGCCCTTTCTGAAGTCAGCTGTTTCGTGCATCGTTATTCCTCTCTTGTTCCCTTCGAGCGTTCTAGCATAAAAAACGGGGTGTAGTCACGCGGTTTGCCCACGCGGCGGGTTTCCAAATTCAACGGGCTGGTATTCAGCTATCCTCTGTCTGGTCGGTATCTCGAAAGCCCAGATCTTTCATCTTAAGCTGGAGGCTCTTCCGGCTAATCTCCAGGGCCTGTGCAGCACGAGTAACGTTCTGCCCGGTCTCTTCCAGAGCACGAGATATCAACTCTCGTTCGATACGTTCCCTGCCCTGGCGGACCGCTTCTTTCAAGGAAAACACACCGGGTTCGAGATCCATCGACGCGTTGTCGTTACCGATGACCTCGCGCTGTATACCTTTGAGGACTTCTGGGGGGAGATCGGAAATGCCGAAGGTGGTATTGTCAGACAAAAGAACCATACGTTCGACGACGTTTTCGAGTTCACGAATATTCCCTGGCCAACTGTACTGGCAGAGAGCCTCCAACGTAGCGTCTTCCATCATGGGTTTCGCCCGACCAAGGCGGCCGGCAGCGCGTACGATGGCGTGGCGAATAATGGCGGGGATATCATGGCC
>MDTE01174253.1_pt1 | contig 22486 bp, 21 predicted proteins | sample 811231 | NCBI WGS metagenome assembly MDTE01 (sample SAMN05326651, study PRJNA326480) | marine metagenome | isolation source: seawater | place: Indian Ocean: Red Sea | collected 2010 | reverse complement strand
TTGACATCAATTGAGCTTCATTTATTGTTCTTGGGCCTAAATCCATTCCAGAAATTAAAGCATAAACGTCAATTTCTGATAAAAAATCTCTAACTGAATCTGGATAATCTAATCTACCTAAAAATTTAAAATTTTCACATTGATTTAATACATCTAAAATTTTTTCTTGAAACGGACCTCCGCCAGCCCAATAAAACGTAACATCTGGCATTAAATCCATTACTTCTTTAAGAATTAACATCTCCTTGGTTTTTCCCCACCAATTTGCATCTTGTACTAATCCTACACATGGATGATTTAATTTCATGCCGTGTGTTTTAAACCAATTAACTGAATGAATTCCTTCCATCAAAATATGCGTATTTTGTTTTGGATGATGTTCTAATACGATATTTTCTAAATATTTACAAATTGGAAGAACTGCTGTAGATTTTTCAAAACATTCTGTTGCAATTTTATCTCTCATATTTACGACCGTTTTCATAACTGGATCTCTATATAATGTCCTTTTTGCCCATTCCACTTCTGACCAATATTGACCTCTTAGGAAAACAAAAACTGGTATTCCTGATTTGATAATACATTTACACACATTAGCTTGTCGATCAACAAATACCACATCTGGTTTAAAATTCTCTAACAATTTATTTAATTTTCTATCTTTTCTAAACCAGTCTATAATTTTTTTACTTGGGAATGGTTTTGCAAAGTCCCCTTCATCCACTAATTTACATTCTGCACCTAATTTCTCTAATGCTTCAGTAAATTCTTCCATGTAGAGTCTTTTACCTTTACTTCCCCAAACTAATAATATTCGCAATCATTCATATTTTTTTCATTGAAATTTAAAGCTTAATCTATACTAAAATTAGTGAAATTGATATACTTCGTATAAAATAATTTGATATGAAAAAACAAATAGGATTTCGTGGCTGGTACTATTTTAGACAAGGATGGAGTCTATATTTTGCATTTATTCTAGCTGCAATCAATACTTTGACTGTAACATACTTTTTAGCAATTGATAATTATCCATCTCTTAAAACAATTTTTCCTAGTTTTGAATCTTACATAATTCTTGTTGTTGTTATTGGAATTCCACTTTTGATTACTATTGGTTATGTGCATTTTAAACGTTCAGAAGCATATAGATCTGAAGCATTTGTAAACTATGAAGCAAACCCTCTTCATCAAAGATTTATAGTTAATACTGAATACTCGTTAAAATTAAATTTAGAAATGACTCAATTACTATTACATATTTTACAAAAACACAATATAGATAAAAACGATGAAGAAAAAATCCTTACTCTTCAAAAACAAATTAAGCAACTTGTTGATGAAAGAACTTTTAGTAATAGAATGGATCTAGAACATTTCAAAAAACTATATTGAATTTGTAATCACAAATTAAAATTATGATATTTTATGAACTCTAACATTTTATTTTTAACAATCGATTCTTTACGTGCAGACAAATTTTTTAATAATTTAAAATCAAGTTTTACCCCAAACATAGATGAATTAATTAAAAATGGAACTTATTTCTCTCAAGCAATTAGTTGTGCACCCGAAACTATATCTTCACTTTCTGCAATTTTCACATCAATATATCCATCATCCTCTTTAGTTTCTGATAAAAATCTCAGAACAATGAATCCTAAATTGAAAAATCACTTACAAATTTTAAAAGAAAATAATTATCAAATTTTCACATCACATCATAGGTTAACACACAAAATGAAATTAGATGAAATTATTGACAATGTTGAATCATTTCGTTACTCATCATTGACTCATGATGGTCTTGGTGATAGAATTATACAGAAACTAAAATCAGACATGAAACATCCCTGGTTTTATTATATCCATGTGATGGATTTACATGAAGCTGAATCTCTATCAATTAAAGAAAGTACATTATCTGAACATTCAGAATTAAAACATGGAAAAAATGTTTATGAAAAACTTATCTCGTCACTTGATGTTTGGATTGGAAAAATTATTCAACATATTGATTTTGAAAATACTGTATTAATAATTCTGGCAGATCATGGTACAGAACGTGGAAATATGGACGAAACTATATTTTCATTTAATTCTAATGATTCTTCTTCTTCCATGCTATCTAAAATATCTAAAAAAGCTCCAAAATTTTTTAAAAAAACAATATCTAAAAAATATCTTGAAATTAAAAATGAAAAAAAACATGAGGAAAAATTAGAATTTTTAAAAAAAATTTCTAATTCAAATCTTAGTCCTTATCAAAAACGTCTTTTTACAAATTCAATTTCATCTACAGCTAATATTTTTGATGATATTTGTAAAATCCCATTACTATTTGTGGGAAAAGACATTCCAAAAAATTTGATTATTAATGAACAAGTTAGTAGTTTAGATATATTTCCCACACTTGAAGAATTAGTAGGTATTCCAAATGTTCTTTACAATCAAGGAAAAAGTTTGTTACCACTTTTGAAAGATGAAAAATTTATTTCTGAACCAATTTTGTTAGATTGTTTAACAAATTCTCTGAAAGGAAACTCACAAAATACTATTGGAATAAGAACTTCTCAATACAAATATTTCAGAGATCGAGATGATCCTACAAAAAATGTTTTTTTATTTGATCTAAAAAAAGACCCACTAGAAGAAGAAAATATTGCAGAAAATAATAGCAAAATCATAGAAAACTTTGAAAAAAATATTCAAACACTACGTAATTTTTCGTCAAAATCATATGATGAAGAAATATTTACTGATGAAGAAGCAGAAGAAATTGAAACTGAGTTAAGAAGACAAGGTTACATCAATTAATTTTTTTGTTTTTTAAAAATTTCATTTACTTCATTAATTAAATTTAAATTTTTTACATTGATTAATTCTAGATTTGGAATTACACAATGGCCACCAATTATTCCTGGGAACATTTTTGGTCTATTTCCTAAATATTTTTGAATTTCCTCAGAAAATTTCCACATTTCATCATAATCTACATTATGTTTATCTGCAATTAATTTACTAATTTGCGAATATGTAATGAGCCATCCATAATATGACGTATCACAAATTATCTTAGCTAATTCAAGTGTGACTGGGTTGGACATAAATTCGGTTTTAATACCACATTTATTCATAGTTAAAGCATATTTTCTCTTTGCCCATATCTTACGTGGTGCATTTGTTTCTAAAGAGAAAAATTTTGTGTATCTTTTTAAATCATGCATCATACGTTTATGCACTCCTCTTGTTGCACTGTATATGACTGGAATTTTTAATTTAGTTTGTAATTTTTCTGTTGTTCTAGGCGTAATTGTACTGTGAATTACAATAATCTTTGGTTGAAATTCTTTATTTAATTTAATTATATTTTGTAAAAATTTGCCATTAAATGGAATACATACGTGAAGTATTGATGTTGATAATTTAGAAAATTTTTCAAGTTTTTTCTTTTCGCATAATTTTGGATTAATATCATAACCCACACAAATTATCTTTTTACTAAGAATTTTCTTTATAGGGGTACCAATTTCTCCCATACCCACAACAATATTTTTTTCTTTCATGTTTTCTTTCATATCATTCTACAAAAATACCTTACTTAATTATGTACATAAGTAGAAAACAAGGATGCCAATTTTTCTGCTGCAATATCATTGTCAAAATTTTCTATTGCATGTTTTTTTCCTTCTAACGCAATTTCTTTCCATTTTGGATTTTCAATATCATCTAAATATTCTAAAAATTTATCTTCAAAATTTTCTTCATTAATGACAATACATGATTCATTATTTTTGAATCCAAGATATTGTCCTCTATTTTTTTCTGTTATTTCCATAAATGTTAGACATTCAGAACCAGCAGTTTCCCAATATTTAATATTTGGATTATTTGTTGTTGCTGCAATTGCTGCAGAATATTTTTGTAATAATTTAGAAAATTTATCATTAATGTATTCATGTTGTAATGTTGGTGTATAATCAACATAAGGTAAATTTTTACATCTAGTTCGTAATCTATATGATTCATATGCATTCCACTTTGGATTTCTTAAAGAATTAATTATTTTAGAACTAATTTTTGTATTGCCTGTAGCGCCTGTCAACAAAATTTTCTTTTTTATTCTTTCATCAAAACTATTAGTTTTTTCAAAAAGTTTTTTTTCTAATCCAAAAAAAAGTGTTAAAAAATTAAATTTCTTTGGGTATAACTCATGAAAAAATTCTTCATGTAAAAAATGAAAATAATGATCTATCTTCCATTTATCATGATATTTTATAGAATCTTTAGCTCTATTTGGATCTCCTGCTTTACAAATTACTGGAATATCTAATTTTTCTATATTCAAAATTTTTTCAGGCATTCCAAATGGACTATTCTCCCATAACAAAATTGCATCAATCTTTCCTTTCATTTCTTCACAATCAATAATTTTATCAACTGGAAAATTTTTTACTAATAATTTATCATTTCTTTGCAGGGCATTCATAAAAAAATGATAATATGTATTATCGAAATGTTTTCCTGATAAAAAAATATTATCTTTTTGAAATATGAATGCAATTTTTATTTTTTCCAATTAGTGTTTAAAACTATAAGTTTCTTTTAGATATTTTTATTGATTTCTTTCATGTTTTTTAAAATGCTACTTCTTTTAATTAAGAGATAATTACTTATAAGAAAAATAATTGTTATAAACATGAAACCAAATATTCTATTCTTAATTATTGATGGATTTAGATCTGATAGATGTTTTGGACCGAAGAAGTCCAGCCAAACCCCTAATTTGAATTCCATAATTGAACAAGGAACATATTTTTCTGAAAATGTTACATCTTCTCCTGTTACGATTCCATCCATGTCGAGTATTTACACATCATTATATCCATTTAGAAGTACAGTCCTTGATACTGAATTATACAATCTAAATTCTGATTGTCCTAACTATATTTCCAAATTATGTGATATTGGGTATAATGCATATGCCACTATACCTGAAAGTTTAACAGTTTCAAAAATTCCACAATTATTTAAAAATGGATGTGATATTTTTGAATACACTGAAACTACATTCAATGGATTGGGCCAAAAAATTATTGATAATATAATATCAAAAAAATTCAAAGAACCATGGATACATTATATCCATTTGTATGATCTTTATGTTGCAACATCTTTTACAATTGATGAAAACCAATCAACAAAAATTTTGAATGATAAAAAATTTGGTAAAAATAAATATGAACGCGTTCTATCTGCAATGGATCCTTGGATTGGAAAAATAATACAAAACATAAATTTTGAAAATACCATATTAGTTTTATCAGGTGATCATGGAACTGATATTGGAGAATACAATGAAACAATGGAAAAATGGCAAAAAGAAAATATTGATTTAAGAACATCATGGGAACCTGGATTACCATTTAAAATCACAAAAAAAGTTTTTCAAGATAGTAGATTAAATTCATTAAAAAATAAATTGAAAAATAAATATGTTAAACGTAGAACTTCTGTTGTAAAAGATCGAATAAATTCCCAATATGAAAAAATTGAATCAATGGATCTTAATAATTATGAAAAAAGAATTATGAAAAATGCAGTATTTACAAAATCTCAAACATATGATTCAAGATTTAGAGTTCCATTACTTTTTGTTGGAAATAAAATTAATAAAAATCAAGTCATTTCAAAACAAGTAAGAAGTATTGATATTTTTCCAACATTGGAAGAACTTTTGCAACTAGATCTTGGTATTACGGAAACACATGGTCGTAGTCTTTTACCATTTCTGAAAGGAAATATTCTTGAAGAAGAACCCGTTTTAATGGAAAGTGCTATTAATTCAACAAAATCTGAATCTGATAATACTATTGCTGTAAGAACTTCTCAATACAAATATTTCAGAGATCGAGATGATCCTACAAAAAATGTTTCTTTATTTGATCTAAAAAAAGATCCACTAGAAGAAGAAAATATTGCAGAAAATAATGTAGAAATAGTTCATAATATGGAAAACACATTAAATAAATTACAAAGCGATAAAGGATTTAATATAAAAAAAACTAGCGACCTTTCTGATACTGATATAAAAGAAGCAGAAGATCTTCTCTCTAAACTAGGATACATTTAATTTCAACATTTTTTTCTTTAGAATGTTTGGTTACTTCTTCTGAATTAGAATCTCTTCATAAAAAACTATGGTCTCATATAGATGAAGAAAAAAAATCTTGGTCAAGCTTTGTTTATGCACAAGAAAAGGGATTCTATCAAGGATTTGATGAAATAAACATTGATGGATGTCGCCCTACAGAAAAACGTCTAGAACGATATAAAATTAATGAATACTTCTCAAGTAATAAAAAAGCTTTAGACATAGGATGTAACTGCGGTTTTTTTACACTCCATGTATCAAAATTTCTCAAATCAATTGATGGTGTTGAATTAAATCCATTTTTAATTAAAATTGCTGATGATACAAAAAAATTTCTAAATAATGAAAATTCTAATTTTCATAATTCCAGTTTTGAAGATTTTCAAACTGAAAAAACATTTGATATAATTTTCTCATTAGCAAATGATGAAACAATTGATGGAAACACAAAATTCACTTTTAAACAATACGTTGAAAAAATTAATTCATTATTAAATTCATCAGGTATGCTAATGTGGGAAACTGTATCGCCTGACACATTTGAACCAGAGAGATTCAAGCCTAAATTGGAAATTCTACAAAAATATTATGAAATAATTGATGATAAAATGGTTAAATCTGAATATCCTGTTAATGTTCCTCAAAGAAGATTTTTAATTTTTAAGAAACTTGATTAGAACTTGTCATTTATACGATTTTTTTATATAAATTAAATTCTAAATATTTTTTGTAACAACATGAATCTGATGATAAATCTTGAATTATTATTGATTATAGGAATTATAATAATAATATCCGAAATAATTCTAATTGCAATAATTAAGATTTCAAAAAATAAATTTCAATGGCTTATTACATCTAGTGATGAAAAACCAAAATTGTCTTCATCAGGATTAGATAAATTTATTCCAATAGGATATGATTCATTACTAGGTTGGGTTAGGAAGCCTAATACAAAAAATACTGAATTAGGGCAAAATGGAAAAACTTTTTGGAGTATTAATGAATATGGCGCAAGATCAAATTTAGAATATGAAAATCATAATTCTTTAATTTCTTGTTATGGTGATTCATTTACTTTTTGTAGACAGGTTAACGATGATGAAACATGGCAGGTTTCACTTTCAAAAGTTATTAAATCAAATGTAATCAATTTTGGAGTTGGAAATTATGGAATAGATCAAGCATTACTAAGATTAAAGTCTGAGTATACAAAACATCCTACCAAAATAGTGGTTATGGGCATTGTACCAGATACAATTTTAAGAATTCATTCTATGTGGAAACATTATTCAGAATATGGAAACACATTTGGATTCAAACCGAAATTTATTTTTAAAAAAAATAAATTAGAACTTATGGCTAATCCTATTAATTCTGAAAAAAATTTTTATGAATATGAAAAATATTTAGATTATATTCAACAACATGACTTTTTTTATAAAAATAAATTTAAAAAAGAACAAATTTCTTTTCCATTCATAATATCTATGTGGAAAAATTTCCCTAGGAATTTTTACATAATCTATTGGGTTCTAAAAAATAATTATTTTAAAATTGGAAATAAATCTTCTCAAGAAAATTGGAAACCTATGAATTTTATTATGAAAACTAATCTTCAATATAGAATTAATTTTTTCAAAAACAAAAATTCACTTCTACTTGAAGCAATTATTAAGAATTTTTTACAATACTCTGAAGAACAAAATTTTATTCCTGTTCTTTTATTATTGCCTCAAAAAGATGATCTTAATTTTATTAAAAACAACTATCATTTTTATAAAAATTTCCTTGATAAAATTAAAAAATTAGATAAAATTATTGTCCTTGATTTTTCTTCTAAATTACTCTCTAAATCAAATTTGGATGAATTATATTCTGATGATAATGAATATGGTGGTCATTTCACAGCAAAAACTAATCAAATTTTAGCATCGTTTCTATATGATCAATTAAAGTCGCGAAACCTAATCAATAAAATCTAATTTATCAAAATGATTCACTAATTTTTCTTTGTAGTTTTTTATTAATTCTGAATCTTTTTCATAAATGTTATTTTTTTCATGTTCATCTTTTTCAAGATCATAGAATTCCCATGTTTTTGGTGTCTTATTGTAAATTAATTTTTTATTTTTATGTCTTATACAAAAAATATTATGCTCAGTTGGTGACGGCCATGGACCGTATAATCCTCCTGTTTCGACATATGACACTCTTTCATTATTCTTTTTATCATTTAATAGGTCTAACAATGAAATTCCTTGAGTTTTTGAAGAATTTGTTAGATCAATTTTTGCTAACTCTGCAATAGTTGGAAAAATATCAATGGTCTGACATTGTGTATTAATTATTTCTGGTTTTTGTCCCGGAATTTTAATTATTGCAAAAACTTTGATTGTATAATCATATACAAACACCCCATAAAATTTTTCACCTATCTTTTCACCTAAACTTGTTCCATGATCAGCATGAAAAATTAATATTGTTTTTTCTTCTATTCCAGATTCTATTATTGTTTTGTGTATTTTTTTTACATATGCATCTAATTCAGGCATATACGAATCATATCGCTTCTCATTTTTCTCTATTGATGAAAAAAAATCATCTTCCTCTTCTTTAGAATTTCTCTTCACTTCTGAATACTCATCTTTGACTTTATCTTTGTTTAGTTCCTTTACTAAATTTTTGTGTGGTTCAGTATAATGTAAAAATAAAAAAAATTTTTTCTTTTCTGATAATTTTTTAATTAAATTTGAATGCCGTTCCTTAAAATCTACCGACTCTTCATCAAATACATTTCTTTCATCAAACCCTTTCTTTGGGATAATTGCATCATGAATAATATCGCAACTAGTATAATATCCATTTTTTTGTAAAAGCTGAGTAATCGTCTCAATTTCATTTTCTTTGAATTTAGACATTCGATAATATGCATTGACTCCGTTATCTTTTGGATACATTCCTGAAAATATTGCATGTAACGATGCTAGAGTATATGGTGCAACTGTTATTAGATTATTATAAAATAAACTCTTTTCCTGTATTTTCATTAATGAACTTGATGAACTTAATCTATCACTTCTTAATCCGTCTAATGTGATTAGAATTATGTTATAATCCATGTTTCAATTTCTTCATTATTTAGATAAAGTCTTTTGGATCAAAGAATTTTTTGATTTCATTATTTTGGTATAATTTTTCATATAATTGATAATCCTCTATTGTATCTACTTCTAACCATCTACTTTTAATTGGAATTGCTTTCAATTTGTTTCCTTCATTGATGAGACATTGAAGAAAATCTGTCATGTACAATTTTTTAAATGAAATTCCTCGTTCTAATGGATTTTTACCGTCTTTCATTTCATTATACAACTTTTTAATTTTTTCAACACCTAATTTACTAAATTTCATCAAGCCAATATATTGTCCTTCAATTTCATTCAATGTGGAAACTTTTTTTCCAATATCCAAAATGTTCTCTTCAGAATCTAATTTTAAACTCTCAGCATCATTTATTGGATCATTAAATCTTGCCTCCCAATAGTCTCTCCAATTTTTATCAATAATTATTGAAAAATCTTCTTTTGATTTTAATAATTTCTCAAGAATCTCTCTTTCAAAAATTATATCTCCATATGAAACAATAGTCTCTCCTACTAATTCATTTTCTGCACAAAATAATGTAGTAACCATATTTGTTTTATCATATTCTTTATTTTGATATGTCTTAACATTTGAAATATCAACTGAATCTGCTTTATAGCCAGTAATAATAGTGATATCATTAATACCTAGTTTTTTAAAAACTTGAATTTGATAATCTATTATTTTCTTCCCAAATAAATTCACCATACATTTAGGATTATTGTTAGTTAGTGGTCGTAATCTCTTTCCTTCTCCTGCAGCTAAAATTATTGCTTTCATTTTTAAAATCATCTAAAAATTTCATTTAGTAATTGTGATGATTTTTCATCTGATTTTCTCTCTGGGTGCCACATAACCCCGAAAATTGGATATTTTAAATGAAAAAATCCTTCAATTGTATTATCTCTTTCATCAATTGCAAAAATGTCTGAATCATTATTCAACTCTGATTTTCTAATTATATTGTTATGATATGAATTTACTTCCATTTTGGAATTATCAAAGACTTTCTTAAATTTTGAATTTAATATTGTAATTTTATGATTTAATTTAACATGATTATTGCTTTCATTTTTAATCACACCTCCTCCAAAAAATTTATTTAAAATTTGCATACCTCTGCATACACCTAAAATTGGTAATTCATTTTTTAATGAATATTCTATTAGTTCATTCTCAGTTCTATCTCTCTCAGGAAATTCTCCTATGTTGTCTCCACCTGATAAAATTATTCCTTTTATTTCTAATTCTTGAAGAAAATTTTTAATATTTTTTAAACTATTTGGAATTAGAATTGGGGTAATATCACATTTTTCTAATAATGTTGTCCACTCTTGACTAATCGCATCTCTATTTTCATTATAAGATTGAATCTTATCAATTCTAAGTGAAATACCTATTCGAAGATTTTCCATTCAATTTCTAGTTAATTTTCATTAATAATAAGTTCTATTTTATGTATCCTAAAGAACGAAGAACTTTTTTTTCTTCTAAGTATTCGTCATGTTGATTATATTCTAAAATTACAATTTTTTCATTTTTACAATCAATTGTAATCTTCTTTGAATTTTTTAATTGATTAAATATTAATTCTCCACATCCAATAACTGCTGGCAATCTTAATTCTGCACATCGAATTGCCATATGTGATGCTACTCCACCATATTTTGTGACTAATCCAGCAGGGTTTTTAGTAAAAATCCAATCAAATCCTGGATCAGCATTTTCAATAACAATTATTTTATCAGTAAGATCATTATCTACATTTGAATTTCTTAAATGAATAATATTTGATGTTAATTTTTTATCTGAAATAAAATTTGGACTAATATTATAATAATTAATTAATTCAAAATCTTCAATATTGAAAATTAACTGTGAATTAATTAATTTTTTATTAATATCTCTTTGTTTATTTGATTTTGAAATTTTTTGTTTAAGTCTAATCTTATTTTCTTGTTTGGTTTTACCCTCGCATTTGAAAATATCATTAAGTTCTATATTTGATATCTCACTTCTTGTAAATCCTAAATTTTCTCCAATTTTTGCAATTAATTCTATTGCGTCACTAAGATTTTTTGTAAATTCAAATTTAATATATTCCCTTTGTCTAATTGATTCTGAAACAAATTGAATGAAACTTATATCATTGAATTCTAATTTTGATTTTTTTATTAATTCATTAATTTTTTTTTGGGGTAATTTTGTTTGAATTTTTTTAATTGGTTTTAAAAATTTTATGTCTTCAAAAAATTCTTTCTGTTTATCGTAACGTTTAGCTGTTATATCATATGTTCCAGGTCGTAGATGTCCATATTTATCTAAAAATTGTTCTTTTGTTATGTGATTTTTTCTTAATAATTCTAAATCATTTCTAATGCTTGATAATGGTGTATCAATTGAACTTAGGAAATCTTCTATAACAGAATTTTGAAGATCAACCTTATTTTTTAATCCTGATAATAATGTAGTTCCAATGAATGCAATCCTGGCTACGCTAGAAAAAGTGATTGTTCCTAAATCTATACAATCATTGAGCAATAGTTTGACTGACTTAACCAATGAATTAATATTATTTTCATTAGTATGTTCTAAAATTATTTTACGATTAACATTCATTTTTTCTATTTCATTTTTTGATTCATTTAAAATTAAAGGAAATTTTTTAATTACATTATTTGTAAAAATTAATAACTTGTCTTCAACATGTTTAATATCCTCTTTAGAAAATTTTACATTTTCCAGCTCTTGCAAACTTTGTTTCAATGTAAAGTCATAACATGTATGAACAATTTTGAATTCAACCTTATCATGTAATTCTGGATTTTCTTCTAATTTTTTTAAATAAAATTTTAATAGTTTTTCTCTTATTTTTTTATCAATAGAATTTGGTATTAATGATGAAAAACTTAATCCAACATTAACATATGGTTTATTTCCAAATTTTGTCATTAAAGGTGACTTCATATCTGAATAACCCAAATTTGTTCTTCCTAACGACCACGAATTCTTCATTATCAAAAAATCATAGAGACTATAATCCAACGGATTTGGATCATTCCCGATTATTTCAGCAGGATTCCAATCTGTCATGTCGGAATAAATTAATTTTTTTCCTAAATTATTTTTATTTAAATTAAAGAATTTTTTTTTATTCTTTAAAATTATTTTTTCTATTTCTTTTTCAGAAGTTTTTAAGTTTTCTTTTTTAATAGATGTTAATGGCCTTACCTGAAAAATAATAATTTCATTTTTTGTTATTGCAAATTCAATATCTAATAAATCACTCTCAAAAAATCTCTCAATTTCCTTAATTGCATTAATTAATCCACGCCATTTTTTAGGAATTTTTTTAGAATTAATTTTCCTAAAAATCATAATTGTATCGACATTAATTCCTTTAGTTACTGAATCAGTTCTTTGACTATCTTCAAAATTTATAACATAATATGGTGATCCAATATCTGAAGTTCTTGTAAAAATTACTCCACTAGTCTTTACATTTTTTGTTTGTTCTTGAATTAAGATTTGATTTTTTTTGTTTTCAGAATTTTTTTCTGCATATGAAAGTTTTACTTTCATTATTGCATTTTTCAAAATATTTTTTTTAGTTGATATATTTTGTAGACTTAAAAAATTCCCTGCATTTGATTTATCAATTGAATCCTCTCCTATTGCTGAACTCCTAATAATTACTTTTTTATTCAAAAATATTTTTTGAATTTCTAAAATTATTTCTTCTTCATTTTTAATCCAATCTTCTATTGTAAAAATAAATGGCTTTTCAATTCTTGAGCATTTTACTTTTTTATATAATGCTTCAAGTACATTTGCTTTACTTGTGAAAGGATTAGTTTTCATTTTTTACTATGAAATAATTATTAATTTTGAATGTCCTTTATCCAGGTTCTAATCAGTAATCGTTTTTTATCCATTTCTTCAAAATCTTCGAATGATGTTCTTCCATGTAACACTCGAGTATTATTAAAAAAAACCATATCAAATTTTTTCATGTCATAAATAATAGCAAGACTTTCATCATGAATAATTTTATCTAAAATGTCTAGTGATTCCTTTTCTTTTTGTGTTAACGGTTTATTTTGAATTTCTTGACCTGCATCAATATAATCTCTCAAGTATCTACACTTTAGTAAATTATTAGAATATGAAAAAATTGGTTCAAATACAGTAGGTGATTCTCCTTGCTCAAATTCTCCTCGTTTATCAAAATGATAATGTTGATAAAGACTTTCTAAAATTTCCTCATTTTCTTGTAATAATTTATTGTGAATGTCATACACACTGACAAATCTACTTTCTCCACCTTTTTTTGCGGGGTTGATGCAACAGAGTCCTATAAAATCTGGAACTTTTTCCCATTGTGGGCTGTCTGTATGAAAAGAACCTCCTTCTTTTGTTTGATGATAGCGGCCACCTGTCTGCATTGATTTTCCTTCATCTTGTATATTGACAAATTTTTCTCTTTTGATATTTTGTACATATAATGTTCCTAGAATCTTTCCAATTATTCTATAAATTTCATTCATCTCATTTTTAGAAAACTCAACAAAACAATTTCCATCAATCACAAATACACCTTTTCCTTCCAATAAAATTTTTTTATAATTCAAAATTTCTTTTTCTAACTTAGAAATTTCACTTTTATCATTTTTTAATTTATTTTTAATTTCCTCAATTGCTTTGTCTGAAATCTTTACCAAAAAATCATTATTTGCTTGTTTTTTCTCTGAATTCCACGCATAATTGGTATCTGTAACTACTTTCTGTAACATAATAATCAATTTTCTTTTAAGTTGTTTTTATTTATATCTCACAAATAATTCTCATATTTAAAGTCATGAAAAAAAATGTCATAATGATTTGTATTGATGGTGGAAGATTAGATCGTGCTATCTCTTCTAATACATTCAATTCTATATCTTCTAATGGAATATTTTTTCCTCAAACTATAACATACGCACCATATACTAATTCCTCAATACATGCAATGATTAGTGGTTCTTATGGAAATCATAATGGTTGTTCTAGCTATTGGCATTCTTTAAAATTTAAAAAAAATCATTTTAAAACATTAACAGAATATTTACATGATAATAATTTTTACACATTTGCAGATGTTCATTCTTATTTGATATTGCCGAAAATTGGTTTTGATGAATATCAAACTTTTGATGAATCATCAGTTGATTTAATTTCTAGACATAAAGAAATCTTAACCACTCTGAAAAATAAGAATAAAAATTTCTTCTTATATTTGCATTATAGTGAAATACACACAGGAATAAGGGATGAGGTATTAAAAAAATATACTAATTTTGATAAAGAATATTTTGATAAGAAAAAAGAAAATGAGGAAAGATATGATTTATTATTTAAAAAAGCAGAAAATTACGTAGAAAATATTTTCAATGAAATTTCTAAATTATCTTTATTTAAAAATTCTATAATTATTCTTTTTTCAGATCATGGTATAAGCATTGGTGAAAAATATGGTGAACGTGCTTATGGTGCATATTGCTATGATTATACAATCAAAACTTTTTCATATTATCTTACAGATGACTTTGAGAATAAACAAATCCACACACAAATCAGACATATTGATTTTTTACCTACAATTTTAGATCATCTTGGAATTAAACCTGATAGTAATTTTCAATCTATTGATGGTGTTTCATTAATACCTTTAATTTCTGGAAATTCCTTTACTGAAGAATTGGCATATACGGAAACTGCAAACCCACTAAAAGAAAACTCTCCACCAAAAATACCAAATACTAAGAGTGTTCGAACATCAAAATGGAAATTTATTCTTAATGAATATGACAGCTCTACAGAATTGTATGATCTTGAAAACGATCCTTCTGAATCAAAAAATTTATCTGGTTCAAATTTAAAAATTGAACAAGAGCTATCTGAAAAACTTAACCAACTTCAAAAATCTTAATCAGAAAAAATACGTTTTGCTATATTAAGATCCTGCTCAGTATCAATTTCACACCATTTTCCCTCTATTTTGTTTCCTTTAATTGTAATTTTATTATCTAATAACTCTTGTAAAAAATCCACTAATTTTGCATAATCTAATGATATTGCATCATGAAATTTTCCTTTATGATCCCTAGAAATTTTATCGTAACAGTCGACAAATTGCTTTGAACCATTTTCAGATAATTTCATTAATCCTATGAATTCGCCAACTTGATATTTTCCATATTCTTCTTTTTTTGTCTTAAAAATTTTCATAATCTTATCATTTTCAAATCCAACTTTATCCGCTTCATCGAATGAATTTACTGTTCTTTCAGAATATGTTTTTTCACTGTTCATGTCGACTGCGATTTGAATATCAGATTTACTTTCTAAAATTTCATCCAGAATTGATTTTTCAAAAATTATATCTGCAAATAATATGATGACATCCCCTACAATCTCATTTTTTGCACACATTAAACTTCCCATTTGATCATGATCTTTGAATTTTTTATCAATCACATATTTTACATTTTTAAATTTGAATTTATCTGAGAATGGTCCAGTTATTACAATACATTCAATACTCTTATTTTGAAATAATGATAACTGTCTTTCAAGAATTGATTTTCCATTTATTTTCACTAATGGTTTTGGAACATTATGTGTTAATTTTCCCATCCTTGAACCTTCCCCTGCAGCGATAAAAATTGCTTTCAATTTAATTATAATTAGATTGAATCCATAAATCTATTTTTAATTTCTGGTGGTTCGATATTTATTCTCTTTCCAATCGTTTTACCTTTTTCTATTTTAATAATTACCATGATTGGTCCATCTATTGATTTTATTTTTGAAAAAATTTTGATTAAACTATTTCTAGTTTTTACTCGAAATACTTTGTAATTTGTAGCATTTGCAATCTTACCTATGTCGATATAACTTGTTGCACTAGGTTGACCTCCTGTTGATTCATGACTACTATTATCTAAAACTATGTGAATAAGATTTTTTGGTTGTTTCATTCCTATTGTAGTTAATGACCCTAAATTCATCAAAATATTTCCATCTCCATCAAAAACAAAAATTTTTTTTCTTTTATTTTTTAATGCAACTCCTAATCCGATAGATGATGCTAACCCCATTGAACCAATCATGTAAAAATTTGATGATTTATCTAAACTTGAAAATAAATCTCTACTAATGTATCCATTTGCAGAGATTATTGGTTGATTATTAATCAACTTCACTAAAATATCAATAGCTTCTCTTCTAATCAATGAATTCCCTCGGTAAAACTAATGCACATGAATTTCCATTTGATGATTCTTTTAATGCCCATTGACATAATTCTTTCCAATTCATATCACTCAAAATTTTTGATTTAAGATTTAATGATTTAATTAATTGAGGTTGAATTTTCCCAATTTTTTTATGTTCTGGTGCATCATTTTTTTTATACCCTCTCCATCCAATCAAAAAAATCAATGGAAATTTGTATAATTGGATCAATGATGTAATAGTACTGAGTGAATTTGCAAACCCTGCATTTTGCATAAATACCAATGAATTACTTTTTGATAACAACATTCCTGCTCCAATTCCAATAGCTTCTTCTTCTCTCGAAGTGATTAGAATTTTTTTCATATCTAATCCTCTCTCAATAAAATGCTTTAAAGTAGAATCGGGCACACCAACAAAATTTTCAATTCCTTTTTTTGAAAAAAAATCAAACATTTTTTCTTGATTTTTTTTATTCAATTAATATAACCTAATTTTTTCAATTCTGATTCTATTTCTTTTTCTTTATCCTTAAGATCATACATTTCTTGTAAATCAAAAATTTCCTGCATCGTTGACATTTCATTTTTTAGATCAGATAGTTTCTCTACTCCTATCATTTCCTCTAAACATTTTGTCATTGCTAAATGTGCAATTCGTAATGTTTGGTTTGCATAAATTATCATTTTGATTTTATGAGATTCTAATTCTGACACACTAACATTATCATATGTAGTTGGAATTGCCACAATTGGTGCATTGCCTTTCCAGGAATCTGTAAATTCAAAAATTTCATCAGGTGTTTTTTGTTTAGAATGAATTAAAATTGCATCTGCTCCGGCATTTTCATAGGCTGATGCCCGATTCAATGCCTCTTTCATTCCTGCTCCTGAAATTAATGCTTCTATTCTAGCAATTATCATGAAATTTTTATCTACTCTTGCTTCTTTTGCTGCTAATATCTTTGCCACAAATTCTTTTTCAGATATTAAATCATTTTTTCCATTTTCTAGTAAACTATTTTGTTTTGGAAAATTTTTATCTTCAATACAAATTGAAGAAATTCCTGCACTTTCATATTTTTTTACTAAATGACTTACATTGCTAGGACCGCCATATCCTGTATCACAATCTGCAATTATTGGTATTTCGCAAGTTGTTGCCATTCTTGATGCCACATCATAAAATTCTGTCATTGTAAGTATGCTTGCATCAGGTAAAGCATGTGTTGCTGATATTGCAAAACTCCCTGCCCATATTGCATCAAAACCACTGTTCTCTACTAATTTTGCTGACATGGCATCAAACGCACCTCCAACTTTAATCATAGAGCCATTATCAAGTTTTTTCCTTAACAAATCGTTCTTCAACATTTTAATATTTTCATGAATTAGTCTTAAGTATTAAAAACATTCTACATAATCTTGATAATAATGCTAACAATAAAACAACCTAATAAAATACTCCTTGGATATAATTCTGCACATGATTTTGAAATTCCAGATAATTCTTTAATAATTACTTCTAAAGGCGCAAAATCTAGAGGTTGGATAAATTATATTCGTCCAAATGAGAAGTTTGAATTATTTGATCAAGTTGAAAATAACCCTTCGATGAATACTGTAAATTTAATTCTTGAAAAATTCAACAATCTAAAATTCTCTGCAATAATTGGTCTAGGCGGAGGAAGTTGTTTAGACGTTGCAAAATTTGTAGCTTATAAGATGAACACAAAAAAGATTCTAATTCCTACTACATTTGGTAGTGGAAGTGAAGTAACTAGAATTTCTGTACTTAAGATAGATGGAAAAAAACAAAGTTTTCATGATGATAAATTATTTTCTGATATTGCAATAGTGGATTCATATTTTCTTAAGAATACACCTGAGTCAATAAGAAATTTTTCAGCTATAGATGCATTAGCACAATGTAGCGAAGCATATGATAGTTCTAATTCTAATTTGCACACTAAATTTCTATGTATGAAGGCATTTGAAGTAATTGAACAGGCGATTTATGAAAATGATGATGAAAAATTAGCATTAGGTTCATTAATTGATGGATTAGGCTTTGGAAATGCATCAACAACTTTAGGACACGCATTATCATATGTTTATTCTAATGAAGGATTTTCACATGGTCATGCTTTAGCTTATACTACTTTAACTGCACATAATTTTAATAATTCTATTTTTTACGAACGATTTAAAAAAATTATACACTTCTTAGATATTGAAAAAATTTCTTTAAATGAAAATTTTGATGAAGCAAGTGAAATTATTTTAAATGATAGAAAACATTTAGATAACAATCCAAAACCTGTTACTAAAGAAAATATTATTGAATTATTAAAATCAATTGAAAATTTGTAAGATATATTATTATTTTTTCAATAGGTATGCAATATCTTGTAAACTTTCATCTTTCTCCGAATACTCTTTTTCATATTCGGTTTTAGTGAAAGCCTTTTCATTATTCTGATATGTAATTTTCCTTTGTTTGATTATATTTAATTCAGGAAAATTCGTAGTATATGATTCTAAAAAATTTTGCTTCCATTGAACCTGTAAATTTTCTCTATATCTCACTTCTTGTAATTTTTCTGAAAAACTTTCAAAACCAAATACATATTGATTTGATAATGATACAATTTTCTTTATTACACTGTTGATAATTTTTGGATTTAGATGAATCAAGACTCCACACGTGTATACCAAATCATATTTGTCTTTTGTTTCAAATTCTTCTATATCTGAATTAATGAAACTTATTTCCGGATGATTCTTCATTGCAATTTCATATGCACCTTTATTCAATTCAATCCCTGTAAGATTTTTGAATCCAATTTTTTGTAATATTGATATTTTTACTCCAACATTACATCCTACTTCAAGAATACTCATATCTCTATCCAAATCCGAAAAAAATTCAACAAAGATTTCTTCTTCGGTAAAACCAGTTTTTTCTTTATAATTTTTATTTACGTATTCTATACTTGAATTTCTATCCATATATGATGTCCCAAAATTACTCAACCAGAATTCTCGTTGTTTAGAATTTTCGCTTGACAATTATTAACTTTCAAAAATCCTTGTTATAAATTAATTACTAGTTTCTCTAACTCTTTTTTTTACTCTAATACTTAATTTAGATAATATTGAGTGAAAAAAAGTGTTATTATCTTTACCAAATGCATCTTCTGGAATAAAAATATCGTTTGTAAATGAATTTATTATATCTGAATCAGATATTGTTTTTTTAGACTCTATTTCTAAAAATTTTTCTTTAATTAGTTTTCTATTTTTAAAAATATCATAATCTGCTTTCATTTTTGATAACAGCATTCCTTTTGAGAAATAAAATCCCCACACCAATATGTCAACTAAAACTAAAGAATAAAATAATTTTGAATATGTTTTTTTAGAAAAATGAGTTAAGATACAATATTTACGATTTCTCTCTAACCAATAAAATTTTTTTTTATTCCATTGTAGAGAATAACTACCAACATGAAAAACTCTTGCATCTGGAACATAATATGAAAATATTCCTTGATTGGCTGCTCTCCATCCTAATTCCAAATCATCATGATATAGAAACAAAAATGGATCTAACATTCCAATTCTGTCAATAATTTTCTTTGATGTAAACAAACTTGTACCTGATGCATATCCAATCTTTTGAACATCATGCTCTTCGAAATCATCTTTTCCTCTGTCTCTTGAAAATCCAAATCCAAATAATTGAATAAAGTTTCCTCTACTTTGAATCATCTTTTTATTATCTAGAAATAGTAGTTTTGGCTGGTATAATCCATCTCCATTTTCTCTATAGGCCTTCAAAAGATTATCTAACCAAAACTCATCTACCATTGTATCTGGATTTAATATTACAATAAATTCTCCTAAACATTCTCTAATTCCAACATTATTTCCTTCACAATATCCTAAATTCTCCTTATTTTCAATTAATCGAATCTCCGGAAATTGTTTTTTACACTCTTTGTGACTATTATCTGTTGAAATATTGTCAACAACTATCACTTCAATATTATTATAATTTGCATTAATCACCGATTCAATACATCTTAAAATTAATTCTCCAGAATTATAATTTAAAATTATTATGCTAATCAACGGTGTTTTATCGTTCAACACGATTAACAAACTTTTTTCAATATTTAGTGTTACTAGTTTTTACTATTTTACAGTCGTATCTTAGTGCCTTCTCCTAACAAGAACACTCTCTCCTGAGAGTCCATGCTTTCATCAATAGAAGAATTACTGGAAATTATACTATGTTGAATCTTTGTATTGCATTGAATTTTACAATCTTTCATAATTATAGAGTTATTTATTTTGCATTTTGATATTTCACAATTATCTCCAATGCTGGTATTATTTCCAATAACTACATCTCCTGATATTTTACAATTATTTCCAATAATTACGGGACCAAAAATCTTGGCACCTTTTTTGATAACTGTATTATTTCCAATAACTACATCTCCCTCAATTAAACAATCCACTTCAATTGTACCTTTATTAGAAAAAGAAAATTTATTGAGAATTTCATTATTTGCGTGAATAATATCTTCTGGAGTTCCTGTATCTTTCCAATATTCTGAGACAATATCATATGAAATTTTTGAATTATTTTTTATAAGTTGATTTAGTGCATCAGTAATTTCTAACTCATTTCTCCATGATGGCTCTAATTCTTTAATTATTGGAAAAATTTTTGGTGTAAGAAAGTATATGCCTGTTACCGCAAAATCAGAAACCGGACATTCAGGTTTTTCTTCAATTTCTATAATCTTGCCATTATCGATTGTAGCTATGCCAAATCTTGTTGGATTATCAACCTTACATAATAAAAGAAATGCATCATCATTTGAACTTTCAAATCTTTCTTTATGATCGATTAATGATTTCTGAATTATATTATCTCCTAAAAAAACTAAAAATTTTTCATTTTTTATAAATTCTTTACACAAATTTATTGCATGTGCTATTCCGCTTGGTTTATCTTGTTTCACATACTCTATTTTAACTCCAAATTTTTCTCCATCTCCATAAAATTCTTTAACTTTTTCTGACCCTACTCCTCCAATAACTATCATTATTTCTGTAACTCCACAATCTCTCATTGATTCTAAACAAAATTGAGACATTGGTTTATTTGCAATTGGTAAAAGTTGTTTAGGACCTGTATGCGTTAAAGGTCTTAGTCTTGTGCCATGTCCTCCATGAAGAATTATTCCTTTCAAAATATTTCATATTGACTATTTTTTTTTACTAATTATAGATAACTATGCATTACTGTGGCTCAATTGTAGCAGGAGGTTTACTTGAAATTACATAAGAAACCCAAGTAACTTCTTCAATCTCATTAGTAATTCTGTTACTTATCTTCTCTAAGACTCCATTTGGAAGTCTGGTCCAGTCGGCAGTCATTGCATCAATTGAATCCACAACTCTGACTGTAACAATTCTTCCATATTTTCTCTCATCGCCTACAACACCCACTGCTTTATCATCTCCGACTGCAGCATATGCTTGCCAGACTTTATCATAAATGCCTGCATCCCATAATTCTTCTTCAACAATTTTACTTGCTTTTCTACAAATTGCTAGCTTTGAAGGAGTAATATCTCCAATAATTCGTACAGCTAATCCTGGTCCTGGGAATGGATGTCTTTTCAATAATTTCTCAGGTACACCCAATATTCTTGCAACATCTCTCACTTCATCCTTATACAATTCTCTTAATGGTTCTAAAATTTTGAGATTTAACCAATCAGGTAATCCACCAACGTTGTGGTGAGATTTAATCACTGCTGCAGGTCCTTTTGATACTCCACTTTCAATTACATCCGGATACAATGTACCTTGTGCTAACCATTTGAAT
>MDTE01123830.1_pt1 | contig 22487 bp, 26 predicted proteins | sample 811231 | NCBI WGS metagenome assembly MDTE01 (sample SAMN05326651, study PRJNA326480) | marine metagenome | isolation source: seawater | place: Indian Ocean: Red Sea | collected 2010 | reverse complement strand
ACTGAACGTCCAAACATAGCCTAGGTCAAAATCACCGACGACATATTTGGTGACCAAAAGGCATATCAACGGTATCACATACACCCTTTTAAAATTTGACCGGTTTGGAACCTTCTTTAGAATATAGGACAGGGACAGGGTAAGCGCTGTGGCCCCGACGAAGTTGTTCATCTTACTTCTTAACAAGATATTTAACTGCGACTTCAATACTCGGGTATACCTTACCGTTGAACTTCACACGTCCTGTAGACGAATTGTAATATCCGGTATACCCATTGAAGACTGCCCTGTGGATATTACCCATATAAAAAATACAAGATAATAATAATCAGCGGAGATGGGACTTTCGATTATCATGGGGAACATGTTTTCGGGGAAGACATCCGAACTGATTCGTCGCCTGAAACGTCTTAAGGTCATAGGTAAAAACATACTTGTCATAAATTCTGCAAAGGATACGCGATCACCCGATGAAGTGCTCAAGACGCATGATAACGTAAAGTTCAATTGTCGTAAGGTATACGACTTATTCGACATCATTTACACGGATGAGTTTGATCAAGCTGATATTATCGCCATAGACGAGGCACAATTCTTTCCACGATTGAAGAAGTTTGTAGAGAATGTTCTCATGATGGATAAGACTATCATTCTCGCGGGGTTGGATGGTGATTCGTTTCAACGAAAGTTTGGAGAACTGATCGATTGCATCCCGCTTGCATCGGAGGTCACTAAGCTTTCGGCTTTGTGTATGGTGTGTAATAATGGTACCCCGGGTCCATTCACACAACGTAAAGTGGAAGACCAGACTTTAGAACTCATAGGAGGAAGTGACATGTATAGCGCCGTATGTAGAAAGCATCTTAACCTATAATCTAAAACGGCTGAACATCATCGAGTGTGAAGTTTTTACGCGTTAAAGGGCTTTTAGCTACCATTCCACCATTTACGAGAAGTTTAGCAATACCATCCCTGTCGTATACGTGCTGCACCTTACCATTGCGCATGTCTACGCCAAGAAACACGCGCCTATCTTTCTTTATATGTTTCGCAGCCCCGGCATTTGTGAAATTCTGTTTGTAGTATCCCTTCACGTTAGTCTTATCAATTAACTTCCACCTTCTCGTCTTTTCGTTCCAGTATCGATGACCCGACCCACCGGGTCCCGCATTCATTGCTATTAAGGCTCGTTTTTGTTTCACATACTTTTTGACTGTTGATGTGAGATCCCTTTTAGCTTTTTTTAGGCTTTTAGCGGGGCTTCTGGTTACAACCGGACTTCCCATTTGGGGAAGATTATTGTTATTGTTGTTAACCCTTATGGAGTTATTTCCACTGGCGAGACGCATCTGGCGACCATCGCCGTAAGCTCTTCGCACAGCGCGGCGCAATCCCAAACTATTGCTGCTACTGTTAGAGTTGTAATTGGTATTGGAGTTTGAATTGGAACTGGAACTGCTTCTCGGTGGAGATGGAGGACGTTCCCCGGACGCTTGCATTCTACGAATTCTATCCGCCGTCATGCGCACACCACCTCGTAAACGTAAGACAAGATGAAGCGTCGACTCTTTTTGGATATTGTAGTCTCCTAAGGTCCGACCATCTTCGAGTTGCTTTCCCGCGAAGATGAGACGCTGTTGATCGGGAGGAATACCTTCTTTATCTTGGATTTTAGCCTTGATGTTATCAATGGTATCCGATTGTTCAACTTCTAAAGTGATCGTTTTTCCCGTGAGTGTTTTCACGAAGATCTGCATTCTGTTATATGTGTATATTTAATTTCTGTAGACGGTCAGGATTTCAGACACGGCTGGGTGACGCAACACATCATCTTCGGACATGTCTACATATTCTACATGATCCATCTCTACGCAATCTATACGGTCGATGATATCCTCGAGTCCGTTTCGAGTCTGGAGATCGCTCTGTTGCAGATCACCGAGAACCACCATCTTCGAGTTTTCACCGAGACGAGTAAGTAACATCTTCATCTGATTAGGTGTGGAATTTTGCATTTCATCTGCTATCACGAAAGTATTGTCAAAGGTTCTACCTCTCATGAATCCGAGTGGTTCTATATGCACGCGGGACTGAACCTGATTATGGGTTAGGTACTTTTCAATAAACTCTAACATCGGAATAGCCCACGGTTCCATCTTGCTCCCCATGTCACCCGGGAGGTATCCAAGATCTTCGTCTGCCGCTACCACTGGCCGAGTGCAAATGATTCTGTCGTATCGACGGCGAGCTAAATGGATGGAAGCCTCCTGACACGCGAGAATGGTTTTACCCGAACCGGCCGGACCCGTTGCGATAGTTATAGGTTTCACCGTTTGAAGAGCACGAAGGTATGTACATTGTCCAGGGGTTTTCGGAAATTGCATATATATTCATTTAAGGTTTTTAATCTTAAAGTATAGTAAGGATGACTGAGTTCTATTTTGTTACTCTTAAAACTGTGGGTTCTGCGACTATTTTAGACATGAATGAGAAGTCGAGATTCATATGTTTCAAGGATAACAAAGTAGCTTATGACTACGCTTCGTATATTTCGAAGCATAGGGCCGAGTATGGAAAATGGCCCGTTGTAAATCTATCTGTACCTATGATGCGCGTTGAAAAATCGACTGAACGCTTCAAACAAGATTCAGACGTGTACAAAAGCTTACTGGAAATCACTTTTAAAAACCGTGATGACCTGGATAGACTATCGATAGCAACTGGTATCGAATATTTCTATTGTCACAGATTCGAATACGAGGATGTGACGTCGTTTAGAATGAGTGGTCAAGATGTCGATGCCGAGGTTGACGAGATGGTATACAGGGAACGACTAGATTACAGTTTAAAGAATATGTAAGTGTATATTACAGATGTCGTTCGCTTCTAAGTTCGACCCTACAAATAAAGACCACGTTCTTTGGCTACAGAAAGTTGACGACGCGATGGTTGAAATCATGACCAACAATAAAAAAATGGATATGGTACAAGTGGTCAACGATAACCCATTCAAAGCGAAAATCAAAAACCCGCTTGATTGGGCCGACGCACACTTTCAACTCGCGTTAAAATATTCACAGGCCGTCCTACGTGGATCGGCGTTTATTCCTGAGTCCTTTGTAAAATAAATCTGTTGTATTCCTCTAATGTAAAATCCTGTGGCTCGGAATCTGCGTCCATTCGCACAAGTAGAATTTTACCCAAAATACACTCATCACTGAATGGTGATGGTAGTGTATTACCATTTTGCTCACCTTCAGCCGACGCGCGTTTCATGATCACGACGTCGAGTTCGGGCCACTGCCCGACGAAAGTAGCTGGTCCCTGTAATGTTTTGAAAATTTCATTCTTGACAGGGTTTATGTCCAGGTCTATTTCTACAACATCCCCCAGTCCCTCGTGTATTAATACAGCCTTCGTCATTTAAGTATACGAATAAAAAAGTTGATATTACTATATGGAGATATCGTTAAGATTCGCTTTATTTATGCTAGTTGTAGTTGTTTTACTCATTGAATGGTGTTCCGAGAAGTATTCTCTGCATGAGCTGGATTCCTTCTGGGGTGTGACGAAAGAATCTAACCAGCGTAGCCAGACCACCGATCCTTTCAATAGGTGTTCCCCCGAGTCGTTCGGCGACTGTGCGAGGAATCCCATGCCGCACTTAAGTCGCTATTAATTATTTCAATATCACAAGTAAAATGTCCAGGGAATTTGTTGTCACTCGTTTTTCGGAACTTCTCGAACTTCCTAAAGATGATACAAAGTGTGTGAACCTGGAAAAGTCTATATATAATTGGGCTATCAAACGATCTACAGAATTGGGTGATGTACCCGCTTCTGATAATCATAGGCATATGAACCGCTACAAGACAAAGTTCTTAGAGATTCAAAAATGTCTGCGCAATTCGCCGAGTCTCAAAGGACGTATTGTATCGGGACAACTGAAATCAGCGGTCGTTGTGGAGACGCCTCCGAACTGCCTATGGCCCGAGGGACCCCTTGCGAAAGATATGGAAATTAGCAGAGAGAAAGCTACGAAAAAAGAGGGTAAATCAATCATGAACGATCCAGATTATAAAGGGATGTTTAAATGTGGAAAGTGCAAGGATTGGAAGACGACGTACTATGAGATGCAGACGAGATCGGCAGATGAACCTATGACCGTATTCATTACCTGTCACATATGTAACTCTACTTGGAAATCTTAACCGCGTATGTCGAATCTGTTAAATCTGTATCCATGTCACCGACGGATATGATATAGTCGTATTTAGAATTCTTTTTGTAGATGGATTTACCCAACGGTGGCGTAAAAACTAGTTCGTCGTAGTAAATGTTATGAGATTTCAACTGTTCTTGTGTGTAAACAACATTTTCATAGTATCCCGGTCTAGCAGTGATAATGACCATTTTATACCCCTTAGTTTGTAAACTTTTATACAGTGCATACACATTCTCCATTCTCGTATGATCGCTCGAGTCGATGAGAGTGTCATCTATATCGAACATCGCTGCTTGATTGGGATCTGTAGCGCGGGGAATGTTCATATACCTATACTCAAGAAAAATGTTATTTTAAGAATACACCCCGTTATCAATCAATGGAAGGTCAACTTATCGACGTAGAATACGTTGACGGTTACACTGAAATATGCAAAATTCACGAAGTGTGTCCAGATTCTTACAAAGTATACTCCCTGTTATATGACGAGGATGAATATGCGTATAAATGGTCGGATGAACCTGGACACTCTGTTCCAAGAGAAGCAGTGTCCGGATTTTATGACGTTTCGGACCTGGAAGATACGGGCGACTATGTGAAGCGCGCGGATGGAATTTATTATGACTGCCTGACTGATTCGGATGTAGATTTTGATCTAGAATATGACAGTGATGATACAGACGACGACTCCGAATCAGAGATAAGTCTATACGACGAACAAGAGTACGAATTCGAATAAATATATCGACTTATGATATATCAGGACCAATGCTTTTCTTAAACAAGAACTTTTTAACGACCGTTTCGGGTAGCGTTTTCGTGGTGGCTCTCATAATTGTAGTGCTTATCATGATTGACAGGGCTACGGCCAGCTCGGGATACAGCTGCGGGGGTAAGAAGGAGATGTACGAGAAAAAGAAGGCTCCCATACCCGAAGATAAGATGCGCCGAATCGAAGCTAAGCGTAAGAGAATGCGCGAGCGTCAGAAAAAAATATATAGGTAATATAAAATGAAACTGACTTCTGGTATTACACCGTTTATCATCGTGCTTGCCATTACTATACTTATCCGTCAACTGTACATGTCCAAGTACCATCACGGTAAGAGTTTTTACCACACGTGGACGGGTCGCAGCCACTACTGCGCGAAGTGTGGAGCTGCTGATAAAGATTGCAAATGCCCGAAGAAGGAGGGATATACCACCGGATGTGGATGTGGTGCATAAATGAACTTAAACAATATGAACATTATACGAGTAAGATGGCGCCGTATACCCCACCCAACACGCATTATAGCGAGATGGATGTTTCTTCCTACACGGATAATGAACTTTACAGATTTATCGGAAAGAATGGGAAACGTTTTTATTGGCTCACAAAGTTTCTAGAGCTTTCGTATATTTGGTACGATAAAGATCGCAAGGTTATTGAGCTATGGGGACCGTATAGCTCTCTTCAAAATTTTCAGGCGCATCATGTTATCGGATGCGAACTCGATTACGCGTGTGGACGAACATAAATTAGACTTAAGTTAGAAATTTTGTAATGAAAAGTAAAGATGTTGAAACGACCTGTTCGCCGTTTTCACCCCGCTCCTACACCCCATGACATCAAGCCTACATCGGGTGTATTAGCTGACATAATCAAAGGATTCACGACAAAACCTGACCGTCCACAGAAGCAAGAATCTTTCCATTTACAGGCACACGAAGTATACCTGCGCCTCCTTGAAAGAAACTACAAAGAGTGCGGAGTCCCGTTCAAAGCTCCAGAAGTTACCGAGTTACAACCCCCGAAAAAAAGTGATACACCCGATGAGCCGGAACTTGATTTCGCTGACAAGGTGTACGTGAAGATCAATATTCTCAAGTCTGGTAAGGTTCGGATTAAACTCGTTCCACATTTTCTCGATATGTGGAACAATTACTACTCCAAGGGCAAGAAGCCGCCGATCAAAATGGTCATTGCGGCTTACAAAGCTGCTGGATTCTCGAATGCATTTCTTGAGAAGATTACCATCAATCAGAAAAAGCGAGCAGAGTTTGCGAAAAAGATTGAGAAAATCCTTGAAAAGATCTTCGACAAGTCTACGACGACTAAACGAAAAACTGCGAAACCCAAGGTCGAAGAAAAGACGGAAGATATCGAAGATAAGTGCGAAATGCCCGAAGAGGATGCCGAAGAAGATGATGATGGACCCGAAGAAGATGAAGGTATCCTCGTGGAAGAGGATGACGAAGATGTTGAAGAGGAGAACATAGATGACGTGTGCGTTGACGATTTTGATGAATAATTGCACCTAAGTTAGATCTTTAATATAAAGAAAACAGATCATATTTACAAATGGGTTATATCGCTTGGGATACCGAGACTTCGGGGAAGCCACCCCAGAATGTCGATACCGTGACACCCGAGAACTACCAGTTATGGAATGGATGTAGAATGGCATCCATCGCTTCTATCCAATTTTCTCGACATGGACGCGAGATTGATTCGCAGCATACGATCGTGTATCCCAATGGGTTCGTGTTGGGTACACATCCGTACGATCCAGTGGGAGCCACGGAAATACACGGGATTACTCAATCACACGCTAAGAAGTACGGTGTACCGTTTGTTCAGGTATACGAAAGATTTTTAGACTTCATCCGCAAAGCGCGCGTGACGACCCTTGTCGCACACAATGCCAAGTTTGACAAGAATATCCTGTTCGCTGAATGTTACCGGTATGGTCTCTCGGTCGAACCATTTCGGCATCTTAATTTCGTGTGTACTCTGGACATGGCCAAATCGGCCTTTCTGGATACGCCAAATAATCGATGCGAGACCCTGTTCAATTACATCACCGGAGAAACCTTCCGTGCGCACGATGCTTTGGAAGATTCTAGGGCCTGTGGTGTGATTTACTCGGTCGTGCGTGATATCAAGTTTCGATGCAACCCTATCGGTATTGATACAATTGTTATCAATGTCTCAGATGTACCCGCTATTTCCGGTGCAAACTGGTATAAAAAACCGATTGACGTTGCCAAGACCGTCGTCGGTAAATACTATGATCAAACGGATAAGGGTATCTGTCGTCGTGAATTTGTTGAGCGAGTGCGAAACGAAAATGCTGCAGTGAACAACATCGTATCAGACGCCCTACGATTTCAGTCTAGGCGTATGAAGGATATTGAAAGCAAACTGAGCGCTGTATCTGTTCAACTTGGACTAAAAACGAACCTGAATGACGCGCAACGAATGCGTATCTGTGAGTATGTAGGGGATGTTCTTCGGGGTCGGATTGCAACTGTCACGTATGATAAGAAGTATTACACACTCGAAGTTTGTGTCATTCGGGGTACGAAATACATTCTCACTGGATATGCCGATAAATTAATCCGAGGTTCGTCGGGAAAACTTGTTGTCGTGGACGTGACGGATCGTACGGACAGTCGATTTAAGGGTTTGACTGAAGTTGATAAGGTTAGGTGCCAGGCTCTTATGAATATGCTCAATGTTGACGAGTGTAGGTTCGAAGAGCAACGTGAAGATGCGATTCACACCGAGACTCTGACGAGAGATGATTGTATGTGGGAGGAGACAATTCTTCCCAAACTCAAGAGATTTTGTGAGTATGTGCATAGTCGATTAGGAAAATAGTTTAAAGTTTGTAATCGTTATAAAAGCACATGGATTCCCCTAAAAAAACGGTTATCATTGCTCTTCCCGGTAAAGAGTTTTCTAACACCTTTCTCATGCAATGGTCGGAATCCCTATTGAAACTAACGCATCTTGGTTACAAGATTGCACTTACAAATGAATATTCCGCGTATGTGCCATTTACTCGCATGATGACACTGGGTCTTGATACTATGCGTGGTAATGACCAAATTCCGTTTGATGGAAAGGTTGAGTATGACGTTTGGGTAACGATTGATTCTGATATTATTTTCACACCTAAACAACTTATCGAGTTGATCGAAGATACAGACAAATACCCCGTTGTTTCTGGTATGTACAAAATGGCCAATTCTAAATATATTCCAGCCGTTAAAGAATGGAACTTGGCACACTTTGCTCGTAACGGTGCATACGAGTTCATTGATCCGGAAACGTTCGACAAGGATGTCAAACACCACGATGTCGCATATGTGGGTATGGGTTTCATGGCATGCACTCGTCATGTACTCGAAAAGATCGAGTATCCTTATTTCAATTATCCCACGGAGGAGCTCGAAATTGACGGAAAGACGGTTTCACAGATTTTCTCTGAAGACGTTTCGTTCTGTAAGCGCGTGACAGACGCCGGGTTTAAGATTTCCATCAATACAGATATAAAACTCGGTCACGAAAAAAAGCTTATCATTTAATATGAACGTGAAGCTTGTCCTATCTTATTTTACAACATTAGCGAGTGTGGTATGTGTTGATACATTTCGAATGATAAATAGGTATAAAAACGTTGAGACAAAGTAACATACATGGATACTTCTGATTACGACGACATGTCCGAACCCACCCTACCCCCTGATATGCAGGGCAATGCGTTCGTTAACGCATTTAGTTTCGAAGTTAAGACCTATTTCATCGCACTTGGTCATACATTCTGGCAGTTCACGCCCCAATACAGTTTGAACGTGTTCAAATGGCTAAAGGCTGCTTTCATCGACGCACCGTGCCGTGTCATGCTTGACATTGATATTGAACATCTGCGACTCAAGCGAGAGTACATTCTGAAAATGAAGAAAGAAGACCTAAGTGAAACCGACGTTTCGGAGAAAACTAACAACAAAGACGACTGATGGATTTTTACGTGAGTGTCTACTCACACGAATTTGCTATTGCTTTCCTTCAAGCTACGGCTCCCTTGTGCCCCGACGTCCAGAGACTAATCTGGAAGGAAGTTTTACATACCCCGCATAAGATCGACCCTCCTCCCGCACCCCGAAAATGTCCAGTTTACTCCAGACTATCTGGAGCGTCTTTGCCCCGGGATTTGTTCCAGAGCAAATGTCTCACTCAGAAAGAATACTGAAAGGCGTCTACATAACGGCGTACAATGACTGTGGTGAAGTGAGAGTGATACACGATCCACATGATTTGTCTGTAATGAAATCGGACAGAATTTGCGATAATAAACATGATTTAAATATACTCCGTTTGAAGTGTGAAGACCTATTATCATACTTCAAACGCAAGATTATACCCATAAGAAGACGTGATTTGGACTATCACATGCAGGATAAACTGTACGATCTGATTGACGAAATTTATGCGGAGATTGATGATACGAAGGATATTTCATACGATTACCTCGTTACTCGGTACGAGGCTTGTAAAATTTACGCGCGCGGTTCGAGGAACTCATATAGAGATCTAAATGCACTTAAGTTGTAATGCTATTATGTATTTTTTCACATCAAACTTCCAAACTCTCAACATGGACAAATTCCATTCTCTCATGGCCCTCGTCGACAAGAACGCCTCTGTTCTTCCCGACGGTGACTACCTTCAGATTGCCAATCTCATAAAGGAAATCCGTGATAAGGTCAAACCTCCGAGATTCCTTCTTGATCAAAACGAACCGATGACAATGCCCGAATATGAACCGACGACACCATCTGGTATTCGGTCGCTTACTCCTGATCAAGCGAACGTCACGATAGACGTGTCTTTGCTTCACGCCGATTGGGCTAACACCGATAACGCTCGTTACGCCGATTACGAAGAGTCGGATGACGAGAACGACGCTCCCGAACACATTGGTTACAGGTTTAACACCGTCCCCGATACACTGGAGGTCGATGATATTCCCGATCATATCTACAATGCAATTATGTCATCAAGAGGCCCTGTTAGCACGAGGCGATTGAGTGAGAGTGACAGGGATAATTATTACGAAGTGGCATATCCGGATGGTTCAACATCTGTGTTTGCTTCTATTCACCGATAAGATCAATCTCCTTTTCGTATGTATGTGACATTAGTACAGTTTTTAGATCTCTAGTGAATGTAATATAGTTTTTTGGTATATCTCCCCATAATCGTTCGTTACTCACGAACCCGTCTATGTTCCCGTCTTCTAATAGAGGTTGAAGAAGTACCCAATTTGGTTCACTGTACTTTATCTTTTTACAACCCTTAGCAAACTTTCTAGAGTAGATGTACCAAGCAGCGATACTCTTGTAGATGTGTACCGGACGTTTTCCACGCTCCAAGCATACACGCAAAGATGGTACCACGAACGTATGAAACTTGGTAAAACCATCCATACATATACGCTCGAGCTCGTCAGTGTTTACTCTACTCGAAATACGTTCTTCCACCATGTCTACGTAGTCGTGTATATCGAACGGCAAATCAATCTCTATCGAGGGTATAATTTCTTCCCTTTGGAGATCCTTAAAATGTTGGCGATGCGTTTTGTCACTCATGACCTGATCGAACGTATCGTATCCGGCAAGAACACCCATATAAGCGAGTGATGTGTGTGATCCATTCAAGATTCTTATTTTTGTTTCTTCATATGGTTCAATATCTTTCGTGATGGTCACACCCACTTCATCAAGCTTTGGAAATTCTGATGCAAAATCGTCTTCTATGACCCATTGTGTATACTCTTCTGTCTGTACAGAGGTCTCCCCGAAACCTGGGAATAAATCCTCGATTTCGCACTTAAACTTAAACGTAGACCTAGGCGTTATTCTATCCACCATACACGAGGGAAATTTCACGTTAGCTTGTATCCACTCCGCAAGTTCGAACTGATTTGTCTGGTACAAATAGGCCATGAATTGACTTTCTAAAACTCGACCGTTTCTTTGGCTATTATCACAAGACAATATGGTTATGGGTGTATTTCTGTTCCGCAACCCACACGCGAGGTATTCAAATAATGGCGACCCGGGGGCGTAACCACTCTCGGTAACTGTAATAGTTATGAGATGGACACTGGGAAGCGTGAGCATATGTTTAGCAACTGTACGATTTTTCGTCCAATCAACATAATCAAGATGAGAACGCACGAGTCTATATTGACTAGGAGTCTTTACGATATAATCATCCACTTCGCGTATACCCTCGTTACGCAAATTAACCGCGACTATTCCCCACCGAAGATCACCGGTTTTCTCCATATAGTCATCGACATACATTGCCTGATGCGCTCTATGAAAAACACCGTAACCTATGTGCACAATACCAGTTTGACATTTTGACTTATCATAGGTCGTCTTATACATTACCTGACGTATGACAAGAATTTTTTAACATACATTATCACATCAAAGAAGAAAGATAGTTAAGAAAAACGAGTGATGATATACTATGGAGAATGTTAAATCACTTATGCAATCCCTGGATTCTATATCGAACCTGATTCCAGAGGGTACATATCTCGAGATGGCTAATGACCTGAAGAATGTGCATGCACATATACCAAAGGATGAAGATCCTCCCCTTATAGATCAGAGAAATTTGCGAATAGATATCCCGTTTATGCCAAGAGTACCTATGTTCGATGATGAAACGGATGAATACCCCGAAGCACAGGATCCATTTGACATCCCAGATTATGATGACGAACCTTACGATGAACGATACTACCCAATGGATTCTGCAATTCCAAATTTAACCGAACGTTTTAGAAACCCTGATCAGGGGTTCTTTGTTTCATTTGATCGTAACCGAGACGGAACTGGGTGCATCATTTCTACTCCGGTGGAAAGGTGTTTAATTCGTCAGGACCTTATACTCATTAGCAAGTATGGAAAGGAGTGTCTAAAAAAATTGAGAGAGTTGAAACCCGTCAAAAACGTAACTGGACGGATCAAATGCGACGCAATTAAGTCATACGTAAACACGAGAGGTTTAACTATTCCAATGTTTACGTTTGAATGTATGTATAGGACATATCCCCAGTTATTCGCATACGATATGCGGACAAGGATGTTTACACGGGAGGGAGATTTGACCCGTTTTGGAAAAGAAGTCGAGAGGGATATTTACATGGAGTACATCGAAGTCCATAATACTCTAACCCAGCTAAAATCATTAGATGCTCATACAGAAATGAACTGGCTCATCCAGGCGGAACAAATATCGAAGGATCGACTGGCAGAACTTAACGGTAGGTAGTTTCACACCACCACTGATTCGCTCCGGAGTATTCGAATATAATGTGAATAAGCGCACCACCCAGGAACAATTTAACAAAAAGTGATGTAGTGTTCAGGCTGGGTATCTTATTCAACAGGGACAAAAGACCCACGTTGAGTGTTCCTATCACGATGGCTTCAAAAATCACATGCTCGACCGGTCTTAGTTTCATTTGTAATCATGGAAGAAAAAAAATATCAATAGACTATAAAACAATGTCCAAGTTTGCTACCGCTATTAAGGGTCTTGCAAAAAATAGGATCATCATTTTCATCGCGGGTATGATCGCTGCCATGTTGATTGGTATGGTGCTTCAGAAGACCACGGAATCTTACGAGTCCCCTGACCAGCTCGAGGCCGAGCTGAACGCTCTCCTCCAAGAGATTTCCAAGGCTCCCGAACTTCAGTCTATGGAAGGCGCCGAATCCAACCCCGATGTCGAGGTTTCGGAAGAGCAGTCGGAGGACCTTCAGGCGCTCTCCGGTCCGCTCCCGGCAGAGACTCCCGAGATGCCCATGCCCGAAGAATCTGACGACGAGGGTGAAATGATGGGCGGTTCTATGGCCCCTGCTCCCATTTCCCCTTAAAATTTTGTTAGCTTACTATAAATGGAAAAGACTGAATACACCGACAAGCTGGCTGATGCCACTGATCGGGTCACTAAGACTATGAAGCAGTCTATTGCTGAATTGAAGGCGCTCATCAAAAAACGTGATGAGTTTTACTCGAAGGAGGTTAAGGATATGGATTTCAAGGAGCTTGAAGCTCTCGGAAAGGAGATGGAGGAGGTTATCTCCAGGGCCTCTTCCGCCTTAAATGCTAAAGAGGGCGTTAAGCTGATCGGCGAACTTGACCGTTCGGTCTCTAAGATGAGAAAGGTCGCCGAGAAGCAAGATAGTATACGCGTTGCCGAAGTCGAGGAGTCTAAAGAGAGACTTGCCAATAACGTTGTGACCGCGATGGCTAAGGTTTAATAAAATTCATGACACATAATAATATGTCGAACTTTATATCGATAAATAGATACATCACATACGACAAAAATGATACAGATAAAGAAACTGTATGCGTTGATGGACACCATCCGTTTCTCGATATATTAAGTCATGGTAAACCATACATAAGGAATGGTACGGAACTAGTGAGTGGAGATACTTCCACGGAAATTATAATACACGAAATACAAACTGAAAACCCCAAGTTATCTGTATATCGTCAGACCACGTGCACACATTTTGACGTTGATGCATGTTTAGCTGTATGGTGTCTCATGAATCCCGAATTAGCTATACAGCATAAATACGTGTTAATAGAAGCTGCTCGAATAGATGATATACGTGAGATGACGTTAACTAATGAGAAAGTTGACGGTGTTGTAACATGTAAAGCACTGAAAGTGTGCTGTTGGATAACGAATGAAGAGCGGAGGCTATTTTGGAAGCAGTATCAGTTAGGGGATGATGAACATGTTCGATGTAATGAAAAGTTTACCTACTTTCTACCACGAATAAAAGAACTTTTGACGTGGGTAGAAGATGATACATTCAAACCAGGTGTGTATGAAGATGTGTTGTGTGATATAGACGTTTTATATAGGTCTCATAATAGTCGGATAGAAAGATGGGAAGAGTTGGGTATTGTTGTTATTCATGTAGAAAGACCATTGGAATACTACGCACTCTTTAGTTGTACACGCGACGCTGATGTTGTCATAACGGTATACCCAAATAACAAATACGAAATAGAGTGTAAGTATTCTCAGTGGATCCAAATGGTTTCACGAGATTCTTGGCCACGAATAAATCTAAAACCCCTGTGTGATGTTCTAAACACATATGAGACTGAAAATATATGGACAACAGAGCCCATGGATAACTTAGCACCCATTATGAGAATGTACCCCCAAGACGATACGAATTACACACTGGAAAAGCTCATGGATGATTATAGTGGACCCAAGCATAGGACGTTTTATTCTAGTGGATTGTCACCGGGCGCCTTTCTGGGTCTGGTTAAATCTTATTTTCAGCACGCAAATATAAAACCCAAACGATTATGGTCATGGAGTGAAGTTAGAGAAATTAACACTTCCATCGATTGGGGTAAATGGTGTCGAAAATATATTCGTCGTAAGTAATAAGATGTCACCCACAGACCTATTACTGATTGCTCTAATAGTATTGGTACTGTTGTTGGGTTACCTTTATTATACGAAAACGAAACGTAAACCCGTGGTTAAAATACTTCGTGACATTTCTCCACCGGCAGTTCAATTTCCAAAGCGACCATTAGAAATTTTTATAGACCCAGACGTGGGTTCCCGTGCACAGATGATGGAGTTAGGTTCAGTTGCTGAGCTCGAAGAAGCTATTGACAAGATCGTCGAGAATAATATGGCGGATAAAAAGGCTATAAATGATGAAGCCACTAGACTCGAGAAGCGTGTCATACAAAACCAGAAGCTTAAAGTTCAGGATTTAAAAACGAGTTCGGAAACCGTTATCACAGAAAAGAAGGAAGAACTCACCGCTTCTCAGAAACGCATGGCTCAGATATTGGAAATGCAAAAACGGAAAAAGGCGCAACGAGCTATGGAACTTCAAAAAAAGCGAGCGGCGGCGTATGCCCTTTCGCGTGAGAAGGATCGATTAGAGAATGAAAAGAAATTAGCCGAACTGAAACTTAAACGCCAAAAAGCCGCTGAAGAACAGCGGCAGGCGATGGCGATGGGTGCGGCGGAGCGTGATAATTTGCAGATGGAGAACGAAAGATTGATAATGGAAGCTCGAGATAAAGCCATACAGGATCAGATCAGAATGGAGGAGGAAGCTGCCGAAGCGGAAGAAAAAGCACGCCAAGCGGTGATGGATGCGGCTACAGAAGAAGCGGAGTTACAGGCAAAGTTAGAAGTTGAACGTGAAAAGTTTCAGGCACTTCAGGCTGAATATGAAACCACCCGGCAGCTCGAGGCACAGAAATTAGACGAGGCTATGAAAGAGTTGAACACCCTGGTGGAAGAAGAGAAGGCGCGAGATGCAAAAATGAAGGAAGAAGATGAAAAGATGCGCGCTGAAGAAAAGCAAAAGTTATTAGATGCTAACGCTGCTGCCATAGCTGAACTGGAAGCGGCGGAAGCTGAACAGGCTAGATTAGACGCTGAAGCGGCTGAGATTAGGGCGAAACTCGAAGCTGAAATGTTAGCGGCGGAAGGCGAACAAAGAAGGAATGTGGAGGCGGAAGAGGCGGAATATGATGCAAAGGCTGCATCGGATCAGGCTGCCATCGATGCCGCACAAAGTGAATCTTCACGAACAGGAGATGCAGCACAACGGGCAGAACGTCAGGCAGCTCTTGACCTCGAGAGTAGTTCACAGAGGGATTGGGATTCTTTGACGGCAGAAGAGAAAGCACGGGAGACGGCAAAACTCGCGGAGTGGGATCGACTTGGTGCAAACCCGATACAACCCCCGAGAAGTTCTGGACCAAGTAATGCGGCTTTACACGCGGCAAATTTAGGTGCTATTCCGAGTGCGATGGACCAAGCCGAATGGCAAAGATGTTTAGATGCCGCAAACGGTTTGAACTATAAGTTTGGAGGTTGGCAGGATAATCTTGATAGGGCCAGATCGTCCGTCTATTGGTATGATGTTACGGGTTGGAGTAAAAAGACTTATCATGATGGTCACAAGGATCCCAATGGTAGGCGTAAGTACAAAGATCATTATTACAATATGAAACGTAAACTGGAGCGTGTTAAATCTGCGTTTGCGGGTATGACCGATATATGTGCTCTTCCCGATCACAGAGATTTAGATGATGCCGGTAACTGGAATTATTTACAAGAGGCGGTTGATTTAGAAAAAGCCATCAAGGATGCTATACATGCACACAACGTACGTCTCGCGGAAGAGCACCGACGGCAACAAGAGGCCGCGGCCGAGGCGGCCCGGCGTGCGAATCGACCCGCACCTGCTCCATCGCCGCCACCGAGGGCGAGAACGTCTTAACCACTTATGATGGATGCATGATCCCATAAATATCCAACTTCCTCTTCGTCCAAGAAAAGAGATCTATTACCGTGTTTAATTTCACTCATCACGTTACCGTATGCATCCCACCCTGCATCGAGATTCCATGACCGATCACCGTTAATGGTTATCAATTTCTTTTTTTCGAGCATCATTTTAGCTATATCCGCCTCGAGTAAAATTCCATTGTATTCCAATGATATTTTACACTGTGTAGGAGCTATACCCTTGTAGTGAATATTCCGGGCTAACTGTGTTACTCGAGGTTCAACAAAACTAAGATCGCGAAGAACCTCCTTACGTGTTCGAGATGTATGCTTAGCAATTATAGTTGCAAATAGTGTCACACAATGACTCTGATACATGTCACCAATTATACCGACAGTATCAAAGTAATTTATTCGTTCAGTCATGTCGGCGTCTTCGTGGATAAAGATCTTTATGGATTTTAACTTTTTCGGTGTCCATAGATTGTACAGAACATCCTTACCTAAATAGTGATCACTGTATATGACTTTTAGGTCGTTAGCGTGTATGAACTCTTTTATGCGTTCAAAATCGAATTTGGAGTGACCGTGTGGTTTTTCGAGAACGTATGTTGGATCAACCATTTCAAGGTACGGTTCGACGGCCTCGCAGAAGTTATGAGTTGGTATAGACATATACGCTACCAAGTCTTTTGTATCCTTGAGGTGATGTAAATCGAGTACCTCCTGTCGACTGACAGGTGTGTAAGGGCAATTCATACGTTTTAATGCTGGTATAATCCTCGTTCGGGCTAAATGTCCTCTAGCACCAAAAACCAAACAATGATTCATCGACACTACTACTGATTACGAATTTTTTCCTGATTAAATATAAGAACCACATGAACATAATTTTCATTTTAGCGGTAGCATTAGTGGTGATACTTCTGATATACTATCTATCAAAACCAAGAGATATACGACAGAAGCCACAACTGCAGCCAAAACCTCAAAGTCTTCCTCCCGTCCGGGAGGTGCAAGTGTTTCTTGATGATACTACTCCCCAGACGGTACAGGTGAGAACGAAGAAAGACCTTGAAGACGAGATTGAAAGGGCGGTTGATAGACTCACTGCACCAGTTGATTATAATCAGCAGCAGATAATCGAGACGGAGCAACGGGTCATAGACACACAAAAACAAAAAGTGGAACAGCTGCAATTAGAAGCGGAACAGGAAGCCGCGGCTAGGGAAGCTGAAATGATTGCTAAAAAAAAGCGATTTGATGACATGATAAAACAAAGAAGAGAAGAACTACTTATGAAAAGGCGTAAAATGCAAGAAGAACGAGCGGCTAAATTATTACTCGAACGTGAAAAAGAACGTCTAAAAAAGGAAAAGCAATTAGCCGAATTGAAACTTGCACGCCAAAAGGCGCAACAGGAGTTAGAGGTGGCTCAAAAGGCACAAAGTGATAGAGAGAAAAGATTGAAAGAAGAAGAGTTACGATTGTTAGAAGAGGCTCGTCAGAAAGCGGAAGAAGATAAGATTAAAGCGGAAGAAGAGGCCGCGGAGCTCCAAAAAAGGGTAGAAATGGAGGAAGCGGAAGCTCGGGTGGAAGAAGCTAAGTTTAAACAACAAATGGAAGAAGCAAAAGCTGAACGGGTTAGAATGGAAGAAGAGTACGAGGCTAAAAAGGCAGAACAAGCTCTTAAAGTGAAAGAAGCCAGTGCCGAATTAGAAGAGCTTTTGGCAGCTGAAAAGGAACGTCAGGTTCAAATGGACGAGAAAGATAAAGAGCTACGAGAACAAGAGCGACAGAAATTGTTACTCGCGAATGAAGCGGCGCTCAAGGAATTAGAGGAAGCAGAAGCCGAACAGGCTAGAATGGACGCGGAGGAGGCTGAAGCGCGGAAGAAGATTGAATCGGAAGCTGCCGCTGCGGAAGAGGCACTGCTAGCGGAAACATCAGGTTCGCAAGCTGAATACGATGCAAAGGTTGCAGCTGATCAGGCGTTACTGGATAAACGAGTAGCTGATTCTACGAAGACGGGTGATGCTGAACAACGAGCAGAACGTCAGGCAGCTTTAGATCTCGAAGCTCAATCGGAGAGAGATGCTAGTAGATTATCCGAGGAAGAAAAACAGCGGGAGCGTGAAGCGGCGGAAAAGCTCGCTGCAGATTCCGAAGCGGGTGGAACCGTGGTAGTGGATGGGGAACCATCGACGTTTGATTATGATGCGTACATGAGGGGTGACCCTATTCCGTGTACAGTGGGGGAATGGAGTGAATGGAAAAAGTTTGGTGATCTAGTCGAAGAAACAGAAACAGTCGAATATCGGTCGGGTGCTAGAGGTAGTGCGACACGTACACGCGAAGAACCGACGGGACGATGGCAACAAAGATGGAAACGAGAAAGAGAAGAATTGGCTCCTGCATTAAACGGTGGTACATGTGTGACAGAAGATTTTAAATTTACTACACAAGCATCTAGGAACTGTCAGGATTCCGATTGGAACGAATGGAGAAATGTCGGTGAACCTTACGAGGAAAGACGAGGTCACGGAATGAAATGGTATCAAAATCAGGAACGAGATCGTAGAACAGCTGTTGTCCCGGATGGATGTAATTTGAGAATCGATACTAAGAGAAAGGAATTAGAACCTCGAAACTGTAAATATTCTACATGGAGTGCATGGAGAAATGTAGGCAATGCATATGAACAAACTGAACGCATAGGAAATGCGCGCGGGGGTGGAGGGCGATACCGGAAAACTGGTAAATGGGTTGTAAAACAAGAAGCTACACGAACTGTGGTAGAACAGGCCAAATATGGAGGTAAGGCATGCTCGGATGAAAGTTTAAAAAAGACACAAGAAGTTATACAAAATCCCGTGAACTGTGTACAAAGTCGATGGGGACCGTGGACGGCACTTTCTGATAGAGTTGACACAAAATGTACCGGGTATCGTCAACATAGAAAATGTACAGATACATACTATGCCCGCGAAAGGCGGACTAGATCTGTCACACAAGAACCTTTATATGGGGGTGCGGGATGTGGACCGGGTGAAGAGGTACGCGAAACTAAAAGAGATCCGATAGCTTGTGCCTACAGTGCATGGAGTGCATGGAGAAACCTAGGCAATCCTTATGAACAGACCAAACGAGGTAGACCCAGACGTGGAGGTGGGTATGAAAAAGTTAAAACGGGTAAATGGGTTGTAAAACAAGAGGCTACGAGATCTATAACCGCTCAACCCAAATACGGCGGAGCTGCATGTGACAATAGCAAGTTGAAAACGACGAGAGAAGTTATACAAAATCCTATAGACTGTGCATATAGTGGCTGGGGTGGCTGGGTACATGAAAGAGATTGGAATTCTGGAAATAATTGGTATAGACGATACAAGAGTACCAGACATATCACAAGAAATCCAGCGTATGGGGGTCGTGGGTGTGATCAAAGTTTGATTAGGTATACGGATAACGCAATACCGAAGGTACACTGTGCGGTTGGCCACTGGGGCGGATGGCATAGCCGCGGTGGTGATCATGTAGATACAAAATGTACCGGGTATCGTCAACATAGAAAATGTACAAAAACGTATTATGAACTACTCAAGAGAAATCGACCCATTGTAAGACACCCGGCGTATGGAGGAAATGGATGTCCTCACACCGAAGAACACAAAAACGTTGAAAGGCCCAAAATTCATTGTAATATATCTTGGGGTTCTTGGCAAAATAACGGAGGTGCCAGGAAGAAATGTACGGGATACAGACAACATAGAAAGTGTAACACGAAACAGCCCCAGATAAGATATGGAACTATAACCAGGCACCCGGCATATGGAGGTAATGAATGTGGCTCCACTACAGAGAAACGGGAAATAAATGTTTAGAGAATGTATAATCAACTTAGAACATAAGATATTTTATGATTTCCATAAATAATAAAATATCTTATACAAGTAAGAGCGATGGATTCTGAGATACTGTTACTTATTTTATTGGTATTGATTCTACTCATCGTAGTAATCTATTATCTACAGAAGAATCGTACACCCGAGATTATACCGGTAGAGGTACCGGTAGAGGTACCGGTAGTTGTATCAAAACCTCTTCCGCCTCCACGTCCAGTGGCAGTAAAATTAGATCCGGATATGGGATTGGTTGAAACTGTAAAAGTTCGTACAGCCGAAGACCTTGAGAAGAAAATTGACGAGATTGTAGAAAAGAAAGTGTCTGTGAAAAACGATGTAGCCCAGGAAATGAATAAATATGAAGCGCGATACATAGACATTCAAAAAGAAAAGGTAAAAGAACTTCAAAAGGAAGCTGAGACAGTTTCAAAAGAGAAGGAAAAGAAAATTATAGAGGTTAAGAATGTAATGTCCGATCGCATCGCAGAAAAGAAACGAGAACTCGAAAAGAGGAGGCGTATGCGCCAAGCTGAAGCTGAACAGAAACGTCTCATTGAAAAGGAGCGTGTAAGACTGGCTAACGAAAAGAGGGCTAACGAATTAAAAAAGCAGAGAGAGGCTGCATTAGCGGCGATGGAAAAGGCTAGACGTGAACAGGATGAGAGACAGAAGAGAATGCAGGAAGAAGAAGCTTTACGTTTAGAGGAGTCTAGAAAGAAAGCGGAAGAAGCTCGAAAAGAAGCTGAACGTGAAGCCGCGGAAATAAAGGCAAAGATGGAGGAAGAGGCTAGACAAAATCAAATGAAAGAATTGGCATACCAACAGGAAAAGAAAGAAGTGTTGGAACAGCAAAAAATACTCGAACGCGAATATACAGAGTTTCAAAAGGAACAGGAAACTAAAATAGAAGATGCGAAGAAAGAGTTGGATGATCTCGTGGCAGCAGAAACTAAAAGGCAGAATGAAATGGAACAGGAAGCCAAAAGGTTACGCGAAGAAGAGAAGCAAAAATTGATGCGGGCAAATCAAGAAAATCTTAAGATGTTAGCACAAGCAGAGGCCGAGTATGCCAAGAGTCAACAAGAGGCCGAACAGCTCAAAGCAAAGGTAGAAGGAGAGGCGGAGAGGGCGGAACAGAAACAGCAACAAGAGTTGACCCAGGCGACACAACAACACGAACGAGAAACGATGATAACTGAGCAGCAAATGAAAAGAGAACAGCAAATGTCAGAGAGGAAGGGTATGGGAGAAGAGATTCGTCGTCGGGCGCAAGCCAATAGGGAAATGGAGATGGCCGAACGAAAACAGACCATGGCTGAAAGGCGAGAGGCGTTGGACGCAGCCCGGGTAGCACGAGAAACTGAACTACAACTGAACGCGGATCAACCATATTATTCAAGTGAAGAACATCAAGCTAGTCTCAGTCGACCCACGGCAACCCTTAAGGTTGACCAAAGGACGGAGCGTGAGCGCTGGAATGATAGACGTCTTTCCGCGGGTCAGCGACAGGCTAGAGCAGAAATCGAGGAGAATAGGAAAAAGTTACAGGCGGAGGCGGAGGCGAGAAAAGCTGAAATGGAAGCGCGCGCGGAGGCGGCGCGAATAGAGCAAGAGAAAAAAAGGAAAGAAGAATTGGAGGCTCGTAAAAAGGCATATGAAGATAAAGTTGCTGAGCGTAAGAGACTCCAGGAAGAACGAACCGCGGAACTCAGAAGAAAACATGAAGAGGAAAAACGTAAGATCGAAGAGGCTAAAGCCAAGGCCGCGGCTGAAAAGGCGGCAGCCGAGGCCAAGGCTAAGGCAGAGCGAGAAGCTCGTATGAACGAGGAAGAGCTTGCCAGGCAACGTGAAAAAGATGCAGCGGAGGCCAAGGCCAGGGCCGAAGCAGAAGCTAAGGCGGCGGAAGAGGAGAGGAAACGTCTCCAAGAAGAGCGTCGAAAAAAGGCTGAACATGCGGCGTGGTTAAGGAACAAGCAGAGACAAGAGGAAAGGGAGCGCGAACGAGAACGGGCGATGGAAAGACGAAAGAAAAGTTTATGCAACAGAGGCTACACTCAATACTGCGACTGACATAGAATCATATACGAAACACGGACTAAAAACACTCACCACGAGACATACACAAACCTTACACAACGGGGTATTACTTCGTCGCGTGTCTCCTGGGGATTGCGAAAAATTAGCCCAAATTATTTTCTT
>MDTE01179903.1_pt1 | contig 22497 bp, 21 predicted proteins | sample 811231 | NCBI WGS metagenome assembly MDTE01 (sample SAMN05326651, study PRJNA326480) | marine metagenome | isolation source: seawater | place: Indian Ocean: Red Sea | collected 2010 | reverse complement strand
CAGACTTTTGGCGAAACCGAAAACCAGGAACCCAATTTCCGGCGGTTAGCCGTTCGGCCGATTCAATCGCCGTATGCCATTTTTCCCAATCATTGATCGTGTTGACGATTTGCCACACCGTGTTGACAGGCGCATTAAGCTCGATACTTGCAGACTCCTCAATCATCATCCGACCCCATTAGTAAACGCCGGACAATCCCGGCATCGCTACAAACATCATACGAACCCAATGGAAACAGCACAGACTAAGGCCGTAGAACGTTACGCTTCAGCATCAGATATTCGCTAAGCGGTGAGAACACCGATGGACCCACTTGCGTTCACTGAAACCCATCTCCGAGATAGCCGTGCGAGAGGAGCGTTGCGCTCAATGCCGGTACTGCAGTCAGCTCAAGGACCGAGAGTTCGGATTGAAAACAGAACTCTCGTCAACATGTCCTCGAATGACTATCTGGGATTCGCGAATGACCAGGAACTTCGCGATGCGGCCGCGGCCGGGGCTAGCCAGTGGGGTAGCGGTGCTGGAGCCGTTCGAACAATTGCCGGCACTTTCGAACTTCACGAAGCCCTGGAACACGAAATCGCCACCTGGAAAGGGGTAGAGGCAACTCTCGTTCTCCAGTCAGGGTTTACAGCAAATCTTGGGGTCATTCCCGCCCTTGTGGGCCGCGACGACGTGATTATCAGCGATGAACTGAACCACGCGAGCATCATTGATGGCTGTCGACTAAGCCGAGCAACCGTTCGACGTTATGCTCATGCAGATCCAGACTCCTTACGGGAGCAACTGCGGCAGTGCTCACCTGACCAACGCAAGCTCGTTGTCACAGATGGTGTCTTCAGCATGGACGGAGACATCGCGCCGCTGCCGGACCTGTGTACAGTAGCAGAAGAATTCGGAGCCATCGTCATGGTGGACGACGCCCACGCGAGTGGGGTCCTCGGACACGGAGGACGTGGGTCAACCGATCATTTTGGTCTACATGAACGCGTCCATGTTCAAATTGGCACCCTCTCGAAGGCCCTCGGCTCGATGGGTGGATACATTGCCGGAAGCCAAGCACTACGGGATTATCTCGTCCAAACAGTCCGGCCCCTTCTCTTTTCGACCGCTCATCCACCCGCAGTCATCGAAGCATCTCGTGCCGCTATCCGAGTGCTAAGCCGTCAACCTGAACGCGTCGAACATTTATGGGAGAACACACGCTATTTCAAAACCGGGTTGGAAAAGCTTGGCCTCGATACCGGCCGTAGCTCCACGCCAATTACTCCAGTGATCGTAGGAGACGCTCGAAAGGCACACGCCTTAAGTGACCACCTGCGAGAATTGGGCATATTCGTTCAAAGCGTGGCCTTCCCAACAGTCCCGAAGGATGCAGCTCGAGTCCGAGCCATGGTCAGCGCAGCTCATACCCGGGACGACCTTGATCGGGCCATTGATGCGTTCAGCGTAGCCACCCGAAACGTAGCAGCCCCATAACATAGTCTGAGCGAAGCAAATACCAAAGCGGTGCTAGCATCACGTCCCAACAACAAAGGAGCGCGTAGTGTCCCAGTCAATCAATGAACTACGCCTCGCTATTGACGCCGTCGACAAACGCCTCGTCGAATTGCTCGTCGAACGAGCCGCAATCGTGCACAAGATTGGTCATTTGAAATCCGTGGCTGGTGAACCGGTACTGGATCTTGATCGCGAGCACCATGTACTAAAACGGATCTCGGAACTTAATCCGGGTCCGTACACCGATGAACACCTCCATGCCATTTTCCGCGAGATCATGTCCGCCTCCCGTGATCTCGAAGGACCGGTACAGGTAGCATATTTAGGGCCACCCCATACGTTTAGCCATCAGGCCGCCTTACAACATTTTGGACGGTCTGCTGAACTAGTACCCATGGGATCCTTTAATGAAATTTTCGACTACGTTGACCGGTCGCATGGTGCAGCCGGAGTAGTCCCCATCGAAAACACAACAAGCGGGACCATTGGCGAGACACTAGATCTCTTTACCACCCACAACGCCCACATCAAGGCAGAAATAAATCTGCCAATCTCCCACAATCTCCTCGCATCCTCTACGTCCGAAACGTGGACCACGATTTACTCACATCCCCAGGCACTCGCCCAATGCCGCGGGTGGCTGGATCGAATAGTTCCGGGCATCCCAACCATGGAAGTCTCAAGCACAGCGGAGGCCGCCCGACGTGCCGGACAGGAACCGGAAACAGCCGCGATCGGTCCTCTAAGCGCTGCGGAAGCTAACAATCTGGAAGTCGTGCACCAAGACATTCAGGATCTCGCATCTAACCAAACTAGGTTCTACGTCCTCGGTGATGCTCCTGCACCGGCTAGTGGAAAAGACAAGGTAGCGTTAATGGTCGCAGTCAGTGACCGAGTGGGAGCCCTTCATGACGTGCTCGGACATCTTCGAGAGAAAGAGCTGAATCTCAGCTTTATTCAGTCTCGACCATCGCGACTAAAATCTGGTGACTACTTGTTCTTTCTCGAACTGGAGGGTCACCCCGATGAACCGGCTGTCACGAAAGCGATTAACACCCTTGTGTCAGAAACCGTGGTCGTTCGAATCCTAGGCGCATGGGCGGCGTAACACGCCTTCAAAACGATTTTTTCTAACCCATTGTGTGTCCATACTGAGAGAAGCCCTTCCTTCCAAGTGCACTACATCCCAAACATTAGCTGCATCACTCTGCTTGAAACCCGGGTCACCCACTAGACGTCGTTACTGGGCCTCGCATCTTCAATATTAGACCGAAGACCTTCGACGACCCTCCGGACCGACTCGGCATAGCTAACGTCATCACCCGCCCACAAGGCAGATCGTCCAGCATTAATCAGGACTCCGCCCGGAGCCTCGCCAAATCCTCGCTGAACCGTTGCAGCCAAATCCCCCCCTTGAACACCAACACCTGGGGCCAAAATAGGCATACCTGGGGTCAAAGCCCGAACGACTTCCATATCGTAAGGACGTGTAGCTCCAACAACTGTCCCAAGATTCCCTGAAACATTCCACGCGGCTACCGAGCTTGCGAGACCCATAAAAACCGATTGGCCATCATGGTCAGAAACACCCTGAATGTCGTCGGCCCCAGGATTGCTGCTACGCACCCACGCAAATGCACCTTTGCCAGGCCTATTAATCAATGGCTGAATTGAGTCGTGCCCGCCCCAAGCATTGAAGGTAATAGCATCCGCCTTGAATACGTCGAACATTGTCTTTGCATACTGTTCCGACGTATCACCAACATCTCCAACCTTACCGTCGAGAATCAGAATCGCTGCATCACCAACACTATCCCGAACGTGATTTAAAAGGTGTAATCCATCCGCACCCAATGCGGTATAGAACGCAAAGTTTGGTTTAAAGGCAACGACAAGATCTGAACACGCTTCAATAACGTTGCGAAGAAAGACCTCAGCGCCTGCCAGCGAATGAGGCAACGGGGCCGGCAACCTTTCCAGATCGACGTCGAGCCCAAGACAAACCCACGAACGCTTCGCTTCGGCTTCACGCCACAAACGCTGAGCAAATGTCTCGAGTGCCGGAGATGTCACAGATTACTAACCAACAGAAAATAAATAATAATATTGCAGCGTGTATTCCTAACCGATGCCCCTTAGCCAGCGAGTTTGCATTGTGACACACGCCTTCTGCGCATATAATCCGGCCCTTCTGAATTCCCATGGGTATAACCCAGAAAGCCCCAAAATGGGATTGCTTGATTTCCTCAAACGGGACAAGAGCCCGGCAGCCGTAAGGCATACGGTTAAAGTTATGCCCCGTGAAACTCTCAGAACTATCGCCGAACGCGAGTACGGTGATCAGGACAAATGGGAGGTTATCTTTAACAAGAACAAATGGCGCTTTGACGGCGCTGATCCCAACACAATCTACCCCGGCATGGACCTCGATATTCCGGAGATCACGAGCTCCTAACAGAACCCGCTGCCGCATGATGGTGCCGAAGGTCGGGATCGAACCGACACGAGGGATGAACCTCACTGGTTTTTGAGACCAGCGCGTCTACCAGTTCCGCCACTTCGGCTCTGGCAGGAGTGGAGGGACTCGAACCCCCGACCTACGGTTTTGGAGACCGGCGCTCTTCCAGCTGAGCTACACTCCTTGAACCGGGTAACGCTAGCACAGTACGGAACCAGTACAAGTCATAATGGTCCTAGCAGTTGGCGACCTGCCCACTAGACCAGTAGTCGAATAAATCGAACGGAGTTCGACCTGCAGAAGCTTCTTTTCTTGCATCTGACAACACCAGATCTGGACTCACAGGTAGTAGCGTGGGCCATGTTCGATCCTTCCGTCAGTGAAGCTGACGTCCAAATGCAGTCAGGGGACGAAGACGAGCCTCCATACGCTTCGGTTCTTGATGCAATGAGAGACGATTGGAACGTATTGCAAACACCACGACTACCTGAAAATCCAACCGATTTCCAAACAGGACATCTACTCTACGAGTATGTCCTCCAGAAATTCGATTAACCCAGACTCGCCTTGGTGACGGAGGTGTCCAAGTGGTAACCACGACAGGTAGTACAAACCAACACGGGCTACTCACAGCTCAAGAGATGGCTCAATTTGTTTTGGATGGTTATATAGAGATGGACGAACCTGTCCCTGATGAACTGAACGCTGAAGTCAAAAATGATGCCGCCAATCAGCCAAAAGATGCCCGCTGGACTGGCCTTGATCTGAACGCATTTTGGGACCGCTCAGAAGCAGTTAAAGAAGTACATAAATTGCCGCAATTTCAGCGGATCCTGAAAGGCCTGATGGGAGCCGAGCCCATCCAAAACCATTCATGGCTACACATCACACCAGGAGGACATCGTGTTGCTCAACAATGGCATGTTGATCAAGATCGAACTAGCGTTCAGCTCATCGGTAATGAACCGTGGGACTTCGACATTCTGACGCTGTATTTCCCCCATGACGTACCGCGGGAAATGGGACCCACGTTAATTCTTCCCGGATCACATCTTCGATCTGTCTCTGGACGAGATCTCGGCCGATACAAGAATTTTTCTGGACAGAAACATCTTTCCGGGCCAGGAGGCCGAATCATCTTCTCCCACAGCCTGCTATGGCACTGCGCGCAACCAAACAGGTCAAACGAAGCTCGATACATGTTCAAGATTCGCTACAACCCCTCACAGCAACAGCAAGGGCTGTTCGAAACAACAGCACCCGATGATCCGGACATCGACCAATATTTTCGCAAAAACATTGGCAGACATGCGTGGCTGACAGCTGACAACAATACTGTTGCCGGGCGAGTTCGCGAGTGGTGGGCCTATACAAATCGACAAGGTGCATCCAGCCCTAAACATTAGGCGAATCAGCCGGCGTTTCTGAATCAGTACAGAGCTAAACTCCAGTACGAAAGGCCACCATCTTTAAGGCGTTAGAGCTTTAACCCAATCCTTCCACTGAACATAGGCCTCGTATGAATTCCTGAGCGCGCGGTCAGAAGTTTTGATGATTTTCCGCATGCCTTCATCAACACTAGTCTCACCTGAAAACGCTGAATCGGCAGCCCGAAAGGCTTCATACCATTCCCACCAGCCGGGATGCCCATTTTGCCAGTGATGGTGATCATCCTTATCCATCCACGTTTTGTAATACCCGTGATTATCCGGAGAACCCTCCTTAAATTCATCTGACCCTACGACTGTTTTCAACATCGGCAACGAACCACGATCGATCGCAATCCGACGCTGAACCCTCTCCCCGGCTAGAAAGAGTAGTGTCTCCGTGCATTCCTCGACGATGCCATTCGTGGTTGCCGCCGCCATACAGTAGTGCCCCTGGTTTGTGAAATGATGCGGGTGTGGCCCATTGCTGCCCTCTTCCACCGGGCCTAGTCCCCAAGCGAAGCGAGACCTTACTTCCTTGGTCAAATTCCCGAGTCCACCACTGGTCCAATGCCGAACCTGGTTGCCTGCCGCGAAGGGACTCCTGAACTCTCCAGCCACAGTCTTAATGTCGTCCAAAGGAACTGCGATCGGCCCACTACGCAAAGTTTTGATCGCCAGTTCAAATCCCCGATCACCACCATCATTGAACAGATCCCAACTCAACTGATCAGGGGCTCGGTACATATGCTTGCCAGACGCCTGAGTACCTCGAGCCCAACTACCCCATATAATCCACGGATTCGGGTGCATTTGTAAACCATATGTCCCAGCGTCGGGATCCGTACCCTTCCTGAACAAATCCCACGCCTCTTTCTCAAGACGGTGCTTGCCCTCAATCGGAGCAGGTATGCCCTGCTTCTCCATTAACGTGAAGTTGTATATCGCACCATTGATGTTGCCCTGATACGGCAGCCCAAACATGACTCCTTGATATCCCATCGCATGCGGCGCTTTGCGGCTAAATCGATCGTCGTCAAACTGCCCAACCGACATTTCGTCAGGCGGCGCATACCAACGTTCAGCATTCCATTCGTCAAAAGTTTCCAAAGCTTCGCTAATAGGTGAAAAAGCCCCGCGATGCACCCAACTATTAAAAACCCCCCCATCCAACATGGCGAGATCAGCCCGAGTTCCGGCAGCCGCATGCAGCGAAAATGCCTCCCTGTAATCAGGGTTGCTAGGTTCGAACCGAATGGAAATATGAGGTTTTTCCTGCGCCAGCTGTTGCAGAGCCCATCTCATCGCAGCGCCTCGTGCCCCCGACGAATGATCATTGGCGAGACGAATAACTGCCGTCACCCGCTGCGGCACAGCCTGAACCACCTTTTGAACAACAGGAATATTTTCAACTATTCGCGTGGCGACCTTCTCGATAGGAGTGGTTGCAGTCCGAGTCTCTATCTTGGGCTTTAGAGCCTCTGGAGTTTGTACTCCGAGTACCGGTGTTTCGACAGGCGTTTTCTCAGCCGTAGGCTGGGTCCCATTACACGCAGCCAAAACCACAGGCGCAAAGGCTGCGAACGACCCACGAGTGCATAAACGAAAGAGTTTTCGCCTACTCATTGCTGACATCACTACACCATGCCCTGGCGATAACACACACGGGTACGGCCCACTCGCCGATGATGCGTGTACAGGGAGCGTCCTAATCCTCGATTCGGAGGAACCTCCCAGTGGATCCTTCCATTAGTGGCTGAGTTCGGCATCCCTGCATACAGAGGATGATTCACAATCCTCAGCATGTAGACTTCAAAATCAGAGTTCCACGACTGGCCGTCGCTGCGGCAGGCATTGGGATCATCGACAATGGCAACAGGTTCGGCCATGCTTCCTCCGCAGCTTTTAATCCTGACCACTCCGATGCGCGAACGAGAAATCATTTACTGAGCGCCCGCACACATGGCTCCTCGGGCAGGATTCGAACCTGCAACCCTGCGGTTAACAGCCGCATGCTCTACCGTTGAGCTACCGAGGAATGGCACAGGCAGATTCCAGGCAACCGCCGTGCTGCTAGGCCCACCACCCAAAGATCACCGAGTGGCAGAGATGAAACTAACTACTCAGGCAAATCGGAATCTTCACCGGTCATAAAACCTTTGGCCTTTCGATAAACAAAGGCCAGAAGGCCAACAATGACGGCAAAAAACCCTAGCTTCCTAAACATCCGCACCTACCGTCCGTAGTCATCGCTAAACCTGATAGGTCGAGAATAGCAATCTCTGAACTCCGAACACCAGCAGTTCGACCATTCCTCACATCCCGTCATGGTCAAGCCGACTAGACTTGTAGCGTCAGTAAACCCGCAGATACTTCAGAAGCGTGCCTACTAATCCAGCACCACTTTCGGTGGACGAAGCCCTCGATCGAATCCTTCGAGCCATAGAGCCTCTGCCCGCAGCAAAGGTTGGCCTTGACCGCTCGTTAGGCCTAGTGTCGGCTGTTGATGTTAAAGCCAACGACCATGTACCGGGATTTGATAACTCTGCCTTTGATGGATATGCAGTGCATGCTGCGGATCTAGCAAATGCCTCGGCAGACTGTCCTGTCACACTTAATGTGGTTGATGAAATACCAGCTGGTCACATTAGCCCTACACCCGTTCACCGTGGTGAAGCAGCCCGTATCATGACCGGCGCTTCAATTCCGGCAGGGGCCGACGCTATCGTGCCATTTGAAGACACGGATAGAAGAGATTGGGGGCAACTTGGCACCTCGCCGCGCGGCACAGATTCCAGCAACCAATCAACTGTCTCTGTACAAACCCCGGTTAGCCCCGGAGAAAACATTAGGCCCGCCGTCGGGGACATTCTCAAGGGAGATTTAGTGATCGAAGCTGGGACAACAATTGGAGCCCCCACCATCGGCGTTCTCGCATCAGTAGCGGTGACAAACGTGTCCATCCACCCGAGAGCGAGAGTCGCAATCGTCCCAACGGGGGACGAGGTCGTCGAGATTGATGCCGACTTCAGACCTGGCCTCGTCCGTAACAGCAACGCATGGGCCCTAGAAGCCGCCTCACGTGCGATCGGCGCCGCTCCCAAACGTCAACCGATTGTTGGCGACAGTGTTGAAGAGCTGCGACTCGCACTGCAGTCGGCCTCCGAAACCGACATTGTGGTAACCATCGGTGGTGTATCTATGGGTGATCTTGATCTCGTTAAACACGTTCTTGCGGGCCAAGGAGAAATGGATTTTTGGCAAGTCAACATGCGACCAGGGAAACCCCTCGCGTTCGGCGTGGTCAACGGCACGCCTCTTATTGGCCTTCCAGGAAACCCCGTCTCTAGCATGGTGGGATTCATGATATTTGTCCGACCGGCGTTGCTCCGATTGATGGGGCACACCGATCTACTACACCCACGAATCCATGCCGTAGCAGGCGAGAACTTGTACAGTTCAGATGGAAAGCGAACCTATGTTCGTGTCACGATAGAACGTGAAAACGACAGACTTGTCTGCCGAAGTGCCGGTGACCAGGGTTCGTATCGAATGTCCTCACTCACCGAGGGACAGGGCCTGGCAGTCATCTACGAGGGCCAAGCGATATCGACCGGAGATCCGGTCGAAATTTTGGTCATTGACGATACCGTGCACCAACTATGACCATTGCATTACGATGCCATTGATACGATGAGCCACGTGGGCGCGTAGCTCAGCTGGTTAGAGCGCGCGGTTCACATCCGCGAGGCCATAGGTTCGAGTCCTATCGCGCCCACCCACTCCAAAATGTTTTTCAGCCGCCATCACCATTCTTCACCCACGACACAACTGTAGGACCTACACTCGTCTGTTATGCAATCCCTAGTCTTGGCCGTCATTGCGGCGGCCATCGCCTCGACATTAACCTCGATCACGAGCCTGTGGATCCAGAACCGTACCATCCCAACACCCTCCACCACTGACGAAACAACCACTCGGCGTCTGGCTCGGGACCTTGTCGTGATCAGCGAGTTGCTCGCCGATCGTCTTGCAAAAATATGGGCCTCAGATGGCGGCCCCGGGCCTGACGACGACAATCGCGATACGGTATTTCACCACGTTAGGGAATCAACTGAAGCCATTGTCCGCGGAGCAGGTGCATCGAAAAAAACCGCCCTCGCCATTGGGGCCCTGACAGCTAAGCGGGTCCGACCCGGCCCCATCACCCAGCTCGACGCGGACGGGACCAGACCGTCCGCCCCAAACAAAGGCTCTCGTTAAACACTAACTTCGTATTGCGCAATTGCCGCTTCATCCACATCCACGCCAAGTCCGGGACCCGTCGGCACGGGTAGATACCCGTCGCTATCAATCCACTGCGGTTCCGCAACGATGCCCCCAAGCTGCTGATAGACCTCAACCGTTCGATACGGCGGATCCAGAATGAACTCAACGTACGGTGAATTCCCGACACAGGCGCTCAACTGCATGTGCGCGGCCAATCCCAAACCCGTGCATCCATGGTGGGGGATAAATTGTCGGCCACAGAATTCAGCGGCGGCCGCCAGTCGTATGAATTGCGACAGCCCTTCGCATATGCTGCAGTCCGCCTGCAGGATGTCGTAGGCACCAACCTCCAGCAGACGATTCAGTTTCTCAAAGCCAATATCACCTTCGCCCCCAGCAATCGCAATGCCCGTCTCTGCTGTGAGCCTGGTAAGACCCTCCAGGTCATCACGAGCCAGCGGTTCCTCAAGCCAAACAACATCAAGCTGTTCGAGTTCACGCGCCGTCGCCAAGGCCCGTGAGTAGGACCACGACGGCCGATGATCGAACCCCAAGCTGTGAGAGTAATTGGCATCAACCATGATTTCCATGCGGTCGCCCACGGCGTCTCTCACGGCCGTGACCAACCCAACATCCTCATCCATCGTCGAGAATGCAATGCGCAATTTAATCGCTGTAAAGCCCTGCTCGAGATATCGCAACGCATCTTCCGCGCGCTGTTCAGCGGTCGCCGCGACAATCGTGCTGGCATAGGCTCGAACACGAGTCGCCGAGTAACCCCATAACCGGTGCAATGGTTGGCCAACCGCCTTACCGACAAGATCACAAAGGGCCATATCTACAAGAAATGCCCCAGTTCGCCGCAACACATCGATATGTTGGTCCAGAGCGCCAGGATCCTTGCCGATCAACTCGGGAGCCACCACCTCGCGAACCATCACCTCATCAATAACATCACCAATACCCCAACCCACCAAGCCAACATCCGTCTCAATCTTCACAATGGTTACCGTGCGCGATCGGTCCACAAAGCCCGGAGGTTGCCAAGCCCCGCGGTACGGGCGGGAATGAGGAACGTCAACCCGTCTTACAACAAGATCCGTGATTTTCATCGCCCAACCACCACAACAGCTACCTCCCATTCACTAGGCATCAATCTCATACTCCTCTATGGCCTCTTCATTGACCTCCATACCGAGCCCGGGACCTGTCGGCACTTCAACAAACCCCTCATCGTCAATCCATAAGGGCTCGACAACAATTCCGCCCAATTGCTGGTAATGCTCGACCGTCCGGTACGGTGAATCGAGAATAAACTCCATATAGGGACAGTTCGGAACACACACGCCAAATTGCAGATGGGCTGCTATACCGACACCTGTCCCACCATGATGCGGAATCACCTGTCGACCGGCAAAGTCAGCCGCACCGGCGATTCCGATAAATTGCGATAACCCTTCACAAATCGTGGCGTCAAGCTGGAGGATGTCGTAGGCCCCAGCGCGTAGCAGGGCCACAAACGTTTCATAGCCGACATCACCTTCGCCTCCCGCGATCGCGATCTCAGTCTCAGCAGTTAACCGTGCTATCGACTGAATGTCATCACGGGCTAGAGGTTCCTCCAGCCACACGACATCTAATTGCTCAAGCTCCCGTGCCGTCGCCATTGCTCGGTCAAAACCCCAAACCTCACGACCGATATGACCGATGCCACCCGCAAGATTGGCATCTACCATAATTTCCATTCGATCACCGACAGCAGCCCGGACCGCAGCCACCAGCGCCACATCTTCAGCCATCGTTGGAAACGCCGTACGCAGCTTGATCGCTGTAAATCCCTGTTCCAGATACCGCATCGCATCCTCAGCACGTTGTTCCGGCGTCGAGGCCACCACCGTACTGGCATAGGCACGAATCCGAGTCTCATTAAACCCCCACAAGTGGTGTAACGGTGCTCCGGCTGCCTTTCCCACAAGGTCACAGAGCGCGGTATCCACAACAAACGCCCGCGTGGCTCGAATGACCTGAATATGCTGACCGAGGGCTCGTGGGTCATGGCCACGGAGGGCCGGTGCCACGACATCCCGGATGGCCGCGTCATGATCCATGTGGGTAATCCCCCATCCAACCAACCCGATATCTGTAGAAATCTTGACGATCGAAGCTTCTCGTGACCGCTCCAAAAAATTTGGAGGTGACCACTGATGCCGATATGGATGGGGGTGCGGCACATCAACCCGACGTACGGTGACATCCGTAATCTTCATCGCGATGATCCGTCGCTATCTACAAACCTCGACCCGTGAGCGGTAAAGACCGGCGGGACCACACTGTCTGTAAAGCCAAGTCGGGCCTGCGACAACATATCCACACGAACAGATAACCACCCCGTCCGTGGAACTCGGAATGTTCCCGCCGCCACTAGCCCCGGAACCGACTCAGCGCATCAAGTTCCGCCATGCCACCCGACATGATGTACCCCTTATCACTCCCTGCGCTCAAGAACGTACAGCCGGCGTCCGCCCACTTCGTAACCTGTTCCACGTCACCAGCGGCAAGCCCAGCGGCCTTCCCATGTTTCTGACAAGCTTCCACCATCTGGAGTACAGCTTCATCATGCTCCGCCGAGTGGCGAGGATGACCGAGCGAATTCGCAAGGTCAGCAGGACCAAGCCAACAGCCATCGATCCCGTCGACGGCCATGATGTCGTCCGCCCGCTCTATAGATTCCCGAGACTCCAACTGAATCGCGACGAACACCTCATCGTTAAAGCGTTCGCCATAACCCGGTTCGTACGCACTCGCCCCACCGGCACCCACCGAACGACCGCCCGCCGGGGGATATCGTGACGCAAACGCCACGCGTTCAGCTTCATCAGGGTTATCCACCATTGGAACAATGACACCCAACGCACCTTCGTCAAGCAAACGGCCGATGGCGTAATAGTCGTTTTCTGGAACTCGCACAATGGGGATGGATCCCCCAGCACGAACCGCCATAAATCCCAGCATCGACGAGTAGCGATCCCAGGACCCATGCTGGTTGTCGATCAGCACCCAATCAAAGCCCATCCGGGCCAGGAGTTCCGCAGTAAACGGTGCACCGAGGCCAGTCACCGCACCCAGCGCGACCTTGCCGTCTTGCATACGTTGCTTGGCTGTGTTTGTAATCACAAATTAGGTCCTTATGCACACTTGTTTGCCAGAACCTAGGCATCAGACGGGAATTCGTCAATCATTCGACCATACATCTTTCCGCATTACGCCATACTCGTGTGCTCCGGAACGTCGGATCCGTAATCTGAGTTGCCGATCGACCTGCACCATCTGGCCCGAACGAACAACCAGAATTCTTTCGATAGGCTCGTGGTTGCGGAGATTGTGTCAGCCGGTACGTCAGCCCAAGCGAGTGACGCCGACCCCAATACCGTCACCAATCTGCACGATGGTCGAATCCAAACGGGGATCATCGAGAAAGGCCCTATTAAACGCCCGAATCAAGGGAGTCGTCTCACGTAACTGGGAAATATCCTCGGGGTCTTTGGCCGCCTGACCACCCCACAACAAGTTATCAACGGCAACAACACCTCCAGGGCGCAGACGATCGATGACCGCATCGAGATAACCCTGGTAGTCCTCTTTGTTTGCGTCGATATACGCGAAATCGTATGGCCCTGGAAGACGCTGCAAGACATCCAATGCCTTGCCACAATGAGTCTCGATTTGACCGTCGATCCCCCCCCGTAACCATGCAGCCCGCGCCCGGTCCAGCAACTCAGCACTGATATCAACACACGTCAGCAAGCCGTCCGATGGGAGCGCGCCCGCAATCCACGACGCTGAATAACCAAGATTGGTTCCTATTTCGAGCGCTTGCCGGGCACCACTTACCCGAACCAACATGGCTAAAAACCTGGCAGACGCTCGATCGGTAATTGGTTCCTGTTCACGAGCTGCATCAGCCTCAACCTGTGATTGTATGGCCGAAATAGCCGGATGAAGGTTGCGGAGATACGCGGCATCGGCGGCTGGCCGTTCCATATCGGAGTACCGATCACGTAACCAATCAGCCATACCCAATCAGTCCCAAGGATCTCGGCCGTCGGAGGATCCCGGCCATCGTGAAACAATCACCTTTGAATCGGTAAAAAACCTCACCGCGTCGCCAGCCTGGCCATGCAAATCTCCAAAAAACGACTCCTTACGCCCCGAAAAGGGGAAAAAGGCCATCGGCGCCGCGACACCAACATTGACACCGACGTTACCAATATTGACTCGTGCAGCAAACTCTCGAGCAGCGCCACCGTTGCTCGTGTAAATCGAGGCTGCATTGCCAAACGGACTTTCGTCAATGATGTCAATCGCTTCTTGGAGACCACCAGCCCGCCGGAGGCTTACCACCGGACCAAACACCTCCTCGCGCATAACCTGCATATCCGGCGTAACCTCATCAACGACCGTAGGACCTACCCAATAGCCACCGGGCAAATCATCCGCTGCAGCACCACGCCCATCGGTGACCAAGGAAGCCCCCGACGCAGCAGCCTCGTCAATCGCGGTCAGGATCCTGGTGCGAGCATCCAAGGAGATAACAGGACCCATATCGACCGTCGGATCAAGTCCATCACCCAAGCGCATCGCCGCCGCCGCCGCGCCAAGACGTTCCCGAAATTCGTTGTATATCTCTTCCTGTGCCACTACCACTGAACCCGCCAAGCACCGTTGCCCGGCACAGCCAAATATAGACCCCATCAGGTTAGGAATTGCCGCGTCCAGGTTGGCGTCCGGCATGATGATGAGATGATTCATCGCACCGCCTTGCGCTTGCACCCGCTTGCCATGCAAACCAGCAAGTTCGTAGATTCGTCGCGCAACGTGCGTGGTGCCAACAAACGAAACACCCTGTATCAGCGGATTCGTTACAAGCCCTTCTGCCTGGGCCGCCCCGCCATGCACCATGTTGATAACACCGGCCGGGAACCCCGCCTGCTGCACCAATTCCATCATCCGAGCCTGGCTTAGTGGTGTCTGGGGTGACGGCTTAATTACGTAGGTGTTACCAGTCGCAACCGCATATGGCGCAAACCAGAACGGAACCATCGATGGGAAGTTGAAGGGCCCAATTTGGGCGAACACACCCATCGGTTCCCGAACACACGTTTCATCAATATCACGTGAGATGTCAGCAGAAAACTGACCCATCTGGAGCGAAGGGATCCCGGCGGCGACTTCAATATTCTCGAGCGTTCGGAGCACTTCACCCCGAGACTCCTCAAGCGTCTTGCCATTCTCAATAGTGACAGTACGAGCGAGTGCCTCAAATTCCTCTTCCACAAGCGCGTGAAGCCGAAACAGCAGGCGAGCACGATCCACCGCGGGTGTGCGACGCCAACCATCAAATGCATCCTGTGCCGCCTGCACAGCATCTTCTACATCGGCGAGTGAAGCCATCGGAGTCTCACTGATAACAGCGCCTGACGCCGGGTTCGTAACCTCTACCGCGTCGGTGGACCGTGGTTCCGTCCATTCATTCGCAATCCAATTCCGGAGCGGGGGCGTCTGGGTACTCACAGTAATCTCGCCTTAGACATAACACGCATGACAATACGACACGAAGCCGACCTTTCGTAAACTGCCACCAATGTATTTTGCCCACTGGGATGCGTATACCGACGTATGAGTACGCGCGACTCAACCGAACTCGTGATCAGCAACGAGCCACAGTTCTTTTTTGACAATTCCTTGCTCGAAGAAGCCCAAAACGTCACCCGTACCATGCATTCCCCACAAAAAGATCCTCTGAACCCGCTCATCAAATGTGATCAGGCTTGGGAACACGTCGTGGACTTTAATTCCAGCGATTACCAAGTATGGAAAGACACGGAGACCAGCCAATTTCATTGCATCTATCGGGACCTAAACATCGACAGTGAAAAGTTAGCGCGGGTCGGAGGCACGATCATTGATTGGAACATAAGTCGATTCCGTCAACTCTATGCACGGTCTGACGACGGCCTCACCTGGGAAAAGCCCTCAATGGGGCTTGTAACCGAAAACGGGAAAGACACCAACATCCTGCTAGGTAGCGAAGAATTTGGTAACGCGTGGGGATTCGCGCCTATCGAAGATCCATTGGAACCAAACCCGAACCGAAAGTTCAAAGCGATCTTCTTCCATGGACCCCCAGGGTTCGCAGTTGCGGATGAACAACCAGGCGCGCAGATGCGAAGCGCCTCCTCCCCTGACGGTGTGCACTGGATCATCGATGAAGATCAGCCCACATTTGGATCCAGCGGATCCCGACTTGGTGACGTGAACTTTCCTTTTTTCAACCCTGAAACACAAACGTACCTGAGCAACACAAGACATCCACTGCTAGAACTCGCGCCCAGAACACGTGAACCCAACGCGACTGTACTGGGTGGGTCTCCCGGCTTCGACCCCGTTATGGACACCCCAAATCGACGAGCAGTACGTCGAATATTCCAGTCAGAGAGTCCCGATCTACGCCGATGGAGTACACCACGCCTCATCCTCGCGCCAGATCCTGCCTTCGACAACCTCGACGATGGACTGTACGGCATGTGGCCACTGCGTATCGGCAACGAATGGCTCGGCTTTATCCAAGTGTTCCACATGGTGTCGAACACCTCGGACATTCAACTGGCACATAGTCGTGATGGAAAAAACTGGACGCGTCTGGCACCAGGCAAACCGTGGCTAACAAACGGCACAAGCGGATCCTGGGATGAATTCCAGATCTTTACACCACGCGTCATCCCCCATGGCGACGAGATGTGGGTGTACTACGGCGGGGCATCATGTCATCACGATTGGTGGATGGTTGGCCGTCAAGAAGGGCTTGATGTGGAAGAGGCCTACGACAGCAGCAAGGTTCAGGAAGGCCTTGGCCTCGCCCGACTGCGCCTTAATGGCTTCTTTTCTATTGGCGCACATCGGGTACGTGAGGGCATGTTCGCCACACAACCTCTCATCGCCACGGGTGATACCTTGATCATCAACGGCGATTGTGGGCCGAACGGCTACATCAAGGTCGAAGTCACCGACGTTCGCAATGAGGCCCTTCCCGGAAAAAGCTTGGACCAATGCGATCCCTTCACAACCGATGCCACCTCACACGTGGTGACATGGAACGGCGACCACAAGATTCCCGTGCCGATCCCAGCAGCCACCAGCACGGTATCGGGCTATACCTCTCGGCCTGAACATCGACGGTTTCGATTCATCATGCGTGATGCGGAGCTATACACGTTCCAGATCACTGATTCGTCTGCAACCCGATAATCGGATCTCTTACACTCTTCGGTCTCACACCACGACCTCGGAGAAATAGTTTCTGATGCCAGGACGAGATGTTGGCAGCAATGTCGGTCGACCCTTACACGAACTCGACACGCCAGCCTTGCTCATTGACACACAGGTCCTGGCGACAAATATCAGCCGCACGAGTGCGATTGCTAAGGAAGCTGGAGCCCGTCTCAGACCTCATATCAAGACCCACCGAATGCTGGACGTGGCACACCAGCAAATGGCAGCCGGTGCCCAGGGAATCTGCTGTGCGAAGACCGGAGAAGCAGAGGTCTTTGCGGACGGGGGCATCGATGACGTCTTCATTGCAAATCAGGTGGTCGGCGCCCCCAAGTTACGGCGACTCCAATCGCTGGCCGAACGAGTCCGCCTAGCTATCGGCGTAGATCACCCGGAACAGGTCGAAAGTCTCAAGCACGCATTTTTCGACTCCCGATCGATCGACATCAGCATCGAAGTGGACGTGGGCCAAGCCAGAACAGGAGTTTCCGATAGTTCGTCAGCACTCACACTAGCCCGGCAGGTCTTGGACGCATCAGGATTGAACCTTCGCGGTATCTACACCCATGAAGGCCATGACTACAATGCCCGTGACGGGGCTGATCTCGCCACCATCGCCGATAAAGCCCAGACTCATATGCTGGCAATAGCTGAAGAGGTCCGCTCGGCAACCGGAAGTTCGTGTGAAGTCAGCATGGGCTCTACACCCTCCTTGCTGGCCGGGGTGTTCCGAAACGGTATTGATGAACTCCGACCAGGCACTGCCGTCTTTAACGATGGCTCTCACGCTAACTTCCTCGGTCATACAGACTGGTGTGCAGCAACGGTGTTAGCCACGATCGTCAATCAACCGGCACCGAACCGGGTCGTCATCGACGCGGGAGCCAAGGCCCTCACATCCGACCGGCGGGGACCAAGTATTCTGGAAAACACCGGGTTCGGACTTGTTGTTGGGCGGCCCGATGCCACAATCGTGAGCCTTTCTGACGAACACGGGGTGCTTAACGTTCCAGACGCTGACAGCTACAGGATTGGTGATCAACTCCAAGTCATCCCTAACCATATCTGCCCATGTGTCAATCTCTACGACTACGCCTATGCCACCAGCAACGGAGTCGTTACCGATATCTGGCCCGTTTCAGCTCGAGGCCAGAGTCAGTAAACAAGGCCGAAGGGAGTATCCACCACCATGCCACCTCTAAATAACCAGATCGTCATCGTGACCGGAGCAGGCTCCGGTATCGGCCGGGCATCAGCCATAGCTTTTGCTGCTGAGGGTGCATCGGTAGTGCTCGTTGGGCGCCGAACAAACTTACTCACCGCCACTCTCGCCGAGATAAATGAAGCCGGCGGAACCGCTATAAGTGTGCCGGCTGACCTCGTCGAACCAAACGCTGCCGAAACAATCGTCGCTGAAGCGACGTCGACATTTGGTGCTGTGGACATGCTCATCAACAATGCCGGCACTAACACGACAGCCCGCAGCATTCGGACAACCGACGCTACGTCGATGGACTACGTCATGCGGGTAAACGTCACTGGCCCAATGCTCTTGACCCAAGCAGTTCTGCCCGGAATGTTGGAGCGTGGACACGGGACGATCATCACCGTTGGATCATACGCGGCGATCAACGCAAGTCCTATGGCTGGAGCAGCCTATGCAGCCTCAAAGTCAGCCGTAGCTAACCTCATGGAAAACATTAATCATGAGTTCCGAAATCGAGGCATTCGGGCATGCACTATTTACCCTGGCGAGGTTGACACGCCGATCCTCGATGGTCGCGCTCTGGTACCCGATGACGATGCCCGGCGCACCATGATGCACTCGGACGATATGGCCGAGATCATCCTGCTATGTGCCCGACTACCACAGCGCGCACTTATTGAGCAGGTCATCGTGCGTCCGACGCAATTACGAGACACCCAGGCAGATGTAGAAGCCGCGCTGGAGGTCTAACCCCGTTCATCTCTTGCAGACGGCGCAGCAAGTAGCTCAAACCGCTCGGCACGTAGGTGGCTCCACGTAACCGCAAAGCCGATGCACGTGTGCCCTACCGCTGCGAAGGGCATCTCAAGTCTTTCTGCATTACCTCTTTAACGCCCGGGGGCCATAGCCCTGTGGAAATCCTTCACTCCACGTTCCAACCAAGGCGTGTATCCCGTTGTGACAAAGCGAACACCCAGGTCAGTGTAATGAGATACCGATTCCGTCGTCACCAGCGTTCCAGCTGGGCGACCAGCAGCAACGATCGTTGCAATCGCCCGCTCAACCGTTGCCAAGACTTCGGGATGCGTCCGGTCAAGATGCCCCAGGCTCTGACCAAGATCTCCAGGCGCTACATAAAACAGATCCACGCCTTCCACTTCAAGAATCTCGTCAAGGTTTTCCACGGCAACAATGTCTTCAATGAGGATGATCGCCAAGGATTCAGCGTTCGCAGCCTCAAAAAAATGAGGGACCCCATAACCTTGACGCGACGTCGCGATACCTCGCTTGCCCAATGGAGCAAATTTGGCTGCATCCGCAACCGCTTGGGCCTGATCACGCGTGTCGACATGCGGCACACATACGCCCTGACTTCCCAAATCAAGCGTTCGATAAATCGGCCCATACCTGTTTTCATTCACGCGAACAATAGACGTCATCCCCCACAGGTCAGCCGCTCGCGTCAGGTCAGGAATATCACCAAAATCCACAGGTCCGTGCTCGCCTTCCAGCCATACAGCATCGAAGCCCATAGGCCCGAGCACATCGATCAGATCCGCTGTCATAACAGGACCCATTACACCTACGGCAACATCACCGTTCGACATTTTTTGTTTGACCCTGTTGGGCCTAAGGCTCGCCATAACAACTCCAAGAGACCGGTAGCTGCAGGCAGTGTTAACGAATCGCCTAAAGACCGCCACTTTGGTGAATAACGCTGCCACTCATGGCCCCGCGCCTCATGTGCGGGCTGCTGACATTATGTTGTCGCACTGCTTGGCAATCATGAACAGCGACTCAACGTCGTATCTGCAATACCGCGAGAGCAGCTCTATGTTCCGATGAACGTTCTGGTTCCCGGCGATTCCTCTTGCCAGGGCCAGTGGTTCGATGGTGCCTGTCGATCCATCGGCATACACATTTCCTGCCGACCTAATCGCACGGGGGCGGTGGATGTCGAATTCGCACTCCAAGGCCTCAAGCTGCATTTTGCTCTTGGGTTCTACACCGTTTTGTCTCGGCAGTTTTCTGACACACCCACAAGTTTCAATAGCCTTCCGGGTATTAACAGCACCTTTCTCCTTATCCACGCAGGTTTTCACAAGAGGCTCGTGAAAATTGACCCATGGGACGTCCTCAAAAGGCTGATATCCAAGCCACTTCTCGAACCACGTTTGCTCCTTGGGTTGACTCCCGTCGCGCCCACTGAAGACGGCAACGGATGTCAGGGGATCTCGTCGTTCGTGAACCATAGAATTCACCTGTGCAAATGTGTCGGGGGGCAGCCGGTCCCCGTCTCCTGGCGATAGATGGTTGAATAGGAACCGCGCCGGGCCCTCGTCCTGTGGCCAGTAGGCGGCCAATCCCAACACCCGACCATAAAGATCCCTTTCCATATCGAGATAGAGTGCCTGGGTCGGACAAAATTCGGGATACAGCCGCGCGAACACATTCGCATAGTCTTCCTGTGAGCCTGGGTGGCTAGCCATAGTGGTCTCCGTGGAATTGGGCATCAGATCAGAACTGCCATGGATGCCAGCACCTCTTTACCCAATCCAACCAGCTAAGCGGATCCCACAATCGATAACAAAACAACTACGGAATACGGGGCTTCCCCCAAAATCTCCCATGAAAATGTTGTGGGATTGGACCCATATGGCGTAACGTTTCGCCTGTAATAGCTCTCGAGACGTTTCGAGAGACGCAGATGGGGAGGGTCCATTGAGGAACCTGTCACGTCGACATGTACTCCGTAGCGCCGGTATCGGTGCTGCGGGCGTCGCAAGCGTTGCGGCATTCGCGGCCTGTGGTGAAACCAAGACCGTAGAAGTCGAAAAGATTGTGACTCAGATTGTCGAGGTAGAAAAGGTCGTTGAAAAGCAGGTCGCGGTCGAGAAGCAAGTCGTCAAGACCGTAGAAGTAGCTGCTAAGAAGACCAACTTTGAGATTCGGTTTGTTACTGACCACACCGCTGGTCCGCGTGGTGCGGCCATGCAGTGGGGTCTGCAGAAGTTCGCTGAACTTCGACCAGACATCTTTGTGAAGCTAGAGCCGACCGGTAACTTGATCGACAGTTTGGCGATCCAGTTCGCGGCGGGAACAGCGCCACACGTGGCCCTGCTGTCCCAGTCTGACTTCATCCGCTTCAACGAGGACGGAGCCTTCACTGAAATCAGTGATCTCTTGCCGCAGTTGGACGTGGTTAAGTCCGACTACTACTTCCTGCCTGACGCCTACACCGATAACGGCATGGATCATTCCTTCCCGCAGCCGACCGACATGGTTGGTAAGCAGTACGGAATGCCCTTCCAGTTCGCAATCAGTGGATTCGTCGGCAATGTCTCCTTGATGGAGCAATCTGGCGTTACAGTTCCTGACTCCGATGGTGGCTGGAACTGGGACGACTGGAGCGACATGGACAAGAAAATGACGAACGCAGATGCCGGCACGTACGGTACCTGGGCTCGTGATGACTATGAGTTCCAGTACATGCCCCAGATGTACTCCAACGGGATGAAGAAGCCGTTTAACGACACCCTGTCCAAGACCATGTATGACCTGCCTGAGGCTGGCGAAGCATGGGAATACTTGATCAACAAGATTCACAAGGACAAGACGTCGCCGGCTGCTGAGCAGACCAAGGAACTCGGTGGTGAGTACGGTAACCCGTTCGCCGCCGGTAAGATCGGGATCTGGCCCTCTGGCCGGGTGTACTCGACCGGGTTTGCTGTCCCACGTATCAAGGATCGGTTCACCTGGTCCTTGCTACCGGAAGTTATCGCCAAGAGCGGTGGCCCACCGGGACACAGCACCAACGACCAGCCCAACCTGGTTACCAACTCAACCGGGCGTAGCGGCAACACGGAGCAGTCCGCTGCTCTTGCCGTCTTCCTCGGTGGTGAGATCTACCAGGGCCGCGTCGGTATCGACCGCGGTCACATGCCGGTTCACCGCAAGGCGATCGGGGCTCCCACATCCGTGGCACCACCGCCCGAAGGCATGAAGTGGCTCCAGGTCTACGCTGATCGACCGGACAACCGCAGCTTGTATCCCTTCAACACCTGGCGTGAGTGGTGGCTCCAGCACCGTTCCCTTGGTCAAAAGGGTTGGGTTGGCGAGCAGTCGCCGGCCGAGTCCCTGGCAGCCTGTCAGGCATGGGGCGAGCGGCACCTTCGAAACTACGACGGCCCGGCCCCGACACTGTCGGCTCCGGTATACCCGTAGTCACGATGTAAGCCCTGTGGCGCTTCGGCGTCACAGGACCGGGCACGCCCGGCCGGAGAAATCCGGCCGGGCGTGTTGCTTT
>MDTE01000650.1_pt1 | contig 22499 bp, 21 predicted proteins | sample 811231 | NCBI WGS metagenome assembly MDTE01 (sample SAMN05326651, study PRJNA326480) | marine metagenome | isolation source: seawater | place: Indian Ocean: Red Sea | collected 2010 | reverse complement strand
TCGGTCTCGCGAAGGGGGCTCGGTTTTCCGACAAGGTGTCCTACATTTATCGAAAGCAGTTGGAGGAGGCCAATGTGATCGTGATCAACAAGGTCGATTTGTTGACGAGCGGCGAGCTCGGCAAGTTGAAGGCGACCTTGGAAGAGGCGTTTTGCCAGGCCCGGGTTCTGTGTCTTTCGGCGCGCACGGGAACCGGGCTGGAGGACTGGTTCGAGATCTTGTCGGAGGAAAACCAACCCCATCTTCCAACCGTGGCGATCAATTATGACACGTATGCCGAGGGTGAAGCCCTGTTGGGCTGGCTGAACGCGACGATTGAATTGAAATCGAACGAGGCGTTTGACGGCAACCTCATCCTGGGCGAATTGGCCGATCACTTGCAGCGCCGGATGGGTCGTGAGGACGCTGAGATCGCGCACCTAAAAATGACCTTGGCTCCTGAAAGGGGATTGGGGGATCTGGCGGTCATCAATGTGGTGCGCAATGACATTGTGCCCGAGCTGGGACAAGGTCTGGATGCCCCCCTTCGTGCCGGCCAACTGATCCTGAATCTTCGCGCCGAAGGCGATCCGAATCGACTCGAGGAGGCGGTCCGCGAGGTACTTTCTGAAATGAGCGAGGCCAATGACGGATCGTTGAGCGTTCGGGTGGAAGACCTGGAGAGGTTTCGGCCGGGCCGACCCGAGCCGACCCATCGAGACGGATTGGAAACGGCGGGATCGGATTGACGATCTATCCGATGACGGCGGATCCAGCCTGATCGCGGTGCTGGCCTCGGATGGGGCCGGTTCACCTAAAGGTTGGCAGGAGCCCTGTTTTGATTCACACTAGGGGAACGGTCATGGCCAACAAAACGCGAATTTTATTCTGCAATTGCACCTATGCCCAGGTCGTGCCCAAGTCGACCAAGGAAGGGGTCCTGAGAAAACTATGTGAGTCCGAGGCAGCCTTCGATGCCGTTGCTGACCTGTGCGAAATGTCGGCGAGACGCGATCCGGCCCTGCAGCGTTTTGCCCAGGCGGGTCCTCTGAAGATTGCAGCCTGCTTCCCGAGGGCGGTGAAGTGGTTGTTTGCAGCGGGTCGGGCACCATTGAATCGGCAATGGACGGAAGTGGTCAACATGAGGACGGAATCGGTGGATGCCGCGGCCGGAGCGCTGGCCACGGAGGCCGTGACTTCCAATTTGCCCGATGATCATAAACCCCCGATGGCGGGATCGGAGAACAGGACGGAGGCCTAGAATGAGTTTGGAAGAGAGTCGATCCCTACGGGTGGTGGTTTACGAGGGGGAGGGGAGTGCCCCTCTTGAGGCGCAAGCTCGATATGACACGATGGCGGCGCTTCTCCAGGAAGGCTACTCGGTGACTCGAACCGACGGTCGGCAGGCGGTCTCTCCCGATGACCGCACCTCGCTTCTTGTGATGGGACGTTTTGGTTCGGATGGTCCGCCTACCTTTGAGGGGGCGGATGAGGCGAGAGCTGTCTCCGTGATGGAGATTGGCGATCGGGATCCAGAATCGATCACCGAACTGGTGCGGGGCCGACGCGACGAAATCGATGGGTTCGATCACGGTGCCTGGAAGCCTTGGTTTCCGGTCATTGACTACGATCGTTGCACGAATTGCATGCAGTGCTTGAGCTTCTGTTTGTTCGGGGTTTACGGGGTTGACGGGGAGAATCGGCTTCAGGTCCAGAACAACGATAGTTGTAAGACCAACTGCCCCGCCTGTTCCCGGGTGTGTCCGGAAGCGGCCATCATGTTTCCGAAGTATCGGAGCGGCCCGATCAATGGCGATCGGGTGAGCTCGACGGATCTGAAGCGTGAGAAGATGAAGATCGATATCTCGTCGTTGCTGGGGGGGGATGTTTACCAGATGCTGCGTGACCGAAGTGAGAAGGCCAAATCGAGGTTTTCGAAGGAACGGAATCCGGACAAGGCGCTCAATGAGCGAAAAAAGTGTCTGACCAAACTCGCCCAGTCGGGCGATATTCCCGATGAGGTGCTGATGTCCTTGCCGGCACCCGATGAGATCCAACGTCGCGCCGAGGAAGCGGCCGCCAAAGCCGACAAGGCGAGGGCTGCGGCGATGGGAAACGCGGATTAGGGAAAGGGAGGAGGATGGCATGGATGGAACGCGACAAATCAAGGTCGTCAAGATCGTCGAAGAGATGCGGCAGCGCTGTCGATTTGCTAAGTTGGCCTGGCAGGGTTTGAGGACGGTGTTGAATCGCATGGACAATGAGGGAGCGTTCTTTTACGTGCATGGTTTGTTGGACCACGCGGGTGCCGTCGGTCGCACCCTTTCTGCCAGCGAAGGGGAGGCGAGGGAGACCGCTTCGCGAATGGTCGAACTTTTGGGGATCAAGGAGGCCAATCCCCTCTTGAGTCGGGAGCTGAAATTCTTTGCGGAAGCGGATGAAACTCAGTTTGAGCGATGGTTGTCCGGGCTGGATCATTATCGGTATCTGGGGATGAACGTCATGCCGAGGGGAGCCACAGCGGACTTTATTCAGGATACGTTCTTGCGAAGTCTGGATCCTGAGGTATATGAGTTCTCGTGGTATGATCGCAGCATCGATCTGCAGGAACTCATGAAGGCGCTTCAACAAGTGGAATCGAAGGCGGAAGCCTGGCTGAAGCGTCAGTAGGACGGCCATCGGATCGTTTACTGAAACGAAAGATCAGCATGTTACCTCAATTGGCCCTGAGAATCCTGAAGACGACTGATTTCCGGTCCTTGTGCAAATTTGGGTGGAACTTTGGGGTTCGAGGCATGCTCTCGGTGGAGCGGTTTAAGCGGCGTCTCAAACGGGGCGAGTATTTTCCGCCTTTCCTCTACATTTCGATCATCAACAGCTGCAATCTCCGTTGCCAGGGGTGTTGGGTTGATGTGACCGCTCCCCGAAACGCAATCGATCTTGAATCGATGAACCGACTGATCACCGATGCCAAGCAGCACGGGAATGTGTTTTTTGGGATTCTGGGGGGGGAGCCCTTCATGCATCCTGAATTGCTTAATCTGTTGGCGGCTCATCCCGACTGCTATTTTCAGGTGTTCACCAACGGTCAGTTCATCACCGAAAAGGTGGCGGTGAAACTGCGGGAGCTTGGGAATGTGACCCCCCTGATCAGTATCGAGGGGAGAGAGGTCGTCAGTGACGAACGCCGCGGCAAGAAGGACGTTCTCAACAAGACGCTCCGTGGGCTCGACAACGCGTTGCAACAGAAAGTGCTGACCGGAGTCGCGACCAGTGTCTGCCAATCCAACATCGACGATTTGTTGACGGAGTCGTGGCTGAACGAGTTGATCAAAAGGGGCGTTCATTATGTGTGGTTTCATACCTATCGACCGGTGGGACCGGACATGAACGTGTCATTGGGATTAAGTCAGGAGCAATTGGTCCAGGTGCGACGATTCATCGTCGACATGCGAGCCAAGATGCCGATTGGAATCATCGATGCCTACTACGACGATCAAGGCCAATCCCTGTGTCCCATGGCCAATGGGGTGAGTCACCATATCAGTCCCACGGGGGATATTGAACCGTGCCCTATCATTCAGTTTTCCGCGGATTCGATCCATGATTCCAGGGGAATCTACGAAACCTTGAGGAACTCTGAATTCCTGGCAGATTTTCGGAGGCTCTCGGCGGAGGCGACCCGGGGCTGTGTCGTCTTGGAACGCCCTGATTTGGTGAAGGCATTGGTGAAAAAGCATGGGGCAAAGGACACGACCGTGAGGGGCACGGCGATGGCGGAGTTGGAGGCGATGCGTCCTCGCTTCAGCCAGTGGCTTCCCGGTCAGGAGATTCCCGAGAAGCATTGGATGTACCGGCTGGCCAAGCGGTTTTGGTTCAACGACTTTCAAGCCTACGGTCGCTTGAAACGACAGGCCCCGCGACACATCGAGGGAGATGCGGAGCCAGAATCAAAGCTCGACGCTGCATCGGCAGCGTCGCATAATGCTCCGGTCAAGCAAGTTGTAACAGAGTAGATTAACCTGACGTCAGTAACTCAAATGGCTTCCACGGAACTGACCTTACCCCGCCCAGTGCCTCAGCAGCAGTTTAGGCCGCCGAAGAAAAACCTTCCCCAAACTCCAGAGGAGCGGAACGAGGTTCTTCTCACGGTCAGGCGGTATGTGGCTGAGGAAGGACCGGTGCCGCCGCTGCCGGTGGAGGAGCTCAAGGAACACGCGGACCGGATCATCGAAGCCAATCGCTACGATAAAGAGTATCGCGACTATATCGGCGTTTTGGTAAACAACGAAATGTGGCGCGAATCATTGGCGGCCGTACCCTACGAGCGCCGACTGCTGTTGCTGCCGAAATGTCTCCGGGTGGAAAGCCGATGCCCGGCTCCTTTTGATGAGTTTGGTTTGCTCTGCAAATCCTGTGGTCTCTGTTCCATTCAAGACCTCCAGGTGGAGGCCGAACGGTTGGGTTATGCCGTGCTCGTCGCGGAAGGGTCGGCAATCGTGATGTCGCTGATCCAGACTGGAAAAATCGAGGCCATCGTAGGAGTGAGCTGTATCAGTGTTTTGGAACGGGCATTTCCATACATGGAGGCGGCGGCGATTCCCGGGGTTGCCATTCCCCTGCTTCAGGATGACTGCATTGACACCACCGTCGATTTGGATTGGATCTGGGACTACATTCATCTTTCAAGCGAAGATCGAACCCGGAGGATGGATTTAGGAGCACTTCGAGAAGATGTGGACTTCTGGTTTAGTCCGTCGACCCTGGACCTCGCCATGGGGGTGGCAGAGGGGCAGACGGAGAAGATTTCGCGGGATTGGCTGATGCGGGCGGGGAAACGATGGAGGCCCTTCCTGACCGCATCGACGTTCCAGGCCTTGAGTGAAGAACCCGGGGCGGTGCTCCCGCCAGACATTCGCAAGGTGGGCATCGCCGTGGAGTGTTTCCACAAAGCCTCTCTGATCCATGACGACATCGAGGATGACGACGCCCAGCGCTACGGAGAGAAGACCATGCATGAAGAGCATGGGGTGCCGGTGGCGATGAACGCCGGAGACCTGCTGATCGGGGAAGGGTATCGACTGTTGGCTTCGGCCAACGTTTCGGGTGAACAGCGGTCCCTCTTGGTCCGGGTTGCTGCGGAGGGACAACGGCGGCTCTGCCAGGGGCAGGGGGCTGAACTCTGTTGGGCCCGGGAACCCAAACCGCTCGCGTTGAAAGAGGTCTTGGACATTTTTCGTCGAAAAACGGCGCCTGCCTTTGAGGTAGCCCTGCAGCTGGGAGCCATCTACTCCGGAGTCGCGGAGTTTGAATCCGTGCGTGAGGTGTTGTCCCGTTACAGTGAGGCATTGGGAATCGCTTATCAGATCCGTGATGATCTGAGCGACCTTGGTGAGTCCGGTGAGACCAATGATATTGAAGGGCTTCGACCAAGCGTGCTCCTGGGCATCGCCTATGAGAAGGCCACCGGGAAGGACAAGGTCGTGCTCGAACGCCTCTGGCGGCGTGAAGGGGACTTGGCCCCTCGGTCTCGGGAAATCGAGGCCCTCTACCAAAAACTGGGCGCGGTCGGACGAGCGGAAAGTCTCTTGGAATCCTACAAGGAGGAGGCCATTCGGTCCCTGAGGCAGTTGGAGAATGCGAGCCTCAAGGGGCTCCTCCGGCGGGTCATTGGGAAGATCTTTAACGAGACCGAGATCAAAGGGTGGTGCAGCGAATTTGAGGAGAAGAATCTTTCATCGGAGAACGTTGTTGCCAAGGACGTTCCCAAGCTCGATGAACGGTTGGCGGTTGCGGCCTCCTAGTTCAGGTTGCCCCGTCCGCATCCAACATCCCATCCACCGGCGTGAGTCTTCGGCTTCAAATGCTGCAGGTGGCGCGCCTTGCCCCTCGGGTCTTGGACGATTCTGCCGAACTCGTTGCTCGGTTTCTTGAAGGTCAGCAACACCAAGACGGTGGCTTTTGCGATAAGTCCGGCGCGAGCGATCTTTACTATACCGTTTTTAGACTCGATGCCAGCCTCGCGTTGCAGGTCGAGGTCGATCTTTCGAAAACCCGAACCTATCTAGAGAAGTTTGGTTCTGGGGAATCGTTGGATTTTGTCCATCTTTGCAGTCTCATCCGCTGTTGGGCGATTGCCGGCTTTGAATCATCGCTGGGAGCCGCTTTGGAAGCCCGGCTCGCCGGATTTCGAGTCTCGGATGGTGGTTTCCATCCAAGGAGCGGTTCCGGGGAAAGTACAGCTTACGCCAATTTCCTGGCCTACTGCGCCTATCAGGACCTCAGAGCGCCATTGCCGGAACCACTCGGACTGGTTCAATCCTTCAAATTTCTCGAAACCCCCTCAAGCTGGGCCAATGAGCGCCACGTTCCAACGGGATCGACCACCGCCACCGCTGCGGCCGTCTCCGTGCTGCGCGATCAGGAGATGCCGATCCCCCAAGAAGTCTCGGATTGGTTGCTCGCGAGAGTCCATCCGATGGGTGGGTTCTTAGCCGGGGCCCAGGCTCCCGTTCCCGATCTCCTCTCCACGGCTACGGCGCTCCATGCCCTGGCCAGTATGGACGTGTCGCTGGAGCGCGTGCGGGAATCCTGCCTGGACTTCATTGACACTCTGTGGACAAACGAGGGCTCCTTCTATGGGCACTGGCAGGAGGAGACCCTCGACTGCGAGTATACCTATTATGCGCTTCTGGCTCTAGGCCACCTCAGCGTGGGCTGATTCTGTGTCCTGGGTCGGGTTGAGTGTGACTTCCATGGAGGGGCCTCGATCCCGCCTGGAGATGATCTGGTGACAGGGCTGTCCCGAAGGGTGGGCTGGGTTGTTGGGGAGACTTGTCCCCCTGAGGTCAAAGCGCTCCCTTGTTCTCGGGGGATCGATTTGACAGGGTGAAGGCAATGAGAATTTGGGTGCATCTTGTTTGTTCGGTCTTGATGGGCACGATGGGAATCTCGGCTCAGCTTGTTTCCATTGGCCGGGTCCAGGGACCGTCGCCCGAGGATGCCGCCGCGGCCGCCTTTCGATCGCCCATGGCCGGTGAGATCGTTGAGGTTGAAGGGCTAGTCCACCAGCGGCTCCAGTGGAAGGATTCCCAGGGGGAGATTCACCATGCCATTGGGTTGCAGAATCGACCGGCTGAATCGGATCGGGATCCGCGAACATCGGATGGCATTCTCGTGTATCTCGGGCAAGTGCGGGCACCGGGATCGCCGCTCGCCGCAGGAGATTGGGTCCGACTGGGGGGACGGGTGACGGAACGATTTGGTCAGACCGAGATCGCGGAAGTCGAGTTTCGAGAGCGGCGGGAAGGGGGGCGATCCCGTCTCAATGAGCTTGAAATCAAAGACGTGAACCCCCCGGCGGATCACGCCGCCGCCGCTGCCTATTGGGAGCGGCTCGAGGGAATGAGAGTCCGCCTCAGGGGGGGCGCCTTGGTGACGGGTGCCACTCAGGTGTATGGGGAAGGGGAGGATGCCCAGATTTGGGTGGTTCCCGAAGGACAGCCTCTCATCGGCCGCTTTCCCGACTTCCATCGTCGTGTCTTTCGTGACGTGCATCCACTGGACGATCATCCCGAACTGGGATTCGACAATGGAAACGGATTCCGCATTCAACTCAATAGTTTCGGGCTCGGCGCTCATTCAGCGGGCCGGCTTCGGTTGCTCCCGCCTCTTCCGGTCGGAGCGGTCTTGGGCCAATCGCTTGATGGCATGGTGCTCTACGGATATCGACAGTATCGGATTGCCGTCGAACAGATGCCGCGGGTTTCTCAAAGGGGGCCGGATCATCGGAAGAACCATGGGCCCGGACCGACGGGATCGAGTTTCCGAATTGCCACCTACAATGTGGAAAACCTCTACGATCATCGAGACGATCCAGGCGACCCTTGCGACGCGCACGGCAATCCGGGGTTGGGGGGGATTCGACCTCCTTTCAATTACCTGCCCTCGGGGGAGGCCGATTATCGAGAACGCCTCGGACGGATTGCAGAAGGCATTTTCAATTCGCTCGGAGCTCCAGGCATCCTCCTCCTTCAGGAAGTGGAAGCGCAGGATCTATCGGGAAAAGGGGGGAATGACATTCTTGATGATCTGGGAGACTCGATTCCATCGAGTGGGGGATGGAGGTATCGGGCCATCGCCCATCCCAAAGGGGCTGACGAGCGGGGAATTACTTGTGGGTTTCTCTATCGAGAGGATCAGTGCGAGTTGATTGATTTACGAACCCTCGATTTGTTCCAAACGATGATGAAGCGAGTGAGTCCGAGATTTCAGATAGAGTTTGGCACGGAGGAATCGAAAGGAGTCGCCTCCATTCAGGGCACCTACCAAGACCCGAACGGTGGATCGTCGTTTGTTTTTAGCCGACCGTGCCAGATCCTCGGCGTTCGCATCAAGGATCGACCGGATCGGCCTCTGTTCCTGCTCAACAATCATTTTTCGAGTCGACCGGATCGCCGGGTCTTGCAACGAAGGGAGCAGGCTCGGGCCAACGCAGCCATCGTCGCGGGTTTGTTGTCGATCGACCCGGAGGCATGGATTGTTGTTGGGGGTGACCTCAACGTCTATCCAAGGCCCGATGATCCGTTCCCGGAAAAACGGTCGGATCAGTTGGCCTCCTTGTATGAGGTTGGCCTGATCAATCTCTACGACAAGCTCTTGGCCGAGGCGCCACAGTCAGCCTATACCTACGTTTATCAGGGTCAGGCTCAAGTCCTGTACCACCTCTTCCTTTCCCCGTCGCTGGCAAGGACCCGGCATTCGGTTTCCGTCGCTCATCTCAATGCCGATTGGCCGGTTTCATCGAACTATCCCTGGAAAGTGAGTGACCACGATCCGGTGCTGGTCGATTTGTGGTGACCGAAGACTCTTCTCAGGTTGGTAGCGATGACAAGAGCCTCGCGAGGGCTTCCCTGAGGGTGGGATGGCGAAAAGGGTAGGCGTGATCGGTCAGTACCTTGGGTTCCGCTCGACAGCTTGATAAGAGTGTTTCCTCTCCCATTTCACCAAAAAGCAGACGAACCGCGAAGGCGGGAAGGGGGAGCAGGGCCGGGCGGTTGAGTTGCCGAGCCAGGGCACGGGTGAATTCTTGGTTGGTCATCGGCTCGGGAGACACCAGGTTCACCGGTCCGCTGATTGCCTGCTGCTGCATCAGGAACTCGACCGCGTGGGGAATCTCATGGGAACCAATCCAGGGCATGTATTGTGAGCCCGAACCGATGCACCCACCGAGCCCGAGGCGAAAGGGGAGAAGCATTTTTTTCAGAGCGCCCTTCCGGGGATCAAGAATGACGCCAAAACGCAGGAGAACCGTTCGGATTCCCGCCTCAGCCGCCCGCATCGCTTCCGTCTCCCAGGCCGAGCAGACGGAGGCGAGGAATCCTTCTCCCGAAGGGTGAGTTTCGTTTCGGCTTCCCTCTGAGGAAGGCCCGTAGAATCCGGTCGCCGAGGCGCAGAGGAACAAGGAGGGGGGACACTTGAGTCGGGAGAGGGCGGAAACGAGTTGCCGCGTGCCGTCCACTCGACTCCCGCGGATGCGCTCTTTCTTTCTTCGGGTCCAGCGGCCGCTGCCGACGTTTTCGCCCGCAAGATGGACGACGACCGAAGCGCCCTCGAGCTGGGCGTGATCGAGCCAACCGGTGCCAACATTCCAGGCAACCGCCTCCCGGAGCGCCTCTGAGTGTTCCACCCGCTGGATGGGGACCACCGGAACGGCCTGAGCCCGCCAGGCATCGACCAGGAGTTGACCAACGAAACCGCTGGCCCCGCTAATGATCCGCTTCATGAACTGGGGGGCGTGATGAGGGTTAGAGTCCCAGATTCTTGATCACCCGAGTGGTGGAGTAGGATTTGTTGAGACAATAAAAGTGAAGGCCGGGAACGCCCGCTTCCAACAGGGCGCGGCATTGTTGGGTCGCGTAGTCGATGCCGTACTCCATGACAGCCTCATCGTCGTCTTTGAGAACTTCCAACTTGGCGGCCATATCCTGGGGGATGGAGGCGCCGCAAAGTTCGGTAAAGCGCCTGATTTGGGCGGTGGAGAGGATGGGGAGAATTCCAGGGCAAATAGGAAGGTCAAGATGGAGCTCGTTCGCAATGTAGTCGCGGAATTCGAAGAAATCGTCATTGTTGAAGAACAGTTGGGTGAGAACGAAATCCGCCCCGGCATCAACTTTTGATTTGAGGTGTTGCCAATCGATGTGCTTTCCACCGCGGCACGCGATGTGTCCTTCCGGAAATCCTGCGACCCCAATTGAGAAGCTGCCGTAGGATCGAATCAGTTCAACCAACTGGTAAGAGTAGGTGAATCCGCCTTCCACCGCTGTGAATTCACTCGTCCCTGAGGGCGGATCTCCTCTGAGGGCGAGGATGTTCTTGATCCCGGCATCGCAGGCCTGGTCGAGGTAAGCCCGGAGGTCGTCAACGGTGGAATCCACACACGTGAGGTGGGACATGGCGGTCAGCCCGTGTGTCTCCTGGATCTCCCTGACGATCTTGAGGGTCTTGCCTTGCGTGCTTCCCCCGGCGCCATAGGTCACGGAACAATAGTCCGGTTTCAAGCCCATCAGGTTGGGGATGGTTTTGTTGAGAAGGCTGGCATCACCTTTTTCCGTCTTGGGAGGAAAGAACTCGATTGAAATGACCGGACGCTTGGCCTGCTCGGCCCGACGGTGAATGTCCCCGATGTAATCCATCTCGCGCCAAACTAGCGCATGGGATGAAGAAGGCAAGTTTGACTGTTTGGATTGGTTGACAAGAGACGCTGGAGCGAAAAAAATGGCTTGAAAGATTGGGTGAACCTGAGTCAACTACGGCGAAAACTATGGCTGAACTCGAAAACAAGTATCCCGAAAACGTTGGTGGCAAGTTTTACGTCGATGATCAGTGCATCGACTGCGACTTGTGCCGGGAGACGGCTCCAGACAATTTCACCCGATCAGAGGAAGGCGGGTATTCCTATGTCAAGGCCCAGCCAGATAATGAGGAGCAGGAAGAACTTTGCAAGGAAGCCATGGAAGGCTGTCCGGTTGAAGCGATTGGAGAGGACGGCGCCTAGGGGGCTCGACACCTGCTCGATCCTATTTTAAACGGTACTCCCTCGCGGGCCTTAGGTTCGCGGGGTTTTTTTTGGCTCCCCCTCAGTGTCCGGCCAGGATCGCTTCGCTCTCACTCGGAAGGAGGGAAAGGGTAAGGCCCTTGTTGGTTTCGCTGAAATAATTGATGGTCCAATCGGTCGGAAAAAGAACCACTCCCTGATCATTCTGGTCCCAGGCGATCCGGCAGCCGGTTGGGAGCTGAATCCGCTCCACGTCATCCTCCCGATACTCGGGCGGCAGCCAACGGACGGCTTCCCAGGGGGCCGATTCAAGGCGCGACTCCGCGTGGTACTCGGTCTCAAGTCGATACTGAACGACCTCGAATTGAAGTTGACCGACGGCAGCCAGGAGGGGGATCCGGACTGCCGAGTCCTTCAACTGAAGAACCTGGATGACGCCCTCCTGAAGCAATTGATCCAGGCCCTGGCGGAATTGCTTGAACTTTGCGGTGTTTGCATTGTGTAGGTAGGCAAACGTTTCGGGAGTGAAGCGGGGGATTTCTGAGAATCGAATGTTTTTATCGGTGGTCAAGGTATCGCCGATTCCGAAATCGTTGAGTCCCACCAAACCGACGATATCGCCGGCAAAGGCTTCGTTGACCGTCTCACGATCGTTTCCGAAGAGCTTATGGGAGGAGGAAAGTCGGACCTTCTTTCCGGTTCGGGGATGGAGCACATTCATGTCTCGCTCGAATTTTCCCGAGCAGATGCGGATGAAGGCGATGCGATCCCGGTGGCGGGGATCCATGTTGGCCTGAATTTTGAAGATGAACGCGGAAAAGGCGTCGCTTTCTGGAGCGACCGTGGTTCCCTCGCTTTTCCGTGGTTGCGGTTGAGGGGAATACTGGAGGAAGCCGTCAAGCAGCAGCTTCACGCCGAAATTGTTCATCGCACTGCCGAAGAAAACCGGGGTGGTCTCGCCGGCCAGCACGGCTTCGGCGGCAAATCCCGCCCCGGCGAGTTCGAGCATTTCGAGTTCCTCGCTGACGGTGTCGAATAGGTCCTCGTCCAGCTGATTCCGGATAAAGGGATCGTTAAAGCCTCCGATGGAGACCGGGGCTCGGTAGACCCCGCCTGCGGTGCGTTCAAAGAGATGAACCTTTGAAGTGAGGCGATCGTAGACCCCTTTGAAATCGGTCCCGGTCCCGATCGGCCAGTTCACCGGGAAGGACTGGATGCCCAGGACCTTTTCCAACTCGTCGAGCAGACCGAGCGGATCCCGGGTGGGTCGGTCGCATTTGTTCATGAAGGTGAAGATGGGGATGCCCCGTTGTCGGCAGACCTCGAAGAGCTTTTTGGTTTGGCTCTCGATTCCCTTGCCCGCATCGATCACCATCACGACCGCATCGACGGCGGTGAGGACTCGATACGTATCCTCGGAAAAATCCTTGTGCCCTGGCGTATCGAGAAGATTGATGGAGAATCCCTCGTACTGGAATTGAAGGACGGTCGAGCTGACCGAGATGCCCCGTTTTCGTTCGAGCTCCATCCAGTCCGACGTGGAGGCTCTTTGGTTCTTCCTCGCTGTGACGGAGCCGGCGAGTTGGACGGCTCCCCCGTAGAGCAACAGCTTTTCCGTCAACGTGGTTTTGCCGGCGTCCGGATGGGAGATGATGGCGAAGGTACGCCGTTGATTGATTTCGTTCAGCAAGCTCACAAAGGGACGGGAACTTAACAATCGCAGGGGATTCGACAAGCCTGAATCCGATTCAGTACCGGACGAGGAAGCAGGGCCGGTCCCGGTCACGGTTGACGCCAGCGGGGTAGGCCAAACCGGGAAAAGAAGGCGCTCCAATGGTTGCCAGCCGTTCTAGGCGCCCGCCGCGATGTGGCCGTTCATTTCGGCCAGATAGGCGGGAATCGTTGTCCAGGGATCCTCGGCCGCCTCGTGCTCGAGAACGACGAATCCTTGGTAGTTCGCCTTTCGGAGAATGGCGAATAGGCGTCCGAGGTCGCTCTTGGTTTTTTGTTTCTGGCCGCGCGGTCGAATCTCGACCTTGAGTTGGACGTTCACCGCATAGGGGGCACAGCGTTCGAGATCGCCGTAGGGGTCGTCGGTATGAAAGTTTCCGGTGTCGAGATTGATGCCGATCCAGGGACTATCGATGGCGCGAACGATCTCGATGAGCGGATCGGCTTCGGCCACAATGCCTCCATGGTTTTCGATGCCCAGGAAGATGCCTCGTTCTGCGGCGTAGTCCCCACATGCCTCCAGTCCGCGGATGCAATTTCGAACGGCTTCCTTATGGCTTAACTCGCCCTTGCTTCCGGCGAAGACTCGAATATGGGGGGCGCCCATGACCTGGGCGTAATCGATCCATCGTTTGACATGGTCCAATTGCTCGGTTCGCTTTGGACCCGGCGCATGAGTGAAGCTGTTTCCCACGGCCGTGCCGCTGATCGCGATGCCGCGGAGATAGGCATGACGCTTGATTTTCAAGAGGAATGCTTCCGAGATCGATTCCGGGAAGTAGTAACCCGTCAGCTCGGTTCCAGCGCAGCCTTGATCGGCACAATAGTCGATGAAATCGAAGAGGGAGATCCGGTCTTTTGCCGCGATTTGCTGACTACGGCGATGGCTCGAATCGATGAAGTGCTCTCGGAAGGAATAAGCAGCGATACTCGTCAGGAGGCGGGGTTTCCCCGGACGCCTGAATGGTTCGACGGCCCGGGAACAAACGGGAGTCAAGGCGGCAAGGGCAGCGAGCGAGCCGCTCTGTTGCAAGAAGTCGCGACGATTCACTAGATGGTTCATAGAATGTCTCCAGTAGACGATCCCGGAGAGACGGCGACAAGTCCAATTTGGGGCTTCCCTTGGAGGCGGGGTTCTCGACCTAGAAGAAGGGTTGGGTCCAGGCGACCTCCATTTCGTTGGGATGGACCGCATTTGCTTTTGGCCGGGTGGAGGTGATTTTGGCTCGGACGTAGATTTCATCGCCTCGAAACCGGTACTCGGGTTGCCGTCCCTCCACCGATAGAAGCACTTCACCCACGTCGTCGCTGTAACGATGCGTCACCCTGAGCTTCTCACCGCTCTTGGCGCGAATCGGCGCATTGGATTGATCGAATCCGTCCCGGGTACCAATGAACTCTGTCCGGTATTCTATTCCTGGTTTGGGAACGATTTGGATCGAGAGGATGCCCGCTTGGTGGCGAATCGAAGCCAGTTCGACCCCGGTTGATGCGTAGAAATCTCCCGCCTCAAGGGCGAGGATCATGGACTCGGCCGTGAGGTGAGGCGCTCGGACCATGACCCAGCCGCGGCCCGGGTTGCTCTTGGCCGGGTCGAGTTGGTGATAGTTGTGCGAATCATCGGTTGCCAGGCCGTAGATGGGTCCCGTGCCGATGATGGCGAGGCGCCAGGTGAGAATGATATCCCAGACTCGTTCGGTGCTGGCATGGATGGCGTCTCCGGGATCGTTCACGGCGGGGTGCCCGTTGTAAACCTCGAAGAACTTCTCGCCGGAAACCTGCATGAGCTCCTCGGCCGTAATGCCCCAGCCGAAATTTGGATGGTTGAGATGAATCATCATCGGTTGACCGGTCTCCTCCCTTTGCTTGGTCACGGCGGCGACGTTCCGTTGAAGCACGTCCAGAACGTTGTCACCACCCTGGGGATCGATGGGGTGGGCGAGATTGCTGAAATTGAGGTGAACGGGAGCGGCCAAGTGGCGGTCGGTGACCTCTTCGCTGGGGATCAATATGAATTGATCGCGACGTTCAAAGAGCGTCCTGAATTCGGCGAATGGCTTCAGACGGACTTGCTTTTTTCCTTCCGATTCCCTGGTCTCGACCCAGTCAGGGCCGAACGTCGTGAGATAACGGTCGAAGGCGGTCCGACCGCCGCTGTTGGTGTCGATCTCGACCCAACGGGTTCCTGACTGGAAGAGGTTGTGATCGGAAAGGGCGAGAAAATGATAGCCGTTCTCCCGATACCAGCGGGCAATCATCTCGGGATAGTCATTGCCATCACTCCAGAGACTATGGGTATGCAGATTACCACGCCACCAGCGTACCTCGGCACCCTGCAGGGTGAGGGTCTGAATGATGAGGCAAAGGCCGAGAGCTCGGAAGAGTGTATTCATGGGCATGGTAAGAGTTCCGTGAGTTCCGTGAGCTCCATGATGGTGGCATACGGCGTGACCCCCTGACAACGGAGATCGTCGTCTCGTTTTCGTGCCGATCTTGCATCGCCGGCATACCACACTCCCCGGAAGCCGGCCTCGGTGGCTGCCCAGACGTCCTTGAGCATGTCATTCCCCACATAGAGCACTTCACCGCGATGGATCTGATACCGGTCTTCGAGACGAAGCGCTAGTTTTTCGTAGAGTAAGGGATCGGGCTTTCCTCGTCCTTCTTGGTAAGACCAGATTTGGAGCAAGGGATCGAAGCCCGCGGACTCCAGCGGTTGCTCGAGAAAGGCCTCCAACATGATCGGCGTGTAGAATTGGGCGTTGGAGACAATGCCGAGGCGACAACCAGCCTCTCGGCAAATCGTGAGAATCTCGGGAAAACCGAGGTTTGGCCAAACCGGATTGACGGAGAGTTCATACTCCACCGCCAACGAGGCGATCCTTTGAGATTGCCAGTCGAGGGGGAGCGGTGGGTTCGACCAGCGAGCCATCAGAGTGGACCAGATTTCGCGAATCTCGACCTCCGGGTAGGGGATGCCATGGCCTTTGGCGCGCTGGTGGTTCCGTTTGATTTCTTCTTGGAGCTCAGCAGCCAAGTCCTGGGGATGGTGACGAAGCGATACCCCCGATTTCTCAACCAGTTCGCGGATGAGGCCGTCCTGGTCGGGGCACTGGTCGAGGCTGATGTCACCGACTCCCGAACGAATGAGTGTTCCGTAAACATCGAACACCACCGCTCGAATGGGATGGCGAACGGAGGCCAAGGTCTTTGAGTATGGCGTTGGGACCTGGGGAAGAGGCTGGGTTCTCTCCCGGAATATGCGAGTAAGGGCGTTGCGCTGCTCCGATCGCATCAAGGGCAGGGAGTATGGCAAAGTGGCCGGGAGAGTAAACGCTGGAACGTTCACAAGAATGGATCAGGCGTTAGAATTGGATCGGTTGACGGCGGAGAGGAATGAAGGGATGATTTGAGGGGTGATGGACGGGAACGAAACTCAGGAAAACCAGGAATTGCCGCCCCGGCGCGATTTCCTCAAACGGGTATTGGCGGCAGCCGGAGCCGGGGCCGTTTTGGATGAAAGCGTTCTGGGGCAGGTCGGCACTAAACCCTTTGTGGTTCCCAGCAGCAATTCAACGATTCGAATTCAGACGGAATCGGATATTGGCACCCTTTGGCCGTTTGTCGAAAAACTGTCGACTCGAGCCTATCATCCGCTCGCCTACACCCAACCTCGTTTTGGCCGATTGGATCAGTGGAAGCAAATCGTTCGCGCCAAGGTTTCGGATCTGCTCCACTATTCCCCGCCCAGGTGGCCGACCAAGGGCCGGACTTTAGAAAAGGTGGATCGAGGGGACTATGTGCTGGAGCGGGTCCAGTTTAATACCTCTCCCCATTTTCGCGTCCCGGGGATCGTGCTTGTGCCAAAGGATGCGCCGCGCCGTGAGACCCCGGCGGTGATTGCGCTTCATGATCACTCCGGCTTCTATCTTTGGGGCAAAGAGAAGCTGGTGGAGGACGAAAACGAGAATTCCGTCTTACGGGAATTCAAGCAACGCTATTACGCGGGCCACAGCGTGGCGACCGATCTCGTCCGGCAGGGGTTTCTCGTGGTCGTGATCGATCTCATGTACTTCGGGGAGCGACGGATGATCCTGGATGATGATCCCGATGATTGGAGGGAGCGTGGCAACGATCTTCCGGTGGGGCGCGTCAGTGCCTACAACGTCAGGTGTTCACAGTATGAAGCGTTGGTGAGCCGAACCCTGATGTCGGCGGGACTAACGTGGCCGGGATTGATTTTCTGGGATGATAGCCGGACGGTTGATTATCTTTTGACTCGACCTGAGGTGGACCGGAGCCGCATTGGGGCCATCGGGTTTTCCCTAGGGGGGATTCGGGCGGGTTATCTGGGGGCCTTGGATGATCGAGTGAAGGCAGTGGTTTGTGGGGGCTGGATGACATCCATGCCCTATCAACTCAAATCCGACATCAAGTTCTCGGTGGGCTACACCATGCTTGTTCCGGGCCTGCACCGCTATCTCGATTACCCGGATGTGTTGGCCCTGAACGCGCCCAAGCCCTTGTTGGTCATGAGTGGAAAACAAGACGGCCTGTTCAACAGCGAGGGCGTGTCGGAGGGCTATCAAAAACTCAAGAAATCATACGAGAAAGCGGGCTTTGCAGACCAACTGCTTCTTCGGGAATTCGAGGCGGGCCATGTCTTGAGCGAGGCGATGCAAAGCACCGCCAAACGGTTTCTCGGTGATGTCCTCTAGGCCGGGCCGGTTACCAGCCCAGCGAGTCGCGGAGGTAACGGAGGGTCGTGGGTAGGATGGCCCAGAAACAAATGAGGATGACGACGCTGAGGCCGACGAAGAGGGTAAAAATCAGAACCCCCTCTCGCATGGGCTGATAGTCCCGACCCGAGCGGCGCCGCTTCTTCCGGCGTTCCCGGCGTTCCCGGCGCTTTCGGCGATGGCTTTGTTTTCCCCCCTCCTCGTGCATGACTTGATCAAGATGGCCGGGAGCCTAGCGCATCAATCAGAAACAATCACTGATTAATCGATGGGAACCCTGGTCGTGATTTTTCTCAAGCTGTTTCGCTGGAGACCGCGATAAGACGTTCTCAGGCACCCAGAACCCACATCAGAAAGGGATGGACGAACCACCAGACCAGGAAGAGGAGCAGAAGGGGACTCAGGTCGAGGCCCGCGGGGGCCCGGGGAGAGAGCTTAATGGGTTTAATGAAGCGACGAACGGGTTGGAGAAAAATCTCGTAGAACCGGTTCAGTTGTCGGCGAAAACCTGAAGGCGGTCGGGAGAGAATCCAGTCCAGGACAATGGAGAGAAAGAGCCCTAGGGCAAAGAGTCGGAGCAAGAGATCGATGAATCCTCGGATGCCCTCCATTCCAATCCTCGCTTTTTGCTTCCTTAGCCTCTTTTCGAGTCTTTCTTTGGCGGACCTTGCAGGCTCGCCTGGGCCGCCACCCCGAGGATGACAAGGACTCCGGCCATCAGCAACCGGGGTTCCCTGCTCACGGGAATCTCGGCAACGATCACATAAGCTCCCAGGAACGACGACAACAAAATTAAGGCCCAGTCGAACCAAATGATCACCAGCCAAAACCCGAGAAGGCTCCCGAGAATGAGCGCGACGGGGGGCCAAGGATTCTCAAGGAGGGGATGGGTGATCGCGAAGGCGAGGCCCCCGCCGACGATCAGACCAGCGAGGCGAAGGGCCAGCTTCTGAAGAAAAATGCCCAAGACAGAGGCTACCAGCCCAACCAAAACCGGGGCGATCAACATCAGCCATCGGGGTTCACCGGAAAAAACGAGTTCTCCGAGCAGGAAGCCGCCGATAAATCCGGTGGCACCGAGGACGAACCAGTAGAGTTTGCGGCCGAACAGGAGAAGGATTGCCGCCCCCAGGACGATGAGAATCGACTCCAGGTCGCTGGGATCGCCAACCACCTTCGACAGTTCTTCGATGGCCTTTCGGAGGGTTTTAATCAAGGGTTGCATGTGATTTCCTGTCCCTGTTCCTGGAGCGTTGGATGGAGGACGTTTTTTTCACAGCGCCTCAGTTTCCCAGAATCGTCACGACGACCTCCCGATGTGGCGGACGCGTATCAAAGTCCAACAGGATCACCTGTTGCCACCTCCCCAGGGGAAGCCGGCTCTTGACGACCGGCAAGGCCAGGGAGGGGCCGGTGAAGGTGGCGCGGACGTGACTGTGTCCGTTGTCATCAGGCCAGTTGGCCTCATGTTGGTATCGACCCTCGGCGGGAGCCAAGCGCTCCATGGCCACAGCCAGATCGGTTTCGACGAGTCCCGGATCAAACTCGACGGTGGAAAGGGCTCCCGTTGATCCCACGATCATGGCCGTGAGCTGGCCGATGGCAATCTGGCTGTCATGGACCATGGTCTGGAGTTCCCCGGTGAGATCGAGAATGTGGCAATTCCCCTGTGTCGAACGTCCGATCACGCCGGAGTAGGTTTTCATTGGTTGAGGCTAGCAGGTTCCCAGAATCGGGCCAATCCCGGGAACACCTCCGAGGTTGTTTTCGTTTTGGTGGCACCCTAGAGTGATGGGTCGACGGTCTAGCTTGGCCTTCGAACGAAGGCCAATGCGGAGGGCTGCCATCCGGGGGCGAGATGCGATCGAAATCGAAACGGACTATCAAATCGATGCTTTTTCGGGTGGTCTCGATCGGCCTGGGGTTATTGGCGATCGTCGTTTTGGAGGGCGTCCTGCGCATCTTCGGTCCTGGTGGGGGAGGCGTTGCCGAAGATCCGTTTGTCGGTTTCTCCGCTATGAGGCCCTTGTTTGAACTCAACGAGGCCGGGGACGAGTTTGAGACGGCGCTGAGTCGAACCAATTATTTTGTTCGCGATCGGTTTCCCCGTCGTCGATCGGAAAGCACATTCCGGGGCTTCGTCCTCGGGGGCTCAACGGTTCAGGGTCGACCTTACGCCATTGAGACGGCCTTTCCGAAATGGCTCGAGCTATCGCTTGCCGCTCGGGATTCCTCAAGGAAATGGGAGATGGTCAACTGTGGGGGGATTTCCTATGCCAGCTACCGGTTGGTTCCGATATTGGAGGAATGTCTCGCTCGCTATCAACCTGATGCTATCGTTCTATGCACAGGCCAGAATGAGTTTCTCGAAGATATTGTCTACCAGGAGTTCAACCAGCCACCCTCTTGGGTGCGTGGGTTGCAAGGCCGGTTTTCCACATGGAATCTCTATCGCCTCATGGCGGCCGGTGGGCGTTGGGTTCAGACGGGGCTCTCCCCGCGATCGACGAGCGAATTGAATGAGGTTCGACCCATCCTTCCGGAGGAGGTGGATGCCTTTCTCGATTACCGGAATGGACTTGAAGCTTATCGTTGGGATCCGGTCTGGCGGGAGGGCGTGGCTCGGCATTTCGAGCACAATATTATACGAATGGTGGAGATGTGTCGGGCCGCCGGTGTCCCGATTGTTTTGCTGGCTCCCCCCGTTAACTTGCGAAGCACACCACCCTTCAAGTCCGAGCACCAAAAGGGCCTCTCGCATGAGGCCTTGAGTGAATGGCAGCGGTTGGTGGGGTTGGCTCGAAGTCAATATGGAAAGGCTCCCCGGGTTGCCATTGATTTGTTGAAGCAGGCTATCGCGATCGACCCTCAGTATGCGGATACTCATTTCGCATTGGGGGCCATGTTGGAGGGGAATGGGCGGCGTCGAGAGGCTCGGGCCGCCTTTATTCGCGCCAAGGAACTTGATGTCTGTCCAATCCGAATGCTCGAGACCGAGCGAAGGACCCTCTCCCGGGTTGCCGCGCGGTTTGAGGTGCCCTATGTCGACCTGCATGCCTTGCTGGAGGAGGCGAGCGACTTCCTCAGCCTGGGGAGTGACATGCTGGTCGATCACGTTCATCCGACGATTGTTGGGCACCAACTCATTGCCGAGCAATTGGCACAGATCTTCCTGGAATCGGGATGGGCCAGTGAGTTGAATCCCGACTCGGCCGAACGACAGAGGGAGGCGTTTGAAACCCAGATGGAGTCGCTCGGGCCGGCCTATTTCGTTCACGGAAAACAGCGATTGGATAACCTGACCCTTTGGACCCAGGGAAGAACGGAGGGCCTTCCCCTTGAGCTGAAACCAAGTCCCCCAAACCCCTAGCGGCCAGCGATCCGCGGCTTGGGTCAAGGCCGAGGGATGCGCTATTCGTGTCGGAGCGCTTCGATGGGGTCGAGCTTCGCGGCAGCGGAGGCAGGATAAATGCCGAAGGCGATCCCGATCGCACCAGAAATGCCGAAGGCGAGGAAGACCGACCAAAAGGTCACGATCGTGATCATGTCGGTGAGGTTGGAGACGATGAACGGGGTGGCCACCCCCACCAAAACCCCGACCAGACCGCCTCCAATCGAGAGAACTACCGTTTCGACAAGGAATTGAGTGGTGATGTCCCTCTTCTTGGCACCGAGGGCCCGGCGAACGCCGATTTCCCGGGTTCGTTCGGTGACGGTTGCCAGCATGATATTCATGATGCCAATGCCTCCCACCAAGAGGGAGATGGCCGCGATGGAACCGAGGACGATGTTGAAGATCCGCTTCGTTTGCTCGGCCTGTCGAAGAAGCTGCAGGGGAACGATGATTTCATAGTCGTTCTGGTCGTGGAACCGGTTGAGAAGCGTCTTGATTTGGGCATCCGCAATTTCGACGGCCTCCGTATCCTTCATCTGAACGGTGATCTGGTGCAGTTCGACTCGTTCGGCCTCCACTCCGAACCCACTGGTCACCCGTTTGAGGATTAATTCCCCGATCCGTGATCGGCTGGTGGACATCGGAATGTAGATGTTATTGTCGAGGGGCTCACCCTCCATTTCCCCCGCTTGGGACCGTTGGTCAGTCGTGGACTGTTCCTGAACCAGGCCCACGACTCGGTAGTAGACGCCATCCACCTTCACGGCCTGAGTCAGCGGGTCCTGATAGGGGAAGAGTCGGTTGGCGAGTCCGGTGGTGATGGCGCAGACGTTTTGTTGGTGAAGCTCATCGGTATCGCAGATGAAGCGACCTCTCACCACATCGACTCCGGCGATCTCGGGATAGATGGGGGTCGTGCCGATGATCTGGCAAGGGAGGTAGTTCTCGTTGAATCGAACATTCTCTCGAATAATCCGCATGGGGAGGACCCGATGGACCCCTGGAATCGTGGAATAGATTCGAGCTCCATCGTCGTAAGTGAGTCCGTAGTTCAATTCACGGCCGCGGGTTCCGCCGGCTTCTTTGGTATCTTCCGGCGGCTTGAGGCTTCGGATGATGATGTTGTTGCTTCCGAGATTCTTGATGGCTTCTTGGGCCTCGTAGGAGGCACCTTCGCCGATCGCGAGCATGGCGATCACTGAGCAGACGCCGAAGATGATTCCCAGCATGGTCAAGCCGGAGCGGAGCTTGTGGAGGAGAAGACTCTTGATCCCAAGCTTGATTGTGCTAACCAACTGACTGGCGCGCATTGCCATGATAACGGGGTCGTGTCCTAGTTGGTTTCGGGACGATTGACCACCTCGCGATCGATGAGGCCGTCCTTCATATGAAGCACCCGGTGGGCCCGTTCTGCGACGTAGTCGTCGTGGGTGACCAAAACGATGGTCTTCCCATCGGCATTCAAGCGGTCGATCATGTCCAGAACCTCAAGCCCGGTCGCCGAGTCCAAGTTCCCGGTGGGTTCGTCAGCCAGAATCATCAGCGGATCATTCACCAGGGAACGGGCGATGGCAACGCGCTGCTGCTGTCCCCCTGAGAG
>MDTE01004875.1_pt1 | contig 22504 bp, 21 predicted proteins | sample 811231 | NCBI WGS metagenome assembly MDTE01 (sample SAMN05326651, study PRJNA326480) | marine metagenome | isolation source: seawater | place: Indian Ocean: Red Sea | collected 2010 | reverse complement strand
TACAATAATCAAAGAGTTTATTACATCTTACACTTACATTTAAAAGTCTGTTAAATTTTTTTTTATTTAAAATTTTATACATGTCTTTTTTATGCTTTAGGGAACTATCTAATTTTAAATTTCTTACAAAATAAGTAACTTTTGAATGACTAATTTTTTTATTGTCAAATATTCTTCCAGTAAAGATTTTTTTATATCTGTACTCAACTTTAAAATTTTCCTCAATATAATGTAAAAAAGTTGCACCATACTCAAAATTTCTTCCAATGACGATTATAAGGCCATTTTTTTTATGAAATTTTGCAAATATAGATTTTGGTCCAAAACAACTTTTATTATCGCTATTTTTGAAAAAATTTGACAATTTTCCAGATATACTAAAACTAAATATAGGATGTTTGGTTCTTAAAATATTTTTTCTTTTTCTAAAAATCTCACTAAATAAACCTACTTCACTTTTAGTTTTTTGAACATCAAATATTTTTTTCCTACAAAAAGAGTAAGTGAAAGATGGTACCAAAATTGTTCCATTTCTACCAATATATCGTCTTAACTCATCAAAGAAAAAATTAATTGGATCTTTATTTCTGAAATTTGCAGTGATGCTTGCATCTCCATGCAGCATTATATTATCACCTTTTTTTATTTTTAAATCTCTGAAAAATTTATGAAGTTTTTTTCTATTCAATTATTAATTAAGTGTTTTTTTATATCACTGATTGATTTAATTTCATTGAAAACTTTTGCAGAAAATTTTTTTTTAAAAATCTTTTCAATTTCAAGAATTAAATAGTAATTACCTAATGAGTCCCATTCTTTTAGATCTCCTATTTTGAGCTTTTGGAAATTTTTGGGTATTTTACTATTACGAAATGTTTTTTTTAACGCTTTTAAAATTTTACTATTCATAAATTTCTAAGTTTTCAACTTTCAAGTTCAAAGATCTTTTGTATTCATGATGTTGATTTTTATTTGAAATTGTTTTTTCTAACTTAAATTTATTCTTTTTTATAAAATCTAAAGCTAGTGTATTTTTTGGTCCTTTTGTATAGGAAATATTAATGTTTTTACATTTGTTTTTCTTTCCTATTTTAATAATATAATCCAAAATCCAATTTTCTAGATATCTACCTAGTATTCTACAACTTAACAGGAGGAGAGATATTCTTATAGTTTTATCTTTTTTTCCAAAATTATATTGGATTAAGCCGATTATTCCATGATCTCCGTACAAATCATTAAGTGTGATAAGTTTAATATAGTTTTTCTCTTTAATCTTTTTGATCTCTGACTGAGAGTACCTTTTAAGAGTAGTATTAAACTGGTTAGTTTTTTCACAAAGCTGTTGTGCGCGAGAAATATTATTTTTATCTATTTCAATTATTTTAGGCTTTAATTTTATGCTTTTTAAATATTCTAACTCATTTTTTGACACTTGTTTATCAGATATAAATTCAGCTCTTTGGCGATATTGTTTAGTTTTATTTTTATCCTCTTTAGTAACATCAAATTTAGTCAAACTTGTTAATTCAAGAAGTTGAGTGTCCCAATCACTAACATTTGGTGAAGGTTCAATAACTTCGACTTCTTTTAAATTATTTTTAATTTTTTTTCTCTCGATTGGATTATCATCCCAAACCAAAAAGCTTTCTAAACCAAGATCTAATTCTTTTGATATTTCAATAATATTTTTAGATTTATCTTTCCAATTTACTTTGAAATTTACTATATCATTTTCTCTCAAGACCATTTGTCTGTGAGATTTAAAAACATTTTTAACATCCTTTTCATCATTTTTACTTATAATTGCTAATAATATTCCCTCTTCCTTTTTCTTTTTTATCGCCATTTGAAAGTTTTTAAATGAATTACCAACCCCATCATATCCTAATTTAATATTTTCAACTCCATCCTCACCAAGAACTCCACCCCATAGCGTATTATCGCAATCTAAAAGTAAAACCTTTTTATTAACATTAAAAATTCTATTAATAAATTTTAATAAATTGTTAGACAAAGTTTCGACTCCAAATATTGATAGCCTTGATCTGAACAATTCATAGTTTCTTTGTTCAAAAATTTTTTTATACCCCTCAAAGCTAAATATTTTATCAAGATCAAGTAAAAATATATTTTGTTTGCCTCTACTCATTTTTTTAAATTCTTTTAAAAAAAAATCTTTTAAATTGTCAATTCTGTTATTACCTTTTGATAAATCTACGATATTGATGAATTGGTAGGAAGATAAACAAATTATACACTTTTTATCCGATCGGAGATTTGATGTAAGCGCTTTGACTATTTTTTTGAGTCTATTAGCATTTTTTGAAAAATCTTTTTTAGAATTTGTATAATAATTTACGATATCGTTTAAAAATATGATTTTGATTTCTAAATCTTGACTTTTTTTAAAATTATTTGAAAACAAATTTCCGTATTCAGAAAATTTAATTTTGTATTTTTCCTTTAAACTAGACCAAGAACTATTATCTGGCATTATAAACGATGTGGAACTTATTAGAATATTCATGTCTGTATCAAATTTTAATGAGATTATAATTTTTGCAAGTTTTAAAAATTTTTTTGGTATCTGATAATTTTAAATTTATATTTTTTGCAATTAACTCTAGATCATTTTTACCATCACAATATTGTAAAAAATTTAAAATATTTCTTGAATTTACCACTTTATTTTTTTTGATTAATTTTGAAAGATTTTTTTTGCTAGATAATTGCGGTTCACACTTATTGTTAGAAATCGGAATTATTGAATTCTGTAAAGTGATTATTATTTTTTTTGCTACTTTGAAGCTTCCTTTTAAACCTTTTAGAGTTACGACTTTAAAATCGTCTTTGGATGTATGATATTCTGGATATGTCCCATATTTTGATCTAAATATTGAAGCTATTGGCAAATCAATATGTGGTGAATTATATTGCCTTTCATCTGAACCACGTTCTAAAAAATTATATTTTTTAAACTTTAAATTAAGTTTTTTATAAGTTTTAACTATAATTCTATCTATAAGTTGGTCTTGATATTTTGTTAATAAACATGAATACTGTCTCTCATCCCCAACACAAGTGAGTTGTAAACCAGCTACAACATATTTTTTTAAATAATTAATATTTTTCTGAAGATAGCAAACTGATCCTATTGTCTCTGGTACAAAAATAAATCGTAAACCTTTATCTAATTTTTGTTTTTTGAAAAAATTAATAAGAGACATACTAATTATTGGGCCTGAAAGTTCATTATTCGCCATCGAAGGATGACAAATATAAGTTGAGATGAGTATTTCTTGTTTAGATCTCCCGGGAAGAAAAAGCTCTGCATAATTTAAGTATCCGTTTTTATCTAGCTTACTATCAATTTTTATTTTAAATTTATCCAAATCTTTATATTTTGAGTTAATTTCATTTCTTTGTTTTTTGGTAATACAAAAACCCCAATCTCTCACATAATATGAAGTTTTATATGGGATAGCATCACGATTTTTTAAGTCATAATGTAATTTTAAAAGGAGATTTTTTTTATTAACCTCTCTATCTTGAGGCGTCGAATAATTGATTAAGTGTAAATTGTTTTTATCAAAATCAATTATCTTTTTACCAAACTTATCCATAACATAAGCCTTTCTTACATGCCACTCAGGAGGAATTTTCCAATCAAAAACTTTTGTTCCAGATTTAATTCTTTTAATTCTAAGCTTAGGGAAATGTTTTTTCATAACTTTAAAAGTTTTCCTAACACCTTCACCTGTAATACTTCTACACAAATAAAAAAGATCTTTTTTTGCAATATTTAAATATTTGTTCAACTTGTCCATAATTAACGTGAGTTATCCTGTAATTTTTTTCTAGCCATACTCAAAGTTTTTTTTGTTCCAACATCCAACCAATTTTCAAAGACATAAAATGCTTTTACTTTATATTTTTTTAAAATTAATTTTGAAATTAAATCTGGCATATCAAGAAATGTATTTTTTTTTATTGTCTTTATCAGATTTTTATTGATCAAATATATTCCTGCTGACAAAAGGTGTTCTATGTTAGGTTTTTCTTTTATATCTCTTATATTTTGATTTTTATCTACATCTAATTTTGAAAACCTAAAAACTTGACTTTCTTTTTTTACGCAAACTGTCATATCTGATTTTGATATTTTATGATAATTTAGTAACTCATTGAAATTCAAATTTGTGATTAAATCCCCATTTAAAACTAGTATCGGATGTGAAATTGTTTTTAAATTAAGCAAAGAAAGTGGCCCCGCAGTACCAAGAAATTTTTTTTCTTTTATAATTTTTATGTTAAAAGTTTTGTAATTTTTTTTAAAATATTTTTCAAAATTTTTAGAAAGGTAGTTAACTGAAATATGAAATCTTTTAAAGCCTTGATTTTTTAAGTTTTGTAAAAGTAACCCGAGAATAGAATTTTTATGATCTAATTTTACAAGAGGCTTAGGTATTTTTTTTGTTAAAGGTCTAAGTCTTTTTCCCTTTCCTCCAGCCATAATGAAAACAGGGTTTTGTAAAGTTTTTTTTGTTTCAAGATAATGACTTATCTTTAAAAATTTCTTATTTTTATCAACTATTGGTAAAAACTGTTTTTGAAACTTGTCATAGGATTTACCGCCCTCTACTACAAAATTGGGATTTTTATTGTAAACTTTTTTAATATTATCATTTATGTTTATGTTCTTAAGCAAACCTCTTCTTATATCGCCATCAGTAATTGTTCCTAACAATTTTTTTTCTTTATTTACGACAGCTAAAGTTTTTATCTTCGATTTTTGTAATAATATTAAAGCCCTTTTGATTTTAGTATTTATATAAATAACGTTCGATTGCATGGTATTTAAAAATCACCTAATTTTAATAAATAACCTTTTTTAAGATTTTTTTTTGCTTTCTTTCCAACTATTTTTTTTAAGAATTGTGGTCTAAGACCTGTGCCTGGCCTTCTTAGATCTAAATGAGAATTAAGTATTTTTTTTCCTTTCTCAATATTGCTAATTAAAACAATACTTCTTCTCATTATTTTAGATTGCTTTAACTCCCTAGGCGAAATTTTCCTCTCATATGAACCTAAAGTTGTCAAAATTCTTTTTGAATTTTCCACAATTTCTCTCATCTCGCTAGGGTTAGCAGAGATAGAATGATCCCAGCCAGACAATTTTTTTGAGGTAGTGAAATGTTTTTCAATCACTGTAGCCCCTAACGATACTGAAACGATTGCTGCTGTTGTGCCTATAGTATGATCAGAAAAACCAACATCAAATTTAAATTTATTTTTTATCATGGGAATATTTCTGAGATTCAAAGACTTATTATCTGCAGGGTAAACACTTACACAGTGTAAAATAGTAATATTTTTTTTTCTTCTTTTTTTAATAAATCTTAATCCAAACTCTAGTTCTTTATTTGATGCAAAACCCGTCGATATAATTAATGGTAGCTTAGTTTTACAGGTATCTTGTATTAAATCATAATTATCGAAATCCATAGAAGCAATTTTTATAAAATCACACTTTATTTTTATTGCTTCTGAAAGTTGTGATTTATTAAATATAGCAGTGCCAAATTTTATATCATTTTTTTTGGCAAATTTTCTCAAAATTCTTAATTTTTCAAAATTAAGTTTATATTTTAAGTATTCTTTTAATATTTTTTTATTTTTATTATAAACAAAATCAGAATTTAAAGTTTCATCCCAAGATTGAAATTTTACTGCATCACAACCACATTTCTTTGCAGAATAAATCATTTTCTTAGCAAGATTTAAATCCCCATTATGGTTTGCTCCAATTTCAGCTACTATAAATATTTTTTTACCTAACATGGGCCCACCAAAAATTTTTGATATTTTTTTTATCCCTTAAAAAGGTTTTAAAATAGTATTTATCTTTTTTAATTTTTTCTAGCTTTTCTTTTAAAATTAAAATCTTTTTTTTATTATCTAATTTTAAAGAATTAAAATATTTATAGTGATTAATTTTCGTATTAAAATCATTGATAATACTTTTCTTTGAGAAGTCACTCACGCCAGAAGTATTATTATTATATTGTCTATAGTATGTGAAAGTTTCATTTGTAAAAATACCTCTATTTCTATTCATTAGCAGTAAGGTTGCCATACACCAGTCAAAGGCAATCAGTTTAGGATTCATTTTTCTGATAATCTTTTTCAAAGAGGTTGTTTTGACTGCAGTATTTGAGCATCCAACAAAATTTTGGTCTTTAATATCTTTTAATCTAATTTTCTTTTTATTTTTTAAACTTCTTAATAACTTAAATTTTTTTTTAATTTTTTTTCCAAAAATAATTAATTCGTTTACAACAAAATCATAGTTTTTAAAAAGGTGTATTGTTTTTTGCAATCTTTTATGGTCAAATTTATCATCTCCATCTGCAAAATATAGGATTTGAAAATCTTTTTTTAGAATTTTTTTTATCGCTTTTAATCTTGCTTTTTGCCAAGTGTCGTTTACAGAAAAAAGTTCAAATTCAACTTTAATTTTATTTTTTTTTTTATCACTTAATTTGCATCCATTAAGACATATAAATAATTTAAAATTTTTTAGAGTCTGAGAATTAATAGAATCTATAAAATCATTAAAATACTTCATTATAGATGGATAAAAAGTTGTATAGATTACAGTTTTCATCTTGAAAGCTTTCTTGCTAATTCAAAATCTTCTTTATTGTCAATATCAAAAGAATATTTTTTATTCATTTCATAACAGTATGTTTTTTCTGTCATAAATGTTTTTAATTTTTTTAATTTTAAATAATTAAAAATGTATAAATTTCCATTTGGCTGAAAGCAGTTTTGTAATTTCTGTCTATTCTTAATACTCCAGTTTACACCTTGAATTTTCTTCATAAAATTTTTTTTATCTTTTTTAAAAGTAAATTCAATTGGTCTAGTTCTTTCTACAGATATAAGGAAATTTAATTTCTTTTTTTTAAATAATTTGATAGCTTTATCTATATGGTTGATGTTTCTAAAAGGGGCTGTAGGTAAAAAAACACAAAAAGAGGTTTTTTTATTAATATTTTTTTCATATTTTTCTAAGCAATATAAATAAACATCTAAAGCGCTTGTGTTATCTTTCGCAAGTCTTGATGGCCTTTTATTTATCATTATTTTTTTTGATTTAATTGAATTATTAATTAAATAATTATCGTCAGTTGTTAATATAATATTCTTTATTTCTCTCGATTTTAAAGCTGAGCTTAAAGCATTATTGACTAATGATATATTGTTAATTTTTCTTCGATTTTTGAATTTTAGGCCCTTGGAATTTTTTCTAGCCGGTATAATACACATCATATTATTTTTTTTTTATTATAAAGTTTCCTATCACCAGCGTGTCCATACCGCATGTGTAAAAAGACTTAATTGCGTCCTGTGGTGTCATCACGATCGGTTCATTATTTAGATTAAAAGAAGTATTTAACAGGACAGGTATTCCTGTTATGTTTTTAAATTCAGAGATTAGTTGATAGAATTTAGAATTTATTGATTTATTTACTGTTTGTATTCTTCCAGTGTTATCTACATGAACCACCGCAGGTATTTTTTTTGTCCAATTATTCCTAATTTTATAAACTCTTTCCATGTAATTTACCTCTCTTCTATTCGGTATCTTAAAAATTTTGTATTTATATTCATCTAGAACAGCGGGGGCGAAAGGTCTAAAATTTTCTCTAAATTTAATTGCTTTATTAACAAGATCTTTGTTATTTTTTTTTCTTGGATCTGCCAATATGGATCTATTCCCTAATGCGCGAGGGCCAAACTCCATTTTTCCTTGAAACCATCCTACAATTTTACCCTTTGCTAATTCTTTTGCGGTTTCTAAATAGATGTTTTTTGAATTTTCATATTTAATTTTAAAGTTATTGAGGGTATTTTTAATTTCTTTTTCACTAAATTCTGGTCCAAAAAAATTTGATTTAACCTCTTTAACTATTCTTTTAGATTTTTTCGAAAATCTATAATATGCTAATAGTCCAGCCCCAATGGCTACACCTGAGTCATCTGGTGCATAAGATATATGACTATCTTTATAAATATTGCTTTTGTCAAACTCACCATTGAAAACACTGTTCATCATTGAACCTCCTGATAAAATAATTTTATTATTTTTACTATTTTTCTTCATTATCCTTATTAAATGTAGAATAGTGCTACTAAATTTTCTTTGAAGCGCACCAGCAATTTCATAATGGCGTTTTGATAATTTGATATCTTTTTTTCTACTAGGGCCAAATGCTTCAGCAAATTTTTTTGAAAACATATATTTTTTCTTGTCAAAAAGATAATAATCAAAGTAAGAAAGGTCTAATTCAAAACCTGCGCTTGTTTTGAAACATAACTTATTAAATATTTTATCAAATTTATTTATTTTTTTTGAATATGATGAAAGAGCCATAACTTTCCACTCATCAGAGTTTGGTTTAAAGCCTAAAAATTCTGTGACCGAGCCGTACAATAGGCCCAATGAGTGAGGAAAATCTATACTTTTTAGTTTTTTAATTTTTTTACCTGATCCTTTAAAGAATCCACAAGTTTCATCCTCTCCTCTACCATCAACAGTAATTATATCAGCGTTATTAAATGGGGATTGAAAAAAAGAAAAAGCTGCATGACACTCATGATGATTCAAAAAAATGATTTTAGTTTTACCCCAAGAAATTTGAAAATCGTCTGGTGAATTACTATTCATCGCTTTCATAATATAAGAGGGAATACTTGTTGGCATTTCCCCTCTCCATCTTAAATTTTCAATCCATCTTAAGGAAGCATCGTTTAAATGCTTCGCTGGATTCCAGGGAACAACTATTAAATCTAAATCTTTCCAATCTAAACTATTCTTTTTAAGACACCACTCTATTGATCTCAAAGGAAAAGCAGTACTATTTTTTTGCCTATTAAACCTTTCTTCAGTAGAGGCTGAAATTACTTTTCCGTTTACTATTAGTGCGCTAGAGGAAATTGTTAAATAGGGATATATTGAGAGTATTTTCATATTGTTAAATCCAGTTTGGTTCTCCAGTTTGTATACATTTAATTTTTGTTTTTGATAATCTATTTTTATGATTAGAAAAAAAGTTGGTATTGTCTAGAATAAACTTCAAATTTCTATTTTTAAGTAATTTAGGTATTTTTAAATCATTTTTGAATTTTTTATGTAATACCATCAGAATTATACAATCGTAATTTGAAAAGCTACTTTTGAAAACATGATTTTTACCTACAATTTTGTCTAATTCTTTTTTTTTGTATAAAGGGTCATAGATTTTAAATTTCTGATTTTTTTTCTTAAATATTTTAATTAATTCTAAAGATGGAGATAGTACATGAACTTTTAGATCGGCTTTATAAGTAAGACCCATAATTAGGATATTTTTGAATCTTTTTTTTAAAATCTTTTTAGCAATTATTTTGTTTATATTTCTATCTAATTTAATTGAAGAATTTAAAATTTTTAGTTTTCTTTTATTTTTTGCTCCTTGTTTTACATACAAAGAAGATAAAGGAATGCAATAACCCCCCGTTCCAAATCCAGGATAATACGTGTTCATATTCCATTTTGTCCCGACTAAATTTAACACTTCTCGCATATTGGTATCTGGATATGCTAAACTTAGCTCATTTGCATAGTTTATTTCTAAATGTCTATAAGAATTTTCAATACTTTTAACAAATTCAGCTACCTTATAGTTTGATGCAGTATGAACATTTTTAGTAACTATATTTAAAATGCTCTTTATAATTTTATTTGAATTTTCATTACTACAACCAAATACTCTATCTAACGTCTCTAAAGTTTTATCTTTATTTTCAAACCAATCTCTTCTGGGAGCTACGGCAAAATGATATTCATCTATTCTTCTTTTGTGACTCTTAAATATTTTTCTTATAATCTTATCTGTTGTATTGGGAGTTAAGGTAGACTCTATTATGATACATTGCTTTCGATTAAATTTATTAGATTTAATATTAAATATATTTTTTATAACTTTTTTTAAAGAGTTAAAATTAGGGTATCCAAATTTTTCGGTTGGTACACAAACAAAATGACAAATAATATCATCCATATTTTTTAGCTCCGTTAAATCATTAGTTCCTTTTGCAAATCTATTTAAATTTAATTTATTAACATCAAACCCTAACCATTTTTGAAGACCATAAATATTTATTTTTCCATTATTTAATGATTTAATTTTTTCTTTATCAATGTCAAAACCGATAGAATGAATTTTTTTCTTTGCAAAAAAAGCAATAGTTGAAAGCCCTATATAACCACAACCCCAAACTAAAATTTTTCCATGTTTTCTCTCAAGTATTTCTTTATACTGCATTTTTTTTTATTAATATATATACTGTGTTTGCGTAAGCTTTTTCTAAATTTGAATTTTTATTTTTTATTTTAAATAAAGGGTTCAAAATAATTTTTAATAATTTCCTTAAAGATGATCTTAAGTATCCTTTTTTTATTTTTAGTACAATTAAAGACTCGAGTATATAAAATAAAGTATAAATTTGACTCCTGCATACACCCTCCTCAACAAATATATATTTTTCATTCTCAAACATTGTTTTTAATCCTTCAATAGTCCACCTCGTATAATCTATAGGGTGATGTTTAGGAGATAATAATGGAGTACAAAGATAAAAATAACCTCCAGGTTTTAAAATACGTTTTGCTTCAGAAATAGCTTGTTTATAATCTCTAATATGTTCTAAGACTGAATTACTAACTATTAAATCTACCGAAGAAGATTTAACTGGTAAATTAGTTAATGAAGCTACTACATTTACGTTCTCGTAGTTTCCAATATCAATGTTTAAAAAACCTTCAATTTTGTTATTCCCTCCACCAAAATTTATAATAAATGATTTATCTTTTAAATTTAAATGCTCTTTTAGATTTTTTATACGAGGTCCAGAAATATAATCTGGAATAGAAAAGTTTTTCTCTCTTTCTAGATAGTTTGTATTTTCTTCATCCCAAGACTTTTTATTAATAAAATTATCAATAAAATACACTTTATCATTTTCAATTATAAATTTTTTTCCGCATTTATTACAAATAATACTATTTTCAATTATTTTTAAATCGGAATCTTTATCACAAAAGCAAGAAAAATTTTTTATATTTTCAAAAAATATTTTATTTTTTTTCATAGTAATATTTTTGTTTGGATGTCTTCCAAAATGATTTTTGTTTTAAAATTTTAAGAAATTTTGAAGAACTATCTCCTATTCCGTAATGATGGTATTTAGTAGGTTTAAATTTTTTACAAAAAGAATTTATTCTTTTCATGCTTAAGCTAGAAATATCTAAATTTAAAATAGATTTACTTTTAATTCTATTATTTTGCCTTGTGCCTATATTTATTGAAGGAGTTTTTAGAGGTGGTGCTTCATAAATGGCTGCACTTGAGTTTCCTATAATAAACTTAGCATGCTTCAAGAGACTAATAAAATTTTCGAACCTTATACTCCTTAAAAACTTGATTTTTTTATTATTTAAATTTTTCTTATAAATATTTAAAATAAATTTTGACCCTGGATCATTGTTTGGGTAGATAATAACAAAATTTTCTTTTGATTTTTTAACAAAATTTAAAAGATGAGAAGTACTAGATTTGAGGGTTGGTATTTCAGAAGTTACCGGATGCCAAATAAGGATAGAATAATCTCTAAATCTTATACCATATCTTTTTTTTGTACTTGAAATACTTACTTTATTTCTGAAAAGAATATCAAGATCTGGAGAACCTATGATAAAAACTTTATCATTATTTTCTCCCATCGCGATAACTCTAGCGTATGCTTTCTTATTTCCCACAAAATGTAAGTGACTTAATTTTGTAACTGCATGCCTAATTGTGTCATCAATGGTTCCAGATAATTCTCCTCCCTCAATATGAGCAGTCAAAATATGGTTAAGAGATCCAACTATAGCAGATGCTAAAGTTTCAACCCTATCACCATGATAAACGATTAAATCAGGCTTTATTTTTTTAACTATCTTCGAAAGTTTTGAAATTGTATTTACTAAAATTTCATTTAAATCATTTTCAGAGGATTGATTTGAAAACTTTATTATTTTTTTACCAAATATCTTTATGACTTCGCTATAAGTGCTTCCATATTCTTTTAATAAATGCATTCCAGTAACCGCAATAAAAACTTCAAATTTTTTACTTTTTTTAACTGTAGAAATAATTGATTTTAATTTTCCGAATTCTGCTCTTGTGGCAGTAATAAATAATATTTTTTTTTTCATCATTTCGAAATTTATTTTATAAATTTTTTTTTTATATATACTCCACTAGGAATATTGACCTTAGCTTTTTTTCCAATTACTTGATTTAAATTTTCAGCAAGTATCTCGCCAGTACCAGGTCTTTTCACCCAAATATTTCCACTATTAAACTTTTCGTTTTTTTTAATATTCTTAATCGATACAACAGAAGCAAAAGCAAATTTAGAAGTAATAATTTCTTCTTTTGCAATTTTTTTCGATCCTTTATATTTTAGTGCATCATCAATAACTTTTGATGCTTCAAGCAGATCTTTTAACTGATTTATATCCATTGATGCAGATACGTCTGGTCCATTTCTTGATTTTTTATCAATAAAATGTTTTTCGATAATTTTTGCTCCGAGCCCCAAAGCAGCATAACTGGTATAATTATCTTTTGTATGATCTGACAAACCTATTACTGCCTTAGGAAAATTCTTTTTGAGTTCTAGCATTGAATTCAATCTGACAAGATGTGGGGGTGTAGGATATAAATTTGTACATTGTAAAAGAGCATAGGGAACTCGATGTTTTTCGATAATTCGTACAGCTTTTTTGACCGAGTTAACAGAATTCATACCAGTGCTTAGGATAATTGGTTTTTTAAATTTGCTGATATAATTGACTAAAGGATAATTGTTACATTCTCCAGACCCAATTTTGAACGCTTTGACATTAAATTTGACAAGTCTATCCGCAGCTTCTTTACAGAAAGGAGTGCTTATAAAAGTACATTTTTTTTTCTCTATATATTCCATAAGTTTTCTCTCACTTTTTTCGCTTAGGCAAGATTTCTCAATGATTTCATAAATATTTTTTTTAGAATTACCTGGCTTAATTTTTTTTGCCATATCTATCATTTCAAATTTAGGTATATGGGTTTGGTGTTTTATAATTTCAGCTCCTGCTTTTATGGCATCATCAACTAATGAAATTGCTAAGTCCAATGATCCTTGATGGTTTATTCCAAGTTCAACTACTATTAAGGGTATTTGATTTTTACCAATTTTTCTTTTTCCAATTTTAAACATTATTTTATCAAACTTTTAATAATTTTTAGGTCGTTAATACTATCTATATCTAAAGATGTTAACGGATCAACATCATATCCTATGATCTTTCCTTGAAATAAATTGTAGTTTTTTAGTATATATATTGGACTTAAAACATACATACTAGCAACATGCTCATATACTTTTGGTGCATCCTGTCTTCGAATAATATTTTTTTTTAGTTTTTTTGAAATTTTAAGAAACTTTTTATTATTTTTTTCTAGTAAATTAAAATAAGGATTTTTTCTTGCTTCAGTGACAGATATAACACCATCAATTTTTGCAAATTTTGATTTTTTTTTGTAATCAGTTAAAATTTTATCAATATCTGTTTTTTTTCTCAATGGGCAAGTGCAGTCCAAATCAAAAAAAATATCTTCTTTATTCATTTTATGTTTTTTTAAAAGTATTTTTAAGCTATGTTTCCACACAGAGAATTTAGAAGCTTTTGAGCTTGAAAGTTTCTTTGGTCTTTTAATTAGAATATCTGCGCCAGCCTTTTTAGAAATATTTATAATTTTATTTGAGTCCGAACTTACCACTACTTTAAAGATATTTTTATTTTTCTTTACCTGATTGATAGTCCAATTTATCAAAGGAATATTTTTTAATTTCAAAATATTTTTATTTTTCAATCCTTTTGATCCGCCTCTAGCACCTATATGCGCAAACACTTTCATAAAGTTTTTTGTTTTAATTTTAGTTCACTAGTTTTAAGAAAAACATTTAATTCTTTTAAACTAGGCTTTACCATAATTATTTTTTTAAGCTTATTTTTTTGATTTAAAAAAGTAGTATAATTAATCTGTTTCAGATAATTCACCTTTTTTTCAAATTTATTGTAACTATCTTTTATGAAATATAACTTACTTTTAATTGAAATTTCCATAAAGTTTGGCCTATCATGTAAGCACCAGCTAAAGAAAAGAGATTTTTTATTCATTGAAAAAGCTTCGTGGCCAAAAGTTGTGTCATCTGAAATAAACAAGGAAGACTTATCTTTAATTATATAATTATATTTGTCTTCTTCTTTAGAGCTTAAAAAGTTACAATTTTCAATTAAATGTTTAAAAAATTGCTTTTCAATTTTTAAAAAATTTTTATTTTTATTATTTCTAAGTAAAATTTTACACTTTTTATTATTTTTTTTGCAGTAAAGGTTCAAATAATTGCATAAAATTAAAAAGTTTATAGATCTTAACTCTAACCAATCCTCATCTGCTTTTAAATTTTTAGTATCATGTTTTTTACATAAGTTAAAAATCTCATCTCTACTTTTTGAAAAAAAATCATCTATAAATTTAATAACATCAATTGTAGCTGATGATATCAACACTATGTTTGAGGTTTTGAATTCATTTTGTTTTAAAGTACCCCATAATTTTTTGCTATTTATATGAAGTAAAAGCCTGAGATTTCCCATGTAGAAAGTTTTTTTGTTTTTAATTTTATCTTTATTTGAGTAAACAAAGTTGGTGTTTGACTTTAAAAAGGGTTTATTATTAATTCCGACGCCATTTTGAATTTTTATTATTTCAATATTTTCTTTTAAAACATTTTGAATAAAATCTGGTAAATTATTGTATAGTGCAAAACTAATAATTTTTTTTATTTTCTTTTTTTTTATAAACGCTGATAATAGACAGAGATAAATTATTATTTTCCATTTTGAAAAAAAGAAAGCTTGATCTAAAATCAAAATTCTTAAAAAATAAAATACAGCACTAGGAAGAATGCTTAAGTTAATAGGAATATTGTAGGTTATTGAAGAATAATAATAGTTTTTAACAAAATATGATTTTAACAGATCTTGTCCTATAGGTCCAATTACCAAAATACTATAACTTTTATTTAAATTAAAAAAACAAAATCCTTTAATAAAATTAAATAGCTTCATAATTTTTATTTTAATTCAATTTTTAATAGATATATTTTATTAAGAAAGCCAAGGCCGTTAATGAAATATTTGTAATTTTTAAAATTTACCGACCATGTTCTGCATAAATCCTGTTTATTTTTTTTTACATTGATATTTTTAGGAAATTTAATTTCTAAAAACCTAAATTTTTTTACTTTTTTATTTTGATTTAATATTCTCGAAATAGTGCTTTTTGAGAAAACATTCCATCCTTGTTCCTCAATAAGATTAGTTTTACTAAATTTGTTATTTCTATATCTAACTAAATAATCTAAATCATAGTCGTTAAAGTAATGAATAATAAAAATTTGACCTTTAGAGTTGCATCTTAAAATAATGTTTTTTAAGAATTTTTCTACTTTATCAAAAATATTTATTACTCCTGTCGCATGCACAATATCTGCTTTGAGCTGAGATTTTGCTAAATTAATATTGTCATAATAAAATTTTATATTTTTATATTTTTTTTTATTCTGTTTAATTAAACTTTTATGAATATCAGTTCCAATATATTTTTTTCCAACAAATCTTTTAGAAATATAGTTTAGAAAATCACCATTTCCACAACCAATATCAATTAAACTTTTAAAATTTTTTCTTTTTAAAATTCTATGTATTACCTTAGTGGTATATTTAGGATTATTCTGATATTTTTTATCTTTTAAATAAAAGTCATCGTGACTCCTGACATCTTTTTTTTTTCTAATCATCTTCTCCATCCAAGTTCACGTTATGTCTTAATTTCCAGCTATTTGATTTTTTTACCCAAAGATGAGGAGATCTGAATTTATCGCAAATTTGATGGAACTCTTCCTCTTTCATATTCAAAAATTCCATTGTTTCTTTAAAATATCTATCAGGAAATTCTCCATCATATTTTGCTACTAATGATTTTCCTTCTTGAAGAGTTAAATGTTTATTTCTTATTTCATGAGCACTATCATACGTAGCTCTTCCAATTCCATATTTTATGAATGTTGTATAATAATGGAGATCGTCTACCTTGTCATCGATACTTGCATATTTGCTGTATGTGCCTTGTGACCTAAATGGACGAGGTTGAAACCCTGTTTTTTCAACTGCGTGATAATATATCTCTTGAGGATCCCATTTTAAGTAGTAACCAAGTGCCAATACTTTTATGTCTGATTTCTCAAAAAGTTCTTCATTAAGAGGAAGGTAATTTTGAAGATCTTTTTCTCCAATTTTATATTTTTCTCTTAGCTCTTTGTACTTAGTTCCAGCAATGTATATTTCGTTTAAATTAGAATATGTATGAAAAGATTTACTTCTTAAAGATTTGCTTGTTTCAATTATCGGCCCGCCATAATCAGAGTGGGTTTCTCCATAGAAAATTAATTTTATATCATATTTAAGTGCAATTTTTGGAGGGTAATTATATTGGCCAAGAATAAAAGTTTGAAACGGGTGTAGTAAATTTTTAATTGATAAATTTGCAAGTTTTCTACTTACTTCTCCATTTGGATAAAACGACACATTATCTACGCCGCTATCAATCCAAGATCTAAAATTTTTGTATCCATAATCAGTATACATTAATGGTGGCCAAGTGACTGTTAAAGGATTCATTCCAAATTTACTTTTTAAAATATGTGATTGATATCTACTATCTTTACCGCCGCTGCCTGGCACCAAACAATCGTACTCACCGTTTCGTTTTCTGTACTTATCACATAATTCATGCAACTCTCTTTCTCTCAATTTCCAATTGATCGTCTTCCCCTTTAATTTAGACATTTTGCACGCATCACAAATCCCGTCTTTGTCTATGTTCAAATAAATTGCACCTTTTCTATTTTTTGTATGTTTAAACTCTGAAACTGAGTGAGGTCTTTGATTTGATAGAGTGCAAGTTTTACAAAAAATGACTTTTTCAGGAAGGCCATAAAGTGTTTTTATATTTTTCATAATTTAAATAATCTTTTAAATCCTTCTAAAATTTTTAATCCATTCTTCCCGCTTTTTTCAGGATGAAACTGGGTTGCGAAAACATTTTCATGACATAAAGATGAACAAAATTTGAGGTTTCCATAATCTGTATATGACATTACGTTTTTCTCATGATCGGGTAAAACAAAATATGAATGAACAAAATACATTAAGTTATTGTTTGTAATATAACGAAGAATAGATTTTTTCTGACTTTTTTTATTTTTATAAATTTTATTCCAGCCTATATGAGGAATATTTTCAATTCCTAGTTCTTTTTTAGTAAATTTTTTTACTTTTCCTTGAATTATTGACAAACCAGCAGTTTTTTCAAACTCCTCACTATAGTCTAATAAAAGTTGCATTCCTAAACAAATTCCAAGAAAGGGTTTTCCTCCCTGGATTTGTTTCTTTAGGGGCGATATCAAATTTAATTTTTTAAGATTTGAAATAGCTTTGGGAAAAGACCCAACACCTGGGAGTATAATTGCGCTAGAGGAATTTAAGTCATCCAATTTTGAAGATACTTTGCAGTCGATGTTATTTTTATTACAAGCTGCATATATACTGTGAAGATTGCTCATTCCATAATCTAAAATAATTGTAAATTTTGACATTTATAGTGTTGTAGTAAAATTATTAGATAAAATTTTTTTTATCTTTTTTATATTCATCTTTTCAAAATTTTTATTTTTTTCTTTTTTTTTTAGATATTCAAAATTTCCACCTTTTTCCTCATTTGATTGGTTTTTTCCAAGTTCATTATTTAAATTTGAATAGTGCAAAATTGATGAAACTGCTACTCCACTTATGAAGTCAATTTTATATAAGTTTTCTAAATCTGAAGACGTACCTGCTCCTCCACCAATTACAATAGGAACATTAATTTGTTCTTTAAAATTTTTTATCAATTCAATATCAAACCCTGAGCCTGTACCATCTTTTAAAATAGAATATAAAAATATCTCTCCTGCACCTCTTTCAGTGCACTCTTTTGCCCAACTCAGTGGATTGAGATTAGTGCTATCTCTCCCATTGTTATAAAAAACATAATTCGATTTGTTATACAAATTAGTTTCAATTGTTATTGTAATTGTGGATGATCCAAATTCTTTTACAGCCTCTTCAATAAATTTTGGATTTTTTATAGCTTGAGAATTGATAGAAACTTTGTCAGCCCCTGATCTCAAAACCTCATAAATATCTTTTAAAGACCTCAAGCCCCCACCTACGGTAAGGGGAACAAAAATATTTTTCGACATCTTTGATATAACTTCTAGAAGTGCATTTCTCCCGTACAAACTTGCTACAATATCTGTAAAAAAAAGTTCATCCGCACCATCATTATAATACAAATTACTCAATTGTTCAGGTTCTCCAACAACTCGTAAACCTTCCATTTGCACTCCTTTAACAACATTTGGACCTTTTATATCTAATTTGGGGATAACCCTAATAGGTTTCTTATTTATCTTCATTTTCAATAAAATAGAATAATTAATAATTTAAATTTTAACTATTGTTCATTATTTGAACATTAAATATTAAATTGATAGACATGTAAAGAATTTATTAACTTTGTTCATATTTTGAACACAGTTTTGAATTGAAATTTAAGTAATTTATTATGAGATTTAAAATAAATAGCAAAATTATCAATATAACTAATAGAACTAAGTCATTAAATTACACTGATTTTCTATCAAGAAAAATAATAAAATTTATAGGTCAATCTTTAAATTTAAATCTTAATCGTAAACTTAAAGACAAACAATGGTTTATAATTTTATATCCATGGGTAAGTAGGTTCGTTGAAAATTCTTATATTATTTTTAATTCAAAAAGTTCATTTAAAAACCAAAAAAAAACAAACTTAAAAAATTTTATACCTTTAGATATGATTCAGTTTTACAAAATAATTGAATCTGAGTCTTGGAATATTTATTTAATGAATGAAGTTAAAAAATTTAGAAAAAATGGAACCTTAACTAATCTAAATTTTAAAGAAATAGAAAAAAATCAATTTTTTTCAATTAAGAGTTTTTTGAAAAAATTTTTAGATAAGTTTTTTAATATTTTTAGGTTGAGAAGTAATTTACTCATTTCAAATATCGGATTAACTTTAATTGATACAATCAAAGTAGGATGGTATTTAAAAAATTTTCCACTAATAAAATTTGATTATTTTCATAAAAATAAAAAGTTCGTACTCAATAAAAAGTTTAGATGTAAAGATTACAAAAAATTTATTTCGAATAATAACTTTGAAATTTTTTTAGTTCGAAATTTAATGAAATATATTCCTCTCAACTACTTAGAAAATTTCAATCAAATAAATGAAAAAGTTAAAACAAAATATAAGTCAGTAAAATTTTTTATAACAGCTTACGATCATATTACAGATGATTATATTAAAATTTACCATGCCCAAAAATTTAAAAAAATAAAGTTCTGCGTAATTAGGCATGGTACCTCTTTTTTAAATATTAATTATAATTTAAAAAATTTTGAAAAAGAAATTTCTTATAAATATCTTGTACAAAAACCAATATCTTCCAAAGAATCTTTTTTACCCCATTACTTTAGTCTTACTAAAAATAAAAGCACCTCAAAAAAAACTAAAATTTGTTTTATTTACTATGAGCCAAAAAAATTTGATCATTTTAGAGATGGTCCAATTTATGAAGATAATTTAAGTTTTATTCTCTCAACAAATAAAATAATAAAATTTCTACATAAAAAGTTTAAAAAAGATTTGGTAATTGTTTCAAATCGAAATTCATCGTATCCAAATACAAATAAACTGAAAGTGAAATTTAGCGAAAACTTAATTGATAAACCATTAATTTTTAATAAATATCTTGACAATTCGAAATTATTTATAGCTTCAATGCCTTATTCTACATTTATTCAGGCTTTTCTAACAGGACCGACAATTCTTTTCCTTAATAAACATAAGTGGATTCATTCAAAAAAATTTAATTTGATAAAAAAGGAGATGATAAAAAATAAAATGATTTTTGAAGATGAAAAGAAAATGATAGAACATGTTTTAAAAATATCTGAAAATCCAAATAATTGGTGGAGTTCAAAAAATGTAACCAAAACAAGAGAGAAATTTAAAAAACTATTTGGTATCAATCACTCTTCATTGAAAGAGTTTAGTTTTTTTTTGAAAACTTTAAAATAATATAGTTAGAAACTTTTTAATCCATATTTTTTTGAAATATTAATTATTTTTTTATTATCTAAAGCAATAAAATTATATTTTAATTTATTATTAATTATTTTTTGAATTGCTAAGTAAATTAAAGCTAACGTGTTATCTGTCAAATTAATTTATAATTATGCATTTTTAAGCAGATGTCTAAATCAAATGTTAAATCATCATAATATTTTAATGAATAATCTTTTACCTTAATTCTTCTTTTAAAAAATAATATATTTTTCTTTAATAAATCTAATTGCTTATTGGAGTTTTTAAATCTTCTAATTTTTTTATTTTCAGTTATTCGGTTTTTTACTAAGTCGATTGTTAATAGCTCTTTATCAGTTACAATTTTTATATTCCTGAATAAAATATTACTAAACATGTCTTGATATAAAGTTCCTATAATATTTTTTTCAGTAGAGATTATAGATACAGCGGCATCTTCACATTTAAATTTTTTTGATTTTGATTTTAAAGTTTGGATTTTTTTAATTTTACCAAATAGTGAGTTAATTAAATTTACCTCATGTACTAATTCAAAAATAACACCACCTCCTTTTTTAAAATCTGAAAAATAACTATTTTTCAATACACCATTTTTCCTCCATTTAGTAAAATCGTGGCCAACCGACATTTGAAAAGATTTGATTGTTAATCTTTTTAATTTTTTCTTTAAGTATTTTATTTTATCGTCATTTTGTAATTGATATCCATTGTGAAATACAATTTTATTTTTCTTAATTATATTTCTTAAGTTCTTGTAATTAAATTTTTTATGGAAAATTGGTTTTTCACAGTAGATATGAATTTTTTCTTTTATTAAAGTTTTTAAAGCTTGAAGGTGTTCTGATGTTTTGTTCGCAATAATAGCAAACTTAAAATTATTGAGATTGTCTAAATTAGTTAATTTAGTAATTTTTGTTTTTTTTTTGAAAAAACTAAAATTATTTCTAGAGTAAACATAGATATTATAACCTAGTCTAGACAAAATCTTTATGTGCTTTTGAGCAATAGAACCTGTCCCAATTATTAAAACATTTTTCATAAATAAAACTTAAATTTACCAAGCAGAGAAACCGCCATCAATGTATATGTTCTGTCCAATAACATAATCAGCATTTTTAGAAATTAGAAATTCTATAGCTGAGAAGATTTGTTCCTCAGAAGCCATTTTTTTCTTTGGAATCATATTTGTATAGTCTTTTAAAAATTTTTTGTTATGATTATTAAATACACCTGCTGGAGATATAATATTAAAAAAAGTATTTTCTTTTGCAAATTTTGTGGCAAGCCATCTTGTCATTCCTACTAGGCCTGCTTTGCTAGATGAATAAGATATTGAAGAAAAAAATTTTTGATTTTGATAAATTTCATGGTGGGGAGAACGCAAACCGTAAATAGTTCCGATATTGATAACTCTTTGATCTTTTTGTTTTTTATGGTGATATTTTACAAAATATTTACATGCCAGAAATGAACCTTTTAAATTTGTGTTAATTGTGCGATCCCAGACTTCAGTCGAAAAGAAATCTTTTTTTTTAAATTTTTTATTTTTAAATGCCATCTCAGTTGTATATGCAGCATTATTTATTAAAATGTCAAAAGAGCCATGTTCTTTCTTTAATTTTTTAAAAAAATTGTCAACTTTTTTTTCTTGTTGAATATCTAAATAATAATTGAATCTATTTTTTTTTATCTTTTTTTTTTTTAAGCCAATGTCTGCGACATGAACCTGATAATTTAATGAAAGCTTTTCAGCATAATATCTTCCAAGAATTCCACTCCCTCCAATTAAAATTATTTTTTTCATATTTAATAAAAAAATTTATTTTTGCATCATGTATTAAACAATATATTGTTCAATCATTGAACAGTAAATAGAATAATTATCGTAATTAATGAGAAGTTTGCAATAATAAATGAGTGATTAATATCTAATAATTTAGTAAAAATTTTTTTCAGTGCATAAATCAAGCCAATTGAGCTATTAGTACTGGTCAGCTGCACGCGTTACCGCGCTTCCACATCCAGCCTATCAACGTAGT
>MDTE01135440.1_pt1 | contig 22505 bp, 18 predicted proteins | sample 811231 | NCBI WGS metagenome assembly MDTE01 (sample SAMN05326651, study PRJNA326480) | marine metagenome | isolation source: seawater | place: Indian Ocean: Red Sea | collected 2010 | reverse complement strand
TTGATGTGCATGAAATACTCTTCGAGTTCGACCCCTTCCTCCTGCCGCATGTGCTGCACCAGGTTGTAAGCTGTGGCCTTGCCGATCAGCGTCTTGCCACAACCGGGAGGCCCGTAAAGCAGAAAACCCTTGGGCGTCGAATACTCGAAGCGCTCGAAGAGTTCAGGATGTAAAGCCGGCAACTCGATCGTGTCGCGGATGGCCTGAATCGCCTCTTCCTGGCCACCGATGCTCTCCCAGGGAGTCGCTGGCACATCCGAGATGAAGTACTCCTTGTTTTCGGCCGATTTCAACCGTTCCAAGGCGACCTTGAAAGCCGGATCCATACGCACTTCATCGCCTACCTGCAAATTGTCGTCCGCCAAATCCGCCGAACGCTCCAGGATCAACTCCTGAGTACCGTGCGCCTGTGAGATCCGCAAGCGCCCCCCGTCGAGCAAGTCACCGATCTTGGCCACCGGGCCGGAGGGACTATATCCCAAATTGCCGATAACGGCGTACGCATCGTTAACCAGCACCCGACAGCCGATCTTGAGTTGGTCCACCTCAACGCGCGGATCGACATTGGCATAATACTCAGAGCCACCGATGAAAACCGTGGCGATTCTCTCGCTCGGCATCCCCAGAAAAATGCCAACGCGGTTGGCCGGCGCCGTCACCTTTTCAAGAGCGTCCTCCAACTCCACGAGTGCCCGCCGTGCCTCTTGAAAATCGATCTCCCGCTCCATTAGTTGGCGCCTGAGTTGATAGAGCAACGGCCTAGAAGAATCGCGATCTGGGGCCAGTGTGAGCAAGTGATCGACCAGGCGTAGCGGCTCTTCCTCAACCTCTTTCTCCGACGCTTCACTCTCGGCAAAACGATCGTCGTACTCGTCGTCGTACTCGCGCGAACTCCTGCGGTTCATCGCATCCTCCACACTAGTGGATCACATCGCCGAGGCGTTCGTAGCGCACCCGGCCAGGCAAACGCCAAATAAAAGTGGCCACCACTTCCGGCAACGAACTCAAACCGGTATAGTAGGGACCGCGGGTGTCCGATGACCAAGACCAGTATATATTCATCGCCTTACCCTTGATCAGGTCCCTATGTACGGCCCGCCAATAGCGACTATCTGCGCTGTTGTCGCGGTTGTCTCCCATCATGAAGAAATGGTTATCTGGTACGACATAGGGGCCAAAATGATCGCGGGGATTGATCTCGGCAGGGTAGTGGTTAGGGTCGGTATACTTGGCCAGTGGCGGATCCTGGAAGGGCTGATCGTCGACGTAGAGCACCTTGTTGACGATTTGCACCTTCTGCCCTCCAACCGCCACGCAGCGCTTGATCAAATCGCGGTCTTCATCGACCGGCGAGCGAAAAATGACGATATCGCCCGCTTGCGGATCCCGGAGCGCAGGTAGGCGGAAGAGAGAAATATTGGTTCCAGGCACGTCGATCGGAGCACCGTAGACGAATTTGTTGGCCATGAGATAATCGCCTACCAGCAGAGTATCTTCCATCGAGCCAGAAGGGATGTAGAAAGCCTGCACTACCCCGGTGCGAATCAGCAACGCCAAAGCAATCGCGATCAAAAGCTGGGATAGCACTTCGCTGAACCCCGACTTTTTTGGGCTATTTTCCATATTTCTCCTCAACGCGCATCAACTACGGCCACTTGTCTTCAGCAATGGAACTTCAAATCGCTATGCCATTAGTGGTCCGAGGCATTATGGTTCTTTTTGAACTACTCAGACCTCGCCTGTTTTCAGACCACTCACAATGATATTTTTATAAAAAAGTGCCCGCACTTCGCAGCAAAGCCCCCCTTCTACCAACAAAATAACAAACGCCTAGATCCTTGTAAATATCGCTTTTCCTCATCGTCAAGTCGATCCCAACCTCACCCCAATCTACTATCACTTGATTAAGAGGATCTTGTAAAATACAAATAGCCGCTATAAATTACTAAGCCTGAGCTATTTCCATGGATTAATTGTATACTCATATATCCGCATTATGCAGATCACCTTCAGAGGAGTACGCGGTTCGTACCCCACCGCAACTCCACATAATATGCGCTACGGTGGCAATACCCCTTGCATTGAGGTATGGGCAGGGGAAACATGCCTCATTATTGATGCCGGTACCGGAATTCGTTCACTCGGCAGAGAACTCGTCGAACGCGACCAACAAGAGATCCACCTGCTCATCAGCCACACCCACTGGGACCACATTCAGGGCTTTCCCCATTTCGCTCCCCAAGACAGCGAAAAGACCCATATCCACGTCTACGCTCTTTCCCACCCTAACCAGTGTATAGGCGACACCTTGCGCACTCAACAGCAGGCTCCCTTCCACACGATTTCCATCGACGAGAGAAAGGCACAAATCGAGTTCATAGAAGTAAACGACGGCCAACCGTTTGCCATAGGCGATGCGCAAATAAGCTGCCATCGACTCAATCACCCCAGCATCACCGGCGGCTATCGCATCGAATATGGCAATAAAACCCTCTCGTACGTCAGCGATGTCGATCTCTACGGCCCGACCCTCCTGGGGGAGGGCATGAAAAATGGTTCACCAGAAGAAGAGCAGGCCTGGCATCAACAATTGCAAAATAATGCACGTGACCTCGCTCATAGAGCTGACCTGATGATTTGCGATACCTTTTTCCTCCCCGAAGAATATCAACACGATTGGGGACACAGCCGTCCTGAGGACGCTCTGCGCTTAGGCGATGAGGCCGCAATAGAATGCCTGGCCCTCTTTCATCACGAGCCGCATCGCAGCGACTCGGAAATCGATGCTGTGCAGGAACAATACCGCAAAGAAGCGCCCTTCGATCTATTCGCCTCCGCCGAGGGCCTGAAGCTCTCGCTTTAAAAGAGATTTGCCTTGAAGGTTAAAATCTGGGGTACTCGTGCTCAGGTGTCCTCTCCCGACCCCAAGACCCAGATCTACGGAGGCAATACCGCCTGTATCGAAATCCAGGTAGAGAATGCCCCTACACTGATCCTCGATGCAGGTTTGGGTATACACTGGCTGGGCAACCATCTCATGCAAGGAGCGTTCGGGCGAGGCCAGGGCCAAGGTCATATTCTCCTGACTCACCTCCACTGGGACCATATCCAAGGCATTCCCTTTTTTGCACCGATGCTGATTCCGGGCAACCACCTCACCATCTACGGTCCCGATGCCGCACTCCGTTCACACCTACTGGCCCAGATGCAACCCGTCTTCTGCCCGGTCCCCAATTTCTTTAACGCTGGCATTGGCGCCGATATAGAAGTCAAAGATCTCTCGGCGAGCGAGTTCTCAATCGGCGCGGTCAAGATCAAAACCGTTCTCATCCACCGCCGCGACGATGTGGCCTGTCTGGGCTTCCGCCTCGAAGCCGACGGCCGTTCAATCGCATACTTACCCGATGTCGAGTATCTTACAGAAGTCCATCGCCAGCAGATCATCAGCCTGGCCAACGGCGTAGACCTGCTCTTTCACGACGCGATGCTGAAAGCCGAAGAGTACCCGGATCATATGGGCCAAGGCCATTGTTCGATCGACGACGGCATCGACATCGCCTCGCGGGCTACAGTCGGCAAACTGGTCCTCTTCAGCCACCACCCCGACCGCAGTGACGTTGAAATCGATGCCATGCTAAAAACCGCTACGGGAAACGGCATCGCAATCGACGCCGCCAGCGAGGGCACCGAATACACACTTTGTGAAAGGAACGAACTAAAGCGATGAAAAAAACGGCTGCAGTAATCTGTTGCTGTCTTTGGGCTCTGGGATGTGGCGAATCCACTGATGAAAACGATCCACCCTCCACCCTTGATATTGTTGACGATTATCTCGAAGACCTGAAACCCCTACTCCAGGGCTTGCGCGCGTTGGACGAGGATATCGCTCGTGCCGTACCTGGTGAATCGGTTTCCAGCGATGTCATTGTACCGCTGATCGAGACCAGATTCCGCCCCAAGCTGATCGAGTTCGCATCCCAAGTACAAGAGCCCGCTCCGGCCCCCGAGTTGACGACGGTACACAAACACCTGCAAGATTATCTCCGCCTCCGAATCGAAGCCTTCGACCTAGCCATCCAGGGAGCCCGCCAAGGCCAACCCGAACTATTCGAACAATTTGCAGAACGACTCGCCGCAGCCGACGAAGCCGCTCGCGGGCTCCGAACCGCGCTCGAAGAGGTTCGCCATGGCATGAGCATCTTTTAGCCGTAGCGCTCTTCGTTCCAGGGATCGCCGCGGTCGTGGTACCCCCTCTGCTCCCAGAATCCGGGCTGGTCCTCAGCAACAAAGACCAGTTTACTCAGAAACTTGGCCGATTTCCATGCGTAGAGAGAAGGTACGATCAGGCGCATCGGTCCTCCATGTTCGATCGGCAGTAGATTTCCGTAGAGCCGGTCGGCCAGGATTACGTCTTCAGCGAGACAATCGACTAGTGGCAAATTGGTCGTATAGCCATCAAAACCGTGAGCAACAACGAAGTGCGCCTCCGCACTTGGCCGCACCATCGACGCCAGATCGATAAATTTTACCCCATCCCACTCGACATCGAATTTAGACCAGGTCGTCACACAGTGGAAATCGGAGATTTGCGAAGCGCGTGGCAATTCGGCGAATTCTTCCCAACTCAGATCCAGAGACTCCTCGACCGCCCCTTCAACCTTGAACCGCCAGCGTTCAGGATTGAATTTCGGCTTGACCCCTAGATCGAGCACCGGGAATCCTTTAGTGAGATGCTGCCCGGGAGGCAGACGCTCCCTCTCGGCATCGACCTGGCGCGGCCCTTGCTCCTTGAATCGCTCGAGCAACTTGGCCTTGGCCACAATCATCTTCTCGTTGTAATCCACCATCAGTCCTCCACGTAGACCACTTCTTCCCTCTGCACCGACTCTATCGCCGCTGCCAGCACCTTCTGTGCTCGCAAGCCATCTTCTCCCGAACCATCGATAGCCTCCGGATCCACCTCCCGTTCCAGCTGATCGACAAAAGAGGCCAGTCTATTTCTGAAAGTATCCTCAAAATCGCGCATCCCGCCGAAAACTGGATTTGAATAGACCCGTTTCTCCATATCCCCCGCCGGATATAGGGTCGCTCCGCAATACATATCCTCGACGACAAATCGCCCCTTCAACCCCGCTACTTCGCACCGCTCCATCGGATGTCCGCGCTCTATATCGTACGATCCGGTCAGATGTCCCAGACATCCATTCTTGAAACGCATATTGAATTGCGCCGTCGAATAAATTGAGCGCCCCGGCGCCTTCAAGGCAAAGCACTGTACCGCCTCTATATCTCCGCAATAATAGCGCATGATATCTACCGTATGGGGATGCAAAGCCTTGATCTGGAACCACGGACTCGACTCGCGAGGGTTCTGAATCCACATGCTCATATTGATAAACAGTAAATGGCCGATCCGGCCGTCGTCCATCCACTTCTTCGCCAATCGCGCCGCCGGCGTAAAGCGATGATTTAGATCGACCCCGAAGCAAAGCCCCAACTCTTTTGCCCGTGCCACCATCTCCTCGGCAGGCCCGATCTCATTGGAAATCGGCTTCTCGCACAACACGTGCAACCCACCCTCCAGAGCTTCAATGGTCGGCTGGTAATGGTCGCTCCCATACTCTTCCCCCCCTGTGGCGACACTCGCCATATCTAACTCGACGCTATCCAGCATCGCCTGTACGCTGTAGAACGCCTGTACCCCCAAACTCTCAGCTGCCGCATCGGCCCGTTCGCGATCTAGATCGCATACCGCCACCAATTCGGAATTCTCCAGTTCCGCATAGATCCGGGCATGCCTGTTGCCGATCGGTCCGAGTCCAATAACCCCGACTTTTATCATAGCATCAGTCTCAGTCTTTGTTGTCCTGCGGAATGAGCGATCTCACAACCTGCCCAACCGAGGGCCCCATTTCATCTATTTGTGTTGAACCTTCACCACCTCGCCACTTTCCCAACTCTCGATAATCGCTTCTATCACCAACTGCACCTTCAACGCATCTGCTCCCTTTGCATCGACTTTCGCTGGCGATACACCCTTGCGTAAATCATCTACCCACGCCCCGATCCGCTCTGGAAAGGTATCGCCGAATCCACCCATCCCTCCAAGGTGATCAAAACACTCCACCTCACTGGAGAAACGCGGGTAGAACGACAGTTTCTCACAAGCTTCGTTGATAATTACCCGCCCCTCCGACCCCACCAATTCCAAGGTCTCCAATCCGTAGCTACCCCCCGCATCGTACGAACCGGTCAAGTGCCCGATAACCCCATTCTTATAGAGGAGGTTAGCCTGTACATTGGACCAGATCTTGCGCCCTTTCCCCTTCTTGAAAAAAGCCTGTACTCGATCCACTTCCCCGGCAAAATAACTCATTACATCCAGCGAGTGCGGATGCAGCGCCCGGATGTGGAACCACGGACTCGACTCATTGGGATTGTTAATCCACATGGTCATATTGACGATATTGAGCTCACCCAAGCGTCCAGCATCGAGCCATTGCTTGGCCCTGACCGCCGCCGGTGTGAAACGATGATTTAAGTTTATCGCATAAGGCACCCGTTTTTTCTTGGCCAAGGCCACCATCCGCCGCGCCTTGGGAATCTCGTTCGAAATCGGTTTCTCCCCCAGAACTGGAATCCCCGCCCTGAGCAACTCCATCGTCGGCTGGTAGTGATCACCACCATTTTCGATCCCAGCCGTCGTCACTGAACAACCGTCAAGCCGGATCCCGCTTTTGAGCATCTGCTTAACACTGTAAAAGGCCTGTGCTCCGTACTTTTCGGCGGCCGCATCCGCTTTCTCTTTGATGATATCGCACACCGCTACGACTTTGGCATGCTTATTCTCAGTATAACAACGAGCGTGGTTATTCCCGATTCCTCCCAGACCCACAATACCCATAGCTAACATAGCAAATCCTTCCGTTTTTTATCGTTGAGTTCAAATTCCTCGCAAAGGCGGCAAAACCACATACCTAGCGATTCGATATCTCCACCGGCAGTTCCACCTCCAATTCAGCTGCCAATTCCCCGATCTGCCCCCAAGCTGCTTCATCTACATACAAGCCATCGCGCCGCCGTTCCAATCCCCGCCTATAGGCCCGTTCGCCGGGCAGCAAGACTTCTTCAAATCCTTCTGTGGGCGGACACGACTTGATCCATTCAACAAAGCCCTGGACCTCAGCATAGAACTCCTGCAAAGGCTGGAAGGCCTCGACTTTGAGCACTGCAATAAAGAGCGCGTTGCCCGTGCGCTCAGGCGCCTCCTGCGTCATTCCCGCTCCCGAGATTGAACCTGCCAAAATATCGACTAGCACGGAAAGTCCGTACCCCTTGTGCCCACTGACGGGGAAACCCAAGGGCAAAATCGAGCCCTCTGGCGGACCGTAGTATTCCTCGACCTTGGTGGTAGGATTACCCTCGGCATCAATGAGCATGCCCGCAGGTGCATCCTCACCCTGGTTGCGCAGCAACCGCATATCACCGCCTGAAATCATGCTGGTGGTCATATCCAACACGATCGGCCAATCACCACCGGTGGGAATTCCGCAGCAGATCGGATTGGTCGGCAAGCGGCGATCTCGACCCCCAAATGGAGCGACTGACCAATCGCCGCCGTGGCCATTGGCCAGCATCAGACAAATAGCGTCCTCACGAGCAGCCATTTCGGTGAAACGCCCGAGTCGCGCTACGTGATTGCAATCGCGCACTCCCACTACCGCCACTGCACCATCTGCGACCTTATCGAGCGCCAGGCGAACGGCCCCCGTAGCCGTCACTGGACCATAATTCCACCGACCGCTCAACTGCGCCCCGAAATCGCTCTCTGTCAAGATCTCTAATTCCGCGCCCGGCTCGACGACGCCATCGCGCACCATATCGACGTATTGCGGCAGGCGCAACACGCTGTGCGTGTCGTGCCCCATCAAGCCGGCTTCGACCAAATGATCTGCGACTAGCGCAGCATCTTCCTGCGGAACACCGACCCGATCTAGGCAGGTGCGCGCCAGGGTATCGAGATCTAGAGCGCGAAATATGGGCATTAGGGCATATCCTCTCCTGCTTCGGGAGCAACGACCAATAAGGCATTAGGCACTGGCCTTTCGCCAGTGGGGTCGGAGGGGCTATTGACTACCTGGTCGTCGACAACCATCGTCGTTGACCCCCCTCCATCGAGATTGAAAGCTTGGTAGGCATTTTCCCGGGAGAGTGAAAAATCAGCCAAACGTTTACGCATGAACAAAGCCAATTCCTGCAAACTCATCCCGATGCTATAGCCCGGCTGCCGTCCGTCAACGGCGACCAGGAAGAGCACCTGCTGGTTCTGAGAATATCCTATCGCCGTACGCGGATGTCGCTCCTCTGCAAAGGAGCGGCTCAGTCGCTCCTTTTCTACCTCGATAGCCACCTCTCCGTCGCGCAAGATCCGCGGTCCCCCTCCAATAGCCTCCATTAACTTGCCACGAGCCGGGAGCAGACGACAATAGAGTTGAACCGTATCCCCTGGAGCAATCGACGTGACTTCCCGATACTCCGCCCCGGCGGCCAAAAGCCACTGACCGCGATTTAGCAATAGTGGCCAGGCCCGGCGCCGAACCTGTTGGACCCGAGCCGAAACTGTGTCGTTGATGATCGAAATATCACCCAACCCCTGCAATATGAAACCGAGTGCAGCCCGTACCGAATCGTGCCATACCTGAGCATGGTGATTGTACACGACGAGTTCGTCACTCCCCGGTTCGCGATTAAAACCCTGAGCACGGAAATTTTGCTGACTCGACGTCAACAGCCCTAACTCCATCTGATATACCGCGATCAGCGGCTCACCCGCCTCGGTAATCGCAAAGGCCGAGCGTCGCTGCGGCGTGCGAATCAGGCTGCCCGCGTGAACCTGCAGGCCCGCGGTATGACTCGTCTTACTTGCGTAGAGGAAATCCCCATTGATCGCTGCCAGCGCACCTGCTGCCAGCGTACTGGTCTTTTGTACCCCACCTCGTTCCAAATGAGCGAAGGCCGTACGCAAACGAATCCCTGCCGCCCAGGCCCGGGGGAGATCCAATTCAACCACGTGGACCCACCATGGCCCTTCGAGCACGTGGATCTTGTGATAGGCCACACCGGGAGCCAACTCCTCGGTCTTGGGATCTCCCAGATCACAACCCGGACAGAGTACCAAGACAACCAGAACCTGAAGGCCCGAAAACCCAGCACGCAAAAAAAATGGAGACCGTCTCAAATCGACAAAAAACAAAGAGCTAAAGGCACTCCCATAAGTAAATCACGGCGGCAGCAAAACCAGCGATAAGAATCCGGCCCTACCGCATCGATGAAAAAAACCGGCGGAAATGTAGCGAAACGACCCATTAGTGTCAATTAGCGCACCAGTATCAATCGCGTACGGACCAACCCCCTTTCCACGATCAACCCGACGTGTTTCAACCCTTGACCCAAGGTCCTAAAATCAGCTAATCTAAAATCGACAATTATTTTCGCACAATAGCTGCGGCTTCCGATCTCGACCTATCTACCAGCAGATCCAAACAGAGGTCTCCTCCATGTCCATTGACCAACAGCGATTCAAAGAGCAGGGTTTTCTGATTCTCCGCAATCTCATTGACCCCGCCAAACTCGAATCCCTGCGCGCCAACATCGAGCATATGGTCGACCGCCGCCGCGACCTAGCCCTGCAAAGACGTCTGCCCACCGACCCGGCCTGCGGAACCTGGGCCGCTTCGGGACAACCCAGACTCCAACTGGATATCGACTGTGACGCCGATTCGATTGGCGCCATTGAATTCCTGGCCAGCGATCACTGCCTGGAGGTCTGTCGCCAACTCATCGATGCCGATTATATCGTACCCCATAACTTCAGCTGTATCTGCAGTAGCGAAAGCCACGATGCCGGCCCAGCCAGATGGCACCGCGATATCGGCGTTGGTGATCCTGCTCCATTAGAGGGCATGATCGCCAATATGCAACACCAAGGCCCCAGCTATCTCCAATGGAATATCGCCCTCTATGAGGACAACGTGTTCTGGATCGTACCCGGAAGCCACCACCGATCTAATAGCGAAGTCGAAAATCGCCACTTAGCTGCCGACTCGACCGCTCCACTACCCGGGAGCATACCTGTCGAGCTCGGGCCTGGTGACGGGGTGGTCTACACCCACCTGCTCCTGCATTGGGGTAGCAACTACACCCGCAAACTGCGTCGCACTATCCACCCGGGTTTCCGCCCCTTCGGCTACCCCGCGATGCCCAATGTCCACTGGCGTCACTGGGAACCTGGCTTTTACCACTACCTACAGCCGGAAATCCGCGAACGATTCGAGACCTGGGACCGGCTATTCTTCACCGAACTCGACCGCTTCGCCCAGCTCTTTCGCGCGGCGATCGATCGCCGCCCCGACACCTTTGTCCAATACTTCGAGCACATACATCCCTCATCGCAGGGACGCGCCGTTTCCCTCGTCATGCTCCACCGCATAAACCTCAAACTGCAACGCTTATTAAGCGGAGAAGCGCCAGCCTCCGATCTCTGGGGCAATGGCCGCGACTTCACCTATCTCGGCAGCCACTTCACCTCGGAAGACGGCATTGTTCTCAAGCGCCGTTTCTCCGAACTCGACCGCCTGTTGCAAGCACCGGTAGCACGCGAGACCCCTTCGTTTCAGGGCGACACCACACTCTACGAACCCAACACGATGCCCGATGAGATTGCGCTCGAGAGCTTTATCACTAGCTGGGCCTAAAGCGTATCAAAGAATGACACCAGGGCGATGCAGTGCAGAAGGTTTGCGATAAAGCACTGCGAAATCGGCGACACCTTCGGCCAGGTAGCGACTCGGCACAACGGCGAGTAGCGCTCCGAAGGCTGGCACGACACACTAATTTGCAAGGGGTTCGACCTCTACCACTGCCACCAACACAAAGCCGTTGCCAAAACCGAAACTCGACTCGACCTCGATGACACCGGCAGTGCAATAGAGAATCGGGATACAGATCGAAGAGTTATAGCTCAGAAACGATACTCAGCCCTCCAAAGGCGTCCGCATCAACGCACCGTACACCTCGACGCCCCGGCATAATTCGTCCGTCTCGATCCACTCGTCGGCGGTATGCGCCTGGGAGATATCGCCTGGCCCGAGTACCAGGGCGGGGACCGCCGCCAGACCAAAACTACTGGCATCGGTCCCATAACCCACCCCGGCTGGCTCGCTGGCAAACCCCATCGCCAACAGCACCTGCTGTACATAACTGGCAAAGGCTTCCCCACCAGCAGGATCGAGCGGAAAATCGATCATCGCCGGATCGTCCTGGACCACTTCCAGATCGGCGTCAATATGGCGCAAATTTTCGAGAATCTTTTCGACTGCGGGCAATACGTCCTGGGGATCTTCGCCCGGCACCACCCGCCGGTCGAGATGAATCTCACAGTATTCGGGCACAATATTGATCTGTGCACCACCACGGATCAAATTGATGCTACATTGCGCCTTGCCGGTCAATGGATGCACGACCGAAAGGCCGGGAATGTATTCTTCCTCTAATGCCGCAACGACTTTAACCATCGCACTGATCGCCGAAGAACCCTGCGACGGTTCGGAAGAATGAGCAGCCCGCCCACGCGTTTTAATCGACCAGCGCACAACCCCATTATGAGCCACAACCGGCCTGAGCCGAGTGGGCTCACCCACAATCACCCCGTCAGGTTTCCACCCTAGCATCGGCAAGTGATCTTTGACAAAAGTCCGCACACCAGTTTTGTAAATTTCTTCGTCAACCGTAAAAACAATGGCAATATTATTTGGTTTGCCGATCTCCTGACTGGCATAATCCCTTAAAGCCCAGAGCATCGCGGCACCGGATCCCTTGGTATCGCACGCACCACGCCCATAGAGTTTTCCATCGCGGATTTCTCCAGCAAACGGATCGATATTCATCCCCTCAACACTGACCGTATCGAGATGACTTTCAAAGAGCAACCAAGGCGCCTGCTCATCGACCTGGTAGCTCACCAATAAGTTGAACCCCTCCCCAGCAACCGGTAGTCGCAGCGTCGTAAAACCGAAATGCTGAGCCAGGTCGTCCAGATATTTCGCCAGAGCTAACTCAGCATCGACTCGGCCAGAGATATTCGCATTGACCGTATCAAAGCCAACCATTATCTGGAGCAATTCTTCACACGATTCAGGTCTCGACAAATCCGCACTCCCTATTGACATGAACCTAAACATTGCGAGAGATAGATCCCGAGTGATCTAAAATCCCACACAAGCCTTAGACGCGCAACCTGAAGTCCTGGACCATCAACAAATGTTGACCGCAGCCCTGCAACACTTTAGAATGTACAAGGATGGTGATCCCAGAGGATCTGAACCCAATCCACACCGGAATCGATTAGATGGCGTGGTTAACTCTTGCAGCTTTGGCTTTTTTACCCGTCAATAATGAGTACGGCTAACAATGAAACTGCTAAAGTGCGTAGTCCGGCCCAATGCGTTGGAAGAGGTGAAAGAGGCGCTAAACGGGCTGGGCGTCACGGGGATGGCGGTCAGTGAGATCCAGGGATTTGGCAGCCAGAAGGATTCCATAGACCAGCTGCCTACTAATCATACGACCCAATCAACCAAAGGTACTTGGCGCACCTACTCGCTGGCCGAAGGTCTAGCCGGCATCCAAGTAGAACATATCGCCGAAGACAGCGATGGCTATCTGTGGTTCGGAACCTGGGACAGCGGCGCCAGCCGCTTCGATGGCGACGAATTCAAAACCTTCAACCGAATCTCTGGCCTCTGCGGTAACCAGGTCATGGCCATCTTCCTCGATAGTCAAGACCGTCTGTGGTTCGGCACCCGCGACGGTGGAGCATGCTGGTTCGATGGGCAGCGATTCCATCACTTCAAGGACAACAACGGCGTTTCCAATAGCAATATTGGCTATATCGCCGAGGACCGTTACGGTCGCGTCTGGTTCAGCGGAGAAGAAACCCTCGGCTACTACGAAGACCAAACCTTTCACAATCTCTACCCCGAATACCTACGCTCGCGGAATAAACCCTTGGCCGAGAACACTTTCCGAGGCTGTAACGGCATTGCCATGGATGAACAGGGATGCGTCTGGCTCGGGTTCTCTACCCTTTCGCGCTACGACGGCCACTCCTTTCGCCATTTCGACTCGGCCTCAGGATTACCGGAAAGCACCTATCCTTACGCGCTCAATATCGATGACCAAGGTGAGCTCTGGGTAGGGGGAAGTAATATCCTAGGTCGCTTTATCGATGAGACCTTCTACCCCACCTCTTTCTCCCCTCGTAGTTTAGTCCGCAAAATACAAACGGACCGTGCGGGGCGAACCTGGTTCTGTACCTCGGGAGGGGGAGCAATCAGCTACGACGGGGAAAATTTCTTGCGCCTGACCGTTCAGGACGGGGTGGCCTACGACGTAATCAACAGCGTCTTCACAGATCGCGAAGGCCATATCTGGATCGGCACCTGGGGTGGGGGCATCAGTTGCTGGGATCCCGAATGCATACAGGTCTTTGGCACGGCAGACGGCATTCCACCCGAAGGCCCCTTCACCCTCCTCGAAGACCAGCACGAACATCTCTGGATGGGCTTTGCCCCCAACTTTTCTCCGCTGCAAAAAAGTATCATTAGCTATGACCAACACCAAAAAATCAACCCGCATGAAGAGCTGGATCTGGGTCGATGCTGGGCACTTTGCGACAACGGTAAAGGAGCCCTTTACATCGGCGGGGAACGCGGCCTGGCCTGCTACGACGGAAAGCGCTTCGCTTGGCTTGATCAGAGCGATGGCCTCGTCAACATTGCTGTACAGTCGCTAACTACCGACCACCAGAATAAGCTGATCATCGGCTATTTTGATAATGAAGATAACACCGTACAAATCGCAGAGTATGACGGCAAAAACTTTAACGTCCTCTTTAAAGACGCAAACTCCAATCCGGATGATTGCATAACTGCACTCGTCATTTCTCGCAAGGACGTCCTGTGGTTCGGGTTGGGAACCTCAACAGATAAAACCCAGGGCAAGGGTATCGGCTGCTTGCGTCCGGGAGCAGGCTTCAGGTTCCTCACTAGTACTGAAGGCTTAATCGACGATCGCGTGGAGGACCTGCTCGAAGACCGCCAAGGTCGTCTGTGGATCGCCACTCTGGGCGGTCTGAGCTGTTTCGACGGCATCGGTTTTGAAAATTTTTCCACTGAGAACGGATTGCCCAACAATCGCATACGCTGTCTCTACGAAGACTCCAAAGGCTACCTCTGGCTCGGCACCGATAATGGGATTGCTCGCTACGACGGTCGGATCTTCCAAACGATGCACGCGCCGCAACTCTCATCGGTAACCAGCATCTGCGCAAGCCGAACCGGCCACTTCTGGTTCGCGACCTTACATCACGTCATCCGCTATCAGCCCAGTTCCATTCCACCCCGCTGTCGCGTAACCAGGATCATCGCCGACCAGATATACCAGAATATCGATGAAATCGAGATAACCGCCGAAGTCCGACAGATCATCTTCGAATTCAAAAGTATCAGCTTTCGCACCCACCCCGCAAACATGCATTATTCTCATCGACTCCTGGGCTACGAAGAGGAGTGGCAAGAACCCCTCAATCCGACCATGAGCGCCTGTTACCAGGTATTGCCCCCGGGCGATTACCGCTTTGAAGTCCGCTGTATCGACCGCGATTTTAATAGATCCGAGCCAGCAGTCGTACGGCTCAAAGTCCAGCCCGATCCCCGTTTCGAGATCCTTAACGAGACCGAAAGCCTCAAGCAGGAGTCCCTGATCGGCGACAGTGCGGCCCTGCGCCGGGTCCTTTCACAGATCAACGAGGTAGCCCAAACCAACCTGACGATCCTCATTCTCGGCCAAACCGGCACCGGAAAAGGCTTGATCGCACGCACCGTACACCGACTGAGCAAGCGGCATGACTTTCCCCTGATCCAGGTCAACTGCGGCGCCCTACCCTCGGGACTCATCGAAAGCGAGCTCTTTGGCCATGAGAAGGGCGCTTTCACCAACGCCATTTCGCGCAAACCGGGCAAAGTCGAACTTGCCCAAAGTGGAACCCTCTTTCTCGATGAAGTCGGAGATCTGACCCTCGAAGCTCAGGTCAAACTCTTGAACCTGCTCGAGGAAGGAACCTTCGAACGAGTAGGCGGCACCGAATCCCTGAAGGCCAATATCCGCGTCATTGCGGCAACCAACCGCAACCTGCAACAGATGGTTGCCAACGGCTCATTTCGCGAAGATCTCTACTTTCGCCTCCAGGTTTTTCCCTTAGAGTTGCCTCCTCTCCACCACCGCCGCGAAGACATTCCCCAATTGGCCAATCACTTCATGAAAAAGATGGCAGCCCATCTCGACAAAACGATCACCCACCTGCACCCCGAGGCCCTAAACCTGCTCCAGACCTACGACTGGCCAGGGAATGTCCGCGAACTCGAGCACGTTTTACAACGAGCAGTGATCGCCTGCAAGGAATCGACCATTCTCGCCACCGACATTGCTCTGGCCCTGCCCGCTCTGGACTCGCCACAACCGCTCAAGCCTATGACTATGGAAGAAAACGAACGGCGACACATTTTGGACATTCTGGAAAAGACAGGCTGGGTTGTCAAAGGCCCTGATGGCGCTGCTAAGATTCTGAATTTGCCCCCCTCAACTCTCCGCAGCCGCATGAAGAAATTAGGCATCGAACGCCAAGGGCGATATAACGCCCTATAGAGCGCTATATATCGTCCCTTATTTTTCCCTGCTTAAAAGAGAAAACCCATCTTGAGATGCAAAAAGGGGGTTATATATCGCCCCTTTTTGCGTTTTTTTGTTGTTGTCATCCCGAATTTTAAATTCTAATAAATGTCGTAATAACAATATCTTATGCACTTTATGAAAAAATCTACTGCTTTTGGCATAAAACTTGCCACTTTTATCGCAGTTTCTTAACTTCATAAGGAGGTTTTATGGAAATTGTGGAATTCGTTCCAGCCGACCAACGAGAAGCCTTACGCCTCCGCGCCTGGAAGCTCAAACAATCTGGCTGGAAACAGAAAGACATTGCCTCAAGCCTGGGCGTCAGTCAAACCGCAGTTAGCAACTGGATCCGTCGGGCACACCGCAGTGGCACTCAATCTCTGCGCACTCGCCATTCCCCCGGCGCACCTCCACGCCTCAACAGAGAGCAAAAAATCACCCTCATCAACCTGCTCGAACAAGGGCCATCCGCCCATGGTTTCAGAAATAGAAACTGGACTTATAACCTCATTGCCAATTTCATCGCCAAGCAATTTGGCGTGTCGTACCACCAATCGCACATCCCCAAACTGCTCAACAAACTGAGCTGGATTCCGCCACATCGGCGCCAAAACCCAATGGCATCATAATGCGGTGCAACTCCATCGAATCACACCCTTACCGGCGCATAGTCCAATTCGGGACGATATCGAAGACGAGTGATTATCGGCATGATAATCACTCGTCTTCGAAGAGAGAATTCCTTTGAGTTGCAAAGCACATATCTCTCTTACTGATTATATTAAAAGTTCGCCGAGTGGTAGCTGAATCAATCGACTAGCGATACCGGAGGAACGTTTCTTCGACTCGCTCTCCTATTGATCGGCATCGCCGACTTTCGGGCTTATCCGATTAAAACAATTCTCTGAACTGTTAATTTGCCAGTTCGGAAAATACCCACCTATGCAACGCATCTTAACAACCACCGATGCCATCGCTCATCGCGACCAGCTAGTCGAACTCGGCTATAGCGTCATTCCCGGACTCCTGCAGAATCCGCTGCTCGAAGATCTGCGCACCTGGTCTGCGGATATATTCGCCAGATTGCCGGTAGACCCCAAATACCGCTATCAGGGCAGCGACATCCACGTCTGCACCGAGCGTCTATGGCGGGAAATGGACCGCGAAGAAGACGAGCGCTTCCACACCGATCCCATCGTCGAACGCATCATCTACTACCCCCCACAAGTGCAGGTCTGCGCCGAACTCGGCCTAGATAACCTGCGCGCCGACGAAGCGATCATTCTACTTTCCAAGCCAGCTTACGGACCGCCCCTCTACTGGCATCAGGACTTCGCCAATTGGAACCATCCAGAGGCCGCCGCTCCCTGGCCGACGCGGATTTTTCTCTCATACTACCTGACCGATACAAACCGTGAAAACGGCTGCCTGCGCGTCATCCCCGGCACACATAGAAAAAGAATCGAACTACACGATCAACTGCCCGACGCTCACAGCCCCGAAATTCAATCCATAGAGGACCTGGACCATCCCGTCTTTATGGACCATCCCGACTCCATCGACGTGCCGCTCGCGGCCGGCGATCTGATCATCGCCGACGCGCGACTGATACACGCTGCCTGGCCCAACCAAACCGACCAGCGTCGCACCCTGGTCCTGGCCTGGCATCAGGTTTTCGATTTTCCTCAGCCTCCGAGTTGGTGGCAAGGCGAGATCCCCGACGTGGTCGCAACGTGTCCTGAAGATCTCGAAGTCGTCCCAACCCGTAAACCAAGTGCTTATATCCAGTAATTCCGACCCTTGCGCAGACTCAATCCCTGACCCAGTTTATCCAGATCTCTTTAAATTCCTCAATCTATAGATCGGCCCTATGGCACTCCATCTTTTCGACACGTATGCACGCCAGGCACGTCCTTTTGCCCCCCTAGAACCGCCGTCGGTCCGCCTCTACGCCTGCGGACCGACCGTCTACAACTACCAGCATATCGGCAACCTGCGGACCTATCTTTTTGAGGATATCCTGCGGCGAACGCTCGAATACAGCGGCTATCAGGTGCAGCACGTGGTTAACATAACCGATGTCGGCCACCTGACTTCCGACGGCGATACCGGTGAAGATAAGATGGAAGCTGGATCGCGCCGCACCGGCATGACGGCCTGGGAAATGGCTGCGCACTACACCGTGGATTTCCAAGAGAAACTCGAGTGGCTCAACGTGCTCACGCCCCATACCTGGTGCCGAGCCACCGAACACATCGAGGAACAAATTGCCGCCATCGCCGGCATCGAGGAAAAGGGCTATACCTACCGCACCGATGACGGAATCTACTTCGACACCTCGAAACTAGACGACTACGGTTATCTGGCCCGCCTCGATATCGAAGGCCTGCAGGGAGGCCAGCGCGTCGACCTGGGCCAGAAGCGCAAAATAACCGATTTTGCACTATGGAAATTCAGTCCCGCCGACAAAGAGCGACAGATGGAATGGGAGAGTCCCTGGGGCAAGGGCTTTCCCGGCTGGCACATCGAGTGTACCGCAATGTCGGCCAAGTACCTCAGCCCCCAATTCGATATCCACTGTGGCGGCGAAGACCATATCCCGGTCCACCACACCAACGAAATCGCTCAGGCCCAGGCCTGCTACGACACCCGGCTGGCCGAATTCTGGCTGCACGGGGCCTTCTTGCAACTCGACGGCGAGAAAATGTCCAAGTCTAGCGGCGATTTTTTGCGCCTCGAATCGCTGGTTGAAAAGGGCTACGACCCGCTGGCCTATCGCTTCTTCTGCCTCGGCGCCCGCTACCGCGCCAAACTCTCCTTCAGTTGGGAGAGCATCGACGGCGCGGCCACTGCCTTAAACCGCCTGCGTACCACCAGTCACAACTGGGGTGAGCCCGGCAGCGCTGACGAGGGCTATATCGCCCGATTCAAAGAGCACGTCGAAGACGACCTCAATATGCCGCGCGTCCTGGCCCTGTGCTGGGATCTGGTCGCCAGCGACCTCAGCGACGATGTCAAAAAGGCGACGCTATTGCACTTCGACCAGGTCATGGGTCTCGGACTCGCTGAATGGACACCACAGAAGAGGGAAGTCCCCGCTGAGATCCAGGCCATGGCCGAGAAACGGGAGCAGGCCCGCGTCGACAAGGACTGGACCACTGCCGACCAGATGCGCGACGAGATCACCGCCGCCGGTTACGAGGTTGAGGATACCCCCGAGGGTCCCAGAGTCCGCCAGCTCAAAAACTAAGCCTCTACCGCGCTGAAGCTCAGCCCCCAAACGCCGCTCTGGACGAAAATTTTAACGTCCACATACGCGATGTTCTCAGTACCGAAATCCAGCGTTTGCCCATCCTCCTTTCCCCCTAATTCCCAGGGCTTGTGTCCCTTCTCTATCTATTGTATCATGAGTGTCTCATCTTGGCCGAGCATTTATACTATCTACCAACGCAACACAGCACGAGACGCTGCCCCTCAATTACCCCCTAGACCGCAAACAGAACGGTTATACAATGCCCCGCATCCTCATCGCCGAATGCAAACAGGAAATCTCCTCCTTCAACCCCATCATCGGCGAGTACGACAACTTCACTATAAACCGCGGCCCAGAACTACTCGCCTACCACCAGAATAAAGAAACAGAAATCGGCGGTGCCCTCGCTGTATTCGCCACCGATCCCGATGTCGAAGCCATCCCAAGCTATGGCGCCCGCGCTCCCTCCGCCGGACCTTTAGCGCAAAAGGACTTCGATCGCATCGTCGCCGAATTCCTCGACGCAATCAAACCCCACGCCCAACAAATCGACGCCGTGTTCTTTGCCCTGCACGGAGCCATGGGCTGCACCGAAGAACTCGACCCCGAGGGCTACCTGCTGCAGGAATTGCGCAAGCTCATCGGCCCGCAACTGCCCGTTGTCATCACCCAGGACCTGCACGGCATACTCACCGCCCGCATGCTCGAGCACACCAACGGTCTAGCCATCTACCACACCTATCCCCACGTCGACTTCGCCGACACCGGCCGCCGCGCGGCCGAAGTGCTGCTCAAAGTCCTCAACGGCGCCGAACCGGTGGTCGCCCGCGTGCGAGTACCGGCCCTAGTCCGCGGCGATGAGCTGATCACTGCCGCCGGCATCTATGGCGAATCGATCCGCTACGCCCAGACGCTGGAACAACAGCCAGGTATTCTCGCCGCCGGCATGATGATCGGCAATCCCTTTACCGACGTACCCGAACTCTGCTCTCAGGCAGTGGTGGTCGCCGACAGCGACGAAGACCTTGCGCGCAGCGAGGCACTACAAATGGCCACTGAGTTCTGGTCGCGCCGCACACAGATGCAACCTGCGCTCATCGAGATCGAAGACGCAGTACGTCAGGCATCCGACTACGACGGCCCGGTGATCTTCACCGACGCTGCCGACGCTCCGTCTTCGGGAGCCACCGGCGACAGCAATGCCCTGATCGCAGCCCTGTGCGCAAGCGGCTACCGAGGCAAAGTGCTTGCGCCGCTGGTCGACGCCCCAGCCGTCTATATGGCGCACGACGCCGGCCTGGGCGCCACCATCCCCGTGGTCTTAGGCGGCTCGCTCGACTCGCGCTTCGCCCCGCTGGATATAGAAGTCGAAATCGTTCAATTGGGCGACGGCGAGTACCTCTCCGAATCCTGGGGCACACCCGAGCACGCCGGTCACACCGCCGTCCTGCAGAGCGATAACTTAACCATCGTCTGTGTCAGCCGCTCGGTGCGCTTTATCGACCGCTCGGTCTTTATCGCCCACGATCTGAACCCCAAAGACTACGACCTCATCGTAGTCAAGTCACCGCATTGCCAGTGGCATTTCTTCGACGAGTGGGCTGAGCGAAACTTCAATGTAGATGCCCCTGGATCGACCAGCGCTAATCTCAAAACCCTTGGACACAATATCTGCCAGCGGCCGATGTACCCGCTCGATTCAGACGTTCCCTTCGAACCTGCAGCCGAAATTTTCGTTTGAGGAACCAAGACGCCATGTCTCCGATCAAACAATCTATCTGCTTCAACCCTTTCAATCAGGACGATACCACACCCGCAGATCTTGTAGCCGCCGCGGCCCGCATCGGCTACAAGTCGGTCGAAATGGCCGACCAAGAGTACTGGCCGCTGATCAAAGACCACGGCCTCGACATCGCCATTGTCGTCGGCCACGCCTCACTACCCGACGGCCTTAACAAACGCGAGAACCACGACCGAATCGAAGACGAGCTGCTCGCCAATATCGATCTCGCCGCGGCCAACAACATACCCGCGCTGATCTGTTTTTCTGGCAATCGCGAGGGCAAATCCGAGGAGGAAGGCCTGGCCAATTGCGTCGAAGGCCTGCGCCGAGCCACCGCCGCGGCCGAGGCAAAAGAAATCACCCTGTGCATGGAATTGCTCAACTCGCGCGTCAACCACCCCGACTACCAGTGCGACCGCACCGCCTGGGGCGTAGCCCTGTGCCGCGCCGTCGACTCGCCGCGCGTCAAGCTGCTCCACGACATCTACCACATGCAGATCATGGAGGGCGACTTGATCCGCAATATCACCGACCATATCGACTGCATCGGCCACTTCCACACCGCCGGCAACCCCGGCCGTCAGGATCTCGACGACGCACAGGAGATCTACTACCCGCCGATCATGAGGGCCATCGCCGCCACTACTTACCAGGGCTACGTCGGCCACGAATACCGTCCCAAGGGCAACACCATCGCCTCACTCGAACACGCCTTCGAGGTCTGCGATGTCTGATAATGGACTCGCACTCATCCCCACCGGCGGCGCCCTCGGTGCCGAAATCCGGGGCTGCGACCTCTCCGAGCCGTTAACGCCCGAACAGGTTACACAGGTGCGCCAGGCCATGCTCGACCACGGCGTGGTCTTCCTGCGCGATCAAGATATCAGCGACGAAGACCTGGTCCGCTTCACTGCCTATTTTGGCAAACCCGTACCCCATGTGCGCAAACAGCGTCCGCGCAAGGTCAAGGAGGTCTTTTTAATCTCCAATATCAAGGAAGACGGCGAACCCATCGGCGAACTGGGCGATGAGCTAATCCCCTTCCACTCGGATCTCTCCTATCTGGAGCGCCCCGGCACTCTCTCGGTGCTCTACGCGGTCGAAATCCCCTCCGAGGGTGGCCAGACCCAGTGGTGCAATTGCAGCGCCGCCTACTCGGCGCTGGATGCCGCGATCAAAGATCGGCTCAAGGGAATGCGTGCAGTACACCGCCACCATGTCGAGGCGCAAAATCCCAAAGAGCACATTGCCCACCCCATCGTCCGTACCCACCCCGAGACCGGACGTCGCTCACTCTATATCGGCCCGCACCTGACCCGCTACATTCCCGGCATTGACAAGGACGCAAGCGATGCCCTGCTCGCCGAGCTCTACTCTCATATCGAACAACCGGATTTCATCTGGACCCACCAATGGCGGGTCGGCGACGTAGTGCTATTCGATAACCGCCCAACCATGCACCGCCGTCTGGCCTTCCCGCCCGACCAGCGCAGACTGATGAAGCGCACCCAGATCTTCAATGACGAAATCCCGAGGGAGTAAGACCATGTTCAAAGCACTGGCGCTAGTGGAAGAAGACGATGCGATATCACCCGCGATCGCCGAACTGGAAGAAAGCGACTTACCACAAGGCGACGTCCTGGTCGATGTCGCCTACTCCTCACTCAACTACAAGGATGGTCT
>MDTE01012927.1_pt1 | contig 22506 bp, 5 predicted proteins | sample 811231 | NCBI WGS metagenome assembly MDTE01 (sample SAMN05326651, study PRJNA326480) | marine metagenome | isolation source: seawater | place: Indian Ocean: Red Sea | collected 2010 | reverse complement strand
TTTCAGCCATTTATATACAGTTCAGGATTGTAGAAATATTTATATTCCTTCAAGTCCTAGTCCAGCAACTACTTCTTGCTGCTTCAAATAAAGTTTTGCGTAAGATTTTGCAATATCTCTCATTAAAGAAACACTGTCACAATTATCTAATTCATTTGCTATTTTTTGATATGCAAATTCTTTAGAAAGTCCACTCAACTTTATGCTATCTGGATCCATTAGTAAGCTCCCGTAGTAAGGATTTGATTTCTTCTATATCAGCCTTGATTGTATCAAGTTCCTCCTTTTCTGTCTGTTTCAACCGTTTCACTTTCATATAGTTATTGTAGTTACTTTTGTCGGTATTGACAATAGAACCAGTATTCCTGTCTCGGTACAAGTTTTTGTGTCCCTCAACAGGAATCAAGTCTTCATATTCTGGGTGTGGCATGTTATGCGAGTGCGATACATCTAAAGTCCTTCAGTTTAACTGGTGTGGACTCGTTAGTGGAAGAAGTAACAATCTTAATACTAAATCCATCAAATTGTTCCAGATTATTTACAGAGAATTGATATTCTGAGAAAGTTTCTGGATCATTTGCAGACATTTTAGCATCTGGTCTTCCACTATTTTTAACTGGATCAATAATTTGATCTCCATATCCATCACCGTCAGTATCTTTGGTATTATCAAAACCAGGGAATGGAACAAATGCTTGATCAATTTCTGCAGAATCTGACCTATGAAGTCTATAAAGAACTCTCATATCTGCAAACTCCTGTACACACGCTGCAACATAAACTTTCAAGCTAGTTGCAGGTTCTTCAAGAGATACCATTCTTGTAACAAAGGCAGTACTATGAGGATCATTGTTTAAAGTGTTTGCTCTAGCATCGTTAACATAATCATCAACTGGATGGTTAATTTTATTTCTACCAAGAACCCAAGTTGCATTCTGAATATCCATTACTGGGGAAAGATTCTTATCTTTTGATGAAAAATCAACACGTAAAGTCAATGACTTATTTCTAGGCAGTGTTGTAAGTTGTTCTGTTTCATTAACATTTGATGCAACCAATCTAGGAGTATCAAAATGTTTTACTTTATTAATATTGATTGGTTCATAACCTTGATCAATGAATGAAACTTCATTTCCGCCAGCACTAGTTCCAGAAATGGTTCTTACTAACGCTTTAATTTTAGTCCCTTTTCCTGGAGTAATATAATTAAACTGTGCGGTAAGAGAACTAAATTGGTAGTTTTGCGAAATTCCAACATTATTATTACCAACTGCCTTTTGTCCATTGAAGTTTATCATACTTCCACCAGCATCTCTACTAGAATATGAAGTACTTCTATTAAATCTTAAATGATAATGATCGATATTATCATTATCATCAACGTAGTAAGTCGCAGGCAAATCATGAGTTGTGTTAATTCTTCTCAAATTAACTCCACCAACTTCATATGGTTGAATAAAATCACTAGTATCATGTGCAGTTTGAGTTGTAGAATCAACTCCTCTCTTAACAATGGTTAAAGTACCAGCATTACCTGAAGTATTACTAATGCCACTATATTCAACAATTTCATTCGAAATTTTTGCATATCCGCCAGAAGTTGAGATACCTTCATAAGTAGCAAATGGTGTTGTATCTGCAACAGAAACAACAGTTGCATTTTTACCAAAATTAGCAGTTATTTTGACTTTCTCTCTATCTGGTTGTACATCAACAATTTGTATATCATTATTTGCACCATGATGTGCATGATTGTATTGAGTAATCTTCATAACATTGCCATCAAATCTATCATCAATTATTGATGATGATTCAACAACAAAGTTTGCAGAACCAGAAGTCTTGGAACTTAAGAGATAATCTGTAGTATAACGTTGAAGTCGTACACCTACTGGGAAGTGTTCACCCTGCACGTTATTCAGATACAGAGTACTGGTAACACCAATATTATTGACTGCGAAAATCGCACCACTACCTTTTTGAACATGTGCTGTTGTGATTCCTAACAAATCACCAACTGCATATCCTTCACCGCGAGTAAGAATATCAATCTCAGTAACTTCACCACTTCCATTTGTGGTTACTTTGGCAGTTGCTCCACTACCCTTACCAGTAAGAGTGTAAAGACTTACTAGGTCTGGAGTTGCACTAGCACTATATCCAATACCAGGATTTGCAATCTCTCCAGAATTTGTACCTAATACAAGACCACCACCAACATTCTCAATAAATCCATATAAATCATTATTACCATCAACTCCAACCATTGTTCCTGGAGTGAAGTTTGTAGAATCTGCTGCAGTAGAACCTTCACATCTTACTTTTAACTTTCTTGGAAGAAGTTCAATTGGATTCTTAGGAAGATCAGAGGAATTTGAACCCTTAGGTCCAATACCACTATTATATGCAATCAGTGTGCCTTTTTCGACAAACTCTGCCTTTCTGATTTTGAAAGTTAAATCTTGGTACTGATTAGGAGTCCAAATTGTACCATTTTGAGATTTAAATAGAGATCCACCAATGTATTGCTTAGCAACAACAACATTTTCTGAGTTAGGAAGAATTGCTGATCGAACAGTTTTCTGACCCATAGTTGCTGTCCACATCTCATACTTATCGGAAGCAGGTGCAAGAATAACAATTGCGTATTCTCTATCCGCTTCAAGATATACTGGTGATGGGAATCTGACAGTTGTTGCTGCAGAAGCATCATTGGAGATTTTAATATCCTTAGGATTTAAAGCAATTTGTGTAAAATCTTGAACAAGGAGGTTTGTGGGAGTACCTAATTCTACTGTTCTAAGTTCAATAAAGACTTTCTTTTTAGGATCTTTCTTTGCAAAGAATAAGTCAAATGAGGTAAGGAATATTCCAGTACCATCAACAAGGAAAGTTTGTGCAAGAGGGTCTCTATGTGGTGCCTTAACAGTAACTTCAACCTTAGGTTTCTTTGCCTTTGGTTTGGGTGGATTTCTGACTTTAACAATATCTTGTTCTTGTGTAATAATAGTACCAGAACCACTATAACTACCAATAGCTTCTGATGCTTGTGTAGTAGAACCTGGAAGTGGTGTTACACCTGGAGGAACAGCAGTAACTTTTACTGTCTTAGTTCCACTCTTAACTTTTACTGGTGGTGCTGGTTTTTTATTTGGATCACGGAAGTGGAAACATGCTAAAATATCTCCCCAGTTATCACTAATTAATTCAAAGTTTTTAACCTTAGCAACAGCTCCACTTGTTTTACCTACAATTTTACAACCTTTTGTAATGTATCCATAAAAATTCTCTTTATTTGCTAACTTTTTAAGGTCAAAATTAAGAAGTTTAGAGGTAGCAGAATAATTTGATGGTGGTGCAGAACCATTCTTGTCATATGGATTGATGCTATATGTTTCATAAGTGGATGGATTGATAACACCCATCTTAGTGACTTGATTACCAAATTTATGATTTGGTTCTTTGAGCTTCATATGACCAATTTTCTTTCCACCTTTAAAAATATCAACTTTCTCATATTTCTGGAAAGTTCCAGACTGCATATCAATTTTAACCAACTTTGGAATAATATCAACTTGTTGACTATCTAAGAAGTGATAGTGCTTTGTATTTGGTTTTAGACCATTTGCAAGGAAGTATACTTCCCTAGAACGCATAAATGGATCTACAGTACTAGTAATTTTGACATTCTCAACATAATCAAATTCTTTAGATGGTCCTATAAGTTTTGGTTTATATGTGGTAGTCTTTGTGGTAGTTGTGGTAACGAATTTTCTAGTTTTCTTCTCATTTCTACCTTTGCCCTTCTTGTAGGTTACATATTCAACTTTTTGATCAACATCCGTATGAACAGACGCCTGTTGTATCCATTTAGCACCTGTAGATTCTGTTCTCTTATTATTAATATAAATTGTACGAGTCCAGTTGTCGGATGGTGGAGTTAATTGAATACCACCAACATAAACAATAACATTAAATGGGTTTACATTTTCAACATTAGTTGCATGTGGTTGATCTAAGAAATTAACCTCTTTATATGCAAGTGTAAGTAAATCTCCAGATTTCTGAATATTCTTATCAGATAATGGAAGATTTTCATCAAGATCATCATTTTCAACATCAACTGAAGGATCCCATCCGAGTTCCGCATTAATAGACCAGAACTCAACGGGTGAAATACCCATATTTTGTTCTGAGTTAATGTCTAGTCTAGTGTATTTTGGATCTGCAAGAGACTTATCTTTAAAGTCAGAAACAATAAATCCTGACTTAAATCTATTCAATCCGTTTGCATCCGTAACTTCTAACGTAGCAGTGTTAAGTTCAAGAAGACTTAAAGAAGTAACTTCCTCAAGATTTTCAATTCTTTCTTCAAGTTTCGCAATGTCTCTCATTGTGAATCTTCTGTTGTCTCTCAACAGAATTCCCGCATCTTTAGTGGGATTAAAAAGATATGCTGGATATGCAATAAGAGCAACTTCCATTGCATCATCTGCAAGATCTGGTATTTGAGGATCTTCCGCTGGTTCTCCTTGAATAACTTCTACCTGACCAAGACGATTAATTGATACTAAATCAACTCTAGGAAGATAGTAACTAAGACCAACTCTAGTAGTTTCTTCTGGTGTGACAACAAATCTATAATTTGTTGAAAACTCTCTTGCATCATAAGTAAATGGAGACATTGTTGCTGCTGATGCATCAAAATCTCTTACTCTTGGTCTAAAGTCAAGAAGATCAGATACTCTGGTACCATTTACTACTGATGGAATGTCGCTCTTATATCTGTCAGCAGTATAAGAATTAACTGTGAAGACATCTCCACCGATTGTTGAACCAGCACTTACTCTATATTGATTGTAGATAATTTGCAATTGTTTTGTTGGAATTGCAAATCCATCTCTTCTTCTAATACGTGAATAATCTACAATTTGGTTTGTATTTGCTTTATCAAGAAAATAGTTATCAGTTCTATCAACGTAACTACCAGGCGTGGTTTCTTGAATCAGTAAATTTAATGATGAACTCTTAAATAGAACTTCTTCACCAACTGCAAAATCATTATCATTGAGAGGAACATATTCAACGGTGGTTGCAGTAACATTTACAACTTGACCAATTGCTCTACTATCTTGACCTACAATTTTTTCACCAATAATTACACTTTGATCTAAAGCAAGACCAGTTGCAAAAGTTAAAGAATCTAAAACTGGTGCGGTATCATTAGTTGATTCATACACTGCAACAACATTAACAACATCTGCAGTATTCAGTGAAATCTCCTCATCTTCAATTCTCAATCCATAAAACTTACTTGTAGTTAAACCTGCAGTAGCTGGGGATTTTCCAGTTGTTCTGGTAATAGAAACAATATTACTCTTTACGTAATCATTTGTTTTGTGAGTAACATCAGTTTTTAGTAAAGTTCCAATAACAGTAACATTACTTTGGCTGGCAGTCAGACCTTTAAATGTGATTTGAGTTGCGCCATATGTAAACTGGTCAGAAGTCAAAGATTCTGTAGTACCATTTGAATAGTGAATAGAATATCTTTCAGCATCAAATGATTGGAAGAATACACTATTAATACCAACAGAACCTCCTAAGAAATCTGCAACGCTAAGTGTCATTTGACCATTACTGTCAGTAGACTGTCCAGTAATTTGTCTTGTTATAGATAACTCTGCATCAGATAAATCTACAGAAGATACAGTAAATCTTGGAAGTTCTGCATAAAGACCAGATTGCTGTGAATTCAGAATCTTTGGAACCATCAATGAGAAGTTTGATTCACCGTTAGTTACATTATTGTTAAAAATTCCTGTAATAGAATTATTAGCTCCTTGCGCTAAATCCAATTCATTTCCAGTAGCATTAATTCCAGTAATAACGTTAAAGTTTGGATCAGATCCAGATGCATTTTGATATTTTAAGATTGCACCCGTTTTAATTCCAGTTACACCCGCAAAGAATATTCCAGGAACTCGACCAGTATTGCTACCACTTACAATTAACTTATCATTCTTACTAAAGTCAGGTAAACCTTTTTCATACAGAATTGTATCTGCAATAAAGTCTCTTTGAATATTTGAATCAAGACCCGTTGAATCTTGATAAACAGATTTAATATCTTCTACAGTAAATTCTTCAACAGCAGTTACACCAAAGGTATACTCTTCAATTTCATTAACAATAACTTGTTCACCTCTCTGGAAAACACCAGAAGTTTGTGTCAAACTCATACATAAAGGACTTCTCTTACTATCAATATATCCCGTAGCACCACTAGAAAGACCTCTTACATATGAACCAAGAGGAATTACATTATTGTTGCTTATATTACTTGATACATAAACATCAGTATATGTCTGAACATCAAAAAGATACAAATCCCAGTTGGTTGTAGCACCTTCATACGCTGCGTCACTTACACCATACCAATAAATTCTGGCTTCACCAATCTTTCTACCAGTTCCTGCGTTATTTGTAGCAGTATTTCTTATCCTATCAAATAATTCAATTACATTATCGGATGTATTTTGTCCTGCTTGTGTTCCAATAGAAATATATGGAACACCAGTAACGTTATGAACTTTAAGAAGACTTCCCATTTGGAAGGGAACTCTAGTTTCTGCAATAGATTTAGTGGTTCTTGGTTTTGGGACATCAATAATAGTTGATCCAACCAAATCTACATCATATCCTTTAACATATGCAGTTCCTGCAGAAACCTTGATACACATCAAGTCGTCACTAGGACTATTTCCTTCATCAGTGAGCTGATTTTCTGCAAAAAGACCAGCACCACCAGTCTCATTATTCAAAGAATCTAAAACATCTACGGTAAAATTATCAACAGCATAGTTTCCAGATTCTTCAAAGGTTCTCTTGGCAAAGTAATCTTTAATAAAATTATATTCAGTCTTTGCTTCTAACTTTTTAATCTCACCATTATCAATTTTTACAAGTTCAATAAAGTTGGTATCGTTGAAATCTTGTAATCCTTTTTTGGTTAGTCTAGTGCTAAGTTTAAATCTATCTGCACCAGGTGCAGCAAAATTAGTAAATCCTTTAGCGTTATCATTCAGTGATATATCTTGATCAGAATTAACTACCTGCTCTAAAACTTCAAAACCAACTCTATATGATGGTTGATTATCATACAAATCAAGAACTATCTGTGTGTCTGGAACATCAACAAAATATCCTCTTATAAAATAAACGCCAGCAGCAACTCCTACGGAATATCCAATATTTGAGGCATCATTTGCCACCAAAGAAAGAATAGTATCTCCCGCATTTAAAGTAGTATTACCATAAGTTACGTTCTCTTCAATAAGTAATACTTCAGAGTTGGCAAAGAATTCAGTCTCACCATCTTCTGCTGATGTGTTATATTTTACAAAAAGCGTAATCTCTTCCGCATCTTCGTTTGGTGGGAGAACATATCCCTTAATTGTTGCAGTTATATCAGTATCTTGACCTCTTACCTCTGTACCTTTACCATCATTGGCATTGATAAGAGCATCTAGATAAATGCTAATATCTAGACCCAAATGAGTCTCATTTACCTTGATAGTAGTAAATTCATTATCACATGTGATTCCACCAGGAATCACCATAGAACCTTCTTTGAACATATGTGTTCCGAAGGACTCTATCTGATTCTGAAGAATAGATTGAAGACCTGTTAGTTCTCTTGCCTGAACGGGAAATCCAGGTTTGAAAAGAACCTTATAAAAATTATTATCCTTATCAAAATCATCATAGTAAGGATTTACGTTTAAGTTAGTCTTCTGTGGCATTTTTTAGAATTCCAGTATAATTTTAATGTCTTCTTTTTGTCTCAAGTTCCTAGCAATACTAGGTCTATTATCAAGATAAATTATTTGTCCTGACCCTTTATTTATTTCAGGAACGGACATGCCACTTGTGAAGTTAACACCAAGATTAATAAGTTTACTTCCTGTTGGATTTGTGGTTATGCCCGAAAAATTGAGATCTACGGAACCACTAAATGAAGATGATTGTCCAGTAATCAAATTAGCACTTGATTCAAAAGCGTAATTTCTACCATTAGTAGAAATACCCACATAATCTTGATGATCTAGAGTAGTTTGATTGAAATATAATGAACGGTCTTGTATATATTTAAGAACCTTTGTTTCAGAATCATAAGAAGAAACATATCCATATGCTTTTCCTACATTATTAGTAAGACTCTGTTCAATTTTTTCTCCAATTATAGGAGTTCCAGTAATTGATGAAAATTTTATAGAATTCAATCCACTAAAAGTTGCACCTGTAAAAATATTATTTGTTCCAACTGCTGTTGGATTTTTTACAATTGAAACTTGTGCAAAACTGGTATCAACTGGGAAATCTTTAGTTGAATCATCAAATCTAGCATAGATTAAAACTTTGTCAGAACCTAACTCCAAATAAACATCATCACCATGACCTTTAGATGGAGGAATTATTGGTATAAGTTTTGCGCTGGTGCCAGTTGTATTAGAGTTAATAGAACCAAGGTCTACAAGAGCATAAGAATAATCTTTTCCACCTGCAGTAACTACAGTTTTTGTAATTTTACCACTCTCAACATCAACTCTGACTTTTGCACCAGTTCCATCACCAATAATATTCATCTCTTGACTTAATCCACTGGCATAATTACCGCCAGCTTTGTCAATATAAACTGTTTTAATTTGATTGAGATTAGTATTTGAATTTGCAGAGTCTCTTACTGCTTGCACTTGAGTATCGGACGTTGTTGTCCAATCACTCGGTAAAGTAATATACTCTGTAGAATCAAATTTAACAATATCACTTGGAGAAACTGTGAATAAGTATTTCCAAATATATCCGTCACCACTGGTGCCAGCTCTAGTTGGTTCTAAATCTGTAAATGTTGGTTCATCTTGCGATACATTTCCTTTTGGATTGGTACCACTAGAACCATTCTCTATACAAATATAGACTCTAAAATCTGAATTAATTACATAATAATTTGCGTCATATAATCTTGCGGCATTAGTTAGTGGTGAGGGAGATTCGATACTGTAATCATCCCTATACATCTCATATCTACTTCCAGCAACCCAATCAACTCTTCTAACAATACGTTTAACATTTGCAGAAGATATTTTTTTACCAAACAATACAACATCACCAGCGTGTGTATTATTGGTTTGATTATCTAATGGTGCTGGTGGTGAAGTATTCCAATCAGAAGTTCTACCATATCCAGTAATAGTTGGATTTGGTAGACCTACAGTAATGTAATAAGAGTTGGACGTATTTTCAACCGATTCGACAAAATTGCCTGCATTCAGAATTCTAAATTGATCGGTAACAATAGCTGACATTGCTTATATGTTTTTTATGTATTTATATGGGGTTTATAATATAGTAAAACCAGAAGAATTTTCAGTTGCATCAGGACCATTTGATAATTTCCTTAATGCGCCACTACTCTTAAATCCAAAGTCTCTTCTTTGAATTGTTGGGAATGTAGATAATCCAGAATCAATTATGAGACCAGTTACTCCTATTGAAATTGGATTATTTCTAGTTATTGAACCACCTCCATTATATAATCTTCCCCAAGATAATTTACCTGCGGAAATTGTAGCACCAGGATTGTTGGGTAAATACAATCCTGTTGTCGCAATACCAACAATATTGGTATTTCCATGGATGTTACAAGTTATCCTACCTTTGTTTCCACTATTTGAAACAGCTTGTACCATATAAACAGCATCCAAGAAAGTTGTTCCAATACCAACGGTAGAACTATCATTTCCATCAACAGTAGTTACTCCGTGACCAACTGAAGTTTCATAGACATAGACTGGATATCCTGCAACCAAACTATTAGTTGCGCTAGAATTATTGGCAAAATCAATACGATCATAATCAATATTGAGTGCCATTCCACAATCACCAGTACCTGTAGTTGTACTAATTCCAGTAATAATACCAGTAAATCCTTCAATATTTACAATATTTTCAACCAATTCCTGTTTTCCTTTGGGAACTTCAACAATTGCTTGAGGAGGATTGATAACAGAATAACCAAAACCTATATTTGTGATAGTTGCAGAGTCAATAGAACCATTAACAATGCTTACAGTAGCAGTTGCAGTCGTACCAACACCAACACCAATATCTAAAGGTGCTGTAAATTTAACATCAAGCGTAGTACCAGAATAACCAGAACCAACATTATTAATTGTAAGAGCACTAATTGTTCCAGAAGCACCAACAGTTGCTGTGATTGCAGCAGAAACTGGATTTACTCCTTCTACAAGTAATCCTTTAAAGGAGTTAATTGAAATTGCATAGTTATTTTCTTCATAATTGAAGAATTGTGCGTTATCAACAAAAATTTGATCAGTGCTTGCATCAACATCACCAATTACCTTTGCTGTTGGAAGAATTCTTGGTTCAATAGAATCTCTTGTCTTATAAACAAAATCTCCCTTGACAAACTTATCAAGTTTTTGCTTAGTCCAACTGATTGGTTTGAAATCATTTTCATTGATACCTGGACCAAGATAGATATCAGTTTCAAGTGTATCTGCAGATAAAATATCAAAAATTGTTCTATCTCTATTCTGATCTTTTGTTAAATTAAAATTAGGATGCTTCTTAACCAGAACTTCATCACCAATTTTAAATGTTTCTTCAACATCAACAATAATGACATCAACACCATCTTGACCAAGATAGAAGAAAATATCAACCTTATCAGAATCTGATGGTGCCTGATCGAATAAGAAGGATGTTCCTCCTTCAAATACGTAAGAAGAACCAGGTTCTTGAAGAACACCATTAACAAAAATAACTAAAACTGCATTCAAATCAATCTCATTTGAAAGTGCATTATTAGGATCTAATTCAAAACTTAAGAGTTCACCTTGATAAATCAATGGGAATCTCTTTCTTGAACCATCTTGGAATGCTTCAATACTATCAATATAGTTCATTTCACCAAATGACCAAGATGACATTGAGTCATTGAAAATTTCAGTAACTTCGAGTTCAAAGTCTGAAATTGGTTCGCTCAGATGTGATGCCGTAACAAGACCAACTATTTTAAATACATCTCCAACCTGGAATGCATATCCATTTCTTCTAATGTTGAAAGACTCAACTTCGAAGAGAGTTGAACCAATGCCAACATTAGTTCCTGCAGCACCAATAGTAACATTCATCAACAGATTTTCACCTGTTGTTGTAGTTGCACCAACTCCAAGTCTTGATACGCCGACAACCTCCATATTTTCATATGTTGGTTCAGGAATTTGAATCCTTGGATTTACATATCCAGAACCACCATTATCAATACTAAAGATTAGTGTTCCACCTATACCAACCGTTGCAGAAATTTCTGCACCTGTTCCTGCACCACCACCAGGTCCAACATTGACCGTAATGGTATTTGTAGTTACTGAGGTAACTTCTGTAGTGATACCAGCAACTGGATCAGTTGCTCTTGGATATGGTTGTTCGGTAAAGAAATTATCTTCAGAACATGTGAAAATAATTCCACCAGTATCAATACCAATTTGATTACCAACTGTTAAACCATGAGATGGGATAGTTAACAAGAGTTTGCCAGTATGTGACGTATATTCTGCATCAGTTGCTGTGAATGTATCAGTTCCAGCAGAACCAACGAAGATTGAATCAGAAACAGAGCGTACAAATTTATGCTCAAATGCTAAATCAGTTACACCGATAGAAACAGGGTCTCTATATCCAGAACCATTGGAAAGTGAGAAGTGCTTAAATACACTACCAAATCCAACATAATTGTGAATAATTGTGCTAGGTCCGACCTGAACTGTCAGTTTATTAGCAGAAAGAATATTTACAATATCAAAAGAACGATCATGATCTGGGAATATTGTTGTGGTTATACCAGTGTATGCTTGAGAACATGTGAAGTGAAGTCCAACCAATTGAACTCTTTCTCCACCCTTAAGATAGTGATTTGAACTAGTTTCAATTTCAATAACACCAGTAATATTATTGTAATCTGCAGTTGTGATTCCTACAGGTTTACGATAAGTATTGACACCAACAATATCTGTAATTGTACCATTTGTTAAATCTGCCTTTACTTTTGCACCATGAAGTGGTGCATATCCAAGACCTGGTGTTGAACCAAGGGAAACAATCAGTCCACCTCTTGGTAATTGATTTTGATTAATATCAAATTCAGACTGAATATAAGAACCGTTTTCCGAAGTAATACCAGAGAATACTACACTAGAAATACCTAAAGCACTTGAGTTTTCAAATTGATAATTATTACCAAGATTATTAATAGTAGTTGGTGTTTGGAAAACACCGTTCAAGAATAAAATTCCATTACCAATATCAACACCTGTTGTATCTGCACCACCAACTTTCATTGTAAAAGTTTGACCAACTCCAGTGAATTGATTTGAAATATCATCAAATACCATATTGGTATCATAATTAGATCTCAAGAAAGTTCTTCCAGAGAATTCTGAAGTTACGAATGGAAGATTACTCTCATCCCTTCTTGTTCTAGCACTTCCAGTAGGAGGATCAGTAAAGTGTACTTTAGAACCTACAATATTGAATGAACCCCTGTATATCTGTACAGTTGCACCATCATTATGTGGAGCGGCAGTAGATCCAACAGATGCTCTGACAACAGATACAGTATTAAATGTTGCTGCAGATCCTGCTTGAATGATTCCGTTGATTGGACCAAGAAGTTCACCTGCAACATTGGTGCTAAGACCAACTTCAACAACCTTCATATATTCATCATCAATTCTGAGTAAATCTCTTGGTTGAATAGAGGAAATACCACTAATATTGAAAGTTGAAAGTCCTACTGGAATTGTTCCAACTCCAGCAACATTAAAGAATCCATTATTTTCAAGAATATGTGAAACTGGAGTAAATGTAATTGGTTGTTGAACAATACCATCAAGACCAATTACTGTTTTAGATAGTTTCTTGGTAAATTCAAGTTTGTGTGCATTACCTTCACCAAGATTGGTGAAAGTTACCGCAATTCCAGCCTCTGCAAATTCTTTAGTTGTTGCCAATCGGAAAGTGTTCGAATTAGTAACAATCGGATAAACCCTTTCTGGAAGTTGATCTACAACAACACCAAGATAGTTTGAAGTTTCTCCAATACCAACCTCAGACTTTCCAACACCAACGAATGTTGTTCCTGGAGTATAAATCAGTTCTTCTGCAGTATTGAAGAAGTGATTATTAATTGTAAATGTTCCTGTTACTGGATCAAGAACATTTGTATCTGCAGGATTGAAGACCTTTTCATAGATAGGAACACCTTCGTGTCTCAAATTAAATGCAGTCTTACTTGCTCTACTTCCATTGAAAGCATCAAAGGAAGAAAGGAACATATCCTGCTGAAGTGAATTGTATGTTAGAGTATTTGGTACGTTATCAAAATCACTTAAGGTATAGAATACTTCGTTGAATGATTGGGTTGTGTAATTTGCAGAACTATCATCTGGGTAGAAATTAACAAAGAAATCATTACCTCTAATCTTACCACCAAATGTACCTAATCCAGCAGCACCAGCAGTTGCTACAAATGCTCCAGGAATAACAGTAACTTGAGAACCATCACATAAAGCAGTTACCTGATGTAATGCAGAACTTGAACCAACAGAAACTCTAACGATTGATGAAACTGAAGATATAACGCTCTTATTGTATTCTGCAATGGTTGTGATACCCGCATGAGTATCGGATACACAATCAAGGAGAGCACTTCTTTCAGATGTTGCAGGTTGACCAGTTCTTAAGAATCTGTAAGTATCATCTGCTCCAGACTGCGTAAACTCAATAATATTTGAGCGAACATCATAAGTAGAAGTCTCAATACCAGGATTCTTAACACTAACAGTAATGATTCCCACACCATCATATATTGCAGTTATAATACCGACATTTGAAGAACTATATGAGAGTGTATTAGAATCAAAGTAATATTCACTAAGATAAGTATCTGTCCCATCAAAATCAATAAATGCTTCAATATTTACAAAGTCTCCCAAATCAAATCTGTTAATCATCTCAAAACTTACAAAAGCAGCATTGAAATTTGAAGAATCAATTTCATATAATGCTTTTTCACTAGATGCAGTTCCTACACTAGTAATACCAAGAACGTTTGAATTGACTAGATCAATTGAACCAACAGTTTGAGTTCCAATTCCTGCAAAAGAGTTTGAATATCTCTTCTTAAGAATCTTGATATCTAAATCAGTATTAAAAGGATCTGTTGGTGTAAAGAGTAAAGTTTTAATTTCATTTTGAATATTAAGACTAAATTCTCCAAGTTTTTGATTAGTGTTTGTAGACAGTCCTGCAGAAACTGCAAGATTCTTTTCAAAGAGATAGGAATCGAGAGATGTTGTTTGTGCGATCAACTCTGAAAGTTGAACATCTAGAGTGTCTGGATTTACGACTTGAATCAAATACTTGACATTTGTGTCAGCGATATTAATCTCTTCAATTTCTATAGAATTTCCTTGGAATCCTTTACTAGAGAACTGACCACTGATGTCATCATGAATAAGAACTCTATTAGTTCTACATTCTGTATAATTTGCTAATTTTCTGTTACCAAGTTTGAGGAATTTAGATTGATCGGCACCAGAAGTGTTTTTTCTAACATCATCATCAACTGCAACATCAAAATTATTAATTGTCCAAACTTTAGACTCACTAAAAACATCAAGAACACTTATTGCTTTAGTAGTTCCTGCTAATCCAACTCCGCTATCTACTGCTGATGTGATACCAACATCAGCAAAATTCTTCATACCTGCAGGGTGTACGATAGAATTTACTGGTCCAGACATTTCTGCCCAAGATATTGGACTCTTTACAGAATATGAAAGATTTTGGAAGTAATCATTATCGGGAGTTACCTGATAATCTTCACTTAATTTACCTTTATCATCTTTCCATCCAGATTCTTGCCTAGAAGAATAGTTAAGAGTGAACTTTGCCCTGTCTTTATTGATTGATTTAATTTCTGCAATAGTTCCTGTAAGTTTACCCTTAACTTTATTTCCAGGTTTGAAATTTTGAGGTCCAACAGTTTTAATGAAATCTGGTCTTACCAGAGAAACAAAAGCATCAGTTTCTACAAAACCAGAACCACTATCAACAAATAATCCTTCATTTAATTCAAATGATGCTCTAGACTGAATAACTTCAATATCTGGATAATCTTTCTTATTTACAATAGTTGCATATCCAGATTGATTAGTTTTTGCAATACCAGGATTGGTTGTTAAACCAACACCATCTTCATCTACAAGTGAGAAAGTAAGTTTTGCCGGATTAGAATTAACAAAGCTATCAACTTTGAAGAATCTGTAATTGTAATTTTCAGAATTGTAACCTTGACCACTACCAAGTAAATCGATACCTTCCACAAAAATTTCATCACCATCTGCAAAGAGTGCTGTAGTGAATCCTAAAACAGGAGACTTTAATGTACAAGTTGCAACGCCACTAGATCCAGAAACAATAGAGCTAATTCCAACTCCATTTGAATTGTTAACTGCAACTATTCTATGGGGTTCTGATTCCATTCCACGAATTGGTGCAATTTGCTCAATATCGGAAATTGTTGTATTTGGTGCAACTGGTAATAAAGAAGAATCATCTACAACAAAATTGCCTGTTTCATTCCACAGTAAAAGATTTGGTGGTGTAACATATTTTGATCCACCACTTATAATATTAAGTTTTGAAATTGTATCGAGATTATCAATATTAAGTCTTGTTGGAAGTGCTGCTTCAGGTCTGAGAGTTTTATCTGATGGATATGCATATCCGATATTATCAATTCTAAATTTATTGAGTTTACCAATAGACGTTGAAATTGCTATTAAATTAGCATTTTCCCCATTTACGGAGGAAACATCTATAAATTTAGGCAATCTTTCATAATTAAATCCTGCAGATATAATTTTGACTGCTCCGATAGAACTTCTTGCAGTGCTTGACTTAGTTCTATATTTTGCTACATCACACTCCTCTTTAACATTATATTTTAATACTGATGGTAACTTATATGGAGAGATCTTGAATGTTGTTGAAGTAACGCCAGTAATATTATATGTTCCATTATATTCACTCTTCACATAATTAATTTCCGAATAATTTGCAACATCAGTATCTGCAGTGCTAATATATCCTGCTTTTTCTACCGCATAGAAAAGTTTTGATGGAATATTTTCAGAATACTTTAAGGTTAAAGATGCAGTCCCAACTCCAGAAGTACCAATTTTCTCAACATTGAAATTAGTATCACCGTATGATGTTATAAATTCATTTTTAAAATCTTTATCATAGAAAATCTTAAATTCATATCCGGTCAGAGAAGAATCTCCCAGAAGGAATCTAATATCTGAGTTGTTAACGACATCAATTTTTGGATTTATCTTACCGATAGTATGAACACTTGATCCTGTTCCAACAATATTGACTACTTTTTCTGTTTTTGGATTAGATTCATATAAAGTCTCTGCAAGTCTAAATGTATTTCTACCATCTCTAATGGTATAGTATACACCTGTAGTTAATCCTGATGCAACTTCTGTACTCTCATAAAAGATTTTTTCACCAGTTTCAAATCCATGATTAGTGAGAGTGATTGTGTTTGTTGCCGTATCAATAGCATCTGAATTAATTCCAACAGGATTAATTAACAGTGATTTTGTGGATTCTTTATAAACTACGGTTGCTGCAGCAGTTGTTCCTAATCCTACAATAGTATTGGGTCTTACATCAAGATTGATTACATCATTATTTCTTAATCCATGTGTTGAAGAAGTACTGACAGTAGTAATAATTCTATCAAGGTCACCGGCAACTTGTGTTGGATTATTTTTCAGTAAATATTCTGCGTTATCCGATCCACCACTACGGAAATAGAGACCCTCAGTAAAGGTTGTAAGACCAACTGCAGTTGTTAGTCCAATATAGTTTGGACCTTTATTAATTGCGTATACAGTTGCTGTAGCTGCCCTATTTTCAGGTAAATTAAACTGAGTTGAAGTTGATTCGTTTGAAACAATAAGAACATCAGCAGCAGTAACAGCACTATCATTCATACTGAAACTAATTTCTTCACCAGTCTTGAATCCATGATTAGGAACATAGATTGCTCTAGTTGGAATTTGAACCAGATTGTCTACACCACCAATAGTGATAGTTTTTTCGATTGCACCATTAGTAGTGGTTCCAAATCCAACTGCATTATCTGCATTGAAGTAAACTAATTTTGAACGTGATGATTTAAAGGATGGAGTTTTTGCTTGAATTTTGATTCTATCTGGAATTAAATTGAGTTCACTACCGAGAGTATGAGCGATACCAGTGTTTCCAAATCTTTTAACTTTAATAACACCATTACCATAATTGTTTAAAACTCTTACAGTTTCATCTGTTGCAGTAATACCATCATCAGAATGAACTGCAATAGAGCTTCCAATAGAAACATTTGCCAATTGATCAACAAAAATATCTTCAGTTATACCACCATTTGTGGTATGAGAAGTCATTGTTGCTGCAAGACCGATAGTATCTGAAGAAATTCCTGCTCTATGATTTCCTTTCAGATTTGAAATAGATGTTGTTAAACCACTAATGAGAATATTTTCATTATTATTAACATCAAACCCATTCTCAAAATATGCTGATACTTGGAACTGACTATCTCTAACAAAAACTGAACTTGCATATTGATCTAAGTCTGTGTCAATTGTTGTAATATCTTTACCGACAAGTTCAGATACTTCAACTGACAATCCAGATCCACCAGTTCCAGTTTCATCAAAATTGACTTTATCTCCTACTTTATAACCTTTACCACCAGAAAGGATGTTAATTTTTTCTACAGAACCTCTAGAAACAGCAGTGACAAAAGTTCTCTGTGGGAAAGTTTCATAACCCTCGTCAAGGAAATCATAATCTGCACCCCTTTCAGCAACTTTATATGGGAATACATTCCTAACTAAATTTGAGTTGTTGAAATCAAATGACTGGTCCAGGTAAAAATTATCTTTGTCAAGTTTAGATTTAAAAGTATTTCCAACAAAATATGGATATAATGGAACAAGTTCATTCACAACGGTACTTGTTGTTACCCCTGCAAAATATGCATAAGTTCCATTTGGAAACTCTGGAGTTTTACAGAATCTTCCATTATGAACATCCAAATCTCCATTGTCATCAAACTTATAATCTTCAATAAAAAATCCTTCTTCAAATGTAGATGTGGGTGGTCTATCAAAAACAGAAGATGCATCCGCAACATATCCAGGAGTAATTAAAGATACACCAGACTGAATATCATCAGCATCCGTATATCCATATGGTCCATAAATCGGATTTCCGTCAAATGCCCAACCGATAATTTTTGAATGATTTGCGTTTAAATCGTCATCAAATACATCTGCTAAGTCTTCAGAATATCCATAAACAGAATATTCTAATCCATCTTCTGTATCATTTTCTTTCAATCTTCCAAATATTTTCTGATTATGATTGATAGAACTATCGGCATATCTTTCAGCATCATTTACACAAAGACTTCTAATCTGTGTGTTAAAGATTGCACCAGAACCTCTTGGTTTTACTCTAATAGTTGTAGTATTTGGATCATAACCAATACCTTCATTAATAACAATTACATCATCAATTTTTCCATCAACAATTACTGGTCTTAAGATTGCACCAGAACCAACATTATCTTCGTCCTCAATAATTAATTCTGGAGTAGAGAAATATTCTGTTCCTGAAGAAAGTATTTGAACCTCAATGACTCTACCATTTGATATAATTGGATTCAGTTGTGCAATTCTTCCATTTTTTACACTAACAAGAGGTTGTTTACGTAAATTCAATACAGTTGAACCATATCCAGCACCAGACTCATACAGATAAGCATCTACAATTGGTCCAGTGACAATTGGTGTAAAATTGAGAGTGCCAGTTAATGTTGAACCAAAAGAAACTGTTGCAGTTACTGTGATTGGTGGATATTGGAATACATGATATCCAGAACCAATACCAGATATCTCTACATACTTGGATCTTGTTAAATCATTAGTAAGTGTTGCACCAACACCAACATTAATTAATCTGAAATTATCATCATCAAGTTTTTGAATTGAATATTGAACGCTTGTTGAAAGTCCACTAATTAATTGATTACCCTCTACTGTTTCTTCTGTAGAGTATTCAACAACATCACCATTATTAAATCCATGATTTTTAAAAGTTAATCTATTATATTGAGTAGATATTCCTGAAGATTTTATTCTTAACTTTCTATATTGATATCCGGAACCTGATTCTATAACTTTTACTTTTTTTAAAGTTGGTTTTGGAATAGTTCTGAACTGATGTATACCACTTTCTGCAGTTGCGGTAGTAAACCCAATCGTGTTAACACCTGCAGAGGCATCTGAAAAATTATTAAAAAGTTTGATAGATGATGTGTTTACTATTCTAACAAAATACTCATCTCCAGATACAAGTCTATTATCGAGACTATTTGAAGGATCTTGGAAATCTCCAATACCAATTTCAGTATTTCCGTTTGCATTATAAGTTATTTTTTGGAATTGTGTTAGATTATGTGGTTCCAGGAAAGTTAATGTTTCAGCACTGCTATCAACACCACCACCTAATGAAAGTGCTCTACTATCAAACTCCAAAGTTCTAAATCTATCTCCCATTACAGGTTCTAGAATACATCCACTACCATTAGCACCTTGTAAAGTTATTGCAGAAATTCCATCAACATCAAAGTTCTGTGGGTCAATTAGAACTTCGGAAACAGAACCAGAAATAACTGGTTCTACAAGAGCAGATGAACCTGCACCAGCAGTAATTGTCAGATGTGGTGGATTGATCACATCATAATCCATACCACCATTAAAGACTTCAAAATCTGTTAATGGTCCATAATAAATTTTATCATCACTCTTAGGACTTAAAATTTGAACACCATCTATCAACTGTCCAATATGTAAAGTTCCTCTATCAGAATTTTCTGAATTTGTAATTGCTCTATTAAGAGGATATTTTCTTAATATTGGTGTTGGTGCAATTTTTCTGGATTTTTGAGATAATAATGTAAATGTATGTGTTGCAGAGGTATCATCATTAGCATTAAATTCAAGATAATCCGCACCGGATGCTAATAGAGAACTAGAAATATAAAGTCTAAATTTATTTGGTGCAACATAATCAACTACATACACTTCTCCAGACTGAAGACCCTTGAGAGGTTTGTCTGAGGTATATCTAACTCTGTCACCATCAATGAATGGTATTACAGATGAAAATTTTAATACTGAATATGTTTTATTGACCGGGTCATATCCATCAAAATTTGTTTCTTTGCCGTCTGGAAGTTGTGACTCGATTAAAGACTCTTCAATTTCATATTCAGGTAAAGAAAGTGATGTAACATATCCAAACGTCGAATTATCATTACAATATACATTTTGAACATTGGCAAAATACTTATTATTTCCTAAGATTAAATCGACATTAGCACTTGTAACCTTTTCAATTTTTCTTCTGATACTATACTCAAGAGTAGGACTTGGAGTAAATGAACCTAGATTATTAATTACTACCTGATTAAGTGTAGTATTAATTGATGAAATTTTGGCATTACTTGCAGATACTGTTTCAGAGCTACCAACTAATATATCAACAGTATCTCCAACTTTCAAACTTGACTTATCAATTTTAGAAGATAATGTGAATGTAGAACCAACGATAGACTCAATATCATATCTTGCGCTTGTATTGTAAATCCAAGAATTGGCAAAAATTTCTTTATACGTTGAATTATTGTCTGGATTATCAATACTCTCGCCAGAAGATAATACTCTAATTTCTTCACCTTCTTCTAAAAGCGAAACATTATCAATCTCTACAAAATTATTTAAAACTCCAGTCAGACGAATATTTACTCTTCTTTCCGTATCTCCATTACCAAATCCATAAACAAATACTTCAGATCTAACTTCATCAGTTGCATTAATTGCCTCAGTAATGCCACTACATCCAAAGAATTGGTTTACACTCTTTGAAGTAAACTTAATAGTATTATTTCCAGAAATAATAGTTCCAGAGTCATTAAAACCAATCGTAGAGTCTACAGTAATCACATCTGCACCTATTGCAGCAGATTCTATTGCTCTGGAGAATCCGGGTATAATAAATGCATTCTCAAAACTTGAGTTGTCATCAAATCCAACAAAAAGTTCGAGTTTATAATATGTTTTTGAGTCTCTAGTGAAAACTTCTACATTAGATACAGATGCTGTAGCAATAGGAATTGTAGAATCGTCAAGAGATCTATAGATTGCTTGACCTTCAAGTTCAAACGGGTCACCAGAAATAATTTCAGCAACAACAACCTCTCTTCTAATATATTCTGCACCAGATGATTTGATTAGTCTTGTTTCAAGATCCAGAACATCGGCTTCAACGCCATAAAGAACTTTAAAAAGAATTCTTATAGACTCTGCGATACCTTTGCCTTGATAAAAATCTTTAATTTCTCTGATAAAATTTGCTACATCTAAATCAGAGACAAATTTCTGATTTTCAAATCCTGGAGCAAATGCAGTTTTAATTTTACGATAAAACTCTTGTAAAAATAATGAACTTAAATTAGATACACTATCCCCTTGGGTATGAGATTCTGCTTCAGTATCAGAAAAAGTAACAGTTTGCTTATTTACATTTGAAAAATCTCTTTCAATATTGTTTTTATACCCATCAATACCTGAGAATCCTCTAATACATACTAAGAACTCAGTATCAGTTTTTGATGTATATGTAATAATTTCATTGCCAATCTTTAAAAGACCATACTCTACTGGATATCCTTTTGTTGAAGATACAGTGATTGTGGTATCTGAAGAGGAAATATTATTAGAAAGAGTAGTCTTTCCAATAAGAACTTCAGGAATTAAATTATCTAGTTTTAAATATCTGTCAAGATTATTAATTAAATCATCAGGAGAACCTTGACTTTCTTGTGAAATATAATATTGCTTGAAAAAATCTACCGCTTTAGGAAAATCAGCAAGTAAAAATTCTGGAAGTTGACTCTCAATAATCTTATTGATTTGCAACTTTTTTTCAAAATGGGACATATTTTATCTCCTCTCTAATGCTCCGTTTGAGTAACTTGAAGTATAGTAATCTCTTGTGAAAGAAACGCCAGAAATATCTTCACCAGATGCAATAACATCTTTAATCATATTTATTCTACTATTGGGAACATCAAAACTAAGATACAAATCTTTCAATCCAACAACATCATTCGATTCTGGGAATGCTTGAATCTCAATAATATTGTCTGACAGGGAAGTTTCCACGATGTTAACCGTGTTTAAAATAATTTCTCCCTTTTCATAATCAACA
>MDTE01005021.1_pt1 | contig 22506 bp, 21 predicted proteins | sample 811231 | NCBI WGS metagenome assembly MDTE01 (sample SAMN05326651, study PRJNA326480) | marine metagenome | isolation source: seawater | place: Indian Ocean: Red Sea | collected 2010 | reverse complement strand
GCGGCGTCGTATTTCTTCAGATGCACAGCTACTACTGTGAACCGGACGGCTCGGCCTGCCTCACGCTTCGCTATCGGTTGGCCGCTCCCGAAGAGCTCGGGTCGTCAACAGCATCCCCCGAAGAGGACGAGTAGCTTCTGGATTGTAGCGGCCTGAAGAGGTCCAGCCCTCGAGCCTAGGCTTTCGACGCCGTGTGGCTAGGCTGCCGACTGTGTGTCGTCGTCGCCCACGATAGCTGCTTCGAGGCGCTGAGTACGTGCAACGATAAAGCCCAGGAGCACGAGCGTCAGCAAGAAGGCCACAGGGGGCAGCGTGTAGGCACGCATGGGCGTATCTGGCTGGAGGTAGAGCCAGTACCAGGTCGTCATGGAGCGTCGCTGACCAAGTTCTCCGCGATCGCCGTCCCAGACGTTGAATCCGATGGGCACGAAGCGTCCCGGAACGAACTGGATGTCTTGGCTCGCAGTCTCCGTGACGAGGGTCCGTCGAACGAACATCGTGTAGCGACCATCGTCGTAGGTAACTGCGCCGGAGAGGCCCTGCCCGGCATCATCCTGCGTGGTGAACTGATCCCAGCCCTTCGCATTCATCTCGACCAAGCCTTCACCCTTGTCAGCTCGCCACCACCAGAGGTTGACGGGGCGCTTCTTGTCCCCCATCAAGATGTAGGGGCGCGCTTTAGGATCGTTCTTCGCTGGGAACTGAACTGCGAACTGATCTGGATGGGGCGTCTGTCGCAGGATTCGGCCATCCCGGTCCTCATAGACGGTCTCGTCATCCGTGCCCTTGGAGTGAGACCGGTCATCCCACTGAATGCGCATGGCAATCTCATCGTCGTTGAAGACAGCCTGAGCTGTAACGAACTCCACCGAAGACCAAAACAGGCGAGGCGCCTCAATCACGTTGGAGTGCGTCTGGAACCGTGCGGCCGGCACGGCATCCCAAGCCCCATCGCTGCCCGATTCAGGCATCGACGCGACGCGAACAGCCATGACGGTGTCGTCACGACTCTCCTTTCTTGGGGGTGCCAAAGACTCCACATAGGCCACAAGCGCCCAACGATCGGCCGGAGGAATGGAGTCCGAGTACGCCGGCATGGGTGTGCCGTTCAAGCCCGTGGAGATCGTGCGGTAGATGTCGAACGACGACGAGCCTCCCCGATAGCTCTCTAGGTTCGTCAGGTTCGCGGGGAGGATATAGGTGCGCTTGCCCGTATCGGGATTGGTCCAGTCGTCTTGGAGGTCCGGCCAGCTGGTCCCATTACCGCGCCCATACTCACCGTGGCACTTGGCGCACTGGTTGATGTCCCAGAGTTCCTTGCCTTTGGCCAGCAACTCGGGCGTCACCGGTGGCGGCTGTGCATTGGTCAGCTCGGGCATCGGAATGGCCGTACTCGTGTAGTCCGGATCGGCGAAATCTTCCGAAAGCGACTTAATGAAGACCACCAAGTCCCACCGTTCCTGTTCAGTCAGCGCGCTGAACGGAGGCATGGACGTCCCAGGAAGACCGCGGCTGATGATGTCGAAGAGGTCCTGGTCTGTCGGCAACTCGCCAGACGGGGTGGTTCGGAACTTATAGGAACTGTTTTCCTTGAAAATCCGCGGTCTGGGCAACATGAACGTCGCAGCAGGGCCGTCCCCGGCACCGTCGACGCCATGGCACTGCTCACAGGCCTTCTTGTAAACAACGGCGCCATTGGCAAGGTCACCCGCAGCCAACGCCGGGGAGATTCCCACCGACGCCAGAGCCAATCCCACCACGACCGCAGCAAGACGCATCATCATGGCTAGTGGCCCCCCTCATCGCCATGCTCGATCCCATGGCCGCCAACCGCGCGAGGGCTGTTCCCCGTGTACTCGTACAGGTAGAGAATCACTGCCCACATGTCATCCTCGGACAGGAAGTCCTCCCAGATCGGCATGCTCGAGTCCCAGGGGGTTCCGCCGTCGGGAAGGCCCGGTCCTCCCTTGGCTATGCGCCAGAAGAAGAAGGTCTCCGTAAACATGGGCAGGATGCCCTTGTCCTGGAAGTTTGCTGGCGGCGGGTTCACCGCCGTGGCGTAGTGCCCATCGCCAGCCAACCGGTCTCCATGACAGTAAAAGCAGTTCTCGTAGTAGACCACCTTGCCGCGGGCGATCTTCTCAGCGAAGGCCTCGGGGTCGGACGTCTGCAGTGGCCGCAGGGGGCTGTCTCCTCCGATGAGGTCGATGGTCGAAGCCTCTGCGTCCCCCACACCCTGCACATCAATAGTCGATGGCGGGGGGGGGGGAACCGTCCTAACCTTGGGCGGAGGAGATGCCGATGGCAACGACGCCTTATAGGTCTGGAAGGCAACCAAGCTCGGAATGACTGCGAGTAGAAGAAGCAGGAGTCCTCGCTTCGATGGGTCGACAATAATTCTCTTGAAGGGACTCCAAACCGCCACACGCCCCTCTTCGCTGCTCGTCACATACAGCAAACAAGCCAGAAACGTGGTGCCCCCATAGAGGACCATCACACTGGCTGGAGCAGGTGGATAAATACCCAGCTTGAGCCACGCCATCGTGGACACGAAGAACCCGACCACGGACCAGAACAGACCCAGTCGCTTCCGCAACAGGAACAAGGCCAGGAGGGCTACGCAGTAGACGATGAAGGCAATCAGCATCGGTCAGCCCTTCTTGTCCGCCAGCCAGTCGACCAACGCCTGATAATCCCCAGGTGTCATGCGGTCGTAGAAGCCGTTTCCATCCAAAGTGCCCTTCATCACCGCACCGGGATACGGAGGATCCCCAGGAGTCATCACCGCATCTGGGGCGAGTAGAGACTCATAGATCTCACCCTTGTCGAGTCGTGCGCCCACATCGAAGAGGCTGGGCCCCATCAGTCGCGCCCCACTATCGATCGAATGACAGCCGGTACATCCAAAGGTCTGGACGATCTCCTCAGGCGAACCCGCGGGCTCCACCTCGGCAACCCCCCCACCACCACCGCCACCAGCAGTAACGCACCCAAAGCGCTCTACGGGCTCCACATCCGTTCCCTTGACGGTCGCTTCACCGCCGAGGTCTTGCAGATAGGCCACTGTGGCTAGAATCTGACCACCGGACAGGGCCTTGCCTTGGGGCGGCATAATGTTGCCAAAGCCCTCAGTCAGGTAGTCACCAGGCTTGCAGAGGGCCTCGACCAAATAGTCCACATCCGTAAATGCCTTGCCGGTCTTTTCTGCGCGCTCAGCCGCACGTGCGAAAGCTCGTGGCCCCATGCCAGCCAGATCCGGGCCTCGGGCTGCTTCGCCCAGCTTGTGGCAACTCGAGCAGTTCGCGTCGAAGACACCCTGTCCCGCTGCCGCCAGATCCGCCGGACCAATGTTGGACCCCAGCTCCACCTTCGTGGGTGGGTAGCTGGGCAACTGCGGCAGGAACTGCGCCACGCCCGTGTACATCAGGGAGACAACCACCGTGAACGAGAAAATCAGCAGGAAGTGCTTCATCTGCGCCGCAGTTTCTATCCGGTGGGTGTTGGAGCAGCAAGCTGCTCCTGGTCATAAGGCCGGCGGAGATTATCCCACCACCGGGAAGGCTGTCAAAGGGGCCCTACGCCCAGCCGGAGACAGAGGGAATCGGTGCTTTTTACAACAACCGGAAATCAAAGAAAACGAACAATCCGAAAGCCAAGATCATCACGCCTCGAATTGGGGGGCAGAGACAAACGTGTGGACGAGCCAAAGTCCTCTCGGTCCGTTCGAAAAGAGCCTCCTCGAGCAACTCGGTCACCCGGGTGCTCGGGAGCATCACGGCCATCGTCCTCTAGCACCGGATACGGTCGGTAGAGTGAGCTGGTCCACTCCCAGACATTGCCCAGCATGTCGTACAGGCCAAACTCATTGGCCAGCTTGCCTTCCGTCGGGAGAGTCGCCCCTGCAGCGTTTCGCGCATCCCACACATAGGCGTCTCCGTCTCCGGGCTGTGAGCCCCAGAAGTAACGTTCGGAGCACCCCGCCCGGCAGGCGAACTCCCACTCCAGCTCGGTAGGCAACCGGAACTGCTTCCCCGACGCCTCCGAATACCAACGGCAATAGTCCGTCGCCTCACCATGAGAGACCCCGACAACGGGCTGCTCATCACCCAAGGAGGACTCCCCCCGCGTGTGCCCCGGATCGTAAGCTTCGTACTCGATATTGGTGATCGGCACCTTGCCGATATAGATGGGCCGGGCCGACGCCTCAAAGCGCGGCTGCTCATCATCGGCGTCTCCGCCCATCGTGAAGTCATCACCACGCAACAACCAGAGCGTGGTACGGGGAAGCCGGGTGTAGCGGGTCTCAGCAGTCACGAACTTGGATCCATCGTCAATTACAGGCGCGCATCCAACCAGAGTGGGAGCTACAGAGCAATCCCCCTTGCATCACGGAACGCCCCCGGTTACTTTTCGACGCCCTCCCTTGAGATAGGGCCGCGCGCAATAGCGTGTCGCATGGACCCAAGAGCGAGAGACTATGTCGGATTTGCGAACCATTCTCGACCGCATCGACTTCACAGACGACGCGCTTGTTCAGAAGCAACTAGCGGATCAACACTCCCGTGTCCGCGAGCGGCTCGCCCAGATCCAAAACATCGTGCTGGGGATGAGCGGCAAGGGAGGCGTGGGCAAGAGCACGGTAACTGCCAACTTGGGTATGGCGCTGGCACGCACCGGCCTCAAGGTGGGGATCCTCGATGCAGACCTCAACGGCCCGTCCATTCCCCATATGCTTGGCCTACAGGACCAAAACTGGCGACCCAATGGTCAGCAGGTAGAGCCTGCCATCGGTCCATCAGGACTTCGGGTCGCATCCATGGGCTTCTTCCTGGATCAAGATCAACCCGTCCGCTGGGATGGCCCCACCCACCTCAGCCACGTGTGGCTAGGGATGCTGGAGTCGGGAACTCTGCGCGAATTTCTCGGCGATGTGCACTGGGGTCAGCTGGATGTCCTGCTGGTCGACATGCCTCCCGGGGCTGCGGCAGACAAACCGCCCGCCATCTTGCAGTTCATTCCCGATGCCGCCGGAGCGGTATTCGTGACGACACCCTCCAAGGTGACGGTCTCGGTAGTCCGAAGGTCCGTTGCCTACGCCAACGATCTCGGGCTCAGGATTCTGGGCCTCGTCGAGAACTTTGCTGATCTCTTTGGAGAGTCCAATGCGGCAGACGACTGCCTGCAGAAGATTCCCTACGATCCAGACCTCGCCCGCAGCCTCGACACGGGTGAACCACTCCCTGCAAACCACCCCGCCGCCGCGATGTTCGACAACCTCGCTGCCAAGTTGATGGAGACCCTCCGATGAAGTTCGTCTGCCGCACCTGCGAGCGTTTCATGAACTACCAGGACATCGAACTGCCTGCTGAACAGTCCCTGGGCATCACCTTTTCCTGCGACGGCTGCAACGCCTCGTTCTCGATGGTCACCAATGCGGGCGAGACCCAGATGGTCAAGGCCTTAGGCGTCACACTCGGTGGGCGCGAAGCGCCTGCCTCTGCGTTCGAGCTCACTCAAGGGGCTCTCAAGCAGGATGAGCCGTCCGCCGCCAACGGGAGCGCAACATCCCCGCCCGTCAACCAGCCCATGCAAAGCGCTCCTGCGCCCCACCCGACGCCGGCCCAGACCCCCGATGCAGCGAGTCTTGCAGAGGGCATGCAGGCCAGTATGGGCAAGTGCCCGTTTGCGAACCGCATGGCAGTGGACACAGCCCGTCAGGAGCGTCCAGCCGATGGCACCGTGCAGTGGAGCGACGGAGCGCTAAGGCGCCTTCAGAACGTCCCCGGAGAGATCCGCCCCATCGCAAGGCAGCTCATCGAGGGAATGGCCCGCGATAAGGGTACCGCCGTGGTGGATGACAGCCTCATGGACGAGGCCCGCGACACCTTCATGTAGGTCGGCAGAGCCCTGACACCTCAAGGGCTCATGGAGCCAAACACAACGGTCACCAGGCCCGCCTGAGAAGGGGCCTCCCCAGCGGAGCCAGCCATTGGTTCTTGCTGAGCTCAGGCCTCTCTCGGGGCCGAGCCGTTTCTAGAGGAACTCGGGCCTCTTGCCGGACGAGGCTATCCTCGGTTCTCGCTGCACTCGAGCCGGGTCTTAGAAGTTCTGGAAGGCCAAAGACTCGGGGAGCCGCGGATCCTTTTGCGGGATCAGAGCAGCCTTGCCGAGGAACCACGCAGCAAGAGCAATGTAGATGCTCAGCACACCGATAGCGGTCAGCCCGTCGACGAGCGACGCGGTAATCCCACTCTTGTGCACGTTGGGCATCACCACGTAGTAGAGATCGAGATAGTGGAACGTGATGATCCACACGCAACCCAGCGCGAGACTCCAGGGGATCTTCTTTAGGGTACGGCCCATCAGGAAGAAGAAGGGCAGACCGAAGTGCCCGATCATGAGATAGATGCCCAACACGTACCAAGTGTTGACGGCCCGTCGATGAAAGAACGACGTCTCCTCGGGGATGTTGGCGTACCAAATCAGGAAGTATTGGGAGAACGCGATATAGGCCCAAAACACCGTGAACGCGAAGACAAGCTTTCCGATGTCGTGGAAGTGGTCCTTAGTGACGATGCCCTGCAGCAGCCCCCATCGCTGCATCAACAGCACCGAGAAGCCCAGCATGGCAAACGCCGAGACAATGGAACCGGCAAAGTAGTAGACGCCCCACATGGTGGAGTACCAGTGCGGGTCCAGCGACATCCCCCAGTCGATGGCTGCAAACGAGATCGTCAGAGCAAAGGCCATGATGGCCGGGTAGCTGCGCATCTGCATCAGGCGACTCAAGGCGGTCCCGCCCTCGCTGTCCTGGCGAATGCTCTTGGAGCGGAACCACCAACTCATGAGGGTCCAGAGACCAAAGTAGATGGCTGCCCGTACCACCCAGAACCCCTCGTTCAGGAAGCCCTGCTTGCCCAGGAGCACGGGGTCATGGGCCACGTGCTCCAGGTCGGTCCAGTGGTACAAATCATGCCGACCGAACCACAGCGGGATGAACAGCAACGCGAAGATGGGCAACGGAGCCATCAGGTTCTCAGCAACCCGACGGACCACGACACTCCATCCAGCCGACGCAGCATGCTGAAAGAGCGTGAAGAAGAGAGCGCCCAGCGCGATGCTCAGTCCAAACAGAAAGGCGGTCAGATACGAGTGATAGAAGGCCTTGTGGTCTCCGCCTGCAGCGAACCAAGACCCCGCTAGACACAGCACACCGACCACCCCAAAGATGAGCGGGAAGCGGCGGAGGCGATGTCCAGCCGGCAACTGAACCGACTCATTGGAAGGGAGTGTGACGTGGTGACCCATGACTACTTCCAGCCCTCGGACTTGGCGACCCCAGCCGGGATGTCATCCAGGGACACGTTCTGACTGCGCTGTAGAGCACGAACATATGCAGCAACAGCCCAGCGATCTTCCGTTGGGATCTGGGCCGCATACCCCGGCATGTTGCGTACGCCGTTTTTCACAATGTCGTAGAGCTGGCCAACGTTCATCTTGCGCAGACGATCATCGTGGAAGCTCGGTGGCGGCAACATCCCCCGCTCCACTATCGGACCCTTGCCGTAGCCCGCGACGTCATGACAGGGCTGGCAGAAAATGTCGTAGCGCTCCTGGCCCCGCTGCATAAAAGCCAGGGAGATCTCCATGGGGAGCTCCGCTGAGAACTCACCCTGAACCTTGCCCTGACACAGATGTTCGTTAGTGAACTCGAGGATGCACGGGTCCTTATCGCCCTGGGGCGCGTTGGCACGAACCGTTCCCTCTACCGGCAGCCGCATGGCGCGCCTATCTTCGAAGAAATCGTTGGGCTCCTGAGGATCAAAGCGAGCCTGGTTGTCCATGTTGGGGTTGAGGTGAATGGGCGGCTCAGTCTTCACCGCACCGCGACAACCCACCAACAACAGACACAGGAGGGCACCCCCCCACAACAAGACTGGAGCCTCAACCCTGAAGCTACGACGGAACGAACTCTGCATGAGCGGCACCATGCCTCTACCCGTCCACAATCAGTTCGACGTGGCTGGCTCCCAGCCCTTGTAGGAACTGGGCTGTCGCCTCACGGTCAAACTTCGGGTCTTCTGCCTCAATCGAAATGAAGAAACCATCATCAGAGGCCTTCTTGAATCGCTCGGACTCAAACAGAGGGCTGTGATGGTGCGGAAGACGGTTTACAAACAGCATGCCGATCACGGCTCCAGCCGCGGCACAAAGCACACCAAGTTCGAAGGTCACCGGCACAAACGCCTGCCAACTCATGAGGGGCTTCGCGCTGATCACTAATGGGGACGCGTGCATGGAGACCCACACCTGAAGAAGGAAGCCCCCAATGGCTCCACTCAGGCCCGTGACTAGGCAAATCCAAGGAACCTTCGAAGAGCCCAGGCCCATGGCCCGGTCCAGGTTATGCACGGGAAACGGTGTGTGCGCATCCCAGGCGCCATAGCCCGCGTCCCGGACCTTCTCGCAGGCATGGAACAACTCGGCCGGGTTGGCGAACTCGGCCAGCGCGCCGAAGAGCTTCTGTCCGTCAGACATCACTCCACCTCCCCTTCGGATCCGTTCTCATTGTCCGCAGAATCCCCATCCGATTGATCCCCGTCGATCGAGGTGACAACAGCAGCCACCGGCTCTCCAAATGGTGCGGTCTCCACGTGGTCGGAGTTGGCCTCGGACGTGGACGGTGCAGCGCTCGAAGCCACTGGCGGCTGACCGCCTCCGTGGCTGTAGCCCTCGAAGTGCGGGTCAGCCTCCGGCATCACGGACTTGACCTCCGCGAGGGCAACCTGTGGCACGAACCGAACAAACAGGGTGTACAGCGTAAAGAAGAGCCCGAAGCTACCCACGAAACAGCCCACATCCCAGATTGTCGGGCTGTAGTAGTCCCACGAGGAGACCAGGAAGTCCGCAGACAAAGACGACACGACAATCACGAACCGCTCGAACCACATGCCGATGTTCACGAAGATCGACACCACGAACAGGAACCACGGCGTTGTTCGGCACCACTTGAACCAGAACAACTGGGGCGAGATGACATTGCAGCTCACCATCGTCCAGTAGGCCCACGCATACGGCCCGAACATCCGGTTCATGAAGGCGAACTGCTCGTACGGATTTCCGCTGTACCAGGCGATGAAGAACTCCATCGCGTACGCGTAACCGACGATACAGCCCGTCAGTAGGATGATCTTCGCCATATTCTCGAGGTGACGAATGGTGATCAGATTCTTGAGGCCGAACCACTCTCTGGACGGCACCATCAAGGTCATCACCATGCCGAAGCCGGAGAAGATCGCTCCAGCGACGAAGTAGGGCGGGAAGATCGTCGTGTGCCAACCAGGCAGCTGGCTGGTCGCGAAGTCGAACGAAACGATGGAGTGAACCGAGAGAACCAGGGGAGTGGCGAGTGCGGCCAGGATCAAATAGGCCGCCTCGTAGTTCTGCCAGTGCCGGTTGGAGCCTCTCCAGCCCAACGCGAAGAAGCCGTAGATCAATCGCTTCCACTTGGTGCGAGCCCGGTCTCGCATCGTCGCGAGGTCGGGGATGAGGCCCGTGTACCAGAAGAGCAGAGACACCGTTCCGTAGATGCTTACAGCGAAGAAGTCCCAAACCAGAGGACTACGGAAGTTGGGCCAGGCGTCCATCTGGTTTGGCAGAGGGATTGCCCAGTACAGCAACCAGATGCGTCCCACGTGAATGGTCGGGAAGCTGAGGGCACAGACCACCGCGAACAGTGTCATGGCCTCCGCTGCTCGGTTGATCCCCGTCCTCCACTTTTGACGGAACAGGAAGAGAATGGCCGAAATCAATGTTCCAGCGTGACCAATACCAACCCAGAAGACGAAGTTGACAATGGCCCAGCCCCAGAAGACAGGGTTGTTCAGGCCCCAGACTCCCGTGCCTTCCCAGACCAACCAGGCAACGCTGACCCCATAGATGCCCAGTAGCGACATGGAGGCGAACAGGGCAATCCACCAGGCCCGCGGGGCCTTTTGATCAACGACTGCCGCCACGACTTCCGTGACAGAGTGGAAGTCGTAGCCGCCCAGGACCAGCGGAGCGCGCTCCGCGATGGGATCCGCGAGTTGATCCGCCTCGGTATAGATACGGGTCGCCGGCTCAGACATCAGTGCGCTCCCTCACCGTGAGCCTCATGCCCCTTGGCCTCACCATGGTGATCGGAGCCCGAGCCGTGCCCCTCGGCACCATGGCCGTCTCCCCCATGTCCATGGGCACCGTGGGCACCACCATGGTTGATGATCGCTGCCGCTGGCAGCTCGATATCGGGATTCCGATTGCGGAGCTTGGCGAGGTAGGTCGTCCGTGGGTGGATGTTCAATTCAGCCAACATGGCGTAGTTGCGAGGCTGGGCCTTAGCCACAGACACCGCACTCTTGGAATCGCTGATATCGCCAAAGACGATGGCATCGGTGGGGCAAGCCTGGGCACAGGCCGAGACCAGGCGACCGTCCTCAACCACACCGTCACCATCCCGCTTTGCCTCGATCTTCGCCGAGTTCACGCGCTGCACACAGTAGGTGCACTTCTCAATGACCCCACGGAATCGCACGCTCACGTCGGGGTTGCGCTGCATCCCTCCGAGCGGAGTCGTCTCAGCGTTCTCCTTGGAGTAGTTGAAGTAATTGAACCGTCGGACCTTGAACGGGCAGTTGTTGGCGCAATAACGGGTACCGATGCACCGGTTGTAGGCGATGTCGTTCAAACCATCTGGACTGTGCGCGGTTGCCGCCACTGGGCAGACCTGCTCACAAGGGGCCGTCTCACAGTGGGCACAAGCCATGGGCTGGACGACAGCCTCTGGGTTGTCCAGGTCGCCAGTGAAGTAGCGATCCAATCGGATCCAGGACATCTCCCGGCCCTTGAGGACCCGTTCTTTGCCCACCACCATGATGTTGTTCTCAGCCTGACAGGCGACGGTACAAGCGTTGCACCCGGTACAGACATTCAGGTCAATGCTCATGCCCCACTGCTGGCCCGCGGTCTCATTGGGCTGAACGAACAGCGACTTGAGCTTGGGGGCAGGCATGACTTCTTCGGCCTGGACAAAGTCTGGATGCGCCTTGAAGTCCTTGAGGGACGACTCGCGCACAGCGTTGCGACGGGGGTACGCCACTTCACCAAACGGTGTCTTGACCTTGGGGTCGAGGCGCCCGTAGTTCTGAGTCGTCGCCAATTCGTAGGTGGAATCCCGAGACGTCAGCGTGGCGCCTGAAGCGAAGTGCATTGTCTCGGCAGTACGCAACGCATAGGTATTGAAGCCGCATCCCTCGCCCACCGCCCCCACAACGGAGCGTCCGTAACCGAGGGGAAGGACCACCACGTTGTCGGCCATCCCTGGCAACACGAACACTGGCAGCTCCAGCGAGCGATCTCCCAACGAGAGGCTCGCCATGTCACCCGTAGCAAGCTTCTTGCACTCCGCTGTTCGCGGGCTGATGAGCGCTGCATTGTCCCAGCAGAGCTTCGTCATCGGATCGGGGAGTTCTTGGAGCCACGCGTTGTTGGCATAGCGACCGTCGTAGACCGTCCCATCCAGACGGAACGCTACCTCGAGGGCCTCTAGCGTTGGCGCGACCACCTCGGCTCCAGACCAGGCAGCAGCCAGCCCTGCCCAGGCATAGCTGGCACTAGCCCCACCTGAACCATTGGCGCCGGATTCCTCCGAGTCGGCATCGCTCATCATGACCGGAACCGACGACGGCTGTACCGCAGCGGAGGTGGTGCCCTTTACGACGCCGTCGTGAAGCCACGTCTGCCAGCTCTGTTCGAAGTCAGCGCCGGCCAACGGGGAGGCAGACCAGGTCGCACGCACCAGGTCATGTGCCGACGTGGCCCCGCCGCCGATCGCCCGCGAAACGAACTCCACATCCGCAACCGCACCGTGCAAGGGTGCAATCAGCGGCTGCTGAATCGCGGTCGTACCATCGAGGGCCTGGAGGTCTCCCCAGCACTCTAGGTAATGGGCACGAGGTGCATGCCAGGTAGACTGAGAGGACGTCTCATTGACGTCGTCGCTCAGATGAATGGTCGTCGCGACAGAGGCCAGCTTGCCGGCGAAGTCGAGGTCCGCAGGAGCGTCATACGCCGGGTTGCCACCCACCATGACCAGGGTCTGAACCTTGCCCGCAGCGATGTCGGCCGCCAGGTCTCCAATGCCGCCCGCGCTCAACTGCGAGGTGGGAACGAGATGGAGAGTAGTCCCCACATTCCCCAAGGCCACATTCAGCAGATGTGCCAGAGCATGGACCGAAGCTGGCTGGGAAGAGCCCACCACGACCAGACCAGTCCCGCGGTGGTCCAGGAGGTCCTTGGCCAGGGCATCCACCCACGCCACCATCCCCTCTTCACCGCCAGCACCAGCGGAGCAATCAGAGCCCAGCAGAGTCAATGCAGCGAGATCAGATCGAAGTCTCGATGTCAGCGAAGAGGAACCCGGAGGGGCCGCAACTCCACCCGCGAACACGCGCGCAGCGACCGCCTCGAGCACTCGGCCGACCGACAGCCCCGGCACACGCAAGCGGTGATCGGCCATGCTGCCCGTCAGGCTGAAGACAGGCTCAATGGCATAGAGACGACTCATGGAGTCATCCGTGCTGGCTACCCGACGTCCATCGGCGAACCGACCCGAGTTGCGGGTAGTCTCTCCCTCGACACCGAGAAAGTCGCAGTCAAAGGATGCGATAACCGCCGCCTTATCGAAGGCCGGCCGGAGAGCCACTCCACTCAGGCCAGCAAGCGCAAGTCCAGAAGTTGATTGAGTCCGTGAAGCCGCCGAATAGCTGTACACCCCTGCGCTCGGGTTGGCCTGGCGCAACTGAGCCACCAGGCGCTGTACAGTTGGCGAACTTGAGTCTTCCAACAAGAGGGCGGCACCGCTCGAAGCAAGAGCACCATCCACGGCGCCCCACAACGCTTCCCAAGTGCTCTCCGCTCCTTTTGTAGCGGGGACTCGGGGGCGATCGGCATCGTACAAGTCGAGCACCGAGGCCTGCGCCAATGCGCCAGCCTTGCCGCGACTATTGGGATGAAGCGGATTGCCCTCAACCTTCGTGGGCCGCCCCTCCTGACTCTCAACGACGAGACCCAGGACCTCGCCACCTACCCTGGCCACGGTGGCGTAGTAGCTGGGGACTCCCGGGATCAGATCCTCTGGTCGACGACCAAACGGCAGGATGTGCTCGGTAGGCTTCCTGATACACCCACTGAGCGTGGAACTCAGACCGGCAACAGTAAAGCCAGCCCAGCCCATGAAGCCGCGGCGACTGACGCCGTCCGCCGCATCGGCCTCCCGCATCGACTGCGGAGACTCCCGGTCGAGGATGGCTTCGGAGACTCCCTTGGACTCCAGGTCATCGAGACTGCGCCACTGTGTCGCCGTAGATTCAGGCGAGGAGGTGGCAGAGGTAGCCGAAAGAATGGGAAAGCGCTTGCTCATCGGTGACATCCGGAACAGTGCTCAGGCGGAGCAAGTTGCCTCTCGCCACGGGTCGGGTCTTGGTGCGGGTCGTAAGCCACGGCGTCCCCATCCCAGGCCATGTTGGTGACCTCGGACCTGGGGCGGAGGTTGGGGTGGGGATCCTTGTGGCAGTCCAGACACCACGACATGGACAAGGGTTGATCCTGGGTCACCACCTCCATCTGATCGATGCGTCCGTGGCAGCTCACACAGCCCACCCCAGCGGCTAGGTGCACGCTGTGGTCGAAGAAGGCGTAGTCGGGAAGCATGTGCACGCGAACCCACTCCACGGCCTCACCGGTCTCGAAGCTCTTGCGGATGGGTTCCAGAGCGGGACTGTCTGCTTTCACGAAGCGATGACAGTTCATGCATGTGCTGGAGGAGGGCACCGCCGCTCGGGGTCCATCCTCCGCCGTATTGTGACAGTAGCGGCAGTCCATGCCCAATTCACCGGCATGAAGCGCGTGACTGAAAGGAACCGGCTGCTCCGGCGCGTAGCCAACATCCGTATACCAGGGAGAAAACCAGTACCAGATGGCGAGCACACCCATGACGAGGCCCACGGGGGCCCCGACTCCGATGAACAGGCCTAGCTGGTTGGTCCAGCGGGGGAAAATATTCGCCACAGTCGCGTCCTAAAAGCCCTGAGACAGCCACTTCTCGCGATATCCGGCGCAATGTAACCGAGGGGCTTTGCAGAGGCAAGGGGAGCAGGCGCAGCGACCGGTCAGCGGTCCCATCGATGAGCCCTCCGATAGTCCCTCAAAACATGCTGAGCACGGTGATACACCTCATCTAGACCCAACTCATCGCTCCCGTAATTGCCGCGAATGTTCCCGTCAGGATCGACGAGAAACATCCGCGCTTCGTGGGCAAAGTTCTCCAGATCATCGGAAACAAGATCTTCGACGAGAGGCTGAAGAACAGAGCGAACAAGAACCTGCGTGTCGGACTCAGAAGCGTGAAGCACAATCCAGTAGGGGAGTTCCTGTTGCTCTCCTGGGGTAGCGTCGTCGAGCCCTGGTTCGGGGTCGAGCTTGGGCGCGTCTCCCTCGCCCGCGACTGTAGGCATCATCGCACCCGCGTGTCCTCGCGCCCCCAGCTCCGGCGCTGTGGGACGCTGCCCCCCTCCGTAGTCCAGAGCTACGACGCGAATTCCTCGCTGGAAGGTCTGGAAGCGATCGGCAAGCCTCTCTGCGCGCGCGAACACTTCAGAGCAGGTTGCGTTACAGGCCGAGTTCCCCACAGTAAGAACGAAAACTCCACCGCGCAGATCACGCGTGCCCAGTAGGCCTCCAGTCGGCTTTGGGAACTGGAAATCCGGCAACTGAGCCACCACCGGCGGCGCGTCGGGAACCTTGCGTGTCAACGGGCGGACAGCCGGCACGAACACAAGCCCCGCGATGACGCCCCAGACCCAAGGATTTCGATGCCAAGGGAGGCGATTTTCACCGCCAGAAGTACTCACAGCAGACTGTGGTCCAGCACCAAGGCCAAGGCCAGAGCCGGTAGATAGATCAGAGAGACACGGAAAAAGCCGCGGGCCCAAACGTCCCCCGAATCTTCGCGAAGACCGCGAACGGCCCAGGCTCCAAACCACAAGCCCAAGCCCAGAGCAACCATCCCGTACAGCCAGCTCGCAGCACCCACGGGAATCATCAACAAGCTGATGGGAACCAGCGCTGTCGTCCAGGCCACAGCCTGGGCTTTAGCAACACGATCGCCACGCACCACCGGAACTGTTCGGACTCCAGCTCGTGCGTAGTCTGCTTTACGAAACAGAGAGATAGCCAGGAAGTGCGGGAGCTGCCAGAGCAACAGGATCAAGAAGAGCAGAAGACCAGGCACAAACTCGGGATACGTGAGCTCTGGACGACAGGCAGTCCAACCCATGAGCGGCGGGGCAGCACCGGGCACGGCCCCAATCAGAAGCGAGAGCGGCGTGCGACGCTTCAGGGGGGTGTACACGCCCACATAGAGCAGCAGGGCGATGAGACCGATCACTGCCGTCGTCAGGTTGACCTGAAGATAGAGGAGCACAATGGAGACCGCCGACAAGACACAGCCAAAGGCCAGCGCCAGAGCAGGGTCAAGGCGCCCTGCTGGGAGCGGGCGGTTGGCGGTGCGAACCATGAGCTTGTCGCCCTCTCGCTCCCACCACATGTTCAACACGTTGGCTGCGGCCACCACGAGGGAGGTACCCAAGACTGTGTAGAAGACAACGCTGTTGTCGATCGTCACTCCAGCAAGCCCCATACCGCCAAGAGCCATCAAGACGTTCATTGCCGTGATCTTGGGCTTCGTCAGCGCAACGAGGTCTCTTGCAACCGAGGGCTTCGCGCCATTGCCAGGCATGTGGGTGGAACCAGTCATCAGGCTGCCGACCCTTCGGGCACCACCAGCCCGGCTTCATCGATGGGAAGATCAGGCGCTGTGCTGACAGCCTGCACGGCCATGGGCCCCAGTCCGAGAAACGCCACCAGCAGACTCCCTAGAAGTGTCGCACCCAGTACTAGATGGACTGTGGCCGGCACCCAGTGGATGTTGCGCGCCACCATCCAGAGACCGACGCCCACCTGCACTACGACCAACCAGGGGGCCAAGTGGGCTGCTACGCGGGCCACAGGCCGGGCACCCAAGTCGCCCATACGAATCTCACGCAGCACCGTAATGGCTGCCGCCACCACCATGAACGCCACCAACACCCCAGCATAGCGGTGAGCCATGTGGAGTTGGGCCGGGCCCAGGGAAGACCAGAGAGCACCATGACAGAAGGGAATGTCTGGGCAGGCAAGCCCCGCGCCCATATGGCGAACGAGTGCGCCCAAGAGGATCTGTACATAGACAGCCAGCGCAGCAACCGCAGCAATTCGTCGCGTTAAGTGGGCACGGCCGCTGGGACGCCACGCAGACTCAGTCGCCACGGGGCTGTCCGTCGACATGCCGTGCCCCGGCCAGAGCAAGAACGTCAGATAGATGAGAAAGGAAAAAAATCCCATGGCAATGGCAAGGTGCGCCGTAGAGATTGCCGTGGGCAGCTTGAAGATCACGGTCAGACCACCCAACACACCTTGGAAAATAACCAGGGCGACCACCGACACTGCCAGTACACGCAACCGTCGCTGTGGAGGCCGACTGCGCCAGATGGACACAGCAAGAATGCAGGTCATGAATCCCACGACAGTCGCCGCGATACGATGACTGTGCTCAAAGAGCACACCACCGGTCATCTCGGGAAAGAAGGTGCCATAGCAGGTGGGCCAGTCAGGGCACGCCAAGGATGAACCCGTCGGATTGACGGTTCCACCCACACCGAGCAACACAAGCGTGGCCACGGTCGTGGCTATGGCCCAATACCAGACTTTCATCAGGACTCCGAAGCGGCGCGATTGTATCGACGACCACTCCCCCGTCAAGGCGGCGATCAATGCCACCTGTACCGGAGAGGACATTGCGTTCCTGCTCGCTGACTGATAGGCCCTTGCCATGAGTACGAACCAAGACGCTCCCGAAGCCGCCTCCTCGAGCCCCGCTGGACATCCTCAACCGGCGACCAATGCTCCCACCCGATCGGCCAGGCCTCCGGCGCCGGAGCCCATTGATACTCGCGAGCGTGGAGCACCGGTAAAGGGCGAACCCCAATTCAGCACTCGACGGCTGTTCGTCCAGTTCCTTGCACTTGCTGCGGCTGACGCGGTGGAGCAGAAGGCCACCTTCGAGGCTCTCTGCGCCACGTTCACTGCCAACAACGTCCCCGCAGTGATCTACGAGGACATGAACGATCCCCTGGGCTTCGGGATCGCGACCTGGAGCGAAGATCCCGGACACTTTGTGGGAGCCTTGCGCCGTGCGCTAGGCGACTCGGGACTCGCCAACGTCCAATGGAAGCCTGAGTACACCATGCTCGGTCGGACCTACAGCGTGGGCTATGAGCCCCGGCTCGAGTGGTGGCTAGTGGACCGGCCAGCGGAGACCATGCTCAACAAGGACTGGCCATGGGCCGTCTGGTATCCCCTGCGCCGCAACGGGGCCTTCGCACGACTCGATGGCAAAGAACAGGGCTCCATCCTCCGCGAGCACGCCATGCTGGGACGCGCCTATGGGACATCGGACCTAGCACACGATGTGCGACTTGCATGCCACGGGCTCGACGCCAACGACAATGAGTTCGTCATTGGATTGGTCGGCCCTGAGTTGCATCCGCTCTCCCATCTCGTGCAGGCCATGCGCAAGACCCGGCAGACGTCCGAATTCATTGAGTCCATGGGCCCATTCTTCATCGGCCGAGCTGCCTGGTGGAACGCGGGTGGCGCCGTCACAAGCTGAACCAACGCCTGTGGAGACGGCTCCTGCGACCGAGACAATCGCAGCGCCACTTCTGGCCTGGTACGCGCAAGCGGGGAGGACGCTTCCGTGGCGGGACATCGATGACCCGTATCGGATCTGGGTCAGCGAAATCATGCTGCAGCAGACCCGTGTCGATACCGTCCTCAACTACTACGACCGCTTCCTAGAGCAGTTCCCCACTCTGTCCGCACTAGCCGAGGCCACCGAAGACCAGGTGCTCGCCGCGTGGGCTGGGCTCGGCTTCTATCGCAGAGCACGAAATCTGCACCGCGCCGCAAAGACGATGATCAGCGAACACCAGGGGCAAGTGCCATCCGATCCGGAGGCGCTCCAAACCCTCCCGGGCATTGGCCGATACACAGTAGGGGCAATCCTCTCCTCAGCCCACAACGCACGCTTGCCCATTGTCGACGGCAACGTGATCCGCGTGCTTAGCCGGGTCTTTCACCTAGCCGGAGACCCGAGCCGCTCGGCAATGCAAAAGGAACTGTGGAGACTGGCGGAGGCGATCCTCCCCGGGGACCGGCCCGGGGACTTCAATCAGGCCCTGATGGACTTGGGCGCCACGGTCTGTCACCCCGTCAACCCACGCTGTGACACATGTCCACTTCAGAGCCTGTGTCTAGCCAACAAGCTCGGCGATCCAGAAGACTTCCCCCACCCCACTCGCAAGACCAAAGTGGTCTTCCAGCAGCGAGCTGCCCTCTACATAAGGGACAGAGATGGCCGGATGCTTCTAACGCGGCGGCCGGATGCTGGATTGCTGGCCTCCATGTGGGAGCTACCCGCCGTGGACCTCCAGGACGGAGAAGACCCCGCAGCAGCGGTGACGACACTCCTACCCAGTGCCAAGCGCGCCAGAAAGATAGAGCCCATCGGAACGGTCGAGCACCGGTTCTCCCATCGGCACTGGACCGTCCATGTCTTTGCCGCTGAGAACCCTGTAGCAAGCAGCCCCTTGGACAACGACCAGAGGCGCTGGGTCCACCCGGACGACCTCCACGAGATCGGTCTACCGACCGCCACGTGGAAAGCGGTACGCCTAGGACTGAAGCTGCTGGACGCCGAGCAGAGACCAGGAGAGTCTCCAGGCTGAGAGCTCGCCCTCAGGGTGCGAGCCGCCGCACCTCCTGAACGATCACGGGGCGTCCCTCGAGATCAAAACCAATCGCCCCGATCACAATCTCATTCCGCGTAATCCGAACGACTCGGCCCCCGTCCGCACCGACGCGATCTCCTTGAACCACTGGATACAGCCGGCCTTCCCCGTCGCGCAGCTCGCCGCGAAGTTCCCCTCCCTCGACCCATGCTCGCACCATGCTCAGGTCGCGGACCGCCGTGGTCAACAAGCTCGGACCCACTGGCAAGCAAGGGAGCGTTTCCGTCCCATTGGCGGCCTTCTCCGAATCCTGAGACATCGCAGACGAGTCCACTCGTGGCGGCAGGGAAGCGAGGGCGTCTAGCCCCACCTGATCGGTACTCGGAGCTTCCAAGAGATCCTCCAGCGCGTCGGCGACTGGAGGTGGCGAGGGCTCATCGATGCTGTCCTCTTCGGAGGGCATCTCGGACAGCTCAGAACCAGAACTCACATCCGCTCTCGCGTCGACCTCTGCGTCAATCGGGAGAGGCGCTTGAAGCACTAGCCCACCGGAAGGAACGTACTCGCCCGAGTCCAGGTCCGCATCCCCCGACTTGATGACGACAGGGGCTGCTGGCTCCGATGCAACAGGCTGGTCCGCACCCGCAGAGCCCGGAGACTCGGGACTACTCGTTTCAACTGGCTGAGGCGAGCTGGCTTCTGCCGTCTCAGCCGACAAGGATGCGGAAGAGACGCCCATGGGCTCCGGCTCGGCTGCTGTCTCTTTCTGCACGCTCTCTGAGTCCGCAAGGACCTCAGTGCTGGGCGAGTTCACCCCGTCGAGCACGGACTGGGATCGGACGCCACCTTCGTGCGCCGAGAGGAGCGAGCCAGCCGACGAGTCCATGGGAGCACAGCCCACAAGAGACAACAGCATGACGGAGGTCAGCAGCCACTCAGGCGACCCACTGGCGGGCCAGGCAAGACAGGACTTCATCTCAACTCTCGCGAGGTCGTGGTGCTGCTTCCGAGCGATTCCGGCCCCGCTCCTTGGCTCGATAAAGAGCCTTGTCGGTTCGCTCGATCCACTGAGCGACCGTCTCGCCAGCAGCCAACTCCCCCACCCCCAGACTCGCCGTCACCTTCAGATCAGCCAAGCCATCGAACTTCGCAGCCGCGATTGTCTCCCTCAGCCGTTCGGCCAACAGACGAGCATGCAATCGACGGGCTCCAGCCAGGATCAACAAGAACTCTTCTCCGCCGTATCGAATGGCTAGATCATCCTTGCGAATAGTCTCATTAACGATAGCGCCAGACCTACGAAGAACTTCATCACCAGCGGCGTGCCCCAGCGTATCGTTGATCTGCTTGAAGTGATCCAGGTCCATCATCACAGCTGAGAGTGGCACCGAGTGGGACTGACAGCGCTCAACCAATTCTGGCAAATAGTCCTGCATCGCTGACCTTCGCATCAGCCCCGTCAATGGATCACGCTCGGACTCTTCCACCTGACGTGCGACGCCGTCGCGATAGGCAATGTCGATGGTGTCCAACATCTCGAAGCGGAGCAGGATGTCACCGATGTGCACCCTGTCACCATGCCCGAGAATAGAGCGGTGCACGGCATCGCCGTTCACCACCGTTCCGTTGGTGGACTCCAGGTCCTGGATGTAGACAACGGGAACCAGCCCGGACTGGGGGTCGAAGTAAACACGCGCATGGCGACGACTGACCGACGGATCATCCAGGTGCAGGTCACATCCCTCGTCACGGCCCACGAAGATCGCTCGACTTCCCATGGGAATCGCGACGAACCGTCCAGGATCGGGCCCCGTCACGACGGTGAGGGTTGGAGTACGAGGCGCGTTGGCTTCGTCCGCGGCAACCCGCACCTCAGACCGCAGAGTCCGCGGTACCTGATCGACCAGTGTGAGGTCTTCGTCGGACACCGTACCCTCGCGACGGCTCTTCGCCGGCACTCCCAGACCACCATATGGCCTGAGACAAGATGAATCCCCAAATCGGCCCCTTTTCGGGAGCTCCTATGGCAGCGGAACCAACAGTTCCAGCAAGCCCAATGGGGACTCAGTCAAGGAGGCTGAAGCGCCCAAGAATAACACGGCAAGGGCAAACAACAGCAGAGCCAGCCAGGCCAATGCGGTCGTACCGGCACCTTTCGCGGAACGACTCTTGAGTGACAAGTCGTCCACCTGACTGGCATAGCGGGTCGTGGCGCCACCCCGTGCACGTGGCGCCTCGGGGCGAGAAGGCGCCGGAGAGTCCGGTGCCGTGGGCTCGGGCCGGCCCCGCGAACGACCCAATTGATCGGCTGCGGAAGCGGCAGCATTTCGTAGTCGAGCGCCGCGTCGGGGGCTGGGCGAAGCCTGCGGAGCCTGGGACTGGCGCCTCGTATCAGCAGAGGCAGCGCTACGACGAGCTGCTCGGGCAGCGCGACGGGGCTTCGCAGGACGCAAAGGAGCAGGTTCTCCTTTGGCCTTGCGATCGTTGTCACGATTGTCCAAAGCCACCCTCGCGAGATACTCCAGGTCAGCCCGTACCGTCCCCTCCCGGCGCGCAATGCGTCGGAACTTTCGCGCCAAGTCATCCATCGCTTCAGGACGATTCGCCGGATCGGACTCAAGAGTCTGGAGAATCAATTCCGCCAGCTCGGGATGATCCAGCTTGCGCATGGGGCGGGGCTTTTTCTCTCGCTTGGCCTTGAGGACAGCGAGCAAGTCCTCATGCCTCTTCAACCCTAAGGGGTCCCGGCCTTCGGCCATCTCGTACAGGAGCACCCCCAGGCCGTAGACGTCAGTCGCTGCATCCAACTTCTGACTCGACACGCCGGCGAGTTGTTCGGGACTCATGTAGGCGGGAGACCCCAGGATGACACCCGTTGCCGTCAAGCGGGTCCCAAGGATTCGAGCCACACCAAAATCGGCAACCTTCACCTCACCTCTTCGGCTCAAGAGAATGTTCTCGGGCTTTAGGTCGCGATGCAGCACGCCAACCGCATGGGCAGAGGCAATCCCCGATGCCACCTCGGCACCGATGAGCGCGAGACGACCAGGATCGAGCCGGCCCGCGTAGCGGAGCGTCGCGCGGAGGTCGAGACCATCGACCCACTCCATGACGATGTGAAGGGTCTCTTGAGCCGCAAAAAAGTCATGAACACCGACGATGTTCCGGTGATCGAGACGAGAGGTAACCTCGAACTCTTGCTTGAAGCGACGAGTCATCTCCCGTCGAGCTTCCGCCTGCGGCCTCATCTCTTTCAATGCATGCAGGCCGCCACCCGGGCCCTTGACCTGCCACACCGTAGCCATGCCGCCCGAGCCCACTCGCCGGAGCACGGAGTACTCCCCGATGCGATCGACTGGGGCCTCCTCGACACGGAGGGTGGGATCTCCTGCGGCACGCGCCGACATAGACGAACTTTACCAGAGCACAGCGGACCTTCCAGAAAAGAAATCCCCGGCAGCACAGAACCTCACGTGGAGTCGTCGCCAAGGCATCCCACAGACGTCCGGAGCGCGTAGAATCATCCCTGTGAACGCTCCCCGCCATGTCGTCATCATCGGGGCTGGTATCACTGGTGCCT
>MDTE01090049.1_pt1 | contig 22509 bp, 19 predicted proteins | sample 811231 | NCBI WGS metagenome assembly MDTE01 (sample SAMN05326651, study PRJNA326480) | marine metagenome | isolation source: seawater | place: Indian Ocean: Red Sea | collected 2010 | reverse complement strand
TCACCAACTGAGCTACGTCGCCAGCGAGCTCCCTGACAGAATCGAACTGTCGACCTTCTCCTTACCATGGAGACGCTCTGCCGACTGAGCTAAGGGAGCTTGACCATCACCGATGGCCGGGAACAAGGATGCCACGCAATCTTGCGAGATCCACCGTAGCCAGAGCTCCGCGCGGGCTACCGTCGGCGACTATGGAGGTCCGACTTTCCCGGCTCGAAGACGCCGAAGCGATCCGAACCATCTACAACCACGCAGTAAGAACTTCGACCGCCTCTTTCGACCTCGTAGAACGCACCACTAAGGAACAGGAGGCCTGGCTGGCCGATCGGTCGGGAGCCTTTAGCGTATTAGTGGCGTCTAACGACGGCGAGGTGGTCGGATTCGCCTCATTGTCGCCCTATAAGGAACGGGCCGCCTACCGCAGCACCGTAGAAGACTCGGTGTATGTGGACGCTGCCCACCGTGGACAGGGCATAGCGGACCGTCTCCTCGGCGATCTATTGGCGATAGCCCGCAGCAGCGGCTTCCACTCCGTAATCGCTCGGATCGGCGGAGAAAATGAAGCCAGCATTGCCCTGCACGTCAAGCACGGCTTCAACGAGGTGGGCGTAGAAAGACAGGTCGGACGCAAGTTCGGTCGCTGGCAGGACGCCACCGTTCTGCAGGTCGTCTTCGACGACCACTGAGACTCGATGCCACGAAGGGCATAGCGGCGCCAACCCGTCCATCAACGTCTTGGTGGGCCGGGGAGGATTTGAACCTCCGAAGGCAATGCCGACGGGTTTACAGCCCGTTCCCTTTGGCCACTCGGGCACCGACCCCTGAGGTCCCGGAGGATATCCATCCGGAACATTGATTCCCGCTGGCTAGTCTGCGCGCATGCCCAGCTTTGACATCGTGTCCCAGTTCGACCTCCAGGAGGTCCGCAACGCCGCAGACCAAGCCGCCCGCGAGGTCCAAACCCGATTCGACTTTAAGGGAACCAACTCCGCCGTGGAACTCCTAGATGGTGCCATTCGTTTGGAATCTTCAACCGAGGACCGCCTCACCGCACTGGTCGTAGTGCTCGAAGAAAAGTTAGTTCGAAGAAAGGTTTCGTTGAAGACTCTCGACTGGGGTGGAGTCGAGGAAGCTAGCGGTGCCAGAGTTCGACAAGTGGCCAAGCTCCAGGCGGGAATCGACTCGGACAAGGCCAAGGCCATCAACAAGGCAATAAAAGACGTGGGTCTGAAAGGGATTCAGTCTCAGACGCAGGGTGACCAGGTTCGAGTAACCAGCAAGAAACGCGATGCCCTTCAGGAAGTCATCGCCTCACTGAAGTCTGCTGACTTCGGAATTCCTTTGCAGTTCGAGAACTTCCGTGACTGACCTTCTGGTCCAACCTGAGCGAGAACCTTCAGGACCTATTCGGGATTGACGGTCGCTGCAATCAGTAGGGCAAAGGGACCTGACCTACGGGACGGTTAGGAGATAGGGCCAGAAGTCCACTCTCCGGAACGCAGGCGGGCAATCCGCTCATCGGTTGGCGGGTGTGTGGAGAACAACTTGGAACCACCACCACCACGGGCCTGAGACTTGAGAGGGTCGACGATGTAGCTGGATGCCTGATTCGGATCCACCCCAGATGGAATCCGACCAGCGGCCATCTCAAGTTTCTCCAGGGCTCGAGCGAGCGGCTCTCCGTCACCGATGAGACGAGCTGCAGAAGCGTCTGCCTGAAACTCCCGGCTCCGACTGATGGCGGCCTGGATGAGCATGGCAGCCACCGGGGCAAGGATGGCAAAGGCAATCTCACCGATCGGGTTCCGATCGCGATCCCGACCGCCGCCAAACATCGCGGCGAACATTGCCATACGGGCAATCATCGTGATGGCCATGCCGACGGTGGCTGCTACCGACCCGATAAGGATGTCTCGATTACGAATGTGCATCAGTTCGTGGGCCAGCACACCGCGCACCTCGCTCCAGTCCATATGTGCAAGAAGCCCCTCGGTCACCGCTACAGCGGCGTGGTCGGGGTTACGTCCAGTGGCAAAGGCATTGGGCTGCGGGTTAGGCGACACATAGAGCTTCGGCATCGGCATGTCGGCGGTCGTGGTGAGTTCCCGCATGATGCGGTGATACTCGGGATACGTGGCCTCCTCGGCGGGCACGGCCCGGGCCGAGGCGATAGCAATACGGTCACTGAACCAGTAAGAACCACCGACCATGACCAGGCCCAGCACTAAACCAAAGGTCATGCCGGCACTGCCACCTATGGCCCCGCCAACCACAATAAAAAGCCCACCAAGAAGGGCTAGGAGAGCGAAGGTCTTCGCAGTGTTGAACATGCCAACCCCCTTCCGGGACAAGCCCCAAGATCAGGGGCGCTTCGATCAGGCGAGTACCAGCGTAGAGCGAGCCGTCGGGGATCAGGACACGATCTCTCTGAACACATTGCTAGAGGTCGTAGTAACCGGAATACATGTAGACCACCGGCACACCCTCCGACCGGTACATCTCGGCGTTCCGCGGATCGTCGTCGATGGCTAGGTCCGGTCGATGACCCGTAGCTCGTAGGTCAGCCAACGCGTCGCGCTTTACATCAGGTGAGCTTCGGTTGTCACCATCAACCCGCATCACCAACAAGTCCCATCGCACGTTGTGACGCTCCAGCCATGCCACAGTCGTGTGGACGAGACGGGCCGGACGAGCGGTTAGTAGGACCGTTGGGCGCTGCTTTCCGCAGCCAGCGGCGTATCCAGCACCCTGGTCGAAACCCAGACCAGCAGCCAGGGCTGTACTCAGAGCAATCCCCTCGGGAATGGGTGGATCGTCAATCGAAGCCTCAAAAAACGCCTCCCATTTCCGGTCGACGCCGGACAGCAGGTGTTGACGGCCTGACGCGTCTGAAAGCACACCATCAACGTCAACAACCAAGACCCCACCAGGGGCCGGTCCGTCACCGCCAGGTTCGGGAAGAATGCGGACTGAAACCGTGGCTCAGTCCTCCTGGGGGGACTCAGCGGCCCGAGTACGAATCTCGTCAACCACACCCTGGTCAGCCAAGGTCGTCGTATCACCTAGATCCCGGCCCTCGGCCACATCTCGCAGCAGGCGGCGCATTATCTTGCCACTCCGAGTCTTGGGAAGGTCTGGCACCAGCGCTACGGCCTTAGGTCGGGCAATCGGCCCCAACTTGGTGGCCACGTGGCCCCGGATTTCCTCTCCTAGTTCGGGCGACGCCTGATGGGTACCCCGGAGGATGACATAGCCAACTATGGCCTGACCGGTCGTGTCGTCGCTGGCACCAACCACTGCCGCCTCAGCCACTGCCGGATGGTCGACAAGGGCCGACTCCACTTCGGTGGTCGAGATCCGGTGACCCGACACATTCATGACATCGTCAACCCGTCCGAGAAGCCAGAGATAGCCATCCTCGTCGAGTTTGGCGCCATCACCAGCGAAGTACCGGCCTTCAAAGCGAGACCAATAGGTCTCGCGGTAGCGATCCGGATCACCCCAGATGCCGCGCAGCATCGACGGCCACGGACGGGTGATCGTCAGGTACCCGCCTCCCTGGGAGACGGGGCTCCCTTCGTCATCGACCAGTTCAGCAAACACCCCGGGAATCGGGCCACAAGCCGAACCGGGCTTAGTGGTCGTGACACCGGGAAACGGGGTGATCATGTGTCCCCCAGTCTCGGTCTGCCACCAGGTGTCCACTATGGGGCACGACGAGCCACCGATGTTCTCGTGATACCACATCCACGCCTCGGGGTTGATGGGCTCTCCTACCGTGCCCAGCACTCGCAATGAAGAAAGATCATGGGCGGCCGGCTCAGAGGTCCCCCATTTCATGAAAGTCCGAATGGCCGTAGGCGCCGTGTACAACTGGGTAACCCCATAGCGCTCGATGATGTCCCACAGTCGGTCTTTGGGCCATGAAGCTCGATCGCCGTGGCGGAACTCGGGCCGAGGCGTGTCCGGTGTCCCCTCATACATCACGGAGGTACAGCCATTGGCCAAGGGACCGTAGACGATGTAACTGTGGCCGGTCACCCAACCGATATCGGCAGCGCACCAGTAGACGTCCTTATCTGGTTGGACATCAAAGGAGTAGCGGTGGGTATAAGCCACTTGGGTTAGATAGCCGCCGGTGGTGTGCATGATTCCCTTGGGCTTGGCTGTCGTCCCCGAGGTGTAGAGCAGGTACAGAAGTTGCTCGCTGTCCATCGGCTCCGCCGGACAGTCGGTCGAGGCATCGGCCACCAGGTCGTGCCACCACAGGTCACGCCCCTCAGTCATGTCGACGTCGATACCGCATCGGTCCACCACCACGACATGTTCAACAGACGGTGCTCCAACGGCTAGAGCGGCATCCACGTTGACCTTTAGTGCTGAGGGCTCGCCACGCCGGTATCCAGCATCCGCCGTGATGACCAATCTTGCTTCAGCATCTTCGCAACGGTCGACGATTGAATCGGGGGAAAATCCGCCGAAAATCACGCTGTGAGCCACACCGAGGCGGGCACAGGCGAGCATGGCCACCGGCAACTCGGGGATCATTGGCATGTAGACGGCCACCCGATCACCTCGTTCGAGGCCTAGGCCTTTGAGGACGTTGGCGAAGCGACACACGTCGTCAAGCAACTCCGCATAGGTGATGTTCCGGGTATCACCAGGCTCTCCCTCCCAGTGGTAGGCGATCCGGTCGCCTCGACCGGCATCTACGTGTCGGTCCAGACAGTTGGCCGAGATGTTCAAACGCCCGCCGACGAACCACTCAGCGAACGGCAGATCCCATCGCAACGTGGTATGGAAGTCCTCCTCCCAGGTCACAAGTTCACGAGCCTGCCGTGCCCAGAACGCCTCGTAGTCGTTGGCCGCCTCGTCGTGATGCGACGAGTCGCTCAACAGGCTGGCAGCGACGAACTCGGGTGCTGGTGGGAAGGTGCGGTCTTCGACGTAGTAATCCTCGATGGTCGGTTCGCTCATTGGCGGTACTCCCAGTGTGCCAATCGGATAGTGCGAGAAAGGACCCTAGTCAGGGTCGCCGGCAAGGTCAGGAGCCGCCGCTGCAGGAAACGTGCCACTCCAAGACGGTGAAGCCGCCGAGGCCGGAAGGATCAAGCAGGGCTTCCGCCTCGGAAATACGACTCCGGGCTCGCAACGCATCGAGGTCTCCAAGGTGCGCCCGTTTCTCCCATAGACGGCTTCCGGCCTCCACCAGATCGCCGATGTCGTGATGACGGAGGAAGTCGGCTTGGGTTGAAGAAACCGCACCCGGCGGCAACTGGTCGACAGCTACCTCGACGGTCACGTCTTGGCTACCTGGGGCGTCGACCGGCGGTCCGCCCCGGTCGTGTCCCCTGTACGTGCGAACCCACTCTCCGACCGGCCGGGCGGCCAGTTCCGCAGTCGTTGACGTGTAGTCGAACACCAGCACGCTCCCTCGCCTAATTAACTCCCGCGCACTCTCCACCCACCGGGCAGCCTCGGCCTGCACGGGAACCCATACACCCGCTCCGGCCGCGGCAGGTGACAAGGGCCAAGACGGTTCAATGGGTTGTCCGAGGACCTCGACAAATGTTTCAATTGGACCGTTCTGCGGAGACAGGCCCACGCGGACCTCCCGCCAGTCGGCCCCGTCGGAGGCCGCTAGGCCGAAGGCCAAATTGTCCAACAACTCGTTGGCCACTACCACGCCCGCGTCGACCGGGCCCACCTCTTCAAGGCTGACTACAGAGGCCAAGCGGTCACCGGTCGGCTGGGCAGCTCGCAACGGCGATGACCGCTCGACCATGACGTACCTACCTTCGACTAGGCAGGCCGGATCGGAGGCCAACACCGCCCGCGCCAAGGTGCCCACCCCGGCGGCCGCCTCGACCACCGTGAATCCGACCGGCCGACCGAGAGCCGTCCACCGGTCATCAAGCCACCGGGCCAGCAAAGCACCAAACAACGGCCCCACTTCTGGCGATGTCAGGAAGTCGCCACGGCGACCTGCGGCACCCCCGGTCGCGTAGAAGCCCCCGTCGGGGTCATAGAGGCAGGCCTCTACCCAGTCGTCAAAAGCCAGCGGTCCGTCGACGCGGATCCGGTCAGCGAGTCTTTCGGCGAGGAACTTGTCGGGGCCGACTGGTGACGACATCATCGGGCACGACGGGTAGGACCCGTCGAGACGGTCATCCCCCGAGGGCTACAAGGGTGACGTCGGTAAAGCGAGCCACCAGCTGCGGGGCCACGCCGAAGGCCAGTGTCACGACACCGCAGATGCCCAGCGCCGAGGCCAACGACGGGGTCATGGGGACGGACGAATGGTCGCCGTCCGGCACCTCGTCGGCCCACATCCGGCGGGCCAACGCCGCGTAGTAGTAGAGGGCAATAACCGAGTTCACGGCACCGACGGCTGCCAGCACGTAGCCCCACGGCTCGCCGGCCGTAGCCAGCACCCGGAAAACCTCGAACTTGGCGAACCAACCGCCCAGCGGCGGGATGCCGGCCAACGAGAACAGAAAGATCGTCATAGCCACGGTGAGGCCCGGGGCGTAGTGGAAGGCCCCGGCGAAAGACGCTGTCTCGGCCGAGCCGGTCTTGCGGGCCAACACAATGATCACCGCGAAGGCACCCAAGTTCATGGCGGCATAAATGGCCAGGTAGGTCACTACGGCTGACAGGGCCTGGTCAGCACTACCGCCACCGTGGCCCGCGACTGCCAGCGGGGCAATCATGAAGCCCGTCTGGGCCACGCCCGAGTAGGCCATCAGCCGAACCACGTTGGTCTGACGCAGGGCGACCATGTTCCCGACGGTCATCGAAGCTGCAGCCAAAATCCATGTCAACGGCTCCCAGACATCAGCTGCCGACGGGAATCCGACCAACACAAGGACCAATAGGGCTACAAATCCCGCTGCCTTCGACGCCACGGCCAAGAAGGCGGTCACTGGAGTCGGCGCCCCCTCGTAGACGTCGGGTGCCCAGGTGTGGAACGGCACAGCCGAAACCTTGAAGGCAAAGCCGGCGACAATGAAAACGATGGCCAAGGTAATCACCGGAACCGAGGATCCAGCAGCGGCAACCGCTGAGCCAATGTCGGCCAACATCGTCGAGCCGCTGATCCCGTAGAGCAACGACATCCCGTAGAGCATTACCGCCGAGGCAAAAACTCCCATCAGGTAGTACTTAAGCCCTGCCTCGTTGCTGCGCTGGTCGCGTTTGCGCCATGCCACCATCAGGTAGGCGGGGATAGAGAGCAACTCGAGGGCCACGAATATCGAGACGAGGTCACGCGCCGAGGCCATCATGACCATGCCCATCACCGAGGCCAACAGGAGTCCGTAGTACTCGTTCTCCCAGTAATCGCCCTCGGCTACGTAGTTGGTGGACAACAGGACGACGACGTAGGCGGCCAACAGGAATACCGCCTTCATAACCAGAGAGAACTCGTCAACCACGTAGGCGCCGCCAAACATCACCCGGTCAGTGCCATCTGCGGCCAGAGTCAGAAGGGGCACGGCGGTGGCCAGTAGGCCGAGGCCGGCTAGTGCCGCAGTGATTGGACGGGCCTTCTCTAGGAAGATGATGTCGACCAGCGTGATCAACGCGCCGACAGCTAGAAGGACTAATTCGGGCGCGATGCCGTGCCAGTCGATGTGCGGGCGCTGAAACGCCAGGGTGAGCAGGTCGACGGTCATGGGGGTTAGCTGTCTCCGGCGGCGTGCTCGTCGTCGCTGTCACTATGGTCGTCGTGTCCGATCTTGTAGACGTCAGCACAATGAAGCTTTTCGGCTTCCTCGCCCTCGGCGGTCAGACACGGCGTCAGCGAGGCGTCGACCGCCCCATCGGTCACCCGGAACACCAGGTTCGGGTAGATACCGATGGCCAGAATGAGGGCTAGAAGCGGCGCCCAAGAGATCCACTCGTGCTTCGTAGTGTCGGTGATGTGCGGATCGTCAGCGAACTCCTCGGGTGGAGTACCGAAGGCTGCCCGTTGGAGCAACCAAAGCAGGTAGCCAGCGGCCAGCACCGTGCCGAGAGCAGCGACGACCATGAAGGTCCGGAAGGTCTCCACCGGTAGGCCATTACCAGGGTTGTAGGCCGACAGGATGGCCGGGAACTCGCCCCAGAAACCGGCCAGGCCAGGCAGGCCGAGCGAAGCCATGACGCAGAACCCGAAGATCCAGCCCATGCGGGGGGCTTGGACGAGCAGGCCGCCGAGCCGGCTTATCTCGAGGGTGTGGTACCGCTCTTTCACCGAGCCGGCCAAGAAGAACAGCATGCCGGTGATAAGGCCGTGGGCGACCATTCCCATTATCGCCGCGTTGATGCCGAAGTCGGTAAGCGTGGAGATACCTAGCATCACGAAGCCCATATGGGCCACCGAGGAGAAAGCGATCAAACGCTTCATATCCGACTGCGCAAGGCAGCCCAGTGCACCGTAGATGATGCCGACCACCGCCAATAGGCCGATCCACGGGGCCCACGACACGGCGGCGTCTGGAAGGATCGGAATGGCGATTCGCACAAAACCGTAGGTTCCGAGCTTCAAAAGCACGGCAGCCAGGATGACCGAGCCGACTGTCGGAGCCTGAGTGTGCGCGTCGGGAAGCCATGTGTGGAACGGAAACATCGGCACCTTGATGCCAAAACCGAGGAACATCCCGCCGAAGATCCAGAGCTGGGCGTTGCGGGAAACGCCGCCAGCAGCCACCGCGTCGGCCAGACCGGAAAAGGTGAACGTCTCGGCGCCGGTCAGGAAAAACAAGGCCAGGAAGCTGACCAGCATCAAAGCCGAACCGAAAAGCGTGTACAAGAAGAACTTCAACGAGGCGTAGCGCCGGTCCTCGCCGCCCCACACGGCGATCATAAAGAACATCGGCAGGAGCACGACCTCGAAGAACACGAAGAACAGCACCAGATCCTGGGCCACGAAGGTACCGATCATCCCCGTCTCCAAGACGAGAATCAGGATGAGGAAAGCCTTCGGGTTTACCGGCTCCGGAAAGTGGTTCCAGCTGTAGACGATGCACAGCGGCACAACGAGCATGGTGAGCAAGATCAGCGGCAACGACATGCCGTCGATGCCTACCGCGTAGCGGCTGGCGATCACGTCGATCCAAGTCTTGTCGACGACGTACTGCAACTTGTCGGTGTGGTCCAGATCGAACCAGATGAGCAGCAGCACGCCCACGAACGCCACCCATAGCGAGGTGACGAGCGCGATCAGCTTGTGCCGATCCTCGTTCTCCTTGGGAATGAGCATCATCACCGCCGCGCCCACTAGTGGCGAGAACGTGGCGAGCGTGATGCCCCAGCCGTCGAGCAGGTTTTCCATGTCGGCGTCTCCTAGACGATGACGATCAGCACGCCGGCCAAGACCGTCGCAGCGGCGAACAGGATCGCCGCGTAGCTCTGGACCTTTCCGGAGTTGATCTTGCGAAGTTCCTCACCCGCCCCGGACGACCCGCGTCCGGAAGCGTTGACCACACCGTCGACCACAAGTTGGTCGACCTTCTCGTAGACGACGGTCCCAGCCTTCACGGCAGTCTCACCAGCCAGATCCACGGTGCGATCGATGACGTCTTGATTGACCCTGTAGGCGAAACGAGCCAGCGGACCCTTTGTGCCGTCTGCCACGACGCCGTTGTAGAAGTGGTCAAGGTAGTACTTGTTAGCCAACAGGGTGTGGCCCATTCGAGCCAGCGGCCACTTGGTGGTCGGCCCATCCGGTAACTCGGTAAGGCTGGTCCCCGCAGCCTTCGAAGCTGCTTCGACCTTCACGAAGTAGTACCACGACGCAACGCCCACGCCGACCAGCACCACCACTGTCGACACGACGGCAAGCGACCAGCTAGGTCGGGCGTGGTAAATCGCCGGGAAGTAGCCGGCCACCGGTTCTACGAAGTGCCCAAAGCGCTCTTGCAGGCCCTTGGGCGCCAACTGGAAGCCCTTGGGCATGTTCAGGAAGCCTGCGAAGACCGCTAGTCCGGCCAAAATCCATAGCGGTACGGTTATGCGAGGGCCGGACTCATGCGGATGGCCGTGGCCCCGGAACTCACCAAAGAAGGTGAGGTAGACGCAACGGGTCATGTAGGCGGCGGTCAGCGCGGCGGTCAGCATGCCCATGCCAAGCATCAGGGTGTAGGCACCGTTGCCATCGGTACCACCCATCAGGCCCCAGCCGCCGGTGCCAACGAGGATCTCGTCTTTGGACCAGAAGCCAGCTAGAGGCGGCAGTCCAGCTAGAGCAATAGTGCCGATCATGAAAGTCCGGTAGGTGTGCGGCATCTCCTTGCGGAGGCCTCCCATGTCGGATTTCATGTCGAAGCTGTGCACGGCGTGGCTGACCGAACCGGAGCCCAGGAAAAGACAGGCCTTGAAGAAGGCATGGGTGAAGAGGTGGAACATTGCTGCCGTCCAGGCGCCAACACCGAGGGCCATCACCATGTAACCCAACTGTGAAATGGTCGAGTAGGCGAGAACCTTCTTGATGTCGCGCTGCACGAAGGCCAGGCAGGCGCCGACAATGGTGGTGAGGCCGCCAATGAAGGCCATCAGGTTGATGGAACTCCCGGCGATCTGGAAGCCCTCAAAGAACACGCCGTACATGCGGGCAATCATGAACACGCCAGCGACGACCATGGTGGCGGCGTGGATGAGCGCTGAAACCGGGGTGGGACCAGCCATGGCGTCGGGTAGCCAGGTGTGCAGGAAGAACTGGCCTGACTTCGACATGACAGCGGCCATCAGGCAGCAGGAGGCAACCAGCAACGCTGTCTGGGACAGTGCCCCGCTGTTGGCTAGAGCGTTGGTCTCAGCAATGGAGAAAGAACCGAAGGTGCCGGGCAGAGCAGCACCGGCGGCGAAGAAGAGGATGGTCACGCCAACCAGCAGACCCATGTCGCCGACCCGGTTGGTTAGGAAGGCCTTCAGGGCAGCGTCGCTGTTGGGCTTTTCCTCCCACCAGTGTCCAATAAGGGCGAAAGAACAAACGCCGACCAGTTCCCAGGCGCACAGCAACTGAAGCGTGTTCTCCGACACGACCAGCAGGAGCATCGAGGCGCTGAACAGAGACAAGAAAGCGAAGAAGTGCGTGTATCGCCGGTCGCCAGCCACGTAGTCGGTGGAATACACGTGCACCAAAAGTGAAACCAGGGTGACGACAATGAGCATCATCACCGCTGGGCCGTCAACAAGAGTGCCGACAGTGAACTCAACGCCATTGGTCTGGAACCAGGTGATCGTCTGGTGGACGGCCAGCGAAGGATGGCCGTGAGCGTCCCCGTGCCCTTCGCTATGTCCGTCACCATGGGCGCCGTGTCCGTCATCATGGGCGCCGTGTCCGTCGTCGTGCATCACAACGGCGGCATGAACCTCTTCCCCATGAAAGTTGTCCCGATGGTCGATCCAAGCGGCGCCGGTCAGTAGAGCCAGCACGAAAGCGATACCCAACGCTGCGATGCCCAGCTCCGAGCCACCCCTGGGGAGGCGTTTGCCAAAGAAGAGAATTCCGACAAATGAGAGTGCCGGCAGCAGCGGGATCAGCCAGACATTGCGCAGGAACCAACTGCCGCCGTGGGTGATTCCGAGGGCCAGGTCACCGGCACCGTGGGCCGTGGCGGACGCCGAGGCGGCGAAGGTGAGGAGTGTAGACATCGGCTCAGCCCCGCAACTGGTCGATCGTCGCCAAGTCGATGGACCGGCGGTTGCGATATAGCAGCAGGACCATAGCCAGACCCACTCCGACCTCGGCAGCAGCTACAGCGATGACAAACAGGGCGAAAACCTCGCCACCTACCGTCTCCCGGAAAGCGCCAAAGGCAACGAGGTTGATGTTCACGGCGTTAAGGATCAGTTCGATTGACATGAGCATCAGGACGCCATTGCGACGGGCCAAAACCCCGTAGACGCCAATCGAGAACAGGATGGCAGACAGCAAGAGGAACTGATTCAGCAACATGTCAGTCCTTCCTCGCCACCACGATGGCCCCGATGAGGGCGGCCAGCAGCAGGACGGAGACCGCCTCGAAAGGAACGATGTAGGTGCTGAAGAGGCTGTCGGACACCTCGGCAGTAGTGCTGGGGGCCGCTCGGGCCACCTCGGCGTCCTCGAAGGAGTCGACCAAGGCAGCGGTCATCACACCGAACACCAGCAGGCCAACCAATCCGGCCATAAGGCGCTTCTCCGACGTCACGCCATCGTCCTCTCCGAAGGATCCCTTGGTGAGCATGATGCCGAATAGGAAGAGAACCACGATGGCGCCGATATAAACCATCACTTGGGTAACGCCCACGAATTCAGCGCCAAGTAGCACGAACTGGCCAGCCGCTCCAGCCAACACAACCACCAGGTAGAGGGCAGCGTGGACCACGTTGCGGGTGGTAACCATGCGCAGGGCGGCCGCGACCATGGTCAGCGCCATGACGGCAAACGCCACATTCTGCGCAACGAGAACTTCACCGCTGGTCAGTCGGTCCAGATCGCCGAGGGCGGCCAGCACATTCACCGGGGCACCTTCGCCTTCTTGACTTCGCTACCCGCCTCATAATCCTCAAAGTCGGGGACGGTCTCCATCCACTGGCCGAGCTTCGACTTGTCATGGAGGAGGTCGGCGATCTTCGGCTCGGAATACTCGAACTCTGGCGACCAGAACAGGGCTTCGAACGGGCACACCTCGACGCAGATGCCGCAGTACATGCATAGCGAGAAGTCAATGTCGAAGCGATCGAGTGCATTCTTCTGGCGAGGTTTACCGCCGGGACGCCGCGGTGGAGCCTTGTACTTGTGGCCCTCGATATAGATACACCAGTCGGGACACTCGCGCGCGCACAACATGCAAGCCGTGCAGTTCTCCTCGTGGAGGGTGATAACGCCGCGGGCACGCGGCGTCGGTGCCTCCTTGACCTTCGGATACTGCACTGTGTGAGGTCCCTTGGTGAGGGTTCTCAACATCGTCTTTATGGTGACACCAAGGCCCTTTACCAGACCGGGCAGCTTCGGAACAGCCATCTTCGGGGGCATCAGAAGACCACCTTCAGTATTCCGGTGACCACGATGTTGGCCAGCGAGAGCGGTATCAGGACCTTCCATGCCAGTTGCTGGAGTTGGTCTTCGCGGAACCTTGGGTAGGTGAATCGGAACCAGAAGATTAGGAAGGCCACCAGCACGACCTTGCCGAGCAGAATGGCCGGGCCGAGGACGTTGAAAAGGTCGTTAGTCGGATCGATGCCGGGCACGTACCAACCACCCAAAAAGAGGGTGGCCGCCAGAGCGGAGAAGATGCCGGCGGTGGCGAACTCCCCGATAAAGAAGAGAAGGAAACGGAGGCCGGTGTACTCGGTGAGGTAGCCGGTCACGATCTCCGACTCGGCGACGGGCATGTCGAACGGTGGCTGTGTCAATTCGGCCTGAACGGCGACGAGGAAAATGGCGAAGCCTAGGAACTGGGTGAAGATGAACGGGTTACCGATCCCGCCCCAGCCGAAGATCTCGCCTGTGGCCTGGGCCATCACGATGTCCTGGACGTTCAGGGTGCCGGCCTGGATGACGACGCCCATGACGGCCAGTACCAACGGCAATTCGTACGCCACCAATTGGCCGGCGGCTCGCAGGCCACCCATCAGGGAGTACTTGGAAGATGACGCCCAGCCGGCCATGAGGATCCCAATAACTGAAATAGACGAGACGGCAAGAGCAAGGAAGATGCCGGTGTCGACATCGATGAACCAGGCGTCGGGTCCGGCAGGGATGACCAGCACCAGTAGGAAGGTGGAGATGAGGACAACGAACGGTGCAGCCTTGAAGACGATCCGGTCGGCCTTGCGGGGAATGATGTCCTCTTTCTGGAGGAACTTCCCTACCTCGGCGAGCAGTTGCAAGGAGCCGTAGGGCCCAGCCTCCATTGGGCCGAGCCGGCTCTGCATGAAGCTCATCATCTTGAACAAGAAAAGGTAGACAAGAGTGCCCGCGGGGAGCAGCACAGCCAGCAGTCCGACGACCGCGCGGATACCCGTCTGCTGCCACCAGGCCAACTCCACAGCGAAAGTCATCGCGCCGCTCATCGATCGATGTCCCCGAGGATGAAATAGAGGCTGGCCAGAATCGAGATCACGTCCGGCACATAGGTGCCCTCAAGTAGCCATGGGGTGATGGAGATGTTGTTGAACGATGCCGACCGGATCTTGACGCGATACGGAACCAGGTCGCCCTTGGAAACCACGTAGTAGCCCATCACGCCCAGCGGGTTCTCGGTTTCTACGTATGCCTCGCCCGCGGGGACCTTGATGATTCGAGGCACCTTGGCCATGACCGGTCCCGACGGGATGCCGTCGAGCACCTGCTCAACAATGTCGCAGGCCTCGCGGACTTCCTGGAGACGCACCCAGTAACGAGCGAACGAGTCGCCGTCCGGATGGGTCCAGACTTTCCAGTCCAACTGGTCGTGGACTAGACCCACTCCGCCGTCGCGGCGCAAATCCCAGTCGACGCCCGAGGCGCGAATGTTGGCGCCCGATAGGCCGTAAGCCAGGCCGACATCAGCCGGGATGACCCCTATACCGCGGGTCCGGGCCTGAAAGATCTCGTTTCCGGTGACAAGGTCCTCCATTTCGTCGCAGAACCTGCGGATACGACCCAGAACGCCCTTCGTCTCCTCTATCCATCCCTTGGGAAGGTCGTCCTTGAGGCCACCGATGCGGTCGAAGTTGGGATGGAACCGGCCGCCGGTGACTGCTTCGATCTGGTTGAGGACGAACTCGCGGTCGCGAAAGGCGAAAAACACCGGAGTAACGGCGCCCAACTGGACTCCCATGTCTCCGAGGAACAGGACCACGTTGGCGATCCGGGAAAGCTCGAAAAGGGCTGTGCGGATCCACCGGGCCCGGGGCGGCGCCTCAACCTCCATGAGCCTCTCGGCGGCCAGGATGAACGGCACCTCGTTGGCGAAGCTTCCCAACCAGTCGATGCGGTTGACCAGTGTGGTGACCTGCGGGTAGGTGCGGACCTCAGAAAGCTTCTCGTAGCCGCGATGCATGTAGCCCATGACCGGCTCGGCAGCCACCACCCGCTCGCCGTCCAACTTCACAATCACCCGGAGGGTTCCGTGGGTGGCTGGGTGCTGCGGCCCGATGTTGAGGGTCATGCCCTCGGTCTCGATCTCGACGTTGACTCGCGCGTCACTGGCTTGACCAGCGATGTAGGCCAACTGTCGGGTGTCGCCCAAAGCGGTCACGACTCGACCCCTTCGGCCTCGGTACCGTCCTCGTCGTCAGCGTCCTCACCGGGCATGAGTTCGACGTCGACGATTCCCGGCCAGGGTTTCACTCGTCGAGCCAGTAGCGGGTAGTCCTTGCGCAGCGGGTTTCCCTCGAATTGCGACGGCAGGTACAGGTGCACCTGGTTGGGGTGGCCCCGGAAGGTAATGCCAAACATCTCCCAGGCCTCACGCTCGTGCCAGTCGGCGCCCGGGTAAATGGGTGTCCAGGAGTCAGCCTGGGGGAATTCACCGGCGAGGTCTGCCTTAATGGTGATGCCCACGTGCCCGACCGGGTCGTGGACCCGGGCCAGCAGTTGGAAGCGAGTCTCTCCACCGGCTACACCTGTCTCATAGGTGGTGACCGTCTCCCCAGCCTCTTCCGCAGAAAGGGACTCGGCAAGGGATGCGTCCACTTGGGCATCCATGTCGCGACCGTAGGGCGACGGCAACCAATCGATGGCTGACAAGAAGTCGAAGTAGGCCATGCCACAGCGGTCCCGCAGAACGCGCCCGGCATCCACCCAGGCATCGGATGTGACGCGCACCCAGACGTCGACTCCTGGCTCCAAGTGGCTCTCCACAAGGCCGTCACCGAGGGTGTCGGCCAAGACAGCGACCAGTGCACCGCGCTGCTCGTCAGTCGGTGTGACTTCGGCCGCCTCGTCGCCGTCCATGTCGGTAACCTCAGCGTCAGTTGACGACAATGGGATCACCGGTCCATCGTTCGGTCATATCCTCGGTGGCTATTCGCTCCTGGAGGAGCACGATGCCCTCCAACAGAGCCTCGGGACGGGGCGGGCAGCCCGGCACGTACACGTCCACCGGGATGATCTGGTCGACACCCTTGGTCACCGAGTAGCTGTCCCAGTAAGGGCCGCCGCAGTTAGCGCAGGACCCCATGGAGATCACGTACTTGGGCTCCGGCATTTGCTCATAGAGTCGCCGGACGGACGGTGCCATCTTGTCGGTCACTGTGCCCGATACGACGACCAAGTCCGCCTGACGGGGGCTAGCTGGGAACGGGATGACTCCGAGGCGCATGACGTCGTAACGGGGCGAGGCGAACGCCGCCCCCATTTCGATGGCACAGCACGCCAAGCCCCACTGGTACACCCACAGCGAGTACTTGCGACTGACGTTGAGCAACTTGGTAAGCGGCTTCGGCAACTTTCCACTCTCGACAAGACCCATGTGTCCTCCCGTGCCCCTCAGACCCAGCGCAGCAGGCGCTTGCGCCAGGCGTAGAAGAGGCCGAGCGCCAAGATGAAGATGAAGATAGCCATCTCGACCAGGCCGAACACCCCATAGACCTCAAGGCGAGTAGCCCATGGGAAGATGAAGACGGCCTCGACGTCGAACAAAACGAACATCAGGGCGAAGACGTAGTAGCGAATGTTGGACTGAGCCCACATGTCGCCCTGCGGGTCAACACCCGATTCGTAGTTAATGGTCTTCTGCGGTGTATCGCGTGACGGTCGCAGAAGTGAGCCCAGGCCCAAGAACGCCGAAACGAGCAGCACAGCGAGACCAGCAAAGACCACTAGCACAAGCCAGCTTCGGAGAAAGTCAGACACGAAGGAAGAACCTAACGAATCGAGCGGGCGGACGGATACGGGCACGGCGACCGGCCGAGCAACGGGCGCAGGCTACCGGATGTGATCGCGTTCACGAAGTCCCCGAAAGATGTGAACAAGGGTGTGAGGAAAGACACGATCAGTTCCCCACCAAAACTGGGACGGCGTCTCTGGTCAGAGTCAGGAGAGGCCCGGGGACCAGGCCAATGAACAGGACACCCGCACACGACACGGCAATGACCACCCGGGCACCGGCAGGAACCGTCGGAGAAACCGTGACACCATCTACGACCTCGGCATCCTCTAGGTACATGCTGACGAGTATCCGCAGATAGACGAAGGCGGCGGCCGCAGCAGCCAGCATCGCGATGCCAGCCACCCAATAGCCCTGGTCTGCGACGGCTGAAGCAAGAACGCCCAACTTGGCCACGAAACCCCCGGTGAACGGCACGCCAGCCTGACCGAGCAGCAACACGGTGAAGGCCCCAGCCAAGACGGGCCGGCGACGGGCCAAACCACGGTAGTCGTCGAGGTGATGGGCATGATCGCCTTCACCGCCCATGACGGTCAGCACGGCGAAGCTGCCGGTGGCCAGGAGGGCGTAGACCACCAGATACGCGTATACGGCAGCGGTGCCGTCAGCGTCGGATGCCTGGACGCCTAGTAGAAGGAAGCCAGCATGGGCAATAGAGGAGTAGGCCAGCATCCGACGTACGTCGGTCTGCAGTACAGCGACCACCGCTCCGATCACCACGCTGGCCACGGCCAGCGCTCCGACCGGCGGCGTCCAGTCCGAAGCGTGGGTACCGAGCGAGACGACCAGCACCCGAACCATCGCAGCGAATGCCGCCGCCTTGACTCCGGCGGCCATCCAGGCCACCACCGGCGCCGGCGCCCCTTCGTATACGTCAGGCGTCCAGGCGTGAAACGGCACAGCGGCCACCTTGAAGGCAAAGCCAACGAGCATCAAGGCCACTCCGGCCAGCAACATCCCGTCACGTACTAGCACGGTGGTCGATAGTTGCTCGGCGATCAGCGCCAGACGGGTGGAGCCCGTGGCCCCATACACGAGGGCCATTCCGTAGAGCAGGAATGCCGATGCGAAGGCGCCAAGCACGAAATACTTCATGGCCCCCTCCTGCGACTCGATCCGACGCAGGTGGAAGGCGGCCATCACATAGACGGCGATGGACAGAATCTCCAAACCTAGGAAAAGGACGATGAGGTCGTCAGCCGATGCCATGACCACGCCACCGGCCGCCGACAACATGAGCAGCACGTAGAGCTCGACGCCGGGTAGGTCTTCGCGACGCAGGTAAGGGCGGGCCAGCAGGGCCACGGCAACCACCACAATGGCCAGCAGCGCTGTGACCAGCACTGTGGAGCCGTCCACGGCAATCGAACCAGCCAGGGTTGAGCGGGGTCCGGTGTCATGGACCTCCTGCCACATGGGCACGCAGGCCACGAGGGTGACCAGGCCTGTGACGACTGTCCAAGCCTGGGGCACGGTATCGGGCAGGTGACGGACGATCGACGCCACGGTCAGGAGCAGCAGCGCTCCGACCGACAGGAACAACAAAGGCAGCAGAGTCCACCAAAGAACCTCAGGGGTGGCAACGGCCAGCATCAGTGGTCGCTCCCGTGGTCGCCGTTGTGGTCGTGTTGATCGTCACCATGTCCGTTGGTGCCGACCTCTACCTCCGAACCGAACTGGCTGGTCGGCTCCTCGAAGCCGTCTACATGGGCCTCCACGTGGGCCACCAAGGCGTCGACGGCCGGTTCCATGCGCTCGATTACCGGCTTCGGGTACACACCCATGAACACGATGAGAGCCAGGAGCGGCGCCAGCACAAGGCCCTCACGCAGACGCAGGTCGGGGATCGTGGCGTTGTCCCCCTCGGCAGGGCCGTGGAATACCCGTTGGTAGGCCCACAACAGGTAGACAGCCGCCAAAATCACGCCGGCGGCAGCCACCACGGCGAACCACCGGTGGGCGTTAAACGCCCCCACGAGTACCAGAAACTCACCCACGAAGCCGTTCAGGCCGGGCAGACCGATCGACGACAACATGACCACGGTAAAGACGCCGGCCAGGATCGGCGCCGCCTTCTGGAGGCCGCCAAGTTCGTCGATCTGGCGGGTATGGCGTCGCTCGTAGACCATGCCCACAAGCAGGAACAGTGCACCGGTCGATACGCCGTGGTTGACCATCTGGAGAAGGCCGCCCTCGATGCCCTCCGTGTTGAGTGCGAAGGTACCTAGCACGATAAAGCCGAGATGGGCCACCGATGAGTAGGCCACCAGACGCTTCAAATCGCGCTGCATGGTTGCCACCACCGCCCCGTAGACGATTCCGACCACGCCAAGGGTAAGAAACACCGGAGCGAAGAAGTGCGAAGCCTCGGGGAAGAGGTACAGGCCGAACCGCAGGAAGCCATAGGTCCCGAGCTTGAGCAGAACGCCAGCCAGAATCACCGAACCTGCCGTTGGGGCCTCGGTGTGGGCGTCAGGCAGCCATGTGTGCAGAGGGAAGATCGGAACCTTCACGGCGAAGGCCAGTGCGAAGGCGGCAAAGATCCAGCGGGCCGCGGTGGCGTCGACGGCCTGAGCCTCAGCGATGGCTATCAGGTCAAAGGTGACCGGGCCACCGACGGCGTCGGCGTGCAGGAAGGCTACGGCCAGGATGCCGACCAGCATGAGCGCCGATCCGGCCATGGTGAACAAAAAAAACTTGGTCGCCGCGTAGGCCCGGTTGGCGTGACCCCACCGGCCAATGAGGAAGTACATCGGCACCAACACGACCTCGAAACACAGGAAGAAGACAATGAGGTCGAGGGCGCAGAACACGCCCATCACTCCGGCCTCGAGCAGGAGTAGCCAGCCGTAGTAGGCCCGGTCGTCGTGGCCGGGGTCAACGGCCAGCAGGGCGATCGGGAACAGCACGCCGGTCAGGACGATCAGAAATAGTGAGATCCCGTCTACGCCGAGGGTCCAAGAAATCCCCAAGTCCGACATCCACGTACCCGTTGAGGCGAACTGCACGTCGGCACCATGGACTACGTCGAAGCCAGACAGCAGCCAAACCGACATGGCGCCGACCACCACTGAGGTGGCCACGGCGACCAGCTTTAACAGTTCGGGCCGACGGCGGGGAAGGCAGACAACCAGCAGAGCGCCGACGGCCGGCACGAGCACCAGGGCCGGAAGCACGGCGAAAGACACACCCGGCGAGGCGGCGAGCAGAGGGATCTGGACGAAGACCGACATCAGAAGCCGCTTCTCAACAGGAACCAGGCTAGGAGGGCCACTGCACCGACGGCCACGCCAGCCGCGTAGGTACGGACCAGACCGTTGTGGAACCGCCGCAGCACCCCACCGACTCCGCGCACCAAGGTGCCGACCCCATTCACAGCGCCGTCGATGACACCGCTGTCGAAAGCCGCTGTGGCTTCGAAACCAGCCCGACCCGGCCCACCCATGAAAGCGGCCACGCTGCGATCGAACCGCCAGGCATCGGCCAGGATTGGCTGCTCAAAACGAGCGTGATCGATTCGGCGTCGCCCGTAGGCGGCAACGGCCACAGTGATGCCGACGGCTCCACCGGCGACGGCCACTAAGGCCAGCAGCCAGAGCATGCCGGTCCCCACCGACAAGTGGACCTCGTTGTGGTAAAGCGTCGGCTCCAGCCAATGCTCGAGGCGCTTGGTGCTCGAGGAGAAAGGCATTTGGATGAGACCGCCAAAAACGCTGAGGCCGGCCAACACCACCAGCGGCAAGGCCATGGTCCACGGCGACTCGTGGGGATGGTGGGCGGCACGGTTCTGTATGACTTCGGAAAGGTCGTCGGCCACCAGACCGACTTCGGGTGGTCCGTCAAGGGCCAGCACGGGCTGGGCAGGGCGGGCCTCCGCGGCGGCGCTCACCTCAGCCAAGTCGGCCTCAGTGGTAGCCACGGCTTCGTGCGCGGCAGCGATGACCTGCTCTATGTCAACGACCGCTGCATCGGCGACAGCCATGGCCTCTTCGGCGACAGCCAACGTTTCCGTCAGATCCTCAGCCGATGGGCCCCCTTCAGCTTCAGCGTTCGGTCCGGCAGCCACTGCGGCCCTAGCGGAGACCAATTCTTCCTGAGCTATCCCAACAGCAGCCATGCGTGATTCCAAGTCGACCTCGGCGACAGTCAATGCATCACGGGCCTCAGCCAACGCGTTCTCGGCACGCCCCACGGCAGCCAACCAAATGGCGTCCACCTCGGCGGGCCGCGGATCAGAGAACCTCTCGCGGCCGAGGAAGGTCAGGATCACCTGACGGGTCATGTAGAAGGCGGTCAGGATCGCCGTCACCAGCCCAACCAGCCACAGTAGTGGGCTCTCGTTCCAGGCGAAGGCAAGGATCTCGTCCTTCGACCAGAAACCGGCGAACGGTGGTACCCCAGCGATGGCCAGCCAACCGATGGCGAAGGTCCCGGCAGTGATGGGCATCGCCTTGCGCAAACCGCCGTAGTGGGCCATGTCCTGGTCACCATCCATCCCGTGGATAACCGACCCCGAACCGAGGAACAGCAACGCTTTAAAGAAGGCATGGGTGACCATGTGGAACACTGCAGCCACGTAGGCCCCGCAGCCCACAGCCAGAAACATGTATCCAAGTTGACTGACCGTTGAGTAGGCCAGCACCTTCTTTATGTCCCGTTGGGCAACGGCGATGGTCGCCGCAAACAGGGCAGTGCCGGCGCCGGTCCAGGCGATAAGAGTGGGAACCCAGTCGGCGGCGTCGGCGATAATCGGGTTGACCCGGGTCAGCAGGTAGACCCCCGAAGTGACCATGGTGGCGGCGTGGATGAGCGCCGAGACCGGGGTGGGGCCGGCCATGGCGTCGGGCAGCCACAGGTACAGCGGGAACTGGGCCGACTTGCCAATGGCCCCCACGAACAGCATCACGGCAATAAACGTGGCCGTACCCTGGGCGATGGTCCCCGCCGAGGCGGTGTCCAGCACGTCTACGTAGGCGATCGACCCGAACGTGAAGAAGGTTAGGAAGATGGCAACCATGAAGCCCCAGTCGCCGATCCGGTTGGTGACGAAGGCCTTCTTGCCGGCCGTGGCGTTGGCCTCGTCGGTGAACCAAAACGAGATGAGCAGGTACGAACACGCGCCCACGCCCTCCCAGCCCAGGAAGGTCAGCAGCAGGTTGTCGCCCAGGACCAGCATGAGCATGGAGAAGGCGAACAGGTTCAGGTAGGTGAAGAAGCGGGGGAAGTCGCCGTCGCCGTGCATGTACCCGATCGAGTACAGGTGGATCAGCGCGCCCACCCCGGTCACGAACAGGCACATGGTCAGCGACAGCGGGTCGGCCAGCAGCCCGGCGTCGACCCGGAGGTCGCCGGCCGGCACCCACTCGAAGAGCGTGGTCACCGAGCGGCGGTCGTGGGCGTCGCGGCCCAGCATCTCGAGGAAGGCCCCCACCGTCACCAGGAACGAGCCGGCCATGGCGCCGGTGCCCAGCCAGCCGGCCCACGGCTCGCCGAGGCGACGGCCGCCGAACAGCAGCACCAGGAAGCCGGCCAGGGGCAGCGCGGGGACCAGCCAGATCACGTCGAGCACGGCCTAGCCCCCCAGCACCGAGAGGTCGTCGGCGGTGGCCCCGGGGCGGCGGCGCATGATGGCCACGATCACCGCCAGGCCGACCACCACCTCGGC
>MDTE01148218.1_pt1 | contig 22512 bp, 45 predicted proteins | sample 811231 | NCBI WGS metagenome assembly MDTE01 (sample SAMN05326651, study PRJNA326480) | marine metagenome | isolation source: seawater | place: Indian Ocean: Red Sea | collected 2010 | reverse complement strand
TGTAGAACTTCCTTGAACCCTTCCACCACTTAGATATTCGACCATCTCTGGTCACCTCAAGCTATCTGTACGTTAGTGTAACTTCCGTTTTTCTTTACCCTAACATACAAATTTTCGTTATTTGAATCAAGAGTTTTGGACCATATTTGTATTGGTGTAGAAGCACTGTTTTCTGTTCTGCTTGTATAACTTGGGTCAGAATCTGCTTCATCTCTTAGTAATGTATCAATAGTGTTACCTGCTGCTCCACCTGCATCTCCCCATTCTAAGACGTTTGCTGATGATGACATTTTTAAAACTTTACCTGATGCACCTGTTGCTGCTGGCATTTCTAATGTATAACTTGCTGATACTGTTGCTGGTGCTTCAAATCCTACATATTGACCACCAGTTGCATCTTGTAACCTTAAATCACCCTCTGCTGTAATATCTACTTGGGTTGCTGTTAATGTTCCTGTTGATACTGCACCTGTTGTTGTAATAGTTGATGAACCATTATTAATACTACCGAATCCACTTGTGATTGAACCAGCATCGAGAGCACCAGTTTCTACAAGATTTGCTGTGTTTGTTATATTTGCTTGTGTTCCACCTGTTACAGTTGCTGCAGTTCCACTTACATTACCTGTCACATCACCTGTTATATCCCCTGCAAATCCTGATGCTGTTAATATTCCTGTATTTGAGTTAAATGTTAAGTTAGTTCCTGACTTTGGTCCTAAATCACCTGTGGCTGCTGTGGTAAATAATACATTACATGATGTATCTGTTGATTCATCTGCTACTGTGACAGTTGTTGCTATGGCTGCAGTTCCTGTTGTATCTTGGTTTAATGTGGCTACTCTTGATGCTGCTAGGGTTCCACTTGATATATTATCAGCATTGGTTGTATCTGTTGTTGCACTTGTGGCTAATCCTGACACTTTAGAGTTTGCAATAGAGTTAACTGTTACTGCTCCACTTGTTACTGTAAATTCTGAACCAAAACTTGCTACACCTTTGTTTGTTGATGTTGCATCTTCACCAGCTATGGTTAATGTTTGACCACTTACTGTTGCATCGATACCTTCACCTGATGTGAATGTTAATGATTGACTATCTAAATCTACTGAACCTGCGGTTGTACCATCTGTAATATCAAGGTCCTGTGCTGTTACGTTATCATCTACATACTTCTTAATTGATTGTTGTGTTGCTAATGATGTGGCACTATCTGATGCCATATTATCTTCATCTAATATTGCTACTTCTGATGATACACCTGAACTTCCTGCTGTTCTTCCTATGACCTTCATTGATGCAATATCTTGAATCTTTGTAAATGTTATAGAACCATCAGTAACTGGGCTACCACCATATTCGAACCAGTAATTACCAACTCTAATTAAAATAGTTGGTGTTGTTGTAGATAGGTCCTTGTTTGCATTACCTAATAATCTAATTTGACCGTCTGATGATGGGTTTTCTGTATTTGCCAATGATACTGTGCCAGTTGTAATAACGTATAATAAGTCACCTTCTGCTGAATTACCTAATGCTATTGTATCAATATTGGTTGAACCTGATAATTTAATGAAAGAGTTAGTTGGTGTGATTGATGATGCAGATGCTATTGTTTCCGGGTTAAATCCTAAAATACCATCTGTGTCGATATCTGCGTTCCAAGCATTTACTGAAATCTGTTTTGAATTATCGTTACTTCCAGTTGCTACAGTTGCGTGTCTACCCCAGCCTGTTCTTGCCATGATATAAATGCGTTAATTTACTATATAACTATTTAAGTTTAGCCTAGGGTTGTAGTCCAAGTTACCTGTAGGGTATCTGAACTTTGAAGGGTTACTGCGGTAAATGTGTTCTCATGTGACATTGTGCCACTTGAGGCTGCATTAAATAATCCTGATTTTTGAACATTTGTATGTGTGGCTGAAGCTGTAAAAGTGTGTTGGATAGTAGTAGAGTTTGTTCCACCTGTGTGAGACTTTGTGGTTGCATCTGCTCTTGCTAGACCACCTGATGTAATTTCTGCTGCTAAATTTGTATCGCTTGCTGCTGGTGATGTTGAATTTGCTGTTAATGCTATATATCCTGAACCTCTAGTTCCTGCTGATGTGTTAGTATAAACTTGGGCTATCATCCAATCTCTTCCAGCGTTAGTTAGAAGGTTTGGTTTATTCTCACATAGGACTTGTTCATCTGGTCTACCAGCATTTTTAATTACTGTGACCCATCCTTTGATTATTGGCTCTTCTTTCATACACTTATCAGTGCATTTTGTAATATTTAAGGTTGAGTTATTTGGTGTATTTTCTTTCATTAAAATCCCTTCTTACAGTCTTCACATATACATGGAATTGTTGATATTTTACGTTTACCCTTAAATTCAAAATCTGTTACAATACCACATAAATTACATGGTGCTGTACCTGTTACTACATGTTCCTCTTTTTGATTATGCTCATCCCATTCTTCAATATCTTCTGTATTGAAATCGTGAACGTAACATGTGAATGCCATACTAATATTTAAGAGGTTTTATTATATATAAGGTTTAGATATTACGCTTTCTATTATAAAGCCATTTCTTGACTCTAGCATACATATCCCAACTTCTCCAGACCCGGGTTCCGTATTTAACTCTGATTCTGTATAAATCCCTAGATGACAAGTCTAATACTTTTCCATCGTAATATGGGTCCATTACATCTGTGGTATTATCATCTGCATCATGTCGTAATCCAAGAGAATGTCCTATCTCATGTATTAGAGTATGTATAATATTATAGGTCCTAATTGTACTATCCGGGTTACTTGCATTCTCTATAATTCCTAATTCTATGGCTTTTGATGCTTTTACTCCTTTACCATCTACTGACCATATCTTATCTAGATTGAATACTATCTGCCCCTGCTTTGAGGTTTTTGGAAAATATGCATATGCCAAGACCCCATGTCTTTCTCTAAATATGTCATCGTCATCTTTCTTTCTAAACATAATCTTAATATCTGCATTATCATAGTTTCTGTATAATGATTTGATTTTTATTGGTATCTCAAAGTTCCATGTAGACATAGCCAAGTTAATAGCCTTTCTCATCTTTCTTGTTGATATTAATGGACATTCGTTATCATATTCTAATGAATAAAATACTTTATTTCCATCCCATTTGTGACCCCATTCTTGTTGGTCCTCTGAAAATTCTAATGTATTGTTTGGTGTTTCTCTAACTGTACATAACGCCATGTATAAAAAAAGGCGGTTCTTGTATTTATAGGTTAGAAACCGTAAAGCCTTAGTCCTTTTTTAGTTTACTGACTGTGAAATCAGCACCGAAACCAACTAGAACACCGACTACTACTTGAGTGACTGGCTCACTTATTGCTGCTGCATCCAGAGCTACAATAGCACCTAGAGCTGCTACGATTGCGGTTACTCCACCGCCTAGTAGTTTTTTATAGTTTAGTTCACCACTAGTATCTCCAGAGACTCCTCTGATGATATTTAATGCTGCACCAAACAGGCTTCCTGCTAGTATCAGAATTGGTATATCTGCCATTAATTTACTAACTTCAGTCCGCCCTATAAACCTTTTTAACCACTTGTGCGTAAAATATATGTGCTTCTTAAGAAAATTTCAATTATAGCTGTTTTTGGATTATTATTGGTTTTACCCACTAGTTACGGTGAGGATACATTCAAAACTATAGGCAATAATATATGGCATAAAGATAATCCTACTGTTTGTATAGCAGAACCTGAACCATCACTACATGAGAGATTTTATGGTGGTGTTCTATATGATGCATATTCTACAGTTAAACAATGGCAAAATGAGCTTATTGATTATTCAGGGGGTAATTGGTTTATGAATGTAAAATTCTTTGATTATGAATACCATAATGATAAACATGCTGATGATTTCCCACAATGCCAAATATTTATGGAATTTGAGGAATATTCAGGTAATGATGCACTTGGGACCACAAGTTATAACTTTGCTAATTCTACCCACCAATATGTGTTTATAACGACCTATTTAAAACACATTGAAAAACCACAGGTTGCTTTATGTATAGGCTGTGATGAGGAATTACCACAAGAAATCACAATAGATATGAACCCTGTTTATATGCCATACCCAGCTATCAAAATGATAATGTTACATGAGTTTGGTCATGCTATAGGATTAGGTCACTACATAGAAGATAAGACAAGATACAATAATGTAACATCTCTTATGTACCCATCATTTGACCCATTTGATACCAATGGTGAATTAATAATAGAACCTATTGACTTACAAATGGCAGTCGAGGTATATGGAAAAGACGGTTTTGGTGGTCTATATGGTAATGCACCAAGGTTCATAGGTGTGGATTACCTTGTGGATAGATTTCTAGAATGCAAGCAATTACCTACTGCATCAACCAAAAACTGTTAAATTGTAATACTTCCTAGGTATAATGTGGAGTCAGAGACACACATTCTAAAGCGTTGGAGATATAAACGATTCAACGATTTCATTAGCATCTAGCGGTCTAACCAACCGTTAGGTGTTAAATATAAAAAAAGAAAGGGTTAGTTGTGGCATGTATCACAATCTTCAACTCTCTTTTCATAGATGCCTCTTTTAGGGGCTGAAAAGATAGTGATGTGCTTTCTGCTCACTGTTGCATTTCTTTCTGCTTCGGTTATTGCTGCATTCATTGTAATATTTGTAGGAATTACCGCCTTATTAATCTTTGTTTTGTTTAATAATCTGGGTGATTATATCAAATTCTTTCATAAAATCTTCATCATAACTCTCTTTTTTGTGTATTTGTCCTGTTCCCCATGAATCTTTTATCTCATATTGATTTTCCAAATATTTGTTTGCTAGCCCCAACCAAGCAACGTTTTCTCTTGTTGTTTGAATTAATTGAGACATACCACCTCTTACGTGATAACACCATATGAACTTTTAGATTTTGAAATATTATTTCTTAGGACAGAATAATAATATATGGTCTAGGCAATCTCCTAGTTTGGACCACCAACATTTTTCACAGTCTATTTCTTCAGTCATAACGGTCTCCCACATTTATCACAATATATTGTTTTGAGACCTTTACCATACTCAATCAGCTCTCTCGAAGTGGATAATATCAATCCTATTAACGTTGTGTAAAGAGCTATCTCCAAAGACGGAAGACCAGCTATGGTGGAACCAAGGTAAGGCGTTACGAAGAACATACCAGAGTTGCCTATAACCCTCGCTATTGCTTTTAATACTGTCATCAATCATTATTCATTTTTCTCCTTATTATTCTTTTTATCTTCTGGTATATTACTGTTCGACCATTCAGCCTTCTTTTCAGCTACTTCCCACTCATGTTTCTTGTTTTCCCTGTCTATTTCATTCATTCTATTCTGGGCATCAATCTTATCCCATTGGTCTTTATTAACCCAATCTGCTGCAGTTACGTGTGGTCTTCCTAATGCATCTTGCCATAGGTTAATCTGTACAGGTTGTCTGAAGTTGTTAAGTTTGTTCTGTGTTGGGTCTCCTCCTCCTTGTGTACCTCTGCTTAGTGTATCTTTGTCTAACTCTTCTATTCCTAACATGTCTCTGATACCTGCTGCATCAATCAAGCCCATTTGGTTCATACCCATTAATACTTGGAACATGTCTGGTGTTACTAATGTGAGTAGTTTAGGTTTATTGAATTTGAATTTAATCTTACATGGAACGTTTAATGCATCATCTGTTTGGAACAGTATAGCCAATATTCTATCATAGAACTGTTTCTCTACTGCATCTTCTAATATGATTCTCTCTGGTCTAATCTCTTGGTTAATGTATGCATCTACTTCTTCTATGTTTGCATTTCCACCCAGTTTACCTATATCTCCTTCTGCTAACATAAATCCCGGGAGACCAAATGCTGTGATAATTGATTTAATTAATCCCATTCTAATTATTTCTAATCCGCCTATATCTGCATTAACTGGTGTTGATAGAACTGTTACCCCTGTTTCTTCTGGGTTACTTGGACCTGTTACTGCAATAGCCTGACCTTTTGAATCGTTAATCTTATTGATAAATGATGCTAATACATTCTCTTCATTACCTGCTTCTTGTGGGCTAATTGGTACACTAAAGACTGGTGGTTTGTACCATGCTGATTCTGCTGCTCTTTCATAATCTTGATTTAATACAATGTTTAATGTGTTTGCTTCATCTGATACTCTAGCTACTTTAGAGTCACCATAATAATCTGAAAATAGTTCATTGTTAAATCCATGCATGACATATATCATACGTTCTGATGGAATAATGTTATCTCTGATTTGACTTCTTGCACCTATGATTCTAACACCGATGAGTTCCCCGGTATTGTCATCTAGTACAGGTCTTTCAGTAAATTCGGACCTAATTAATCTAATCTGCTCTGGTAATTGCCAATTTCCATTTTGGTCTGGGTCTAATGGTGTTAATGCTAAAACACATCTACCCTGTTCTAATGCTGTAAAATACCCATTAAACAGATTTGTTGCTAAATCTAAGTTTAATGCTAATTTATCTACTTTATCTAAAATCTGCTCTGCTGTCATTTCTTTGTCAAAATATGGTACATGATATGTTGTTGTACGTTGCCATTCATCTAGTTGTTCTTCTGGTACCTCTTCTTCTTTTCTTGGTACGATTTCAGTTGTATACCCCTGACCTGCTGTGAATGTTGTGTGGATTCTAGATGCCCTATAAACATAAGGGTTTGTCATGGCACTTCTAAACTCTTTTCTTTGTTGACCTGAATATGGGTCCATTGGGTGCCATACTTGAAGACCTTGGAAGTTACCTTCTTGACCATTCATTCTTCTCCATAGACTTCTATCAAAATTTCTAGCTGGTTCGTTTGATGTTGAGGCTACTCTTGATGCTGCCTTTTTGTCTATACTGGCTTTTTTGACTCTAGATTTCTTAGCTGCCATTGTTCTTATTTACTCATTACCTCTTATTAAAGTTATGATTTCATCAATTTATTTAGCTCTTTTGTCACTAAACTATCAAGATTTTTAGGTCTAGGTGTGGCTGCTGCTGCTGCTACTCTTGGAACCCCATTGATATAATTAGATGCTGCATCACAGGCTAAGGCTAGCCCCCAGAATCTATCATCGTGAAAACCTTGTGGATGTCTGTATAAAATATTACCTGCATCAGATTTTACTATTTCTTGTTCTGTTACCTCTCTGTATAAATCCCTATCGTGTATTATTAATTTATTTTTATTGAATAGACCTTTCATTAATGATATTAACTCGAATTTTTTAGGTGCTGATAATACAACAGGTCTGAATATATTTTTAATATCCGGGTTGATTAACTTTGATACTGCATCACCTACCCCTGTTCTATCATAGGATATCTTATGGAAACCCCCCTCTTTTTCGTTAATCTTTGACATATCGTTGAAAACAATCTCATAATCTATATGTGCCCATGTCTTTTGACCTATCTGTTCTAACACACCATCAGATAACTCTAAACTCACAAATGCTGAATTATCTACTCTCTGTGCTAGGTCAAGACCTCCAAACTTTACATTTGTCATAGTGCTATTTCCGCCCACTGTAAGCAAAATATTAACCGTTCTTCTTGGTCCTCATCCATTTCATCTGCCTCACCTGCTTCAGCAAAACAATGGTGGTATGTTTCATGGTTAATGGTTTTATACACATCTTCTATAGTCTCATGCATGGCTAAATAGATAATAGCCCTTTTAGTCTCGGAATAATAAATTCCCCGGTTATCGTCTTTTCTGGTCCTTAGCTCAACTCTTAGAGACATGTTTATTCTTAGAACGAACTCGACTATAAATGATTAGGGCTATATTCACCATGGGTAATATTTCAACTAGGTCTATTCCATATAAAAAGAAGTCTAGGACCGGGTTAGCCCCCCATACTACGCCTGATTTTAATATAGCATCTCCTGCCCATATCATGTGTGGAATTTGCATATAAAGGATAAGTGCTGTTACACCTAATGACTCTGTGGTATGTCTCTCATACCAATTCCAAAAACTGCTCCAAGTCAATCGCTACAGTCAATCTCCCCGCCACAGTTTGGACATCTTAAATGACACTCTTGTAACTTAAACATAACTTCACCACATGTTATACATACTATTTCATCATACTTCTGATTCATTTTTATCCTCCTTTGGTTTGCTTTTCTCCAGCTCATATCTTAACCTCGAGCATTCTAATAGTAAATTGAAAGCATATCTGCATAACTCATTATGGGATAATTTTCCAATTTTAATCTTTCCTTTCTTAGGATGCTCTACTAACCAGTCTTTGTATTGTGGCATTCGTTAAACCTCTCTATTACTCTATGTAATTCTTCTATATAATCTTGTTTATTTCTAATATATTCCTCCCTTGAGCCATCTTCACCTGTAATTAATACAACAATTTGGTCAACTTTATCACCTGTTATCTCTTCCCACATGATGGCATAGGCTGTTGTCTGAAGGAAATATTTGAGTATCCAGTCTTCCTGTTTCTTCTTGCTTGAGGTTTTGAAATCAATAATAGATAATTCACCGTTATATTCTGCTATACAATCTGCTGTTCCTGCTAGCCCTAATTCCTTACTACACATCTTTTCTTCTAGCCCCCTGATGTTAGCAATAGGCTGTAATAATGGTTTGATATTGTCAAAATGTGCTTTAGCAAATATGTTCTTTTCAGTATTCTTTTTATTGTAAAGATATGTTTCAACCATTGTATGTAGTTTAGTACCTAGGTTCATAGCCCTTCTTGATACATAATTAGCTACATCTTCCCCTACAGCATTCCTCCATTCTTCTAATCCTTTCTCATCAATGCTGCCTACAACGTTTGTAACACTGTGATATCTATTACCTTCAGTATCATAATATACCCTTCTTCCATCCTCATTCTTCCTCTTTAATTGTGGTAGAGGTTTTGTATTTGGAGTATGAACGAACATTACCATTCACCTAGCTTATCTACCCAGTCTTTAGTTAATTCGTGAATGTCATTAAACTCCACCGGGCATTGTGTACAGGTCCATAGAATATGTGAGCCTGTCTCTACCAATGATAGTTTATTACCGCATTCTGTACAAATCTTTAGTTTTTTATTATGATGATATTTGATGTATTTTGCTGCACATCTGGTGCAAATGTCTTCACCATTCAAATCTGCTACTTCATGTTCTGCTTTTAATTTCCAGCAGACTGTGCATGTTTTATTCATACCACTCTCGTTTCTTATAGTGTTTGTATCCATTACCTTTCTTAGTGTGGTAACCTATTATAAACCAATCTATTTCATTCAAAACTTTGCTTTACACCCCTTGCATGTTGAATAACCTTTACTATGTCCATCATTTTTACCCCATGTCCATGTATAACCTGCTTTCTTTTTGCATTTAGGGCATGGTTCAATAGGATAATCTCCACTTCCCCAATCACCCAATTATTTCACCTTTTGTAATTAAAGTTGCTACCGTATAACAATCTCTACAGGTCCTAAATCTATCATCAAAATAATCAGAGTATGATTTCCATTCTCCACATGTTTTACATTGTTTACTCATTCGAACACCTGTATCCATATTAATTGTTTACCATATTTAGGTATTACGTTTCGGTTAGTTTTTGCAGCAGGATGTGTAAATTCCTCATGTCTCTGTGTCCTGATTTTAATTAGGTCATCAACTGGGAACTCTGCATTACACAAAGAACATTTTAGTTTTGTTGGGTGTTCTATACCATTATATGTCATGCATTTAGAGCACATTAACCTGCCATCTAGGTCATGTACAATTTCATGTTCACATATCATTTCCAATCATCCCAATCCCTGACTCTATCGAAAGCACTTTGGTCTATCCTGAAACCTTTGCCTTCAAATACCACAGCACATATCTTCACAACTAATCTCTCAAGTCGTGTAAGACGTTCATCCAGTTCTTCTATATCAGTCATTTGGACCGCCTCCACCCATTAGGGTTTCTTCATCGGTTGGACCATCTTGTAAAACACCATCTTCGGTCCATGTGCTAACAACTGGTTCATCGAGTGACATGTCTATGTAAAAGACTCTGCCTTTAATGATTACATAACATGCATCCAAGGAGCAGAACTCTATTGTTGGGTAAGCCAATTTAGAAGTCCTCCCCGTTAGATTCAGAACAATAAGGACAGGAACAATTCTCGATGTGATTTTGTACGTCACCTATTGGGTAAGCCATTAGTTAATGACCTCCTTTCCGGTCCAGTCTCCGTAGAATCTAGACAAGTCGTTGAGTAAGTCGTCATTGTCTAAACCTTTGTTGACTAACCAGTTGTACCATGCTTCTGGTGTAAAGCCTTTTAGTTGTTCTTGTGGGCTTAGTTTTCTTGCACGTTTCAAGAGTTTTTCTTCCCACTCATCATACTCTTCTTGAGAGTATTTATGGGATGTTATGTCATACAAGTTGTTTTGTACTTCTTCGACAGAGCCAACATAATAGCCCTCATCGTCTAAAATTGGTGTTGATGGGTCTTGAGGCAATTTAGAAGTCCTCCCCGTCAAGTCTTTTGACATATTCTACTGCTTTGTCTTGTGCATCTGCTATTGCTCTCAACTGCTCTGATGTTATATGGGCAGTCAATATACGATGTCCGTCTGTCAATGTGAGTGTTCCCTCGTGGGTTATTATGTCACAGTCAACAGATACGCCTCTAACAGCACTGTCCTGTAGGTTTTTAGGAACATTTCCGGACCTAACACTTGTTGGCACTTGTGTTATTTTTTTGATTGCGGACCATTCTGATTCTGCAGAGATTTTTGACACACCACATTCTTCTGCTTGGGTGCTTTGAGAATTTGTTTGACTCATACTTTTTCTACTCATTTCTGATATATAAGGTGTCACCTACTTTTCCTACTGGTTTTTAGGTGTTTGTCACAAATTAGGCATCGTAGAACTTCATCTCCCCATTTCTTTTTACAACATTTATTCATCTATTTGGTCTCCTTGCTTTCTTTCTTCTAGTGTAGGCATGGCAACATGGGCATAGTATTTTAGCCCCCTGTTTAGTTTCTGCCAAGTCTGTCTTTGGTATGTATACTCTACATCTCCTACAATAATTATACTCATCATATGTTTGTTGACCTTGACCCCATGCTAGCCCTTTAGGAAAGTGAATACATACATTATTACATTGACCACCTATTGCTTTTATACCTCCTCCTAATAGATTGAGTTTTGGTGCTGCTGGCATTTCACCTGCTGTTGTTATTACAGTTTTTTGTTTTCTGTAAGCGTGTGACCCTCCTCTCTTGGATTCTAGTTTGTATGTTTCTCCCATGTAGTGAATTATGTTTGACCCTTATTTAATCGTAACCATCGAGCTCATCCAAGTTTGCACCCGGGGCTAATTTTGTATGCACTGTCTTTATATGTTTGATTACTGCTTCAGTTGTTTCAAAACCTTTTTGCCCACAATGAATACAATGCTTGATATTATACACATCGTTCATTTTGTTCTTTCCCACAGGTCCTACAATAAAACTTGAACTCTTTAAAGAAAAAGTTAGGATGTTGACACTCACTCATATTTCCTGCCCTCATACTCTTCTTCGTCTATCCATACCCATTTACCTTTAGCATCTGGTCTGTATTTCTGTTTCTTCTTATCATGTAATACAAGTCTTAATATCTGCATCTGATTTGCTAATGTGTATATCTTTGCTGTTTTAAGCTGTGAGTTTGGCATGGTATCTATCTCTTTTTTTAACTCTATTATTTTGTTTGTTACTTCTTCTTCTGTTGGTAAGGTCCATTCTGGTTTACCAAATACATTCTGAAAGAACGACCTACCTAATCCCATCTACCGTCACCTTTTGGTTTTCTTGATTTACGCCACTTTGGTATGTAATACCCCATGGTGATACCACCAAAGAAGTATGCTAAACATATTAATGTAAAACCTATATCGCCTATCATTCGTCTTTCACCTTTTCACGTTCCTCTTCAAGAAGTGTCTTAGCCATGACACCTAGCTTATTGAATACTGCTACATCATCGGTTTTTAATTTCTGTTTGTTTGCAAATGCTAATTCATACCAAGTTAGTATTGTTTTATAGTCACTGGTATTCAATTCAACTTCCACCATGTTTTATTATTGTTAATTCTTGTATTAAAGCGTTGTATATATGACCCTGTTGTATAGCCATGTTTAGAAGGTCTTGTAATCTATCATATACCGGGTCACCATTCTTTTCTAGCTTTTCTTTGTACATGCTTAACATTTCTGCAACATTAACCCAATAGCGTTCATTCTTCTCTGACTCTTCAAATAAACTCTTAAACTTAATATCTGTAAAAACCTTTGAATTGAAATCATCAAATCCCATTGATTATTAGATATCGTCATAATAATTTATATCTTTCTCTATGAATTTAATCTCATCTTCTTTGAATGCACCTGATAATGATGTGGTAAATTTACAACAATACTCCTGTTCAAAGTCAATTCTTGGGTTATTCTTCTCTGTTTTAATGAATTTTTCATCTAATAGTTTGTTTAATGATACAGTATATGGCTGCTCTAATTTATGGTATTCAGAGCTCGCATCAAAGTTGGTCCAAAAGAAACCCCTCTTTCCATTAGGCGTAGACTCCATAATGAAATCTGCATCCGATATGTTTGCAACGTTTGGGTGAAGGGCATTGTATACTTTAGTATCATCAATCAGGTTTATAAATGCACACTCTGACATAAAAACACACTTTACGTTCTCTTCTCCTCTAACTGATTCGTTTGCCGGGTATGCTTGGACAAAGGTATTATTTACAACACATGACTTGCTATCCTCTTTTGTAATAATATCATCATACTCATATCTTTTACCATCTAGGTCCGTAAAGCCTTTCATAAATAATGATTTGAACCTTTGAATAAACCTGTTAGCTACTTCCTGTTTGTTACCTGCTACAATCATTACCCGGTGTCCAGAGTAGCTCCCGGTTATACAATTATATGCAATAATGCGTAATGCTGTCTCTGTAGCCCCTATCTTTCTAGACTTGTTTAGTATGAGTTTATGGTGTTTTTGCCATGCTTTAAAGTATTCATCCTGATAATCAAAGATGGGTGTTGGTTTTCCCGTACCGGGATGTATGGGGGCTCCTATTATTTCATTAAATTTCTCAAAATCATCTGGTACATTAAAGTTCTTGGTAGGCATCTCCAGCTCTGTTGTTTGAGCTTTTTGTACCCCTGCTCTATTAAGAGTTTGCCACTTTTTCGCTAAGATGCTGTCCATATGTTTCCTCTATGTATTTATCAATAGAAATATCTAATGTTGGTGTTGTTTCAATGCTTGCTTTCTGTTGTAATATATCAGACATAGCCTTCAATACTGATGTTTTCATGGCTTCATACCTACCTTTATCAAGCTCTTCTTGACTCTTTTCTTTTAATTCACTAGCAATATCCCTGTATTGTTCATCTAGTTTAGTTAATATATCATCTAATCTTGCAATAACTTTGTATTTTACAGAACGTTGTTTAGTTACAAAATCCCGGTTAGTCTCTTCCAGTTCTGCTTCTGCAAACTCTCTAAAGTATTTCTCCACTGTGTTAACGTTAAGGTCCAAGACTCTTGCTGCATAGGCTGCTGAATGGTATTCAAGATATTCTTTCTCACACTTTTTTCTAATTTCAACCTGTTTAGCTTTTGTGGGTCTGCCACCTTTTGCCCTAGTTTTCCCTAGTTTTTTAGGCATAGGTAATACTAGGGTATTATGGTATTTAAAGAATTAATCTTCTGGACATATTTCGTAATACGTCATGTTTTGTGTTAATGCAGGATGACAACCTTCTGTTACATACGTTGGATGTGTATATGATTGTGTTACTTGAGGAATAGTTGGTTGTACTGTTATTATTTCCTCTGCTGTTATAGCTAATGCTATTATAACAATGACTGATAGTATTATTAGTTTTTTCATACTCTGTTTCCCATCCTGTCTGATTTAACTGCTTCATCCAATATTGTTTGTATTTGCATCATCTCTATGTTTAAATCATCTTTTAACTCCTCTATATCTTCATGGGTTAGGTCCGGGTATTTTGATTGCCATACTGTCTCAATAACACTGTGAAACATTTCTTGAAATTCCTCACTCATATCAGTAATATCAACATCTAAAACAGTATGTGCCATGATAAATGCTGAATACCAACTTGCAAATCCCTCTCTACTCGTTAATGCCAATTTCTTTTCTTACCTCTTTTATTCGTTGGAATGCTATTTTTGATAACTCTTCTGGGTTAATTACCCCTCCCCCATCTGTTATTCTTACTGAAACATTACGGTTATATGCTGTTGTATTATCATTAACATCAATCTGTACCTCATTTGGTATTGCTTGTTGTGGTTTAGTTTCTTCTGTCATACCATCGCCATTGGAATATTGTTGAACTTTTCTATTTTCTTTAATGCTCTTACTGTCATTTTTACATCTTTAATACAATGGTCCATGATATATTTCATAGATTTATCCCATTGTGGTGAATCCTTAAACCAGATTCTTTGCCAGTGTTCAAAATCAACGTGTGTCTTTTGGTCCTTAGTATTAGTGTAGATAGCTAGGTTCTTTAGGGTGTTTCTAGGTGCTTTGATGCTATTTTTCATCATTCTCCATGTGTCACCAAATCTTAGCTGTCCGTAAGGTGGTATGTATTGTTCTTGATTGGTTAATAATAATCTGGACCTAATATATGGAATATCAAATTTAGAGCTGTAATGCCCTACTAAATGGTCACATCTTGCCATGTTAACCCCTAGACCTTCTAATAATCTTGAATCAAAATCAAATGAATCATTCTTTACAGCTTCTGCTATATCTCTCTTTTGTATGTTATCTGCTATTAGTTCTTCCTTACCTGTTACTATATCCCGGATGACCATAACGTATCCAATAATGAAGTTCTTATATGGATTAAAATCTGATGTTTCTATATCAATTATACCCTGATATCTAATACCTTTCTCTAGGTATCTGTACTGTATTTCTGTGAATTTCTTATGTCTAACATCTGAAAATAATTGGTCCACTTCAAAATCATGTAGTTTCTGATGCAGTCCGAATCTTAATTTTATTTTATCAAGGCTTAGCAAACGCTTGTAGTTGCCAAATTGATTTGGTTTTACCATCGTTTATCATTTGTGTTTGTTACATATAAACTATACTAAATGACATCTAATTTGCCTACGTTAACCAAATCATGTTTGAAAGGTTTAACCGGGTTATGTGGTGCTACAAAATATTTGACTAATTGGTTATCTGGATTGCTTGATGGTTCTACTCTAACAACATCAAATAATTTATTTTTAATTGTTAATTGTTGACCCTGTACTGGTCTGCTCCATTCATCTAAAAATGTAGAAAACAATAACACATCTGATAGGTTCCCACCGTCACCTGCTAACCAAAACTCGTAATTCAAAACTCTGCTCCTCTTGTTTTAAATCTTGGTCTTTGGAATTTAGATGTAAAGAATCTTAACCATACTGCTTCAGCTTGGTCCGATGTTGATGTATCTCCTGACTCGAATTTATAGAAATATGCTACTGTTAATTGATTAGCTATATCTATTAAAACGTTAAATTCTTGTGTAGATGAGAAATCTGCTGATGTAACAGGTATTGATATATTTCTAACATCTGTTAGATAGGAGTTAATGTATGTATCTGCCATTTCTCCGTAATGTTGAATCTTGTCATCGTTAGATGTACCTGTTTGACCCAATATCTGCTTGACCTTCGTGAATTGGAAGTATGCCATGTATTACCTAACCTTTCCTGCCATTTAAAGATTATAATAGAAACGTAGAGCTGTCTTTGGTTTAAAATGTATAGATAGACCTCTTATGCCTTTTTTACCCTGCATCCACTCTAAAATACCCTCATCTTTAGGGAACCCGGAGGTCTTTATTTGAATAAACCATAGCCTGCCATGCCTATCAAAACACATACCATCCCATTTATTCCAATAATCTGTTGATAGATATTTATGAAATTTTGTGGCATATACTATATCTTTATGCCTACAATGAGTTCTTAACAGGACCTGCTTAAAACCATGAGCATGTAACCACGCTACAGCTTTTGCGTTGGAATCTCTGAATGTAGCCCTATTCCTCGATGTTTTCTTATTCTTTCTGCCTCTTTTGTACATAATTCAATCTCGTCTTCACATATCTCTTTTTGTGTCTGATAATCAATCTCTGCTATTTCACCCCTTTTGTATTTTCTGTTTATCTTCCTAATTGTCTTCTCATTCCTTTCTACACCTACCTCTGCATCTGCCAATGCTTCTATTTCTAAATCACAAACATCACAATCTAACTCATCATAATTAAACAATTTACCACAGTAACTACATGACCTTTTAATAGGATTGATATGTTTACCACACCATTGGCTTATTGTATCATGGTGTGATAATAAAAAAAGATAGGACTCACACTTCACACATTTCTTGTGAAGGTGAGGCAGAAGCTTATAATCTCGTCTAGGGATTATATCCTCAAGCTCTGCCATTCTAATATATAAACAGTATGTGCCCCATTTATATATTGCGTTTTTCCTTTGCTTTCCGTTGTTCTTCTTTCTCATCGAAGAGTTTTTGTGCTGCTATGGCTGATGTTGTTGCATCACGTAATGCAACCTCAATGACCTTGCCTGTGAAGTAGTTTTTTGGTTTTACCCTGTATTCTTCACATGCGATACATTGTTTTGTATCTGTTCTTATCAAGGCTACTTTCTTGCATTTCTCACACTCCATAGTTAACATGAGGTCTACTGTACCTTTACCAAAACAGAAATTACACTCTTTTGGTGTACCTATTTTGGACCTTGGGTGGATGTTGGTTAAGATTAAACCAGTTGGTAGTTTTTCCTCATTCTTAACACATTTAGGACATGGTGTTGCTTCCATCCACCCTTTACCTTCATGTCTTTCTATGTCTGCCCAGCTTTTGATACTTTGTATTTTTGTACCATATGCTTCATCAGTTTGCTCATCCATACTGCACTCACAGTATTTTCTAAGTGTTGGTTTATCAGCCAATTCTGGTTTGACGATATGCCAACATGTTCCTGCATCGTGGTCCTCTGGTGGATGTTCACAATGACCCCATTCACACTTTGGTTTTTCTTCCTCTACACGTATCAAACTCTCTTACCTCTCTTGAATTTTGGTGGTATTTCTATACCTTTCACAGGACACACAATTCTTGCTCTCCAAAGATGTGCATCGTGTTGTGTTGGCTCTGGTGCTTCGAGAGAGATTATATGCTTGAACTGTTTGTGTAGTATTACACCTAGTTCACGCAACTGTCTGCACTCTTTGCATGGTTTCTTTGCTGTGCATTTGGTTCTGCTATTCATTGTGTTGGGTCCTCCACTTCTCCTGTTTTGATAGCCTGTTGGTTTTCCCACTCTAGTGAGAGTTGCCAAAAGCATGCGTTTCTTTCGCTTGTCTCTTCTGGTGGAATTGTTTTTTCCACAAAATTGAGTATTTCTTCCCATGTTGTTTCGGAAGTTATTTTGAAGCCCCAGCTATTCATGCTGTTACCTCCTTTCTTCTGAAGTATTCGATTTGGTCCAGTGCTGCTTTTGGTAGTAGACCCAGTTGTTCGTCTCTTGCTAGCTCTGCTGCTCTGATGTGTTTACATCTTTCTTCTGGTGCCAAATTGTATTCTTTGTCTGGGCATGTGCATGTGCATGCACTAATTACGACTTTGTATTCTTTACCATTGTCGCCCTCGACTCTTGCATGGTAAGGATTGTCGCTGAATAGGTGGACCTGATTTTTTAGAAAGATCTCAAATCCTTTCTCTATTCTACTTTGTGAATTATTTCCTTTGTATTCCATACCAAAATGTTGGTGTAACTGCCTTATAAGCTGAACCCAACCTTTCCCCCTAGTATTAGGGTTAGAGTTTATTGATTCTGTAGCTTCCATCTTCATTCAATAGTATTCTTGATTTAGCTATCATTCCATCTAGGTATGATTTAGCTTGGTGTATACTGTTAAAGAATTTGTATTCTTTCAGTTTAAGTAGTAATTCGTCTTGTCTAAAGTGTTTATTTTCGTCTGATATTTGATTGATGGCACCCCAGAATGCTTCTTCTTTGTTAGCTGCAGGACTTCTAAGGTCCATCTGGTAGCCTCCCTCACTCGTTTCTATTCCGAAACTATGTAAGCTCTCTTCGTATAATCTAATTGCTTCTTGCATGTCAATAACCTGTACTGTATCTTTAAGGTGTAATTTAGCATGAGCTGTTGCTAGTCTGATTAATCCTTCTAACTGTCTTTCTTCTAATGGTAATGATTCAGAGTTGTTTCTTTCTATGAACTCTGCTGTTCTAACGTAAAAGTCCTCTAAGTGTCTTGCTGCCTCTTCACTAAGCTTTGGTTTTAACGATTCACAGTAATGGATGTATCTTTTCAATTCATCTCGTGTTAAGAATATATCATGTTCTTCCATAGATTGTGTAACAATGTGATGTGCAACCCTTGCTCTTTCCATACTACTTTGTTTGATTACCCCCCATATTAGGTCAAATCTTGATAAAAGAAATGACTCTAAGTTAATGTTTTGTTCTAGCCCCATGTCTTCTTTCCATTTACCTAGTCTAGGGTTTGCTGCAGCTAATATTCTTGCTTTACTTGGTACTGTTAAATCTACACCTGCTTTGTGTAATGATACTGTTCTTTGCTCCATGCTTTCTAGTAAAGCTGCTCTGTCATCTTTTCTCATTTTATCTAACTCATCAATTAAGACAAATGGATATAGTGTTAAAGGACCTGTTTGTACTACACTGTTACCAGTTGATAGTTTTACCATTCCTGCTGCAAGACCTGCTCCACTTGCTAATTTACCGTTTACATATGATGACTTTGTTAGATAACCTACCTCTTTTAATATTTCACTTTTACCTCTACCCGGGTTACCAATTACTATTACGTGGATATCCTTTCTTCTCAAGTTACCTCCTCCTACCATGAATAATAAACATGATTTTTTAATATCGTCATAACCAAAAATATGTGGTGCAAAAGATTCTGTTAAATCGTTAAAAAAGTCTGGGTTACTATCTATTCTTTCCTGTATTTTTTGTAACTCTTCTGTGCTTGATACACTTAGGACATCTTCGTCAATATAATCCAAGTTTTGAACCTCTATTATAATCTCGTTTTCCATTTTACCTTTTACTTTCACACTTCTAAATTTACCTATTACTAATATTGGTCTTGCAGAGATATAGATAAGTCTAGCTAAGTCACCTTTTACTCTTGCTGTCTTTTTAGCTGGTGTGTTGTTTTCTACCTTATCTGGTAACTCTTGTAATAAGATAGTTCTAATATCTTCAGTCTCCCGGGTTTCTTCATCTGGTATCATTTCATTATGACATTTCTCACAATGAGGAGTTCTAGGATTTTCATAACCATCTGTTTTTACAGTTTTACTATTACCACATTTTGGGCAATTATGTACAAGTTTCTTTGTAATGGTTCTATGTTCATCCATAGCTGCTACAAATGCATAAAATGATATTGACTTACCCTCATCTTTTGCTGATATGTCTCGCATAGGAATTGGTTCTTTTACCTCTGCCTCAACTTGTGGAACTACCTTTCTTGTGTATTTCTTTAATGCTGACTCGAAGACTGATTTTAACTCTCTATCTTCCATTGGTGGTTTTAGGGTGCTATTCCATCTATCCATTTCTGCCTGTGCTGTTGTTGCATCCATGCCTACATTCTCTAGTAAGTTGATTGCATATTTGAATGCACTATTATTCCTTTCACCTTTTGCTAAGTTACCTTTAGCTATTTCATCAAATCTCTTTAATCCACCATACTCTGTGTTGAAGCCCCATTTCTTAAGATGTTCTAGGAAATTGGTAATATCCATTTCTAATACTTGTGTAGTGGTACTAATTATTTCGTAGCGGTTACCATTTGGATGTATGCTGCCCGGACCTAAAACATATGACCCGGTTGATTGGATATCTATATGCTGACCTCTATCATTAGTTAATGGCATCTTTGGTGGATACTGACCATTCTTTGGTTTAGTATAGATATGATAACCACCTGACCCTGTTTTTACAACTAGAGTCTTTTTCTTCAAGTCTTCCCAACCTTGGAATATCTCTGGTGTCAACTCTGGGCTATCTATATCAATAACTACACATTCTGACACTTGACCACATATTACTGCATAGTTAATTGTCTTTAATTCACCGTCATACTTCTTATCTTTAAACTCACCCCATGATATAGCAGGCATTTTGGATTTCTCTCTAAGTGGTATTAAATTGAAAATACTTCTATCTAACATTATCTGTCTGCAACCTCCATTCTAGCTAAGTTCTGTAGTTTTTCTAGCTTTGTTATTGCATCTACCAAGTTAGTTAATTGCATGCCTTGGAAGTATATTTTCCAAATCTCAACATCATCTGCTAGGTTTGGTAAGTCTATTGGTGATAGTATATCTTTATTCTTTTCATGTGTGTCAATCATATATTCAACTGATTTAAGAATGAACTCTGACTTTGATAATGTACCACGTAGTTTATCCATCTTTTTTAAAGTCTTCTTCTGATGTGGTCTAATGTAAATATTAACCCTGCTCATGCAGTAAGTTACGTGTATTCTAAATATAAATCAAGCGTTCTTTAGTGTGTAGTGTGTGTATAATGTGTGTATAGTGTGTATAAAAAAAGTAATGTTAGAAAACGGTATCAATATCTGTAACCTTCCAACCTAGTTGTTCCAAGCCTTCTTTCTGTATTTCATCTTTAAGCACCCTCTTAGCAGATGAACTATGAATAGGACCATTTAATCTAAAGACTTCTTTTCTTGATAAATCTGCGATATCCACTATTGCTATGCGTTCTTCGTCGTCATATTTGTATTTTATCTCGTATTCCATCATAAGACGTGAATTTGCCCTTATTGTTCTTAATTCTTTGTAAAGTTCTAATTGTTCATTTCTAAATTGATTATTTCTATTCTCATGCATAAAATGTTTAGCCCAGCGTTTGTCACTCATTCTAACAACAAACTAGTATCCTTTGTACCTACATCACTGAACTGATTTTGAAGTTTTTTTTTGGCTTGACTTTTTTTCAAAGTCTCCTCTGATGAGACACCCTCTTCATTTAGATAAAATGTAAAGTCTCCCTGTGGGTCCTTTGGTGATTTAACTCGTGATAACACTCTGTTATTTTTCAAGCCTTTTTTAATAGCATAGATGTATTTTACAGAATGACCTAAAACATGTCCACCTACAGCCTTCTCTTTAGCACCAAATGGGTCCGGGTTAGACATAACTTGGTTAGTCAATATCACACAGCAGTTACCATATACTGATAGATTACGGAGTTTAACTAAAATTTGCTCTAACACGTCTTGACGTTCAGCCAATTCCCCACGACCATGATAGAGCATTCTGAACAACCCCACTAAACCATCAATAATAATGACTCTAACACTACCATCGACCACATATTCTAAAGCTTGTGTATTGATGATTTGTAGTAAGTCTTCAGAATCAGTAACCATGTTATATTTAACCAAGTCCGGGTTATAATCTACTTCTCTACTAAGACAAATCTCTTCTAAACGTTCCTCATCAAATGTACCTTCACAATCTATAAACCATACTGATTCATCTTGTTTCATAACACTTGATGTTATTGAAAATGATAATTGTGTTTTACCTGCTCCTTCTGCACCATATATCTCATACAATGATTGTGTTTCAAATCCACCTCTGGTTGCTTTATCTATTTCATCTACTTCAACAGAGTAACGTTTCTGTGTTTTTTTTAATTCTCTTAATGTTCCAATACTATCAACTTGTATCGGTGTTCCACTTTCTGCTAATGTCTCTCTGATTTGTTTAATCATCTTTGCAGTTGTAGCAGGTGTAATATCTGTTAATCTTGAAATTTCTCTTGCTCCTCTAATGATAAAATCTAATGGACTTGTAACACCATTTTCTTTTAGACGTTTTGCTTTAGTTGGTCCAATTCCCGGTAGGTCTTCTAAATTAAAATCCATAAAATAAATAGGGTGGTTAGGTTATAAAAACCTAACGATTAGCATTCACACGACTTGCGGTAAATGCGTTCACGTACTTCTTTCAGTACCAATCCCTCAAAAGCTGGGTTGTCGTAACCAACCGCAGCACAGTCTGTGTGGACCTGTGCAGCTTGTGCTAATATAACTTGAACAATCTCGTGTGTCTCTTTTCGTATTACTTCTAGTTCGGAAGCATGTAAGTCTATTTTTGTTGTATCGATTGTTTTAACAGGTGTTGGTGCTGCAAACGTTTTGTTTGTGCTCTTCCCTGTGTTGTTACCTGCTAGCTTTTCAATTAACTGACTTGCTTCTTTAATAGAAGTAGGTGGGTCACCTGTG